>ERZ808245.1204-NODE-1204-length-10860-cov-4.844054_pt1 | contig 10860 bp, 6 predicted proteins | sample MGYA00521243_ERZ808245 | MGnify/ENA primary metagenome ERZ808245 (study PRJEB31516, sample SAMN03275576) | gut metagenome | biome: mammalia-associated habitat; material: feces | host: Papio cynocephalus | place: Kenya | collected 2012-07-07 ... | reverse complement strand
TGTCAATTTCTTGACGGTTCGTTTCTTTTACCCAGTCAACTTTCTTATTTCTAAGCAGTTGACCGCTTCTTGTACTACTTGTCTGTTTATGTAAAATCTTTCAAAGAACTCTTTCTTTTGTCGCTTAGAGAAACCGTATTTCTCAAAAGCGAGTGCAAAAGTACAACGATTTTCCGAAACTGCCAAATATTTCGAGAAAAAAGTTTCATTTTTGCCTCAATTTTAACATATCTAAACATCAAAAGGATATTAATTCTACAGTTTACCAAATTATATACATACGCACGTCGCACAGGCGTGCGCGCCCACGTATGCACGTACCCGTGGACGCGCCTACCCTAAATATCTTCGTCTTTTAGCAAAATAAAGCTAAATTCCTTTGCCAATATCGAAAAATATCGTACATTTGCAATATAAAAGGCATAATATGATGATTACTATAGACAAGAACAGAAGAAGATTACCTGTAGGAATACAATCCTTCAAGGAAATCCGCACCGACAACTACGTTTATGTTGACAAGACCGACCTCGTTTGGTACCTTGCCAACATGGGGGACAAGTATAATTACTTAAGCCGACCTCGCCGTTTTGGTAAATCTGTGCTTGTCGATACCTTGGAACGATATTTCGAAGGAAGAAAGGACCTTTTCGAAGGACTCAAAATCATGGACTTGGAAACAAAGTGGACATCTCGCCCTGTCATTCGACTAGACATGAGCGAGGGAGGAGACACTCCTGAGGACATCAAATCATATTTCAACTACATCTTCAAGAAATATGAAAAAAAATACGAGATAGTGCTCGATGGTACCGAAAGCCTTACCGTAAGATTCCGGCAGATTATTGAGACTGCTTACGAGAAAACTGGTCATCGTGTAGCCATACTCATCGATGAATATGATGCTCCGCTGCAACATTCTTGGAAAACAACCTGTCATGACGATTGCACCAGAGTCTATAAGAATGTCTTTGCCGTACTGAAGGCTGCCACAGATTACGAAAAGTTCATTTTCATCACGGGCATCACCAAGTTTACGCAAATTTCGCTTTTCTCAGTGCTCAACAATCTGACGAATATCAGTTTCTTGCCTGAGTATGCTACGATATGCGGCATCACCGAAAAAGAATTAGCTGATAACTTCAACTCTGAAGTTAAAATGTTAGGAGAAATAAATGATTGGTCTTATGAAGAAGCACATCAACGCTTAAAGGAGTATTACGATGGCTATCACTTTAGTCGATCAAATATGACAGATATCTATAATCCCTATAGCTTGGTCAATGCGCTTAAGAATAAAGACATCAGCAACTACTGGGCTCGTTCCGGTGCCACTACGTTACTTCCGAAGTTTGTAGATGATATGGAATTGCGCCTATCAGACTTCTCGCATTGCTCTATCTTGAAAAATACCATAGAGTTATCAGATGTAACCGAAGGGGGGGCTGAACTTTTCCTCTACCAGTCTGGCTACTTGACTCTTAAAGGAGCGGATGGAGAGGTTTGCTTCCTTGGCTTCCCTAATGTAGAGGTACGACAAGCACTTTATGACATCGTACTTCCAACACTCACCATGAAGAAGGCGAACGAGGTGAAGTCAATGCAAGCCAATCTCTATACCTATATGAACCATGCTGACTTGGAGAAAGGGATGCAAACCTTGAAAGCACTCATCGCCGATGTGCCTTACAGCAACAAGAAAATGGCAAGTATGGATATGGAGGAACGATACCGCTTGATTATCAGCTCAATATTCAATGCCATCGGATTTAACGTGGAAGTAGAAAGAATGCTGAGCACGGGTAGAATCGATGCCATCGTCACCACTCCTAGATACATATATGTGTTAGAGCTGAAACTCACCAATAATGGTGGAGCCAAAGCTGCTGTACAACAAATCATCGAAAACCAGTATCTAGAGCCTTTCAAAGCGGACAAACGAGAAGTCATTGGCATCGCCATAGAACTCGATGACAAAGGAAAGGGACTTGTTGACTGGCAAAAAGCAGAAATCAAAGAAGGTCAAGCGTAGCAACGAAAACCTATCAAGCGTAGTAACGAATCGTTCCAAACGTCAGTACCAAGCGTTTTGAGCTTTGAAACACTTTGTTTCTGCCCAAGAAACAAAACGTTTCAGGCGATGAAACTTTTCGTTTCAGCCTGCGGAACACTTCGCTACTACCCTACCGCGATTTCGCTATCAACAAGCGCAAAATTCTTCTTCAATAGTAAAAAAAGTGTGGATACCGAATAAAAAAAGCATCAGTATCGAACAAAAAAATCGCCAAAAAGATGGAAGATTTGCCAAAATCGTGAGGGATAAGGGGCAAATCGTGATGGATAACGTGATGGATTTCGTAAATATTTTATCATCCATCACGATTTCAAGAATCATATAACTATCTACATATCAAACGAATACACCCACCACGAAAAGGAATCGTGATGGATGTGATAGATTTTTCGAGAAAAAACTTTTTTATGCGTATGATAAGTCATACTTGACGCAAATGCCTATGGATACGACACTAGCCTTACTTCACCCAGATGCGGCGGGTAAGTCGAAGCTCTACCACAGGATAGACCTTGAAGCCCTTGAAGAACTTCACGTAGTCACCCACCTTGCCCGGAATGTTCTTCACATCCTTAGCCAGGTCGGCACCAGGCTCCATCCACTCGGTCTTGTTGCCCTCCTCGTCGATGCTCATACGATAGATGTCGTTGGTAACAATCTTTGGCGTGCCACCCCAGAACATCACACCTGCATCGAAGGATACGTAATAATCGTCGCTGTTCTTCAGCAGTCTGCCACCATAGCCGAAGCCCAAGTAAGGCTTGAAGTTGTTCACCTTGATGGTAGCCGACACATTGTTGTTGGCATCTGGCTCCAGACGGAACATCGAGCCGTCCTCCTTCTCACCCAAGTTCACACCCATGTGACCATAGCTCATAAACTTATCATACAACTCCTTGTTGGCATACACCGTCTGTCCGCTCACCGTCATATAGGGGATAAAATACTCGTAGGAAGCCTTCACACGCTCATAGAGATTGTTGTACATATTCACAGCCACCAGCGATGTGCCGTCATAGACGGCATTCTCCGCCTTGGCTATCTTCGATGGTCCCCAATAGAAACCACCCGTAAAGTGCCAGTTCTTGTTGCGGAACGGATGCACCTCCACCAAAAGTTTGAAGTTGTCCATCGTAGGCGTACCCACCATGTCGATGCTATTATCCACTCGGGTACCCGTCATTTCCTCCAACATATCGGCAAGCTTGTTGAATTTCTGGTTCTGCTCCTCGTCGCTCTCCCCTTTTTTATCGCCCACCTTCACACCGAAGTTCATGGTAGCGTGGAAGCGAGGCATCCAAGTGAATCCCGTGCGTACCTTTACCACCTCGCTCACGGGCACCGCCACATCCACACCGATGCCCGTGGTACCCATGGTTACCGAGGCATCAATGCCGTAGGTGTATAGCTTGGCTGGCGAACCAGGGATGCAAGGCTCGCTGAATGTCTGGGCGAAAATGCCCTGTAGTGGCAACGCCAGGGCTGCCAACGCTAAAAGATATTTCTTCATAAAATCTTGATTTTCATTAAATTCGGGTGCAAAGTTACGCAAAAAGCCCCAAACTGGCAAGAGTTTGGAGCTTTTTATTTACTTTACGGCTACTTTTTTGCCGTTGACGATATAAATTCCCTGAGGAAGTCCATCCACCGAAGTGGCGTTCTTCTTCACCTGCACACCCTGCAAGGTATAGACATCATAGGTCTGCTTGCCTGTGGTAGTGCCAATGGTGGTGATACCGGTGTCTTGGGAGGAGCTTAACAAGGTAAGCTCGGATGGCGCATTGGCGGAAACCTTCAGATACCAACTGTTGGCTGGGATGGCCTCGATGGTCTTGTGGTTGGTCTTGTCTGCCATCTCCTTGATCATCACCTCGGTGAGATGGTCGGTGGAATTATTGGCAGTCAACTTGCCTGCGGCATCATTACCCAACACGCGCATCGTGGTGGCATCAAACTGGGTGGCGTTGTAATGGTCGGTCCAATCATCACCCAAGCAGAAATAGACACCCTTAGCCACATTGTCGCTAGGAGCAGCCACCGAACTAACCACAGGGGTGATGACGTTCTTACTTGCCTCGGTGGAGCTGCACTCGATGAGCGCAGGAGTCTTGGCTGGAATCGTGCCGGAAAGCTCCTTGTAGTAAGCCACGGCATTTGCCTCATCCACCTTATATATATAGTAGGCCTTCATGCCGTCGCCCAAAGTATAAGGGAAACCTGTGAAGAGGGCTGCATAGCTTTTGCCGCCGATGGTGATAGTAGGCTTCACACCCAGATAGTTGTCCTTGGCATCCACAGGGGTGATGTTCCAAGCATAATTGTCGCCCGTATTGATAACGGAGCTTTTGTCGTAGGCAGAAGCCGTCTGGTCGCAGAGGGTAACAGGCTGACCGCTCTCTTGCTGCCAAGCACGATAGGCGGAGCCTTGCTTGGTAATCAAGAGGGTATAGTCGATCAACTCCTTGATGCTGGTACCCTGGGCGCTGACATTCGCCTCGATGGTGTTAGGGCGCAGACTGGAGTCGCCCAATTTCTCGATATAGAAGATGCTGCCAGGGTCGGTGGAAATCTCATCCCAGCTGATGTTGGTGACGAGCGCACCGCAGTCGGCGGTCATAGATACCTTATCCACACCCTTGCTCGTGTTGTCGCAGAGCGTCATATATCTCTTGGTATTGACGTTTTGGATGCGATAGTACCCCTTGTCGCTCAACTGGGCATGAGCACAGAGCAAGGTGGCGCAACTCAGCAGAAGTACGTACAATCTTTTTCTCATTCTAATACACTATTTAGTTACAAAAAAATAACCGGTCTCCATCGCTTACATAGTAAGGACGAAGATCGGTTACTGTGGAATTTATTGTGTCTTAATCTTTACCGAAGCAAAACGAATTACTTAGCGATACAGATAGTAACACGGTTCATGTCGTTCTCCTCGAATGGCTGAACACGTGAACCCTTAGACTGCTTGATCATGCGGCTGCGAGCAACACCCTTAGCTGCGAGTGTGTTATAGACAGTCTGAGCACGACGAGCAGCAATCTTGTCGTTGAATGCAGCAGAACCTGTACCCTTGTCAGCATAACCTGTCAAAGTGATCTTAGCATCTGGGTTCTCCTTCATGTACTTCACGATCTCAGCAATCTTAGTAGTCTGAGACTTAGCGATGTTGGTGTTACCGATTGGGAAGAAGATATCACGACGGAAGTTCTCCTCAACAGCCTGTGTCTCAGTCTTAGGAGCTGGAGCTGGAGCTGGCTTCTCGATGATACGCTCGATGATCTTCTCTACTGGCTTTGGAGCAGGAATTACCTTGGTTGTGTGAGTCTGGCCGAGAGCCACCTTAACACCTACCAATGCATTGAAGTACCAGTCTGGGTTACCAGCCTTCTTTGAGTTGTACTTGTCGCTCAAAGTAGTAGCAGAAAGCTCTGCACCTACCTTCACACGGTCGCTTACGCGGAAGTCAACGTTAGCACCTACACGAGCTGCGAAACGTGTCTTTGTACCTGTCCAAAGGTTCTCCAATGGCTGAGCGTTCTTGTCATAACCTTCGAGTACCTTCTGAGCATCAGAAGCGAGGATAGCCTTCTGAGCATCCTCAGCCTCACCATTGCTCCATGCGATGTTCGCACCGATACCGCCGAATACACCTACCTCAACCAAACGGTTAGGATTGTACTCGCAGAAGAGGTTTGTGAGGTTGAATGTAGCGTCAACCATAGGAGCGATGTAGTTCCACTTCCACTTGTAAGTAGTTGTAGCGTTAGAGGTTGGATCAGTTACCTTCTGACCAGCCTTGCTCTGCCATGCGTTGAAAGAGAGGCGAGCACCAACAACCTTGTTGAAGTTATAACCTACGCCAATCTGAGCGTTAGGTGACAACAACTTACCAAAACCAATCTCACCCAATGTGTATTGAGCACCGATCTGAGCCTGTGCATACCAATGTGGGGTGAAGACATTTACAGTCTTATCTGCTTCCTGAGCTGACGCACTAACGCAACTCAAAGCAACAACTCCTGACAGTAATACTTTATTGAATTTCATAATCTTATTCTTAATGATGTTATAAATGTTTTTAAGACTTATCATAGTCAGCGGCAGTCGAAGCCGCCCCTAACTAAATGTTTCTTAAATTACTCTACTGTGATGTGGTACTCCTTAGTAGTCTCAACACCAGAGTAGTCAACTGCCTTGTAAACTACAGTGTAGTTACCTGCCTTCTCAGCTGTGAACAATACCTTCTGAACGCTGCCAGCGAATGGAGTCTTTGCAGAAGTACCGTCCATCAATGTTACCTTAGCACCAGCCTCCTTAACATATACTGACTTCTTGTAAGCAGGAGCGAGGAGCTCACCAGTCCAAGATGTAGCAACGAGAACTGTAGAACCTGTACCTGTCATGCGAGTACCGAGCTTACCCTTGAGTGTGCTCAAAGTGTTCCAAGAGTTTGTCTTGGTGCTCTTGTAAAGCATAGTAGGCTGCAACAACTGGTTAACGTCAGAGATGTGAGCGTTGATCTTCTTGAGCAAGTTGTTTACAGGAGTGATTGCATTGTCCCACTTTGTAGCTGCGTTAGTGATAGCGTCCTTAACTGGCTGCAACTGGTCACCAAGCTGATTGTTCAAGTCTGCAACAACATTAGCGATAGTGTTATCTGTTGTTGAAATCTTGTAAACATTCTGAGTATGTCCCTCAACATCAGTTGTTGTCACGGTCTCAATATCAGCGTTCTTGATTTCAGAACCTTCAATCTTAGAACCATTCTTGTAGAACCATACACTACCAGTTGTTTCATCCTTAGCTGCAGTTACATCAGTCAAAGCAACAATAGTATAGACATTGATAGTCTTATTATCATTAGAAAGCTCGATATTTACATCAAGAGCGCTCATGATCTTACCCAACTTGTCTGACATAGTAGGGATAAGGTACTTATCAAGAGCAACGCCAACCTTCTTCAAAGTCTCGTTATCCTTCAAAGTATTGAATGACAATGGCTTAACAGCGAATGCAGCCATATTATAAGTAGGAGCTACCTGAGTTTTCTTAACGAACTTCTTAGTCTCTGGATTCCACAAATAGTACTCAGCCTTAACAGTGTAAGCCTTCAACTGATTGTTAACAGAGCTATAGAGAGCTGTACCAATCTGGCTCAAGTTCAAGTTGGTCTCCTTAGGGTTCTGCAACTTAGCGAGCACGTTCTTAGCAGCCTCCTTCAACTCACCCTTGTTCAAAGAGAAGTCATCGTTAGCAGGGTCTGTAGCCTTCACAGGGATAGCATAGAAACCGTTAGAAGAAACTTCAGCTACTGCTCTAGAAACACCATAAGTCAATACCTTATCTGTGTTCTGAAGCTGACCGAGTTCGAAACCCTTAGCCTCGTTACCCTGGCTATCTACCAACTTCAAGCTTGTGATGCAAGCTGGGTCAATCTCTGTAGGGTTCAAAGAAACATAAATCTTACCAGCATTTTCGTCGTTCAAAAGCTCACCGCTCTTGATACCCCAATCCTGGCTAGTCTGAGAAGCTGTGCCATAGAAAGAAGCAGCCAAGTTCAACTGTGTACCAACAAATGCTGCGTTGAAGTAGCCCAATACTGGGTTCTCTGTTGCATTGATTGCAATGTTGTTGAGATTCTTGTTGATAAGGAAGTCGAAAGCCATATCATAGTTGTCCTCCAACTGCTGGCGTGCGTCTGCCTCGTTAGCAATAGCCTCACCATTTGCAGTAATCTTCTCCAACAAAGATGTCTCCAACTGCTGACGAGCCTGATCATCAGTAGAACGCAACTCCTCAATAGCGGCATTGAGTTCATCCTTTGCAGACTCAATCTTCTCATCAGTATATGCCTTAGAAGCTGACACTGCAGCATCCAAAGAAGCATACTGACCAAAAGCAGTATTAAATTTGTTGTCAAGACCATCGATCAAATCCTTGTTCTCTTGGATACGACGCTCAAGAGCTTCCTTGTCTGCAGCATGGTCTGCCTTTGTCTCCAAAGTGTTGGTGATGTCAATCAACGCTTGCTTTTCCTTAGCGATGGCATCAGCAAGAGAAAGGCTAGTGTTGTAAGCACTGTCGCTTTCGTGGTCTGTACAAGACACGAAAGTGCTTGCTCCACCCACCAAGAGGGCAGAGAAGAGCATAATACTAGTTAATTGTCTTTTCATTTTTATAAAAAATTTAATTAAACTTATGTTGTCTAACTCTATATAGTTTAGAAGATGTAGGTTTGACGAGCTTGTCAAAGCAGCTTTGAGTTTCCTTGTTTAGCTATGGTCCTACCTTTTCTCTCCTATTCTTTTCATTCTTAGTTTTTGTTCCTTCTGTTACCAATTTGTATATATACCGCTGCAAAGTTAAAGCTTTTTTTTGGATTGAAGACTTTTTGCTAGTAGTATTTTACAAAAGTCGTAAGTTTTTTAAAGCTTTTTAAGTCTTTTGTCACCATTTTCCCTAGCTCACCCTCATTTTTCCATATTTTTCCTTCCTAGCTTTTGACAGACAACTTGATTTACATCAATAGCTTGTTTTCTGCACCAAGGAGCGGTAAACAAAGATGTCATCCTCCGCCGTCCCTCACTATATAATAAGGTAGTTTCTTGGATTACATATCTTCCATAGACAAGCCTTGGTAGGCAACCTCATACTTCTTAAATTTACCCGTGGCTTGAAAGAAATGCTCAGCCTTATCTTTCAGAATTCCAATATTCACATCCTTGGCTTGTCGCTTCACCTCGTAGAAAGTAACCTTTTGCTCCAGTTCGTCGGCAGCAATGATGTCAATCTCGTTCTCTCCCTTTCTGTCCCACCACGATGAAATATGGGTATATTCCTCACTCTCCACCATCACCGCCTTGAAGTACCTTTCGAGCACACGTCCAGTATAGGTAGTATAATCTCGGTCCATCAACACCTTGAGCTTTTTGTTGGCACCAACCTCCAACATATATCCATACTTATATATATACCGAAACCAAATGCGCAAGAAATTATCCTCAATCTGATAGCGAATGTTGCGATTGCTCTTTTGGAACATCGGCACATAGCGAGAAATCAAACAGTAGTCGTTCTCTAGTTTTGATAGATACCCCGACAGTTCCACCTTCATAATACCTTCCAATTCCGAACGAGTGGTGCATCCAGAAGCTATGAGCTGCAAAACTTCGAAATACCGGGCATAGTCCTTGCCAAACTCCTCGATAAGCATATTCTTTCCCTCATATATAAAATAGGAGTTCTTGGCGACAAACTTCTCCGTCATCAGTTCTTTGGTTGTGGCACCCGCATCCATCATCATCTCCACATACTCTGCCACTCCACCCGTATAGGAATAGAGAGCCAGCAAATCTTCCGATGTATAGGAAGGATTGTAAGTACCCAATATTTCCTTGATGACTGAAGGAGGAAAAGGCGCGACCTTGATTTCGCCAGTCTGCCTGCCATAGAGCGGCTGTTTGTTGTTCTTGAAGATGATGTTCATCAGCGAATATACCGAGCCACAAACGACAAGGTTGACACGAGCCTCCTGCTTGTGCAAGTCCCATATTTTCTGCATATCCGAAAAAATGGAAGGGTTCACTCGCTTGAAATCCTGAAACTCGTCGATGAGAATGGTGAGAGGTCGAGTTTTGGAAAGCTGAAGCAAGTACTTGAAAATATCGGCAAACCGTGTCACCTCTCCGAGAATAGGAACTTGTAGTTTTTCCGTGATTTCCGCCACAAAATCCTTACACAGTTCTGCCTCAGATTTCCTTGCCACAAAAAGGTAAAGCAAATCTTCGACATTCTCGTAAGCCTTGAGCAACAAGGAAGTTTTCCCGCTTCTTCTACGCCCAGTGACAATGGTGAAGCGAGCTGTTTGCATCGACAATCTGCGAATGTCGTGCAATTCTTCTATTTCGTCTTTTCTACCAAAAAACTTCATACACTTATTTAAATTTAATCAAACATTTTCGAAACAGCGGTTTCGGAAACAGCGGTTTCGAATGCAAAATTACAAAAACCGCACTGTATATCAAAGGTTTTTATTCTTTTTTAAGCAATTATTTTTTAGGTTTCCGCACATGACATTTTCGGAACAGCTGTTTCGGATACAAAAAAAGGGAGGCAAACCTCATCACAAGGTCCGTCTCCCCTACTTATAGTTATAAATAACCGATATTATTGTTTCAAATATCTTAGCATACCCAGGAATGATTACTTGTTCAAGAATTTATCTACCTGAGCAGCAATCTTTCTACCACTTGCCATGGCTCTCACGACAAGTGATGCGCCATTGGCAGCATCACCAGCCACGAATACATTCTCGGCAAACTCAGGCTGCTGTGGCTTCAAGAAGCCCATTGCCAAGAACACAGCCTCTGCCTTGATAATCTCTGGCTCACCAGCCTCAACCATCAATGGGCGACCGCCCTCTGGGTTTGGCTTCCAGTCGATAGGCTGTACCTTGACACCGGTCAACTTGCCGTTCTTGCCCAAGAACTCCAAGGAGTTGATGTTCCAACGACGTGTACATCCTTCCTCGTGGCTGGATGTAGTCTTGAGGGTGCGAGGCCAGTTTGGCCAAGGATTCTTAGGATCCTCAGGACCTTCCACAGGCTTAGGCATAATCTCAATCTGAGTTACGCTCTTGCAACCCTGGCGATGTGCGGTACCGATACAATCGGAACCCGTATCACCACCACCGATGACCAAGACATCCTTGCCCTTGCAGTTGACGAGTTCATCTTTCTTGAACTCCATGCCTGCCAAGATTCGGTTCTGCTGAGATAGCAATT
>ERZ808245.1203-NODE-1203-length-10863-cov-3.187084_pt1 | contig 10863 bp, 7 predicted proteins | sample MGYA00521243_ERZ808245 | MGnify/ENA primary metagenome ERZ808245 (study PRJEB31516, sample SAMN03275576) | gut metagenome | biome: mammalia-associated habitat; material: feces | host: Papio cynocephalus | place: Kenya | collected 2012-07-07 ... | reverse complement strand
AATTTCAAAGAGCGCATTGTAAATGTTAAACTCAAGGACATTAGTACTTGGTCAACCGAGCACCTGTCCAAAAACTGGGTTACAGAACGAACCAAAACGCTTAGGAAAGTGAGCTAAATTTGGTACAACGAACTGGACACCCTAATAAAGTGATAACTTTTTCTGTCTCTAAAATTTTGTAACGCGTAAAATTATTCCGATTTTTGTAGCCAAAAAAGAACCATAATGAAGCGTACAATTTTCATGCTGATGACATTAGTGATAGGTGTCATTCATCCAAGTGCAAATGCCTCATCGTTGTTGTCATGCAACGATGATAAACGTGAAATACCGATAGATGTCCCTAAGAAGAAGGAAAATCCTTATAGCGTGATTCCCCTGACTTGTTATTATAGCGCATCTCTGTTGAAAGTGGGCATTCGTTTTAAAAGAGACATCGGCAGGGTGGCTTTGCTTGTCACGAACGAGACGACCGGTGAAAGCTGGAGTGGATTGTTGGATTCATCTATGGGAGAAGGAAGCCTCTGCATTTCCGGAACACCAGGCACTTATACGGTCAGTATCATGCTGACTGACGGTTGTGAATATGAAGGGACATTCATACTGTAGCTCATGAGCAAGGAAGTCCTGCATTCGTCCGCGATAGATACGGCATTGCCGCATCCCTTTCTATACGGTAAGACTTTGGGTGACGGACGTTTGCAGGCTTCCTTCTTTCGCGTATTAAATGGTATTCGAGACTGCAAAATAAATGTAAATTGTTTTTTTTGGAGTTGTTTTATGAATTATTGTATTTATATTTGCGAAAAATAATAGGAAATGAAAACGAGGCTTGAAATACAGAGCACGGAACTTCCGACAGTAGAGAAAAAGCTGTCTGTTCTTATTCCCTTTCTCAATGAAGGCGAAGAGGTAGTGACAACCGTCAAGGAGGTCAGGCGAACTGTGGGTGAAAAGGTGAATATCATTGTGGTGAACGACCATTCAACGGATGGTTTCGACTATTCCGCGCAGTTACGGCCTTACGGGGTCACGTATATATTAAATGAGGAAAATCTGGGAAGTGCTCCATCGCGCGATATTTGTGTGGGGCATTGCGAAACTCCATATTTTCTGTTTCTTGATGCCCACATGCGTTTCTATAGCAATGATTGGGTTGAAAAAATTGTTGCTCTGTTGGAGGAAGATGATAGGCGGATCTTTTGTACGCAGACAAAGGCATTGAAAAAGAATGATGATGGTTCCCTGAAAGAGATCGAAAATCAAATTCCAGCATTTGGTGCATATATGCCTTTGTTTAAAGGGGCTTTCTTTCCAGATATACAATGGCGAACAGTTGAAATGCATCCGAATCGTAAGATTGAAGATGTCGCATTTGTGTTAGGAGCCAGTTATGCAGGTAGTGTACGATATTGGAAGTATTTGCATGGCATGAAAGGCTTGATGAAATATGGCTGTGAAGAGCAGTATATCAGTATAAAAGTCTGGTTGGAAGGTGGGCGTGTCCAAGTAGTGAAGGATATAATAGTAGGTCATATCTATCGCGAAGCTTCACCGTATGTGCATCGTCCTGCAACATTTGTTTTTAATCATTTGTGGATATCCGAAATGTTCTTTTCTCAGTCGTTACGCTGTAAGTGTATTGCTGCAGCGTTGTCGAGAGATAAAAAAGCTTGTGATGAGGCTTTTGAATTCTTGCGTGCGAAAAAATATGAATTAGAAAAAGAACGTAAGTATTACACGAGGATTTTTACAAACGATATATCAAATGTCATCAAACAGCAGAAGGATGCGCATAGAATCATGGTCAGAGCAGAGAATGATTATTCGCGTTTGCAACCATCTGTTAGAAAAGTAGCAGATTATCTTGCAACACATATTGCAGACACTTGTGGAATTTTTGAAGGAAAGATGGGGCAGATAATATGGTTTGAACATTATTATAGGTATTCAGGTGAATCGAAATGGGATGATTTGGCCTCAAGGCTTTGGGTGGATGTGGAAGCAAATGTGGAATGCGGTTTAATGCCCTTGGGATTCTCTAAAGGTTTATTGGGCATAGGGTGGAGTATATTCTATTTGTTTGCTAACGGTTTCTTAGAGGAGATACCTTACAAAGTGCTGAAAGTGGTAAATGAAGAATTGGTTCACTTGAATTTGGATAGTATAGAAAGTAGTGATTATGCTTCTTATGGAGGTTTGTTTGCCTATTGTGCTGCAAGCTTACAATTTGCCATGATAAAAAAACGTCCTTTACCTTGGAATGAAGATTTTAGAGATAATCTTGCAAGGAGTGCACAAAAGGTTTTGACAGTCTCAACGGATTACCGTATTATTTATGATGCTCTTCTTTGCAAAGAATTACTTGCAAGTGGAATGAAAGAAAATGCGCTGTCTTTGTCAATGTCGGATTGTATGGATTTTTCAGTCGCTTTTTCGGAAAAAGAAACTACATGGAACAATAAGTTGACCAGCCCGATTGTTTCCATGTCTTTAATGCTAATGATTTCACAAGAATGCTATGTACAGAATAAGTAAATATTGTCATTTGATTGATAACGGGAATAGTTATTTTTTGTATAACATATCCAATGAGAATATTATGGCTATTCAACCGGAATTGGCAAATTTGTTGGTTTCGCACAAAAATGATGTAGATGTAATCAAGGAAATTCATCCGACCTTTTTTGAGGAACTTCTACGCAGAGATTCTATTGTGCTGTCGGATATCAATGAAAGCCAAATGCTTATTGATAAATGGAAGGAGGCTGATACAAATCCGAAAATATTCTCATTAATAGTGCTACCTACGTTGGATTGTAATTTACGATGCTGGTATTGTTACGAAAAACATAACGCTGGGTCGGTAATGAAAGTTGATATTCTGGATAGAATAAAAAGGCTGGTAGAAAAAAGAGTCGCTTCAAATGAGTTGGAGAATCTAAGTATCTCATTTTTTGGCGGTGAACCATTAATGGGCTATTCTAAAATTGTTTGGCCTCTTTTGGCGCATGCAAAAGAAAAATGTGATCAATATGGCAAGAAATTGCGGATAGGTTTTACTACAAATGGGACTTTAATTACAAAGAAAGTAATAGAGGATTTAGAAAGTTTGGATTGTCCCATTAATTTTCAAATAACGTTAGATGGAGATAAAATAAGGCATGATGCGGTTCGCCATATGCGTAATGGGAAATCCACTTATGATTTAATTGTTGGAAACATTAAACAATTGGTGCGTGCCGCGTTTATAGTATCGTGCAGAATAAATTATACCCACGATAATATGGGGTACTTAAATGATATAGCACCATCTTTTGGTGATTTGTCCAAGGAAGAAGGAGAGCATTTGCAATTTTATTTGCAGCAAGTGTGGCAGGAGCAGGCGGAATATAATATGGAGAAAGAGGAAGAGGCTGTCATTGAACATTTCAGGAAGTGTGGTCTTATGACTTCAGTTCCATCTAAGCATATGAAGCAAAGATGCTATGCCGAATCGGAAAATTGTTTTGTCGTAAGTTATAATGGCGATATATATAAGTGCACAGCATGGGACTTTACTCCAGAGCGGAAAGAGGGTGTTTTGCAAGAAGATGGAACCATCAAGTACAATCAAGTTTATAAACAACGTATGGAGGTGAAATTTGGAACAGAATATTGTCAAGCATGTTCGATTTATCCGATTTGCCATGGTGCCGGATGTTCACAGAATAAGTTGGAAAGAACAAAGTTTGATATGAAGGAGGGATGCCTTTTTAATTATTCCGAATCTGATAAACATGATTTAATACAAGAGCACTTAAAGGCAGCAATAGAATTGTCGATTCACAGTAAAAGTTGTATATCGTAATGTTTGTTATTCGTGGTTACACGTTTGCAGCAAGAGAATAATTGTTAATTCAATAAAGTAAAGATGAAAGTAAAATCAGATTTGCTGGTGTCTTTAAAAGCAGAGATACCAGTAGTGGAAGCCTCCAAAGAGGGGCTGTTGTCTGGAGGTTTTATCTCCATAGAGAATAGGATGGTGGATTTGTTGGCCAATACCGACTGTAATAATGGCTGCAATTCGGGTTGCAATGACGGTTGTAACAGTAGTTGCAATACCAAATGCAATACTAAATGCAATACCAAATGTAATACGCAATGCAATACAAGTTGCAATTCGTCATGTAGTAAAGGTGTTTCCAGTCCTTTTGGTGGAATGTCAATGCTGTTTTAGTATTTGATAAGTTGTAAGGGAACTTCAGAAGGAATAAAGGCCAAATTAGGTATCAATAAATCTAAGGTGATGACCATGTTGCCTATATTTCTCTTCTGAAGTTCTTTGTTAGTAGAATAGATTTGCATATTATAGTTATGAAAAAGACTCTATTATTCTGTTTCGCACTATTGGCGATGTTGCTTCCTGCGTCAGCGGAGAATACAGGTTTGATTTATGGTTTTATCAAAAACAATATGACAAAGGAAACCTTGATGGGTGTCAAGGTGACGGCTTATACCGGCACAACGAAGTATCAAGAGTATATTACGCGAAAAGAACATACCTTTAATTATATTCCCGGCCCCTGGAAATTTAATGTGCCTAAAACCGGAGGTAAATACAGATTGGTTATTGAGAAGGAAGGCTATGAGACGGTGGAGGCTGAAATAGAGGTGAAGCCTTTTAAGAAATCGGAGATGTACAGATATGTGCAGGACTTTTACCTGAAGCGCAAACCCAAAGAACATAAGATTGGCGAAGCAGTCGTGAGGGCAACCCGTGTGAAAATTTATCACAAGGGAGATACTGTGATGTATGATGCCGATGCTTTCAATTTGGCCGATGGCAGCATGCTTGACGGCTTGATCAAGTCATTGCCGGGTGCCGTATTAAAAGATGACGGCGAGATTTTTGTCAATGGCAAGAAAGTGGATGCCTTGCTATTGAACGGCGAATATTTCTTTAAGCGTAACAACAAGGTGATGTTGGAAAATCTTCCGGCTTATATGGTCAAGACGGTAAAGGTGTATGATAAGAAAAGCATCATGTCGGAAGCTACGGGCGTGAATATGGACGATGGCGAATATGTGATGGATGTCAATCTGAAAAAACAATATTCAATCGGTTGGATCGGTAATATGGAAGCCGGTATCGGAACTTCCGACCGTTATCTGGCGAGGCTGTTTGCCTTGCGTTTTACGGATGCTTCGCGCGTGGGCGGATATGTGAACCTGAATAATCTGAATGATAACCGCAAACCAGGCGAAGACTCGGAATGGACTCCGGCGAAAATGCCGCGCGGCTTGATAAGTCGTAAGGTGTGAGGCATCGATTATCTGCTGAAGCCGAAGAATACAACGCACAGGTTCCAGGGTAATGTGGATGTTTCGTATACGGATGCCGACAATTACGGTGAGATCAGTACGGAAAATTATCTGCCTTCAGGAAATACATTCGGAAAGAGCATGTCACATTCCAAGGCAAGTTCGTTTAATATATCCTCGGATCACAGCCTGATGATACGCGACAGGAAAGGCCAGAACAATATTTATCTGGACCCTTATTTCAATTACCGGAAATATGACAACCGTAGTAATTCACTGTCTGCCATGTTTAATCGGAATCCGACCTTGACAATTCCCGGAAATGGACTGTTAGACAGTCTGAAGACTATGCACAGCCCCGAGCTGATGGCTATGACCTTGAATCGTCTTTTGTCATCGGCTAAGTCGGACGGTCATAAACTGAGCATGGGCACAGGACTGAATTGTTTCGGTACGCTTTATGCCAACAGTCTGCGTTTAGGCGGACGTATTTCATATGAAAGCCAGAAAGACAATCTGTTTGACAGACGAACGATATATTATCCTAATCAGCCGGGTATGGTAACGGATTTCCGCAACCGCTATATTCATGACAGTCCTAACAGGAACTTGAATTACAATACCGATGTGGCTTATTTCAGAAGGTTCGATTCGGGAACACAGGCCTATCTGAGCTATGATTTCGGACAGAGAATCAAACGGCGCAATTATGAATTGAACCGCCTCGATGCCTTGTCAGACTGGGCAGAGAATACCAAGCACGAATTGGGTGAACTGCCTTCGGAACGCGATTTCCGTTTGCGCACACTGGATGCACAGAACAGTTACAACCAGCATGAAATCAATACTTATAATGACATTCAAGCTCATTTTTCAACTAATTATTGGCCAAGAAACGAAAACAGCAAGCGAAGATGGTATGAATTGACGATAGCATTGCCCATAAGCATCAATCATTACCGCCTGAACTACAGCCGTGCAAATTATAGTGGAGTGACACGCCGGGATGCCGTGTTTTTCAATCCTTCGATAAGCGGCTATTATTCATGGAAGGAACAGTCGCGAGCCATAGACTATCGTTATGAACTGTCGCACGGAATACCCCAGATGACCAATTTGATAGAGATTGAAAACAATGCCGATCCGCTGAATATATATTTGGGGAACAGCCAACTGAAAAATTACTCACGCCATGAGGCGGAAATTACTTACCGTACAAGTAATGACGAGAAAGAAATATCGTTCAGTGTAACACCGAGGTATATCATCTATACGAACTCGATAGCTTATGGCTATGTCATGGATAAGACTACCGGTGTCCGCCGCTATTCGCCGGATAATGTGAATGGCAGCTATTTGTTATCGATGAATGTGAGTTATGCCCGCCCATTGGACAAGAAAAAACTTTTGACTATGAGGACGAATACTTACGGTCATATAGATCATGGAGTCGATTTGATAGGCTTAGATGATGGTTCTGCACCGGTGCGAAGCAGTGTTTGTACGTATTGGGGAACTGAGCGTATCAATCTGGATTATAAGCTGGGCAAGCATTCGATAGGAGCAAAAGGTTATCTCGGGGTCGGCCATACGGTATCTGGTAGGAAGGACTTTGACAATCTGACCTTGTATGATTTCAATTACGGGTTGACAGCCTTGTTGCAATTTCCTCTGGATATCCAATTGAGTACAGACCTAACCATGTATAGTCGTCGGGGATATGCCAACCGAAGTGCCAATACGAATGACCTTGTTTGGAATGCCCGTTTGAGCAAGCGTTTTGCAAAACAAAGGCTGACAGTTACTGTTGATGGCTTTGATTTGCTGGGTAAGTTGTCGAATATTTCTCAACTGTTGAATTCTCAAGGACGTACGGAGAGCTATTACAATGCCTTGCCAAGGTATGTGATGTTTCATGTGATTTACAGATTTGCCAAGCAGCCTAAAAAGAAATGATAATTGAGTGTCATAGTAAGCAATATTTTTTGCCAATGAACAAGGAAGCCCTGCATTCGTATTTACGGAATTTGTGCAATTGTCAAATCAGAGAAAAGTAATTATCAAATAGATTAAAAATGAAGGCGGTTTATTCTTTAATGTCTCTAAAAAAGGAGATTCCTGTTGTAGGAATAACGAAAGAGGGCCTGTCGGCCGGTGGGGTTATGTCTGTCTCGTTGATGGCAGATAATGGTAAACCAAATATGAACAGTCCGATATCGGGTGGTACATGTTCTGCAAGTACCCCCCCCTATTGGAAAAAGTTAATTGCATAGAAGAAGACATAAGCTGCTCGAGTGGAGTTATCGTTCCATCATCATCTTTTGGAAACATCCTTATGAAGCTACGTGTGTTAATTTTTATATATACCATGTCTTTTTCATGTGCCCAAGCACGCGAAACGATGATTCTTGGCCAAATTCGGGACAAATTGTCGGGTACATTTGTTTCGATGTGGGGACTTGCCGGATTGGCTGGAACAAAGGATACAATCACATGTCGTGCACTTGGGAGCAATGAAGAGAAATTGGGATTTGCCCAGTCCATTGATCCTCCGATGTTTGGTGTTAGTGTGACAAAGCTGGGGAAATATGTGATTTGCTTTAAATTCAAAGGGTATGAATTCTGTTATGATACCGTGACTGTAGGGAAAAGCTATAAGGCGAAAATAGAAATACCTGATGTGATGCTGGTACACAAGCAGCGTGTACGCACATTGGCAGAGGTCAAGGTTCGTGCTTCGCATATCAAGTTCTATCATAAGGGTGACACGTTGGTTTATAATGCAGACGCTTTCAATGTGGCAGACGGCAGTATGCTTGATGCACTGATCAAACAGTTGCCGGGTGTAGAGCTGAAACAGGACGGACAGATATTCGTGAACGGCAAACGTGTAGAGAGCCTGTTGATGAATGGGGAATACTTCTTTCGTGGCAAGAACCAGCTGATGTTGGAGAATCTTCCGGCCTATACGGTAAAGGATGTCAAGGTGTATGAGTGGGCCGGCGAGCTGACGCGGATGTCGGGCCGGGAACATGGTGATTTGGAGTATGTGATGGACGTGAGGTTGAAAAAGGAGTATGCAGTTGGATGGATTGCCAATGCCGAAGCAGGCAGCGGGACGAAAGACCGCTATCTTGCCAGCATATTCGCCCTGCGCTTCTCGAACCATTCGCGTCTTGCACTGTTTGGCAACATGAACAATCTGAATGACAACCGCAAACCGGGCGAGCAAGACTATTGGACTCCGACTGCGATGCCAACAGGCTTCCTTGCCACGAAGCGCGGAGGAGCCGACTATCTGGTGAAGCAACGCTATGAAGACTATCGGCTGGAGGGTTCGGTGGACGTTATTCATACGGATGCGGACAACTATTCGCACTCGTCATCGGAGACCTATCTGCCTACGGGCAATTGGTACGGGCGTTCGGTGGCACGGTCGAGAACGCGCAATTTCAACGTGAACAGCAATAACCGATGGCGGTATGAAGTGAAAGAGGGCAAGTTGCGGAAACTGGTATTGTATGCTACGCCGAGCATGACGTACAACAAGTTTGACCGCTCATCAACGAATGCCTTTGCCACTTTCGACAAGAACCTGAACAGTCTGTATGGCACGGATATCCTTGATACCATCATGAAACGTGACGACAGGAGCGACCTGCTGCGCAAATGGGCCATCAACCGAAGCATAGACAGGCAGAAAGCCGACGGACAGAGCTGGGATGTAAGTCTTCCTGTCAATGTGTGGAACATTCCGCTGGCCGGCGAGACGTTCAGCCTGTACCCTACGTTCAGTATCCGTTCAAACAGAAGCAACACGTTTGCCGAAACATTGATAGACCATCCTAACCGTCCTGAAATGGCGGCGGACTATCGCAACAAGTATCTTCGCAACCGTCCCGACCGTACCGTGGAATATGGCATCGGAGTCGGCTATAACCGGGATTTCTCTCCGGGAGCAAGCGGTGGCCTGGACTACCGTTATGCACAGAAATTTGTGAGACACGACTATGAATATAACCTGCTGTCGCGTCTGGAGGGTTGGAACAACAGCGAAGACCGTCCGCCGTTGGGCGAACTGCCTTCGGAAACGGATTTCCGCCTGAAGACGCTGGACGGCCAGAATTCGTACAATCAGCGTGAAACGGTGACCGACCATGTGATTACGGCATCCTTTTATAATATGGGTAGTAAAAAGTCTCCCTATATGAGGATTTCCCTGCCTGTGACTTTCCGCCACCGCCGGCTGAACTATTACCGGGGCAACCACAACGATGTGACTGTTTATGACGGCGTGACAAGAAAGGATTTTGTGCTGTTCAGCCCGAACATTCATATTCACAAGAATCTCGGAAAGAAGTATATGTTTTATCCCGAATTGGACTATTCGGTGACTCCCTATACGCCCGATATGACTTCATTCCTACCCATTGAGAACAACGGCGACCCCTTGAATATATACACGGGAAACCCGAATCTGAAAATGTCGGCTACTCACAATGTCAGTATGAAAATAGCTTTCAGCAAGCGTAAGTCGAACTGGATGCTGAATCTCAATCCAAGTTATCAGATAGAGCAGAATGCCATGGCTTATGGCTACTCGTACAACCCGGAAACGGGCGTGCGCCGCTACAAGCCGGAAAACGTGAACGGAAACTATCGGTTAGGGTTGGCTGCGAATTTTACCAAGCCACTTGACAAGAAGCAGAACCTGACTTTGACGAGTTCGGCTTCCGGCACATTCCGCCACGGTGTGGACTTGATAGGGATCGGCGAGAGCACAGAGGCGACGCGGAGCAGTGTAGGCACGTGGAACGGCTACGGCAGCCTGCGGCTGAACTATAAGATGGGCAAACATACTTTCGGGGCGAAAGGCAATATGAGTGTGAACAGAAGCGATTCGGAACGCGAGGGCTTCGTGGCTTCCACGCTTTGGGACTACAATTACGGCGTGACGGCACTCATACAGCTGCCGCTGAAATTGCAGCTTTCGTCCGACTTGACCATTTACAGCCGTCGCGGCTATGGTGATTACGGTTTGAACACGAATGACCTTGTGTGGAACGCCCGTTTGAGCTACAAGCTCTTGAAACCGAACCTTACGTTTGCCGTGGACGGTTTCGACCTGTTGGGCAATCTCCACAATACGGCTTTGACGATGAACTCACAAGGCAAAATAGAAACCTATCGCAACGCCTTGCCAAGATACGTGATGTTTCATGTAATCTGTCGTTTTGCCAAACAACCTAAAAAGAAATAATAATTGAGTGCCATAGTAAGCAATGTCCTTTGCCAATGAACAAGGAAGTTCTGCATTCGTCCGCGATAGATGCGGCAGTGCCGCATCCCTTTCTATACGGTAAAACTTTGGGTGGCAGACGTTTGCAGGCTTCCTTTTTTTGCGTATAAAATGGCACTCAAGACTGTGAAATAAATGTAAATTTTTTGTGTGTGGGGGTATTTTGTATTTTATTATATCTATATTTGCGTTCGAAAAATATACTATATGAAAGAGGTTATATTGTTATCAGTGATATTTCCCTTTTGCAATTCCGAGAA
>ERZ808245.1200-NODE-1200-length-10865-cov-2.908418_pt1 | contig 10865 bp, 7 predicted proteins | sample MGYA00521243_ERZ808245 | MGnify/ENA primary metagenome ERZ808245 (study PRJEB31516, sample SAMN03275576) | gut metagenome | biome: mammalia-associated habitat; material: feces | host: Papio cynocephalus | place: Kenya | collected 2012-07-07 ... | reverse complement strand
GTTCCCGCCGCCTGACCCGTTGCAAGACAGCACGGCATTACGCGCAGTGACGACTGAACGGTTTTTTCGCACGATACGGTCCTTCCGGCAACCAGAACATTTTTAAGTCCCTCAGGCACAAGGCATCTGTAAGGTATTCCGTGCGATTCGCCCTTTTTGTAATTTTCGTATTTTTGTTTTTCCCGCAATTCTCCGCGGCGTTCAAGCTCAAGTTCCCGTTCCGTCGGGTGTTTGTCAAGAAAATAGCAGTTGCGCGCTATTTCGTCCTCAAACTGCGCGCGCCTGAAATAATCGTCAAGAGTGAGTGTGTAGCCGCCTAAAATGCGTCTTGACTCCCTTATCCCGACCGACGGCGCCGTTTCAACCAAAAACGCGTTTGCAAACGCTTCGGGGAAATAGAGAGCGAACGCGCGGCAGTATTCCTCGGCTATAACGCGGCCCAGTGCCAACGCGCGGCTGACCGATGAAGGCTCGGTGGCGTCAACGTTAAAAATGTGTCCCGCGTTAAAGCCCAAAACCCCGGGACCTACAAGATCGTTGCACATATGCGTGTCCTTTATATTCGGAAACCTGCTGTCGTCCGGCAGATACTTTACAAAGCTTTCGGGATTGGAGGAAAGCAACATTCCGCCGGCGGTCAGCTGTCCGTAGCGAGGGTCGTAAAGATAAGCGTAGGTATCTACATTCGCAACCGTAAAGCAAAGCGTTGAGGGCATAGGCTCGGCGTTCCCGTCACCGTCGGTCTGGAATTTCCCGCCGCCGAACGCCGTCAGATCCGCGTCACCCGTGCAATCAACAAAAACCTTCGCCGAATATGCCGTAAGTCCCGATTTGTTTGCCGCAATAACCGCCTTCATTCTGCCGTTATCATCGGTGTCCGCCCCGACAACGGACGTGTTGAACAGAACGCTCACGCCGTATTCCGCAAGAATATCGTCATAAACCCTTTTAAGCTTTTCAACGTCAATGGGAACCCAGTCAAGCATACCGCGGGGTATATGCCTTATACCCGATTTTGCGCGTTCAAGAATTGTTTGTGCAAGCCCTCTGTAAACGGGTTTTTCGCCGTCGGAAAACGGCGCCCAGGATGTCACCAAACCGGCGGTCGCCATTCCTCCAAGGCACCCGCCGCTCTCCAGAAGCAGAACCTTTGCGCCCTCGCCCGCGGCGGCAGCGGCGGCTGTGCAGCCCGAGGGTCCTCCCCCGGCGACTATAATATCAAAATCATTGTTAAAAGGCAATTCACGGTTGAAACGATACATAAAAAGCACCCCGATTTCACTGATATGTTATTTTAAAAGCAATGCCGAAAATCTGTTTTGAACTTTCGGTTGCCCACTGTTATGATAACATTCATTATTTTGGCTGTCAATGCACGTTTCTACATTTTAGGCATATTTCTACACTCAGTTTTTTAAAGATTGACCGATAGAGCAGATAAATTTTTCCCGCCTGTCAGGCGGATCTTTTTAAGCCGACTCCGACTACCCCTCAGTCGCCCTGCGGCGACAGCTCCCCTGACAAGGGGAGCCCGGAATGTCGATAAACCCGAGTTCGACCTTGTTGTACTAAAAAGCAATCTAAAAAAATCTACTGCAAAAAAATAAGGCCACTCCTTACGGTGTAACCTTATTCTTTGGCTTGTGGGTGCAATTAAGATACCTACTTATTTTTGGCTGTTTTCAAAAGCTTTTTTTATTTCTTCGTTCGGCACCGAATTAAATCCGTTAGGCAGGAGTTTTAAATCTTCTTTTATCGGGATTTCTGCAATATCGGCATTTTCGCCGTAACTTGGAAAATTGACAAGCCAACAGCCGTCAATTTTCCTTTTGTCCCAAATTACACCTTGCATACCTTTGTAAACGCCTTCTTTTGCATATTTTTCTTTTTCAGTAACTAATTCTACTGCATCTAAATAGTTCATTCTATTTACCTCCGTATGGTGTATTTAATTTTATTTTGCCGTTTTGTTGTACCATCCATCCTGAGATGTACGAAACCATTTCGCCTGTATCCTTTCTGGGAATCCATTTAACCCATGTAGGTTCTGTTGGCTCTTTTGTACCCCAAACTCCCGATTTGAATAATTCATCTATGTAACTCAATTATATCACCTCTTATTCGTTCAGGCAATATAATTATAGCTGTTTCAAATACGACATTCACCGACATCTTTAAAAGTTCGTTTTAATGAATAATACAAACAAAAAAGCCGCTCGGTTTACATCAAGCGACTTCAATATTCGTTTGGCCCGCCCGAAGGGATTTTGTCCCGGCGCTGCCCGCGCCTATCGCCTCGCTCACGCTCGTTGCCGCGTCGGCAAAAACAGTCCACCGGACTGTTTTCTTCCGCCGCCTGTCAGGCGGCTCCCTCCTTGTTCAAATCCCTTCGTTTTTTGTAAAAAAAATAAGACCACACCTTACGGTGTAACCTTATTTTTGGTCCGCCCGAAGGGATTCGAACCCCCGTTCTTCAGAATCGGAATCTGCTGCGTTATCCAGCTGCGCCACAGGCGGATATGCGGGGCGGGGAAAAGTCCCGCTCCGCCGATATGTTAATTTGCCGAAAATATTGTTAATCTTCGTATCCGTTAGGATTGTTTTTCTGCCAGCGCCAAGTGTCCTCGCACATCTCCTCAATGCCGTATTTCGCGGTCCAGCCGAGAACTTTTTTGGCTTTATCGGCGTTTGCGTAAACCTCATCCGGGTCGCCGGGGCGGCGCGGATCGATCACATAAGGAATATCAACCCCCGTAGCCTTAACAAAGGCGTCACGCAGCTGCAAAACGCTGGTGCCGTTTCCGGTTCCGAGGTTGAACGCCTCGCACTCCTTGTGGCTCAAAGCCCACTCAATAGCCTTTACATGACCTACGGCAAGGTCAACAACGTGTATATAATCGCGCACTCCCGTGCCGTCAACCGTTTTATAATCGTTGCCGAAAACGTGCAGTTTTTCAAGCTTGCCTACCGCAACCTGCGAAATGTATGGCATAAGATTGTTGGGTATACCTTTGGGGTCTTCGCCTATAAGACCGCTCTTGTGTGCGCCTATCGGGTTGAAGTAACGCAGCAGCGCAACGCACCAGTCGTTATCGGCAACATAAAGGTCGCTTAAAATATTTTCAATAAACAGCTTGGTTCTGCCGTAAGGGTTGATTGCGCCGAGCGGCATGCCTTCCACCAGCGGCATCTGCGTTGCAACGCCGTAAACCGTTGCGGAGGATGAGAACACTATCTTTTTAACCCTAAACTCGTTCATAACCTCAAGCAGAACAATTGTGTTGATAAGGTTATTATCATAATACATAATCGGCTCGCGAACCGACTCGCCGACCGCCTTAAGACCCGCAAAGTGAATTACCGCGTCAATTTTATTTTCCGAAAATATCTTACGCATCGCGTCCTTGCAGCGGACATCTTCCTTATAAAACCTGACCTTTTTTCCGGTAATTTTTTCAACTCTTTCAAGTGATTTGCTGCTGGCGTTATCAAGGTTATCGACAACTACAACGTCATACCCCGCGTTAAGCATTTCTATGCAGGTGTGACTTCCGATATATCCCGCGCCTCCGGTAATTAAAACAGACATAACAACATCTCCCGTTTACAAATAAAGCCGTTTTACCGCTATTAATAATATATCAAATTAATTCTTTTGTCAAGCCGAAAGACCCGTTTGGCGCCATTTAACACAAAAATTACAATTATTCATATTTTTGTAATAAAATTATTATAATATTGTGTTTAAATATGAATTGTACTTGAAAGGGAGGATGCGGCAGATGTCAAACAAAATTCTTATTGTTGATGATGATGTAAATATATGCGAACTTTTACGTCTTTATCTTGAAAAGGACGGATTTGAAACCGTTGTTGCCAACGACGGGGAAACCGCGGTTGAATATGTGTCAAGGTACAACCCCGATTTAATACTGCTTGATATAATGCTGCCTAAGCTTGACGGCTGGCAGGTGTGCCGCGAAATAAGAAAGAATTTCGATACGCCCATTATTATGCTTACCGCAAAGGGAGAAACCTTTGATAAGATTTTGGGGCTGGAACTCGGAGCGGACGATTACGTGAGCAAACCTTTTGACACAAAGGAAGTTATAGCGCGCGTCAAGGCGGTTTTGCGCCGCAGTGCCGATAAGGACAAGTCCGACAAGATCGAAGAGGTAAGGTACGACAAGCTGAGAATTAATCTTACAAATTACGAGCTTGAGGTTAACGGCGTTAAAATTGACACGCCGCCTAAAGAACTGGAGCTTATTTATCATCTTGCAAGCAACCCCAACCGCGTTTACACACGCGACCAGCTGCTTGACGAGGTTTGGGGATTTGATTACTACGGCGATTCGCGCACGGTTGACGTTCACGTGAAACGTCTGCGTGAAAAGCTTGAAAACGTTTCGGACAGATGGTGCCTTAAAACGGTGTGGGGCGTAGGTTATAAGTTTGAGGTAAAATAGACTTATGAAGCTTAAGCTTTTCAATAAATACTTTTTTGCCACCACGCTTATAATTATTTTCAGCCTTACGGTTATGATGATGATTCTGTCGTTTGTGCTTAACAATTATCTGGCGAAAACAAAGTACCGAACGCTCGGAAAATGCTGCGAGGAGGTCACGGATTACCTTTCCCAGCTTGACAGCGGTGAAATAAACAGCGAGGATCTTTTTAAAACGGTCAATATGCTGTCAAGGGTGTCAGATGTTGACATTTTTCTTGCCGACAACAGCGGGAGGATTATTATATGCAGCTGTGAAGAGTGGATGCAGAACCGAAAATGCTATCATTCGGAGCATATTATTTCCGCGGACAAGCTGATTTCGGAAAAAGGCAAGGATACTTTTAAACTGGATACTCTGGGCGTTTACGACACGCCGCACTACACCGCGACCGAGCCCGTAAGCAGTTCTGACGGCAAAATCACCGGAACAATTTTCAGCACGGCGCCCGTTTCCGCCATAAGGGAGATAATGAGCACGGTTATAAAGCTGTATCTTTTATCGGCGGTTATCCCCATTATTATGATGTTCTTTGCGATATACGCTATGACTTACAGAATGACAAAGCCGTTAAAGCTTATGTCGGAAGCCTCAAAAGCAATGGCAAAGGGCGATTTCTCAAAGCGCATACCCGTTATGAGTGATGACGAAATAGGCGAGCTTTCGGTTTCGTTTAATAAAATGACGAACTCCCTGGTTCAGCTGGAGGATATGCGAAAAAGCTTTGTGGCGAATGTATCGCACGAGCTTAAAACACCTATGACGACCATAGGCGGATTTATTGACGGTATTCTGGACGGAACTATCGAGGCGGACAAACAGCAATATTACCTTAACATTGTTTCCGAGGAGATAAAAAGGCTTTCAAGGCTTGTGCAGTCAATGCTCAGTATGGCGAAGCTGGAGGCGGGCGAGTTTGTGCTAAAGCCCGAGCTGTTTGATTTCCGCGAGATGCTTTGCACCATTGTAATAAGTCAGGAACAGCGGATAGAGGCAAAACGGCTTGATATTGTGGGGCTTGACGAGATACAGAGCATATCCGTAACCGCCGACCGCGACTTAATACATCAGGTTGTTTACAATTTGGTTGACAACGCCGTGAAGTTTGCGGACGAGGGCGGCAGCTTAAGCTTTAAGGCGGGAACAGACGGTAAAAACTTACACTTTTCAATTGCGAATACCGGCAAGGGCATACCCGAAAACGAACTCCCGTATGTTTTTGAGAGATTTTACAAGGTTGATAAATCACGCTCCGCAAACAAAAACAGCACGGGGCTGGGTCTGTATATCGCAAAAACCATTATAAAGGCGCACGGCGGCAGCATTTCGGTCAGCAGCAGGGAAAACGAGGTTACGTCATTCAGTGTGACATTGCCGCTTGAAAGGAACAGGTGAAAACAAAATGGACGATTTTTTGAACAACAACGGTAACAATTATACCGAGCCGGAAAACGTGAATGAGCCCGCCGCCGATGAGGGCGCGGATTCGGCTGATAACACCGCGGTGCCGGCGGAAAATATTGAAAGTGCCGACGGCAAAACGGAAAACACCGAGGGCAGCGCACCGCTTGGCAATAACGCCGCGGGATTCGGCGAACCTCCTGTGATGAACCAAATAAATTATTCTCCTGTTGAACCCGTTAAGGATTATAAGCCCGTAAGCCGCGGACTTAAGGTGTTTGCGGCGGTTATGGCGGCGGTTATTATGCTCACGGGCGCGTCGGCGGCGGGGTATTTTCTGGGCAGAAGCAGCACGGGAACGCTGAGGCGCAGTAAGGTTAACGTGAGTCTGGCGGCAAAGCCCAAGGACACCGATGAAATGACTGCCGCGCAGGTCTACGAAAAGGTTGACGGCTCGGTTGTGGGAATTACCGTGTATAACACGGCGGGCAACGGCGCGCAGGCAAGCGGCGTTGTGTATTCAAAGGACGGATACATTGTTACAAACGACCACATTTATTCCGAGGTTCCCGCGGCGAAATTCAAGGTCTACACCGCGGACGGCAAGGAATATGACGCTAAATATGTGGCGGGCGATAAGGTCAGCGACCTTGCGGTGCTTAAAATTGACGGAGCAAACCTCACTCCCGCCGAGTTCGGTGATTCCGATGAGATCATTAACGGCGAAAATGTGGTTGCAATAGGCAGACCAAATGACGCCACGAGCGATTCAAGCATAACCAAGGGCATTATTTCCTCGGTTGCAAGGCGAGTCAGAACAACCACCAATTACTCCGCAAAGCTTATCCAGACCGACAGCGCCATCAACCCCGGCAGTTCGGGCGGCGCGCTTGTGAATATGTACGGTCAGGTTGTGGGAATAACCTCTTCAAAGCTTGCGGGAACGGAATATGACACCGTGGGTTTTGCTATTCCGACAAAAACGATGAAGCGCATATGCTCCGAGCTTATAAGCGAGGGCAAGGTTGTAAGCCGCGCAAAGCTTGGAATCACGTATACCGCGATTAATTCCGTTACAGCCGAAATAAACGGTTATGACTGTGTGGGACTTTATGTTGCCTCTGTTTCGGAGGACAGCGACCTGTACGGAAAAATATCCGAGGGCGATGTTATAACCCACATAAACGGTATTGAAGCCGTTAACGATTCGGTTGTGCTTGATATAATTGAGGACTCTTCCGCGGGGGATAAGATCACCGTAACGGTTAAAACAAAATCCGGCGGAACAAAAGAATTCGAGGCGGTTTTGAAAGCCAATACAAGCGAATCAAGCTATACTAATGAAATAAAGAGTCAGGACAGCTCGGGAAGCAACCGTGATAACTCCGGAAACAGCAGCTCGGGCGGCGGAACATTCGATTTCCCCGGCGGTGAATAAAACAAAAACCTCTGTTGCAGTTTAACTGCAACAGAGGTTTTTTTGATTTTCACAAGGAAAGAGTCGGTCGGTAAGCCGAGTTCTGTCGTGGACGGTTATCTATCTCGACGCAGGATTGCTCACTGCGCTCAAGCCGCTTTTCGTAACACGCCGGGCAGGCGTACAGTTACAGTCAGCGTTGCTCCGAATAGGGTTTACAGGGTTTCGACGTTCCCGTGAAACCGGTGAGCTCTTACCTCGCCTTTCCACCCTTACCGCAAACGGGCGATGCCGAAGGGCATCATCAAGAAAAAAATTCAAGCCTTTTGCGGCGGTATATCTCTGTTGCACTTTCCCTAAGGTCACCCTCGGCGGCCGTTAGCCGCTATTCTGCCCTGCGGGGCTCGGACTTTCCTCAGATATTTCTATCCGCAACCGTCTGACCGACTCCAAACCATTTTAACACAATTTTCACTCTGTGTCAAAACTATTTTTCGGGAATAATATGTAGTGTTTGGAGGGTGATTTATGGAAAAGAAATGTTTTAAATACTTTTTGGGCGCAAATTCCGGCGAGGGTTTTTACCACGTGTTTGATAAAAGCTACACACCGGACGGAGAATGGCGGGCATATATTATAAAGGGCGGACCGGGAACGGGTAAATCGTCCTTTATGAAACGCTTTGCCGCCGCGGCGGAGGGCAGGGGCATTAAAACACTGCTCTGTCCTTGCAGTTCCGACCCCGATTCGCTCGACGCGGTGATACTGCCCGAAAGAAAAATTGTTATTATGGACGGCACGGCGCCCCACACGGTAGACCCCGCGTTTCCGGGTGCCTGCGAAAAAATACTTAATTTCGGCGAATTCTGGACGGACGGCAAATTCGGCGGCAAGGAGCAGCAAATAATCAGTGCAACGCTTCGCAACAAGGCATATCATCGCTCCGCGTCACGGTATATCCGCGCAATCGGTCAACTTGTTGAGGACAATTACAAAACCTCTCTTGCCTGCACCGACAGGCAAAAGGCGCAAAAGTTTGCGTTATCGGTCTGCAAAAGGTACATTCCGTCGGGGTGCGGGCAAAGCCCGGGCGAAGAATGGGTGAGGTTTATAGGCGGCATTACGCCGAAGGGGTTTGTTTCTTACCCGGATACCGTATGCGCCGAGGCGGACAATATTATTATAATTGACGATGTTTACGGCGGCGCGGCGTCTGTAATAACCGAATTTGTAAGGGCATACGCGCTTAAATGCGGTTATGACGTTATATCCCTTAAAAACCCGTTTTTGCCGTCGCTTATATATGACCATATAATAATACCCGAGCTTAGGCTTGCGGTTGTAACGGAAAATGCCTATACCCGCTTTAACTGCGACGCAAGACGCATACATTCAAGGCGTTTTGTTTCGCAAAAGCAGCTGCATTTAAGCCGCGGCAGACTTAAATTCAACAAAAAAGCCGCCGACAGCCTGCTTTCCTGTGCGGCGGGTACGCTGGCGGGGGCAAAAGAGATACACGACGAGCTTGAGTCCTATTACATCGAGGCAATGGATTTTGAAGCTTTGAACAAATTTGCCGAAGAGTTTATAAAGAAAACTCTTGACTGAGCTTGCGGGGGTTGAACTTTCGCAAGGCTAACTGCAAAATCTGTGATTGCCGATAACCGTAATTATCGGTCGGGAGAATATCCACTTATTTGTTGATTTATCGGGATTATAGTAGTAAATCGCACCGCCGCTCGGGTCAAGGCCGTTTATGGCGTCCCTGGCGGCGGAATACGCGCTGTCCGCCACGGCTTCGTAGAACTGACCGTCGTTAATGCACGAAAAGGCGTTTTTCTGGTATATTACTCCCGAAATGCTGTCGGGGAACGAGGGGTGCTCCACGCGGTTTAAAATAACGGCTCCCACAGCAACCTGACCTATATAGCTTTCTCCGCGCGCCTCGGCTGAAATTATCCTTGCAAGCAGGTCGTATTCCTGTGATGAAAACGAGCCGTAAGAACCGTCGGAATTACCTATGCCCAGTGCCTTAAGGGTCTTTTCTCCCGCAATTCCGTCGGGGTTCAGTCCGTTGTCGCTTTGAAATTTAATCACAGCCGAGCGTGTGCGTGTTCCGAAAATGCCGTCCACCGTATAAGTATAATAGCCCTTTTCCTTAAGCGCCTGCTGAATACTTTTAACCTCATCGGAGCGTGAACCCATCCGTGACAGCGCGCTTACGCCCTGAGCCGACAAAAAAATGACGGGGATTATTAAAACCACTGCAATTATTTTAACCGTTTTCTTCATTTTTTTATTCCCTCCCGCAATATTTTTGCCGATTATATGAAAATAATTCCTTTTTTGTTAAAAAAATTAATTGCCGTGACCGTTTGTGACAAAATATTATAAAAAATTTTTATATAATATACATGGGGAACATTAAAAACGGCGGTGATAATAATTGAAGGATATTGTTAAAGGTTCCGGGTCTTCCCGCAGGCTGAGCAGGGCGGACATTGCGTCCGCGTTTCTTTACCATACGGCGGTATTTGTCTGCGGCTTTATTGCCGCCCGTGCCTCGGTAACGGACAAGCTGCTGCCGTTCGGACTTTCACTTTTGGCGGGCAGTACGCTTACATATACTCCCGCGGCGGCAACGGGCGCTTTTTTGGGATATTTTTTCCCGGCGCTGGGCAGCGGCGGTTTTCGCTATATTGCGGCTTTGTTTGCACTGCTTGCAATAAAGCTTTTAACGGGCGGCATAAAAAAGCTTTCGGGTAATGCGCTGTTCTTAAGCTTTATAACGTTTCTCGCAAGCTTTCTGACGTCTGCGGTAACGCTCGGCGGGTTTGGATTTAAATTCTTAAGCGTAACGGCGGAATCGCTGCTTGCTGCGGCGGGAACATTTTTTGTAAGCCGCGCCTTTAAACCGGTAAGGGGCTGCCGCGCAGGTCCCGAGGCGGACGGGCTGGTTTCTCTGCTTGCGGTTGCGGGTATTCTTATTATGGGAATAAGCAATGTCGGGTTTAACGGCATATCTTTAGGACACATTGTCGCAACCGCGCTGATACTTATTGCGGGAAAATACGGCGGAATACTCGCCGGCACCGTAAGCGGCGCTGTTGTGTCCTTTGCGCTGGCGCTCGGCGGAGTTCCCGGCAGTATGGCGGTGCTGTACGGCTTTGTCGGGCTTGCGGCAGGCGTTACGGCATCGTTCGGGAAATACGCACAGGCGGCGGCTCCGCTTCTTATAGGGCTTACCGGCTCGGTAATATCGGGCGACCCCGTCACTATTGCCGAAACGGTTATTGAAGCGTCACTCGGCGCGGTTTTGTTTTTGCTGCTGCCCAGAAAATACGGCATTGTTTTAAGCAAGGCGTTAACCGTAAATCCCAAGACCCGTGCGGACGACGGCTGCAAAAAGGACGTTTCAATGCGCCTTAACGCGGCGGCTGCGGCGCTGAGCGACGTTTCCGAAACCGTTGAACAGGTAGCCGAAGAGCTTTCAAAAATCAACGCCCCCGACTTCGGGGCGGTTATAGGCGCGATTGAG
>ERZ808245.1195-NODE-1195-length-10878-cov-3.794050_pt1 | contig 10878 bp, 7 predicted proteins | sample MGYA00521243_ERZ808245 | MGnify/ENA primary metagenome ERZ808245 (study PRJEB31516, sample SAMN03275576) | gut metagenome | biome: mammalia-associated habitat; material: feces | host: Papio cynocephalus | place: Kenya | collected 2012-07-07 ... | reverse complement strand
GATTCGGGAATGGGTAAGACCTATGCTGCGTTATCTTACTGTGCCGAAAATAAGGATAGCCTTTACTTTTCCTTTCGGCATATCAGCGCAGAGCTCGCACTAAAAACCTTTGCAGAGCATTATCCCGATGTATTCAAGGATTGCGCAACTTGGTCGGCGTTCTTCGACTGCCTGCACGCCTACGGCAAAGAAAAACGCCCAACCGTCTTTTTTGACGATGTGGGCGAGCGAAACGATAAGAATGATTTTTATGCTGCATTAAAGCACTTTTCAGAAGCAAGTAACGATTGCGGTGCGCTTGTAGTTCTAATAGGCAGGACTTGGGAACAGATTGAAATACCCTGCCAAACGCTCTCTATAATGCCATATTCAACACAAGAAATAGCCGAAATGCTGTCCGTGAGTGACAAGGAATCGGTAAACATCTTTTGCCTGTCGGCGGGTAATACGGAACTTTTATCTTTATACGATACGAGCGTTTCTTTTGAAGAAAATGTAAAAGCGTTGCTTCATATCAATTCGCCGTTTTACCGCTTGATGAATGAGAAAATGTGCGAATTCTTCCGAACTCCCGAAAGTTACAACACGTTGCTATATGCAATGGTAAACGGTTATAACCGCATCAGCGAATTGTCAGCGTTTTCTGGTTATCCCAAAAACAAATGCGATAAGTACATTAAAATGCTTTGCGAATTCGGCCTTGTCCGAAAGAGGCCCGAAAGGAACGGACATACAAAATATTATCCGGCGAACAGTTATATTGCCCTGTGGTATAAAACTATGCTGACCGCTGTACCAAACTCAGACGGCTGTTTCGGTGAAGATGTTTATAATCGTTTCGTGAGATATTTTAACGATGAGATACTTTCTGCATTTTACAAAGAAATGTGCGCCTATTGGTTAGATAAAAATGTCAATTCCATTTCAACAGACTACATTGACACCAAAGATTTAAGCTATCATAATGTTAAAATCGGCAACATAAACTTTGATTTCGCCTTCAAGAAAAAGCGGGCGGTATATGCGTATTACGATACAACTCCCGGAGGAAAACTTACGCAAAAGTTCTGGAAAGAGATTGAAAAAAGCACTACAAAAGACAGACCGTTTTACGAGAATGAATACATCATCTGCACCGTAAACCGTGTACCCGACAGCTTTTGGACTTTGAGCACCAATTATGATAATGTGCATATCGTCAAGCTTTCTTCTCTATTTGCTACATATAACAAGGAATATAACCGCCGTATGCACCCTCGGTTTGTTCCGTCATTTGTCTGAGTCTTGATATGATTTTCAAAGCCTTCTCCCGATTTTTTGGAAGAAGGCTTTTCCTTTGCCGTGCAATTTATAACTTTTTCGGGGCAACCCCGAATAAACCCCTATTAAGCCTTGAAAAATCCTAAGAATCGTGTTATACTATATGATGTATAATTGTATTTTTGTAAAAACGGAGGATTTCACAATGGATAACAACCTTGAACGCTGGTATTCAATGAAAGAGATAATGGAATATTTGGGCGTTAGCCGTGATACAGTTCTCGACTGGATTGAACGTCGCAATATGCCCGCTGCTAAGATAGGCAGACTGTGGAAATTCAAGGTCAGCGAAGTCGATGCTTGGATGAAATCCGGCGTTGCGGCGGATAAGTAATTAGTATTTGGAGGTGCGATATGGCACTTGAAAATAAATTGGGGCTGACAAGTTCCGCAGGCCTTGCCCGTGAGGAAGAACGCATCAGCAAGAAAAAGGCTGCGGAGCTTTTTGAAAAAGGCATTCTAGACAATCTTCCTGTCGGCAAGTTTTCTACATTGCAGTCAATCCATGAATATCTCTTTGAGGACATTTACGACTTTGCAGGCAAACTCAGAACAGTCAATATTGCAAAAGGAAATTTTCGCTTTGCACCACTTATGTACCTCGAAGCGGCTCTTGCTAATATTGATAAAATGCCGCAGTCCACTTTCGATGAGATCGTCGAAAAATATGTGGAAATGAATATCGCCCATCCTTTCCGTGAGGGAAACGGTCGAAGTACCCGCATTTGGCTCGACCATATTTTGAAAACCGAAATCGGCAAAGTAGTGGATTGGAGCAAGGTTGATAAAGAAGATTATTTGCTTGCAATGGAGCGCAGTCCGATTAAAGATGTGGAAATTAAAGTGTTGCTAAAAGGTGCGCTTACGGACGAAATAAACAGCCGTGAAGTCTATATGAAAGGCATCGACCACAGCTATTACTACGAGGGTTATACAACTTTTAAGGCTGAAGAATTATAAAAGAGGTGTTATTATGGCAGATATAAATCCTAATAGACAAACTATAAGAAGTTGTTTAAATCAAAGAACATATTATATTGACTTTTATCAACGTGAATATGTTTGGTCAAAAGAAACTGTTGAAGTATTGCTAAATGATATTTTTGATGCTTTTGAGCAATCATATTGTATTCATAAAGAATCAGAATTGTCAAAACAAGTTCTTGAAAGTTTCAACTGGTATTATCTCAATGTTATGATGACAAGTAAGGAAAATGATAAATGTTTTATTGTTGATGGACAACAAAGACTTTCTACAATTGTCTTGCTATATGCCAAATTGTATAAAACATCCACAAACAAAAACTACAAAACAATATTAGGAAACTGCATTTTTGGTACTGACTTTTTTGAAAATGAGATTTATTATCTTGATAATGAAAAAAGAAAAAAGGCAATGGATTGTATTGTAAAAGATATTCCTGTTTCCGGAGAATATCAAAGTCAGACTGAAAAGAATCTAATTGACCGTTTTACTGATATTTCTGATTATATCGATAACAAACAAATGGATGAGCATAAATTAACTGCATTCATTTACTTTGTATTAAATAAACTTGTAATTGTAGATTTAGAAATTGAACGCCAAGAAGATACGCCTATGATATTTGAAGTAATAAATGACCGTGGCGAATCTTTAAAACCATTTGAGATTCTCAAAGGCAAGATGGTAGGAGCACTTTCTAAGGATGATTCTCAATCTTATTCTGATAAATGGGATAAAAGTATTTTAAATATTAGAGAAAAAGAAGATGACTTCTTTGTAGCTCTTATTAAAGCACGATATTTTGTAAATCCTACGAGAAACACCTCAAAAGAAACAAGGGTAAATAAAGAATATCACAGATTTCTTTTTGACGAAAACGAAGAAGCTCAGAATCTTGGTTTTAGAAGACAGGACAGCGGCAGAATTAAAAATGTAAAATCGTTTATTGATAATGATTTATCTTACTATACCAATCTTTATAAAACTATTTCAAACAGTGAAAACAAGCATAAAAAGTATTGTGAAAACATTTTTAATTTAAATAGTCACTATCAATTATCATTTGCAGCTTGCGAAATAAACGATCCACTCGAATCTGAAAAGGCCACATTAATATTTAAAGAACTTGAAAGATTATATATGTTATTAAGATTGAACAATATTTATGGAAGTGAAAGATTTCAAGGTATAGTTCATACAATTTCGTACAGCTTAAGAAATGCTAAAATAGAAAATTACAGAAAAATATTTAACGAAGTCATATTAAATGAAATAAGGGAATTAAAGGGAATTGATAAAACCGCCCCTGTCAGTTTGTTAGATTATGGTAATTTTAAAAGATTAAGTTACAATACTCAAAAATACTTTTATTACATATTTGCTCGAGTTGAAGATTATTTATGTTCAAAGTGCAATGTAACCCCAGAAAATGATGTTGTTTATATGACAACTAAGCATGCAACAAATGGATACCATATTGAGCATATTTTTTCTAATAACGAAAGCAATATTAAGCTCTTTGAATCTGAGGAAGATTTTCAAGAGCAACGAAATAATATTGGTGGGTTGATTCTTTTAAAAGGAAAGGACAATATTAGTTCTGGGAATGAAGAATATAAAGACAAATTAGCCACATATTCTCATGCTCCTATGTGGGGACACTCATTGTGTCAGGATTTTTACAATTCCAATGTAGATTTTGATAAAATGAATAAGGCACTCAAATCATATAAAAATGTCGAATTCAAATCATATAATGATGTGTTTACTCCATCAAACATGGATGAGCGTTGTAAATTATTATATGAAATATCAAAAATAATTTGGGATGTCGATTGCACAGATATACCTGAAGAATTGAAAATCGACTAAGTGCAGTGGAACACAGTTGAATTAAGATGCTTTTGAAAAACGCCCTTACCGATGAAATAAACAGCCGCAAAGTCTATATGAAAGGCATCGACCACAGCTATTACTACGAGGGTTATACAACCTTTAAGACGGAAGAATTGTAAGAAATGAGGTGCAAATATGCCGGACAAGAATTGGCAATTTGAACTTGAAGAATATATAAAGCAAGGCGAACCCGACAGAGCCGAGAAAAGTGAAGCTTGGCAAACTGCTATCGGCTTGCAGGCAGTTGACGGACTTAATACATCGGAATATTTGCTGGATACCGCAAAGGATCACATCGAGGGCAAAATCACCATTGATGAAGCGCAGAAGCGGATTCACAGTTATTATGAACAACGCTCTGTCCGCACCGAAACGGAAAATGAAACCAAAGAAGCCGACATAGTTTCGGCAAGAATTGCAAAGTTATTAGGTGAAAAAGCGTTTCAGTTCTCCCCTGCCGAGTGGCTCACCATTCATCGCAGATTGTTCGAGAGTGTGTTCAGTCACGCAGGACAAATAAGACAGTACAACATCACAAAGAAAGAATGGGTGCTGAACGGCGATACAGTCATCTATGCAGATTGGAACAGCATTAAAGAAACTTTGGATTATGATTTTGCCACCGAAAAGCAATTTTTTTACGAGGGATTGTCCGTTGATGCGGCTGTAAAGCATTTGGCGAAATTTGCTTCCGACATTTGGCAGATTCATCCATTCGGCGAAGGCAACACGAGAGCTACCGCTGTGTTTATGATTAAGTATATGAAAACATTCGGCTTTCGTGTCAACAACGATGCGTTCGAGAAAAACTCTTGGTATTTTCGCAATGCATTGGTTCGAGCAAACTATAACAATATTCAAAAAGGCGTTCATTCCACAACGAAATTTTTGGAAATGTTCTTTTCCAATCTTTTGTTAGATACTCATTACGAGCTAAAAAACAGATATATGCACATTGACTATGTGGATGAAAACAATTCCCAAAGTGTCAACTCCAAAGTTCCAAAGTCTCAATTTGACACTTTGGACTGCACTTTAGAGGAACTGGCGATTTTGGAATTGATTGCAAAAAATCCGACTGTCAAACAGCAAGAACTTGTAGAAGCAACCGGAAAATCTCTCAGCACCGTAAAGCGAATAATGAAATCCCTGCAAGATAAAAACTATATCCGCAGAGAAAGCGGAAAACGCTACGGCAAATGGGAAGTTTTAGTTTGAGATATAAAAATTGAGGTATTGATTATGAACTTAAAAACATTATCTTCGGAAGGTAAAATTGCATATTTGATTAAACCAATTCTGAAAGTCTTGCAAGAAGCAGGCGGTCAATTAGAGCGTTCCGAAATCAAAGAACGTATTGCTGATATGGATGACCAAATAGCTGAATACTCTGTACTTGAAAAGAAATCTAGGCAAACCGGAAACACCTATAAAGAGTTTAATTTTAAATTCAACTTTGCTATTAAGGATTTGTTCTTTAATGATTTGCTAACATATACAAATTCATCACCTGTTACTTTAACAGAAAAAGGATTGTATCTCGATGTAGATAAACTTGATGTTCAAAAGGAAATTATTGAGCCGTCTAAGAAGCATTGGGAAGCACTCAGCCAAAACAACAAAAAGAACAAAATAGTTAATATCAGCGACAGCGAGGAAGAAACGCAAGCAGAAGAAAAAATCAAAGACGATTTCAAAGAAAATCTGCTTACCGCTATTGCCAAAATGTCTCCCAAAAAATTTGAAGCTTTTTCAAGAGCGTTGTTAAACCGTATGGGCGTTGAATTTACCGAAAAAGGTGTTCAAATCAGTAATGACGGCGGTATCGACGGATATGGATACCATATAGATGCAAATGATTTCAGAACCACAAGAGTAGTCATTCAGTGTAAAAGATACAATGTTGCTCCCGTATCAGAACCTGAAATCAATCAGTTCTTAGGAGCTATGAATAAGTATCAAGCCGACTATGGCGTATTCATCACTAATGGCAGATTCACAAATGCTGCTAAAACTGCCGCAAGAGAGGGTTCGCCTATTACCCTGATTGACGGCAACGAATTGGTGAGATTAGTTATTAGATATGAACTCTACATAACACCGGTTAAGACTTATGTGTTGGATGAGTTTTACAGTTTGGGCGAATAATCCAATATACATTTTACCTATTAACTTCCGATAATTTTTATTATCTGGAAGTTAAAACAAACTCTTAAATGATTAGCTTATAGGAGGCTAACATTATGTTACCTGAAGAAAGAGCACGAATAAAAATTGATAAACAACTCAATGATGCAGGCTGGAATATTGTAAGTAGGCAAGATTATGTGCCAAACTATGCAATGGCGGTAAAAGAAGCCTTAATGCAGGGTGGAAAAGAAAGCGATTATTTGCTTTTTGTTGATAATAAAGCCATTGCAGTTGTTGAAGCAAAGAAGGAATCCGACAACCTCGGTCCTAAAGTTGCGTCGCAGGCGGAAAATTATGCAAAGACTCCGCAAAGTTGGTACGGGCTTTGGTTTCAAGGTCTTATTCCGCTTGTTTATCTTGCAAACGGCAATAAGATATATTTCAAAAATATGCTTACCGACCCGGACGGAGATTATGTTGAACTTAGCGAAATACATTCCCCGAAAAAGATGTTGCAACTCATAGGACAAAAATCAGAATATGGTGCTTTACCGAGAATTGAGAAAAAAGGACTTCGTGACTGTCAATATGACGCAGAAGTCAATTTGGAAAATTCGCTTAAACAAGGCAAGAAAAAAGCCCTTGCAGTCCTTGCAACAGGCTCAGGCAAAACGTACCTCGCTTGTCTTGCTTCATATCGTTTGCTAAATTACACATCAACAAAGCGAGTTCTTTTCCTTGTTGACAGAAATAATCTTGCCCGTCAAACCGAAACAGAATTCAGTTTGTTTGACCGCACAGAAAAACAGCAACCGATGAATTCTTTGTATCAAATCAACAGGTTAAAGAGCAAAGATGACATCAGCGGAAATATTATAATTTCTACTATTCAAAAACTATTTGCGGTTTTGACCGGACAAACCATATCTGACGATGACGAAGATAAAGAGGATGAAAAATTCTTCTCTTTCAAAGATACTGCCAACGAGAAAACCATATTTTTGGGGAATGATTTGAAACTCCCTCCCGATTACTTCCAATTTATTATCATTGATGAATGCCACCGTTCAATTTACGGAAAATGGCAGTCTGTGCTAAATTATTTTAAGGATGCAAAAATTCTTGGTTTGACAGCAACTCCTACACCGGAAGCTTACGCTTTTTTCAACGAGAATATCGTTGAAAAGTATACTTATGACGATTCAGTTGTTGATGGCGTAAATGTTCCTGCACGAGTTTACAGAATAAAAAGCAACATTACCGAGCACGGCGGAACAATCAATAAAGGCGATACTGTCAAAGAAATTACACGTAGCGGTGAAGAAATCGCTTCTTATACATCCGATGTCAGAGTTGATTATACACCGACACAGCTCGACCGTTCGGTAATAAATCCGGATCAAATGCGAAAGGTTTTGACTGCTTATAAAGACTCGATTTATACCGATTTATACCCTGACAGAGAAGAAGTGTGGGAATATATCCCGAAAACATTGATTTTCGCCAAGGATGATAATCACGCAACAGAAATCGTAAATGCCGTAAAAGAAATCTTTGCAGATAAATTTCCAAATAGCGTTGTTCCCGAAAAATTTGTGCAAAAAATTACATATTCTGCCGGAGATTCAAACGCTCTCATTCGTGATTTACGCACCGAAAAAGAATTTAGAATTGCGGTAACCGTAACGCTTGTTGCAACCGGTACTGATGTTAAACCTCTTGAAGTTGTTATGTTTATGAATGATGTCAAGTCAGAGGTGCTTTATACGCAGATGAAAGGCAGAGGCTGCCGTGTAATAAACGACGATAAACTGAGAGAAGTTACACCTAATGCTAATACAAAAGAGTGTTTCTATATTGTAGATTCCGTAGGGGTAACAGAAAGTGACAAACATATTCCAAAACCAAAAGAACCCGGTGGGGACCCAAAAGTAAAAGTACCATCTTTGGAACAGCTGTTAGAGTACCTATCACACGGCGAAGTTTCTGATGAAAATCTCGCCTTTTTGCGTGATTATTGCGCAAGCATCAATATGCGTTATGAAAATAACGTCCTTTTTGGCAGACATTTGACTTTGTTTATCTCGGATTACGGCTTTGCTCCTAAAGGTCTTGCTTTTGAGATAAACAAAGCGTTATCACAAGGCACACTTCCGGATTTCACGAACCCATCTGATAATAATACCGAAAGAAATGCACTTATTTCTTGTTTGATACTTAACATTAACGCAAGAAAGAAATTGCTTGAGCTTCACAGAGGCTATTATGCAATAGCACCTGATGAAGATGAGATTATCGACAAGGGATTCTCAATAGAAACTGCAAGAAGTTTTATTGACTCCTTTGAAAAATATCTTAATGATAACGCTGATAGTGTGGAGGCTTTACGAATTATTTATAATTCTGAAGATACAGTTATTACATATTCAATGCTTTCAGAGTTACAAGATAAACTCATTTCAGAAAACAGGCTTTTCACACCGTATAATATTTGGAGTAATTATAAATTACTTGATACAACCGGCGATGTTGAAGACTTAGATTTAAAACAAAATGTTAAGGCTTTGACACATTTAATTCAGCTTGTGCGATATGCTTACAAGAAAACCGATAAGCTCAAGAGCTTGCTGAAAGGATATTCACAGCGATTTACTCTCTACTGCGGCCAGGCGCAGCGCCCGCTGACACCGGAGCAACAAGAGATTATGAAAGCAATCGCCGATTATATTATCAACGAAGGCTCTATAAGTATTATGGAACTCAACAGTATTGACACAGACCTTTGGAGAAAGGCTGTAAAAAGTTTCGGTGTTCAAACATTAAACGCCGAGATTACCGATTTATCAAAATTCTTATTAAAGGCGGCATAATAATATGGCAGGAAACCAAACGAAAAGCGAATCTGCACTCATTAAAAAAGTTGGCGACATTGCAAATGTAATGGCGGCGGCAGGTGTAGGTTTTACCGATTACATCACTCAGCTTACCTATATTCTTTTTCTTAAAATGGATGAAGAAAAAGAAGAAATGGGTTTGCAGAGCTCAATTCCGGACGGATATAAATGGAAAGACCTTGTTGACTTAAACGGCACAGACCTTATTGAAAAGTACGAGGAAATTCTTAAAGAACTTGCAAAAGAAGAAGGATTGATTGGTACTATTTTCACCAAGGCTTCAAATAAAATTGACAGCCCGGTAAAACTCGCAAAAATTATTGAAATGGTAAAAGGCGAAAATTGGTATATGATGGAGGGCGACCTGAAAGGAGCCATCTATGAATCAATCCTTGAAAAGAACGGTCAAGATAAAAAGAGCGGTGCAGGTCAGTATTTCACCCCTCGTGCTCTTATCAAAGCTATGGTTGATGTTACAGACCCGAAAATTACAGAAACCGTTGCAGACCCGGCTTGCGGCACAGGTGGTTTCTTGCTTGCAGCTTATGACCATATGAAAACCCAAAGCAAGGAAATTTCAAAACAGAATTTTCTTAAAAATAATGCTTTCTTTGGGGCAGATAATACCCCTTTGGTAGTTACCCTTGCCTCTATGAACCTATATCTGCACGATATAGGAACAAACAAAAGCCCGATAGTTTGTCAAGACTCATTGCTTGATACCTCCGACAGAATGTTTGATATCATTTTGGCAAACCCTCCATTCGGTACGAGACCTCAAGGAAGTGTTGAAGTATATGCAAATAGACCAGAGTTTGTAAAAACATCGGATAATCAGGTAAACTTCTTACAACACATTATGTCTATCGTAAAAACCGGCGGTCGTGTAGCGGTTGTATTGCCGGACAATGTTTTAACCGATGGAAATGCAACGGCTAAGATCAGAGAAAAACTTCTTAAAGAGTTTAATTTACATACTATTCTTCGTTTGCCGACAGGTATTTTCTATGCACAAGGCGTAAAAACAAATGTCCTGTTCTTTGAAAAAGGAAAAGCGACAGAAGATATTTGGGTTTATGATTATCGTACGGGAATTAAGCATACTTTGGTACAGAAACCGCTTACAAGAGAAAATCTTGATGATTTTGTTGAGTGTTATTGCACCGGCCATATGCAGGACAGAGTCCCGACTTATTCGGCAGAAAATCCAAATGGAAGATGGAGAAAGTTCACCAAGGAAGAAGTTTACTCCCGTGACGGTTTAAAGCTTGATTTCAAATGGATTGTCAGCGAAGAAGATGATGACCGTACATTGGCTGAAATGATTGCACAGATAAAAGAAGAAGCCACAAGCATTGCAAACGCTGTTGCCGAACTTGAAAAGTTGATTGGCGAGGTGGATGAATAATGGATACCAAAGCATTAAGACAAAAAATCTTGGATTTGGCTATCCGTGGTAAACTCGTTCCTCAAGACCCGAATGACGAACCGGCTTCTGTTTTGTTGGAGCGTATTCGTGCCGAAAAGCAACAAATGGTTAAAGACGGAAAACTAAAAGCCAAAGACATAAAGAATGATACCGTCATATTCAAAGGTGATGATAATTTACATTATGAGAAGTTCGCCGATGGAACGGTAAAATGTATCGAAGAT
>ERZ808245.1186-NODE-1186-length-10931-cov-3.381942_pt1 | contig 10931 bp, 9 predicted proteins | sample MGYA00521243_ERZ808245 | MGnify/ENA primary metagenome ERZ808245 (study PRJEB31516, sample SAMN03275576) | gut metagenome | biome: mammalia-associated habitat; material: feces | host: Papio cynocephalus | place: Kenya | collected 2012-07-07 ... | reverse complement strand
AATCTGTTTTATAACTTGTAAAAAGCTAAAGTAAAAGAAAAAAAAACAAATAAAGTAAGTAAGAATATGACCAAAGAAGAACTCATTACCAGAATTAAAAAACTTTTAGCACTTTCAGACAGTTCTAATCCAAATGAAGCTGCCATTGCCCTGTCTAGAGCTCAAAAGCTCATGCAACAGTATCACATTGAAATGAGTGAACTTGATGATTCAGTTATTTCAGAACGCATAATCGAAACAGTAAGGGGCATGAAGAACATCAAGCACATTTCACAAATAGGTCACATTCTAACTAAGGTCTTAGGTGTTGAATTCATCTACCATACAAATCAGTATGGTACTGTCGAAAAAGTTAATATGATTGGTCCAAAAGACAGCCTAGAGTCTTGTGAATATATCTTTGTGATCTTAACGCGCTCAGTGATGGCTGCAAAAAAGCTTTACAGCGAAAAGATTTATAGCCATATTGTAGACTATATCTTAGGCGCTCCTAATCTTAGAGAAGGATTGAGCCAAAACAAACTAACAAAAGAAAATCTTGATCACTTTGAAAACAGTAAGGATTTTTGTTTCAACGATCCTTATGGATTTAAAGGTCTTAAAGCAATTGTTGATTCTCTCTGTATTTTAGATCCTCAATTTAATTACGTTTTTAATAAATTAAAACGAGAACTACCTGAGAGTTTCATGTTTGGATATTTCAAAGCTATTTATGAAAAAGTAGCAGAATTTGTTCAGGACGATGAAACCAAAGAAGCTATTGAGAAATTTAAGGCAGGAAATCATCAGGATCTTAAGATCCGCAGAACTAAAACTCGTCGCATTCATGCTGATGCCTATAATGACGGTTGTGAACAGGGCGAGAAAGTAAATCTGATGAATGCAGTAAATGGTCAGGGAGGTGTAAGAAAACTCTTACAATAATACTGCTTTGTAAAACTTCACTGCCAGTAAGACAGAACTCAACAGGCAGTTTAGTAAGACAATTTATTTGAAACTAAGACTCTTTTAAAGCCTACTCTCAGGCTAATCATTGTCATAGTCTGAATATAACAGATCTTCTAACTTATCTAATCTGTCCTTTAACTTAAAGTTCTCTACATAAGGCAATTTATCTATCTTATAAACCTTAGGTGATCTTTCATTATATAAAGGCCATCTGATTGGAGTCATAGACTTTCCATTAAAATTAGGATCGCCTGTCTTAATAAAGTTAACGAATCTTTGGTGCATATTGTCACTGACATTTTTCATATCCTTTTGTGCACCTTCTGGTAAGGTTGAAAAGACATAAGCTATCTCACTTGAATGGCTTACACCTCGATGAGACTTTTTATATTCAGCTGGAGCATAATCAAAGTGGTACATGTAGACCTTATGATTTTTGCTCATGGCATCAGCAAAGATCTTCATACCAAGATTAAACATGATGTCAGCATTGTAGGTACCAGCTTCTTTAAAAGCATCATCGGCAGGCTCTTTATCTTTTAGATATAAAGCAGCAATACTCTGAGCTTTATTCTTACCAAAGGTATTTTTAATGGCGGTTTTTAACTCTAAAACATTGATGTTATCAGTAAAGAGTGAACCTTCATCGGTGTTGTAACCTATTAAGATCTCGACATTATCCTGTGAATTATCACTATCATCTATTCTCTTTTCTTGCTTTAACTCTCTGTAAGGATCTTTAGGTAAGACCACGCCGTCAAAGTAAGGCTTAAAGAAAGAGAAGGTGTTTTTGACCATGTCATAGTCATAGCCACAGTTATAAGATAAAAGTAGAGGATCGATAGCTCTTAAAGCCTCAAGACCTGCTTCAGAATCTTCAGCGCCAAATAAAGTTGCAATTGAAGCACTATTAGTAAAAGCAGACTTACTGTTCTCGCTTCTGTATAAACTTACAAATGGATAACTCAAAATAGTGCCGCTCTCTAAGATAGCTCTTTTAAATAAGCCTTTAGTTAATGGACTTAAGATTAAAGATGACACTGCCATGCTACCAGCTGACTCACCACCTATGGTGACTTTTTCAGGATCACCGCCAAAGGAGTCAATATGATTTCTTACCCACTTTAGAGCTTCAATCATATCAAGATGACCCCAGTTACCAGTGGTACCGTACTTTTGGTAGGTATATTTTGAAGCATAAAAGCCTAAAGCATGTAATCTGTAATTGATGCTTACTAAGATCACACCATCTTTAGCAAAGGCAGTTCCATCATAGTAGGGATTGTTTGAAGCACCCATCATATAAGCGCCACCATGGATCCACACAAAGACCGGTAACTTATCCCCTTTTTTAGCATTTTTAGGACGGTAAATATTAAGACACAGAGAATTATCGCCAGTTCTAAAGCCATTACGTTTAACGATAAAGCTAGACTGTGGCACTACAGGACAGAATGAATCTGCTTTGAAAGTATCTGCAAAAGGATCAGCTGCAACAGTTGGAGCAAAACGTAAATCATGCACAGGAGCTTTAGCATAGGGAATACCATAAAAATGATCTACTCCATGTTCATTGACGCCTTCAATGGCACCTATATCAGTGATTACTAAAGGACTATTCTCTGCATGAGCAAATGGTGCTAATACAGTAAAGAGTAAGGTTATAAACAGGTATTGAAATAGCCTTTTCATTATTTTGTCTCAAAATATTGCTTGATTCCGTCTAAAACGATGTTCTCATTATTTTTATCGCCAATAAGTAGCTTTTTCTTTACTAAAGCGCTGTCGTCTTTTGATAAAGAACCACGAAGCCAGGTCATCTGGTGTTTAGCAAGCTGAGCTGTTGCAATTACACACTTTTCAATCATGGTATCAAAATCATAGTTTTGATCTAGATATTCCCAAACCTGTCTGTAACCTACGCATCTCATTGAAGGCATATTAAGGTCAAGATCTCCTCTGTCCTTTAAATAGGCAACCTCATCTATAAGACCATCATCTACCATCTTTAAAAAACGCGCTCTGATAAGTTTGCGCAATTCTGTTCTGTCATCAGTTTCTGGCAACAGAATGTACTCTAATCTATCGAATGGGCACTTATCCTGTTTTTCTACAAAAAATGAGCTCATTGCACGACCTGTCATGTAGTAAATCTCTAAAGCTCTTGAAACTCTTTGCTTATCATTTGGATTTAACTTCTGGTAAGAAACAGGATCAATATCTTTTAACTTTTCATGCATGGCAGGCCAGCCACACTCTAAAGCTTCACGCGCAATCTGTTCTCTTACCTCTGGTTTAGTTGCAGGTAATGGAGATAAACCATCGACTAGTGCTTTGTAATACATCATGGTGCCACCGCAAATTACAGGGATTGCACCACGACTTGAGATCTCATCTACAAGTCTTATGCAGTCTTCTCTAAAGGATGCAGCACTGTAACTGTCTTTAGGATCACAGATATCAATTAAGTGATGAGGTACTGAAGCTAACTCTGCTTTTGAAGGTTTTGCAGTGCCAATATCCATATCTTTATAGATGAGAGCTGAATCTAAACTTATGATCTCAACTTTTGCCTTTTGAGCGATTTTTAAAGACAAGGCACTCTTACCAGAGGCGGTAGGACCTAATATTACAACTGCTTTATTCTTCAAGTTCAGCTCCGAGCTTTTCACTTAACTTTTTAAAATTCAATTCAATATAAGAGCCATCAAGATCTTTTAAAGGATTATCCTTGTCCAGTGTAGAGAGTAATCCTTTAGCTTCTGCCTCTAAGATCTCTGACGATTTTGGACTTTCATAGCCTACAATGGATGAGAGTTTTTGTGGGCAATTACCCTCTTCAATGGCTATAAATTCAGCGCAGACAATTAAGAATAGCTTTTTGCTGACACTAGCTAAATCTATCCCCTTTAATAAGGCTGGGATCTCTGTTAACTCAATTCTGTTTCTAAAAATCTTTACTCCAAAACCTAATCGGCCTAAAGCGATGGTGCAGTATTTTAAGGATTTAGAAAGGGATGGATCGACTGTAAACGAGAATGGCATCAAGAGCTTTTCTTTAAGCACACAGGCATTTTTAACGGCATGCTGATAGTCCAAAGCTACTTTTATAGACTTTAACTTTTTCAAAGAGATTAGGTAATACTTCTTTGAAAGCTTAATTAAAGCTACATTTCTGTCAGTTAAATCTAAAAATTGAATACCGTTTGCAAGCAGATTTGATGAGTCCTGTATTAGGCTATTTGTAGCATTTACGCTATCAGGTACATTAGCAATGCCATTAGGGTATGAAGAAGGATTGAAATTACCTTGAGCATTGCCTAAAGGGGATTGAACGACACCTGTTATCGCTCCTGTTTTGTATCCAGGCTCATTAAAGGCTACATTAGCATTGACACCTACATTAGAGGCATTAACAGCTGACTTATAAACATTGATATTGCGCTCTAAGGTATCCTGATTAGAGAACGTAGAGTGGTAATTACCTGAGGTAGCTCTATTGGTCGCAAATGCACCAGATGAGTTATGCTGTAAGTTTGAATTAGCTTGTAACGGAGATCTTGTCTGTAAATTGGAATTAGATACAGAATGACTGTTAGTAGCGTTATTAAAAAATGAGCTTACACCTGTAGGGAAAGCTGGCAAGTTGTCATTGTTAATATCAAAAGAAGCTGCATGTGGTGACGTTGTTTTTAAAGGCTCAGCACCAGCATTGGGTAAAGGATCTTCATTTTGAGCAAAATCTAATTCAGACTGACTTACACTTTGTGGACCAATTCCTGCTTTTCTTAAAGCTAAGACTAGAGCATCAGTGATTAAATCATGGATTAAAGATGGCTCATGGAAACGCACTTCATCTTTACGTGGATGAACATTAACATCCACCTCATCAGGTTTTACCTCAAGATAAAGCACACATCTTATAGGAAGAGTTCTGCCTATTACTTCAAAGAAAGCTTCTTTTAGAGCATGAGTTACAACTTTATCAGCAATAGGTCTGCCATTTAAAAAGAGATAGACCTGTTCTGAGACACTCTGCTCTACAGATGGAGGAGGTAAGAGCATACCTTCCATCTTTAAATTAGGATCTTCACATAGAACTTTAATGCCTTCCTGTGAAAAATCACTGCCTAAAAGAGTCGCAGTTCGCTTTAAGTCAATGCCTTCTGTTACAGCTGATTTTGAGACTTTAAAGACAGTCTTACCTTCATTTACTAACTCAAATCCAGTATCAGGATGAGCAAGTGCTATTCTTATAAAGGTATCTTTAATTCTTAAAAACTCGGTTCTATCTGACTTTAAAAAGCGACGACGTGCTGGAGTATTAAAAAATAACTCACAGACATCCACGGTAGTACCATCAGGGTGAGCTGCTGGAGCAATCAAAGGTTCCTGTTCAGGACCTTCTACTTTGACACAAAAAGCGTTTTCCTCATCTTTAGTTTTGGAGGTTAAAGTTAATTTTGAAACTGAAGCAATAGATGCTAGAGCCTCACCTCTAAAGCCTAAAGTAGTAATTGAATTTAAATCTTCAGATGAATAGATTTTGGAGGTAGCATGAGGTGCTAGAGCTAATGGCAACTCATCTTTGACAATACCTGTACCATTATCTCTTACTCTAATTAAGAGCTTACCAGCCTCTTTAATCTCACAGAGGATATGAGATCCATGGGCATCAACAGCGTTTTCTAAAAGCTCTTTGACCACAGAGGCAGGTCTTTCTACAACCTCACCTGCTGCAATCTGGCTTGCTAGCTGCTTTGACAGACGTCGAATTGTAGACATATATTTCCTATGGCAGATATAGAACCTGACCTACATGAACAGTATCGCTCTTTAAGGAATTAAGCTTCTTTAATTGAGCTGTGGTAGTGCCATATCTTTTGGCAATAAGACCTAAAGATTCGCCTTTTTTAACAGTGACACTTTTGGTAGTGCCCTTATTATTGGTCATATTCTTAGTTCTGGCATATGACTCCTGGCGTGATCTTAATTTCTGAGCAGGATACTTCTCATAATATGACTTAATACCTAAATAAATTCTGTAAGCGATCTGCTTTTGGTAATTAGGCTGATTTAACTGAATTTCTTCATAGCGGTTTGAAAGGTAACCAGTCTCAATTAAGAGTGAAGGAATATCTGGTGCTTTTAATACTGCTAAAGAAGCCTTAATAGGCTGACTCTTTCTTACATGGGTAAAGGCTGATAACTGATGTAAGATCTCTTGAGCTAAGAGATTACCCTCTGAGCGTGAGTTTGTAGATGACATATCCAGAATAGCTGTTGCCAAATATGGATTACCTACACTCTGATCCATCACCTCGCCTGCGCCACCTATGAGCTTCTTTTGATTATTGTTACGCAGGATCTTACCGTTCTCACGTACTGCTCTATTCTCGGATAACACGAGCACACTCGCACCTCGTGCTGTTGAACTGCCTGAAGCTACAGAATCAGCATGGATTGAGATTAAAAGATCAGCTTTTCTTAATCTTGCAATTTCAGAACGTCTGTCCAGATCAACAAAGACATCACGAGATCTTGTGAGTGTTCCTCTAAATTGCTTATTGGAGTTGATGTAGCTATAAAGTGCTTTTGAAATAGCTAAAGTTACATTCTTTTCTCTTACACCACGTTTACCAATAGCACCAGGATCTTTACCACCGTGACCTGCATCAATGGCGATAATAAAAGGACGAGATACAGGGGTAGCCTGTACTGGAACAGGAGGAGCTGAAGCATCAGATACTAACTCCTCAACATCCTGAGATTGGATTTTACTTTTAGTATTAGTCTTAGTGTTTTTAGTGATGGTAGTTTTTACACGTCCCTGTTCAGCTGTCTTTTGTGCTTGAGCTTTCTTGTAGTCACTTCTTAATTTAGTAAGCTCCTGCTGATACTTTTGAGCATTAGCAGTAGACATGGAACGAAAACCATCTTTTGAGACTGTTGAATACTTAATAAAGAGATCTCTTTCATAGGTTGAAAGAGGTACAGATGTATCTAATTTACCATTTACTGTCTTAGTAGATGAAACTACGGTATCTTTAATTACAGTACCGTCAGTTTTAGTTACTATCTTAGTTGTACTTGCATTAGAAAGATTGCTTGAGCTGTTTTTAGAAGTTGAGTTAGATGATGAGCTAGATGCTGAATTAGCCCCTGATGAATCTCCATTTTCAAAATCAATGACCAGTCTATAGTCATTGTTACCACCTTTTGGAGCTAAGACAAAGGTCTTAGGCACAGCACATCCATTTAATGAGAACAGATATCTCACATCATTTTTCTCAATGCGTCTTTGTACGGCCTTAACGCAACTTTGTGAAGACAATGGAACTTTTGAAGGAGAGAGTGCTGCTTTTGATAAGTTACGTACCCTAATGGAGAATACAGCTCTATTCTGACTTAAAGAGGTTGCATAGTTTGGTTTTGAGTCAAGATCGAGTACCACTCTGGTTTTCTGAGCATTATGAAAAGAGCGTACAGTCTTGATAGCAGAAGCTGATGCTACCTCTGTTAAAGAGCAACATACCACTAAAGCTACAACAAAAAATAATAAGAACTGTCTGCAAATTGTTCTGATTTTTTGGATTGATTTACTCTGAATCAATCTACTTTGAATCAACTTGCAGAAGCTATTAAAAAGGTGTTTCACGTTATCTGAAATTTGAGCTTATTTTATTAAGATCTTCTGGTTCTATAAGAACTGATTTTATCACAACATCCCTTGAATCAACTGAATAACTAAGCTCAATTGTGATATCCGCTTCAGGTAAAACGCCCTGTGCTTTATCAGGCCATTCAATAAGACATACTGAGGTCTTCTCAAAATAGTCACGAATGCCCATATATTCAAGTTCTTCAGGATCTAAAAGTCTGTAAAGATCAAAGTGGTAAACACTAAAGTCATCAAAGTCATAAGGCTCAACTAGAGTATAGGTAGGAGAGCGGACGATATCCTTATAACCACAAGCTTCAATAAAACCACGTGAGAAAGTGGTTTTACCTGCACCTAAATCTCCTTCAAGATTTATAAGCACACTCTTTTTTAATTTTTTGCATAGAGGAATGCAAACAGATGACATCAGAGCACCTAGTTTTACAGTCTCCTGTTCACCATTTATCTTAAATTTAATTTCTGCCATATTTTTTATTCTTTTCTATTAGCTTTTCCGATTAGCACTTTTGATTAGAGTTTGTAAACTTAAAAATCTAGTCTCTGCCGTTTACAAGTTCTCTTACATATTTGCTTACATCCAAAGGCAAGGTACCAATTACCCCTTCTTTTTGACCGCAAATAGCACCTGCTCTTGCATGGATACAGGCGCCTACTATCACGCCCATCTCAAGACCTAAGCCCTGAGCGATTAAAGAGGCAATAATACCGGTTAAAAGATCTCCTGAGCCCCCAGTTGCAAGAGCTGGTGAGCCTTCATTGATGATAGACAGTCTGTTGCCATCACAAACTACAGTACCTGCACCCTTTAAAAGCACTACACCGCCGAACTTTTGCCAGAGTTTATAGCAACTGCCTAACCTATCGGCATTGATAGCTTCAACTGTGCAACCTAAGAGTCTAGCTGCCTCGCCAGGATGGGGTGTAATCACACGATTCTCGTTATAGAACTTATCCTCATATTTAGACAAGACATTTAGTGCATCAGCATCATAGACTACGTATTTGTCGATAACATCATCTAGTGTATCTAAAATTCTTTGAGTTCTCTCATTTACTCCAAGACCAGGACCTACTGCAATCACATCAGCCCAATCTATTGCCTTTTGCAGAGCTTCTGCTGAATTTAAATCCACAGTCATCAATTCTGGTCTTACACTTAACAGAGCCTGATAGTTATCCTTTTCAAGTGCAACTTTAACTAAGCCTGCCCCTGATCTTAAGGCACCAGTACCACACAAGATAGCTGCCCCTCCAAAGCCTGAGGCGCCAGCGATAATTAAAACTTTTCCATTATCGCCTTTATTAAAGGATGGTAAACGCACTGGCAGTTGAGGATTAATGTCTTTATAAGACACTCTCATTATAGGAACAGGATAGGTAGTCTTTGAATAATCAAAGACATCATAGTAACTGTAAGATTGAACTCCTAATGGAGCAAACTCTAGTTTTCCTACAAAGTCGACAGCATCAGAGGTTAATAAACCAGGCTTTAGAGCCAGCATACAAACAGTAGCATCTGCACTTACGCACATGCCAGGGACACTACCAGTATCTGCAATTACACCTGATGGAATATCAATACTTACTACGTATGTATTTAACTGATTGATATAGGCAATCCATTTTGCCATGTCGCCTTTAGGTGAAGAGTTTGTACCAGTACCTAAAAGAGCATCGACAATGACATCAGGTGCGCTGTAAGCGATGACACCGTCATCTGGAAGCTGCCCATGATTTGGCAGTTCATATTCAACAATACCGCCCTGTCTTACATAGTACTCATAGGCAATGCTAGCCTCAGTGCCCTCATGAGGAACACCAGTTGCAAAGACTCTATGATTAATGGAGTTTTCTAAGAGCAAGTTTGCAACAATATAGCCATCGCCACCATTATTGCCCTTACCGCAAAAGATCCACACATCTTTAGCTTGAGCACATTCTCTGACAATAAAGTCAAAAACAGCTTTACCTGCCTGCTGCATCAAATCAAAACAGTGGCCGTTATGCTCTTTAGCATGCTCTGCTTCGATGAATTTAACCTCATCACTGCTATAAACTTCTAATGGGAGCTGATCCATATATACTCCATCACTGCTATTTTATTCTGTTCTAAAGTCAGTCTAGTTAAGACTGCTTTTAACTGCTTATAAACTCTGTTCTCTACTTCTTGGGTGCTCTTTTAAGCTACCTTTTAAGATTTGGAAAGATGCTCTGTACTGTTCAAATCCATACCGTTTGAGGCTAATAGAACCACATCCTCTGCTAGATCCTCTAATGAGTATTGATTGCAGGTAACAAGCTCTTTGTCTACCTTAACAAAGCCTAAACTGTCTTTTTCTTTATCTTTAAACAATCTGTCAAAGTCATAAGAACCTAGAACCATAACCTCTACCCCGTGGTAGGTCATGAGAAATCTTTCAACATCGTATGGAAGTTCAGGCTCAGACTTAAAATCGGAACTGTTTTCAAAAAGGTCAGGCACACTGCCTAAAAAGCGACGTTTGAGAGTAATGTCATCTGCAGTTAACAGATCCTCGTAAACTTCAAAGTCATAGTCTTTTAATTTTTGAATTTTAATTGACCAGTCTTTTTCTGTAAGAAGATATCCAAAATCAGAATAACTGATACAGTAAATTTCAGACATGCTCTTTCCTTTTTAGTGTTGTCTCATAGATGAGTTAATTATAGACAATAGGCTGATATAAAAACAGTTTTCACAATGGTGTTAGATAAAAGATCATCAAAATTATCTCAAAAAAGTCAAATTTGATGATCTTTATGATGAGTTTAAAGATAACGCTGTATGAATGTTGTCTTTGATTAAACTTCTTGGGTTACATCAATATGCAAAGTACTTATAAAGAAAGCTAACTCATCACTCATTGCATCAGCTTCAGAAATTCTTACATGTCCTTTGGTGCCACAGCCGTTTTTACTGTAATAAAAACGGTGCACTAATGGAGAACTAAAGTCAGATGCGACCTCATCTATTGCTTTATCTACACTAATATCATGCTCTAAGATAGTTGTAGTTAAAATAAAGTGAGTCTTTGGATAAATTTCCATTAAATGACGCAAGAACTTTTTATAAGTATTCTTCCAAAGAACAGTTTTTTCGCCATTCGGCTCATCTTTTATAAAGTCCTTTGGATGACTCTCATTTTGACCTATGGCAATTACCACTACGTGAGGGCGGAACTTTGAAAAGTCCCAGGTAGTTACAGGATTGATATAAGGATTGTAGTGCGGTTATTGTACAGTTAGTTTGTGACATTACCTTCATATTTGTGAATAACCTCAC
>ERZ808245.1185-NODE-1185-length-10969-cov-9.272861_pt1 | contig 10969 bp, 14 predicted proteins | sample MGYA00521243_ERZ808245 | MGnify/ENA primary metagenome ERZ808245 (study PRJEB31516, sample SAMN03275576) | gut metagenome | biome: mammalia-associated habitat; material: feces | host: Papio cynocephalus | place: Kenya | collected 2012-07-07 ... | reverse complement strand
CGGCGGCCGAGCCGGAGAACATCCGCAAGGTCGCGTCCGCCCGCAACGGCAAGCTTCTTTATCGCGTCAGCGCCGTGCTGGATGCGATCGAGCAGCGCAAATATTTTACTGGATTTCCGGCGGACGATTCCGTCGGCGCGGGCGACGGTCTTCCATCTTCAGCCGTTCCGCCCGCGGAATTTTCCGCCGCCGAAGGGGGTGTGCAGTGACGTTCGTCCCCGGCACGGCGTACCTGGCGCTTCCGCGCAAATCGTGCGCGGCGCGCACGCCACTCGTCTGCTTGTCGTGCAAGGACGGCGTCGCCGTCTTTGCGTCCGTCAAGCGTCTCGCGCCTGCGGCCGTGACGCCGTTCAGCGCGTCCGCCTGCGCGACCGTCTCGATCGACGGCGACGAGTATGATGTTTGCTCCGACCACATGATCGCAGGGGGTGTACGGTGACCGTCCAGGATTTTCTCTCGCGCCTAAAGGGCGTGCGGCAGACGGGGACGGACAAGTGGGTCGCGTGCTGTCCGGCGCACGACGACGACAACCCGTCCCTGGGCGTCGCCGTCGGATCGGACGGTCGCATACTCGTCCACTGCTACACGGGTTGCACGGCCGAGCAGGTCGTGCAGGCGATGGGGCTCACGCTGCGCGACCTGATGCCAGAGGCGGCCGCGTCGCACTATGCGCCGCGCATCGCGCCGAAGTCCGTCGCACCTGTGGCCGAGGTGGAGCTCAAGCCGAAGGCGAAGGGTGGACGCTCCCATGGCCGGCTCGTCGCGACCTACGACTACAAGGATGAGCAAGGCACGATCCTCTACCGCGTCGAGCGGCGCGTCCGGGAGGACGGCAAGAAGACCTTTATCCAGCTGCACCCCGACCCGAAGTCTCCATTCGGCTGGGGCTACGGCGTCAGCTCCGTCGGCGTCCGCAAGGTCCCGTACAAACTGCCGCGCGTATTGGCCGCGGCGAAGGCGGGCAAGACCATCTTGATCGTCGAGGGGGAGAAGGATGTGCAGACGGTCGAGTGCGTCCTTGGTTGCGTCGCCACGTGCAACTCGGGCGGCGCCGGGAAGTGGGAAGCCGGCTGGGGCAAGTATTTCGCGGGCGCGAAGTCCATCCTGATCATCGCGGACAACGACGCGGAGACGAAGACGGTGCGTGGAAAGACGGTGTGCTTTGCCCCCGGACAGAAGCACGCCTGCCGCGTCGAAGCCTTGCTGCGCGCGGACGGCGTCGCGTGCCCGATCCGCAAGATGGTCATGCCGTGCGTCAACGGCGAGAAGGTCAAGGACTTTACGGACTGGGCGGAGGCGGTGGTGTCCAGCGGCGGCGAGGCGGACGCGGAGTCGTTCGCGCTCGCCGTCAAATCCGCCGCGCCGTGGCCGGAGCGTTGGAATTTCGGGATGGACGGCGAGCCGCCCGCGTCGTTTTGGCAGGCGGCCGCCGAAGCGGGTGCGGCCGAAGCGCCCGCCCCGACGGACGGCGCGACCGACACGGACGGCGTGAGGCTTGAGTCCGACCGGCACGGCCGGTTCGGGCGGAGGCTCCCCCGCGCCCCCAAGGATACCGCCGACAAGATCGAGGTGGCGTTCGCCATCGACCAGGGGCACAAGGTCACGCTGACGATCGACGCGGCGTGCACGGTCGGCTACAATTTTTCCCAGTGCCTCGGGTTGGCTATGCGCGCCTTTCCCAATCTGCAGATGCCGCGCGATATGTTCGTCCGGCTCAAATCTTTCGTCGCCGCCGAATGGCTGCTGGCGCGCGGCTCGTTCTTCTGGGACGTGCAGGCGAGGTCGTTCGCCTCGTGCTATTTTTTGGACCGCGACGAGAAGCGGTGCAGCCTGATGCGCATCGAGTCCGACGAGTTCTACGCGTTCGTCGCCTCGGCCGCCGCACTGGAGGACGTCGACCCGAAGAAGGGCGATCTCAAGCGCATCCTCGGCATCGTGCGGCAAATGGCGATGTCCGAAGAGTATGCGCAGGGCATTGCGCCGTCCAACCAATGGGACCGGCGCGGCGACACGATCTACATCTCGTCCGGCGACGACCGCATGTATCGCATCGCGCCCGGGAAAATCGAGAATGTGCAGAACGGGACGGACGGCGTCGTGTTCCTGCGCGGACAGACGCTCGCGCCGTGGAAGCTGCTGGACGGCGACGGAGTCGACCCGTTCGACGATGCGCGGCTCTTCGCCAATGCGGCGTGGGAGGATGCGTCGGGCAAGATGAACATCCGGCTGTGGTATCTCAACCTCTTCGCTTGCCACCGGACGAAGCCCGTCATGCTGATCACGGGCAAGATGCAGTCCGGCAAGACGCGCATGGCGACGGGCATCAAGGAGATACTCTTCATGCGCGTCCAAGGGGAGCAAGACAAGGCGACGCAGACGGTCGAGGATACGGACAAGAGTCTGGAGGGATTTTGGACCACGCTTAACGGCGGCAAGCTGGAAGTCTTCGACAACGTCGACACTAAAGTCAAGTGGTTTTCGGACGCAATCCAAAACGCGGCGACGGGCGGACAAATTAAGCGGCGCACGATGTATACAAACACGGGCGTCACGATTTTGCGCGCGAACGCCAACGTGATCTTGACGTCCAACAGTCCGCTCTTCTCAACGGACGGCAACGGCGGCTTGGCGGACCGCCTAATCACGGTCAACCTCGGGACGACGCGCACGTTGTCCGAGGAGGAAGAGCTCACGCGCCAAATCGCCGAACGGCGAAACGCGTACCTCACATGGACGGCGCGCGTGCTGGCCAAGGCGCTGGCCGACACGACCACGGACGACGGCAGCATCAACAAGCGCCATCCGGACTACGGCAAGTTCTCGTTAAAGTGCGGTCGGGCGCTTGGGTGCGTGGACGAAGTCAAGGCGGCGTTGGGTGCGGCCGAGGCGGACAAGGCGCTACTGCCGCTTCGCACGGACGTGGTGACGGCCGAGCTGCTGGGCGTCCTCGCGGACCATGATCCGCCGTACGAGATGCGCTTCACCTCGGGTGAGATGAGCGACGCCATCGTGGCCCGTATGGGCGACGAGGCGGACGATAAGACGCGCTCGATCTACAACTCGCGCCGCGTCGGCAATGCGATAAAGCGGTATATACGCCAACTTAACTTACTCTTCAACATGCGCGAGCCCCGCATCAGTGCGGGGAAGAGCCTCTACGAATTCGACGGACTCACCGATTTGGGTAAGCTGGTCCTCTCGCGCTCTCCAAACATCAATCACGATGTGGTGGGTTTGGTGGATTCCAAGCCCAGTTTACAACCTTTAATGCGCGAGTGCGGGGGCGCGGGGGAAGATAGGGAAACGCCATTAGAACCCACCAAACCCACCAGTGCGGATTTAGGGGAGGGTATTATGCGCGCGCGCGATATAGATAATTCTTTTTTGCGCAAAGAAGAAAAGAAAGGAAAAGAAGAATGGGAATTGGATCTCTGATAACAGGCGAGCATCTTTGGGACTGGCTCGTCCGGGAAGGCGGCTTCGTCCACACCTTCGCCGATGGAACGATGAAGGTCCGCTTCAACCGCGGCCGCGTCCCGTCCGACGCCCTGCGCGCCGCGCTCGCCGCCAATCGCGCCGCGCTCAAGGATTACGTGCGCGAGATGCATGCGCACCGCGATCGCGCCGCGTCTCAGCCACTCCCCCGGCTTAGGTACTGTCACACACCTCAAACCCCCGCCCCTAACGGCGGCAGTGCCGGAAAATCACTGACTAACGAAAAAGGAGTCTGAGATGAAGCAGGTAGATGTGCGATTACTTGAAATGTATACGGCGTTGTTGTCGGCGGTCGATCTGCGCACGGCCGCACTAACTGAACGGCAGGTTGAGGGGGTCTGCCGGGCTATGGTGAAGAACGCCAGGATTGCGCTTGCGGTTTTTGACATGGAAACAAACAAGGAGAAATAAATATGGAAAAAGAAAAGAAGTACGACAACAATATGCGCGGTGCGCTGTTCCGGGCCGACCGAAAAAACGACCGGGCGCCCATCGCGTCCGGCACCCTGACCGTGGAGGGCGTGGAGTTGCACCTCTCCGTATGGCCGAAGTGCACGTCCAAGGGCGGGTGTGTGTACAATCCCGTCTCGGTCGAGTACAAGTTTGGGGAGCCTCGCAAGCTTGCCCCCTTTGACGCGCCCGCGGAGACGCCTGCCACGCCTGCGCAGGACGCGGGTGACCTGCCGTTCTGAGGGGCCTCGCCATGACGTCGACCGAGACTGAGATCGTGCGCGAGGCCGTGCGGGTGCTGGCGTATCGGCCGAACCGTGGCGGGCGCGAACGCCGCGCCCTCGCGCTCCTGCGCACGCTGCTGACCAAATCGGATTACGCGGCGACCGTGGCCGAAGCCCGTGCCGCCTGGAAGGAGAAAAATGGAAGCAAGTCCTGATACCGTCGCCTTGGCGGACTACACGGAAGACCCCGCGAACTACTCGCACGCGACCGAGGACGCCTTCGCCCGGCTCGTGGAGAAGGTGCGCGCCGTCCCGGACGGCCTGCGCGCCCAGCGCATCGCCTACGTGACGGACGACCCGCGCGCCCCGCGTCTCGTGATCGCGGGGAACAAGCGCCTGCGCGCCCTGCGCAAAATCTACGGGGACGACGGCCGCGTCCCGGCAGAATGGTTTGTCGACGTCACGGCGATGACGCCCGCGCTCCGGCGCGAGTTCGCCGTCGTGACCAATGTCAACGAGGGGCGCTGGGTCGTGGACGGCCTGCGCCGCCTGCTCTCCGACGCCGAGCTGCGTGCCCTGCTGGACGAGAAGACGGCGGCGGACCTGCTCGACGCCGTCGCCTCGCCACAGCGCATTGGCGAGGGCGAAGAGGTCGATCTCTCCGACGCCCCGACGGACATCAAGCTCGTCGTGGAGATCCCGTCCGCTCTCGCGCCCGCCGTGCGCGGACTGCTCGCCCGCTACGACAACGACCCCGCCCGCGCCCTCGTGCGCCTCGCCCAGGAAAGGACCGCCGCAAAATGAAACCGGAAAAACTCTGCCTCTCGACCTTCGCGGAGAACCCCGACAATCCGCAGACCGTGCTGCCGGAAGACTTCGACCGCCTCGTCGAGAAGGTGCGCCGCAATCCCGACGGCCTGCGCGCGCACCGTCTCGCGTACGTGACGGACCACCCCGCCGGCCCGCGCGTCGTGATCGCGGGGAACAAGCGCCTGCGCGCCCTCAAGCGCATCTACGGCGAGCGCGGCATGATCCCCGTCGAATGGACGCAGGACGTGACCGCGCTCCCCGCGCGCGAACGCGCCATCTTCCTCGTCTCGTCCAACGTCGTGGAAGGCGAGTTCGACGCGGACCGCCTCCTGGCGGACTTCGGCGTCGAGCCCCTCGCGCCGCTCGTCGGGCCGGACATGCTCGCGCGGCTCGTCGAGAAGGCGGAGACGGCGACGCCCGCCGAACCCGAGACCGTCAAGCTCACCTTCGCGCTTTCGCCCGAGGACTTCCTGGACGTCTCGGACTTCCTGCGGCGCTACGACCCCGACCCGTCCGCGGCCTTCGCCCGGCTCGTCCGCGAAGAGACGGAAGGAGGCGCGGCATGAGCGAGACGCACCGCTTCCCTTATCGCTGGAAACTTGCGGACGGATTTCCTGCCCGCGGCGTCCCCGCGCACGGCGCGACCGTGTTCGGGACGTTCATTTGCGGCGGCGGCTCGTCCATGGGCTACAAGCTCGCCGGGTACGACCACCTCGGCGGCGTTGAGATCGATCCGAAGGTCGCCGCGACCTATCGCGCAAACCTTCACCCGCTCTATCTCTACGTGGAGGACCTGCGCGTCTTCAACGCCCGCACGGACCTGCCGGACGAACTCTACCGGCTCGACCTGCTGGACGGCTCGCCGCCCTGCACAACCTTCTCCATGTCAGGCGACCGCGAGAAGGCGTGGGGGCGCGAGAAGAGATTCTCCGAAGGCCAGGCGCGGCAGACGCTGGACGATCTCGTCTTCGTCTACTGCGACACGATCGCGAAACTCCGGCCGCGCGTCTGCCTGCTGGAGAATGTCGCGGGGCTTCTGCGCGGCAACGCCAAAAGCTATGCGCGGCGTATCGTCTCCCGACTCGAGTCGGTCGGCTATCGCGTCCAGGTGTTCGACCTCTTCGCCGCGCGGATGGGCGTACCGCAACTCCGCGAGCGTGTGTTCTTCATCGGCCTGCGGCGCGACCTCGCGGACGTGTTGCCGCCGCTCGCGCTACGTTTCGGAGAACCGACGATTTCGTTCGGCGAAATCCGCGACCGCGAGGACATGACGCCCAATCTTGGGCCGCGCATAGAAGCGGTTGTTCGCGCCGCGTCGTCGGGCGACCGCAAACTTAGTGATACGCGGGAGCGCCTGGACGGGATGAGTGTTGGCTTTAACTCTATCTATGTCCGCGACGGAAACGTCCTGCCGACATTGTCGACCGTCGAGTGCCTGATCATTCCCGATGTCCCGCGCTATGTCAATTCGGCCGAGCGCGTCCGCGCGTCTTCGTTCCCGCAGGATTATGCGTTCGCTTCGCGCGCGCAACTGGCGTTCATGACGGGCATGTGCGTGCCGCCCGTCATGACGGCCAATATCGCCTACGAAATCTACTTGCAGTGGCTATCTAAACCGGAAGGAGGCGAGGCATGAGCGAGACGCCACCCGCGACGCCGAAGCACTCGCGCCAGTACGACGCGTTCGCCGCCAAATTCGCGCGGCGCGAAAGCTCGGACGATTGCTTCACGCCGCCGAACATCTACGAGGCCGTCGTCAAGTGGTGCGAGGAGAAATACGGCGTCGACCGCGCGAAAATCGTCCGGCCCTTCTGTCCGGGCGGCGACTTCGAGAATTTTGACTACCCGACGGACTGCGTGGTGCTGGACAATCCGCCGTTTTCCATCCTGCGCAAAATCGTCCGCTGGTATTCCGCGCGGCGTATCAAGTTTTTCCTCTTTTACCAGTCGCTGACCGCGCTCTGCTTGATCAAGTGCGAGGACGCGACGCTCATCGCGATTAACACGTCTGTTGTATATGACAATGGCGCGAAGGTGCACACCGGCTTTATCCACAATCTGGGCGACCGTTCTGTCCTCGCGGAGGCGGCGCCGGACCTCGCAGCCGTAGTCAAGTCGCTGAACGAAGTCAACTGCAAACAGCGCAAGGTGTCTTTACGCGCGACGAAAAAGCGCACGCTCGTCTATCCGCCGTGCCTGCTTCAGCCGTCTCAATTGGAAAAGCTTTCCGCGGAAGGCATTCCGTTCTCCTTGCGACGGAAGGACGCTGTTATCGTCGGCTCCATCGGGGGGCACGAGATTTTTGGGGCCGGCTTGCTCCTCTCGGACGCTGTCGCCGACGACCTCGCCCGCGCTCGTGCGAAGCTGGCGCGACTGCAAGAGGTCCGCCTGACGCCGGCCGAACAAGCCCTGCAGAAATCCCTCGGCAAGCAATGACGGACCTCGAGCAGATTGCCGCGCTGGCCGCGCAGGGCGTCGGCCGCCGGAACGCCGAGGCGACGGTCGGCCATGTCTTCACGCCGTCCGAGCTGGCCGCGTTCCGTCGTGCGCAGACCATCCGCCAGCTGCGGATCGCGCAGAAGAAGGCGCGCGGTCCGATGTCCGTTGCCGAACGCGTCCGGCGCCACGTCGCCGCGGCGAACGAGGTGCCCGCCTTCGACCCGCGCCCGCGCCACCCGCGGCTGAAGGAGCGCTGCCGCAACGACCTCGCGCTCTTCGGCTGGATGTATTGTCGGGAGGTCCTTCTGCACGCGCCCTCCCCCGCGCTGCGCGACGGACTGATCCGGTCCGCCCAGGAGATCATTCTCTCCGGCGGGCAAGCCGTCAAGCTGTACGGACGCGGCACGGGCAAGACGACCTGGGTCGTTTACATCGCCGCCGTCTGGGCGATATTGTACGGCCACCGCCGCTATATCGTGCTCGTCTCCGCCAACGGCAAGCAGGCCAAGAAAAACCTGAAGACCATCAAGCGCATTCTCGCGCGCTCGCCCGGCATCCGCGCGGACTTCCCCGCCGTCGCCGTCGCCCTGCGCGAACTCGGCGAGGTCGCCCAGCGCGCCGCCTCGCAGACCTGGCACGGCGAGCCGACGGACGTCGAGTGGTCGTCCGAGCAAATCAAGCTGCCCATGCTGCGCGACGCGGACGGACGCCCGATGGACGCGGGGTGCGGCGCGATCGTCGGCTCGGTCGGCATCGGCGGCGCGATCCGCGGCGCGAACGAGGGCGGACAGCGTCCGGACTTCCTCCTCCTCGACGACCCGCAGACGCGCAAGATCGCGCACTCGCCGTCCCTCGTCGCGGACGTCATCGGCTACATCCACAACGACGCCCTGCAGCTCGCCGGTCACGACCGCCGCATTTCCGCCTTCGTCACCATCACGCCGCAGTGCTACGGCGACGTCTCGACGGAACTCACCTCGCAGACCAAGCACCCGGAGTGGGACGTCTCATGCGAGCCGTTCGTCACCGCGACACCCCCGGGCTGGGACGACCTGCTCGACGAGTACGACCACGTCTACGCCGAGGATGCGCACAACCACGACCACGCCTTCTCGCGGTCGCGCGCGTGGTATCTCGCGAACCGCGAACGCTTCGCCGGCACCGTCGTGATCGACCCCGAGCAGTACGACCACAAGCTCGAGATCGACGCCATCCACCACCTCCTCAACCAGCACGCCACGCTGGGGGCGCAGGCGTTCGACGCGGAAATCATGATGCGCGTCGCGGACCGCGCGACGGAACTCGCCATCACGCCGGACCTCGTGGCGAACGCCGTCAACGGCACGCCGCGCCGCGTGCTGCCGCCCGGCACGGATTGCGCCGTCGCCTTTTGCGACATCAACATCCGCCGCGGCTCGGGCCTCTCGTGGGTGGTCGTCGCCTTCGGTCCGGGACGCGTCGCCGCCGTCGTGGACTACGGCCGCTACCCGTCCACAGGCGCGCTCGTCCCGCCCAACGCCTCGACGCTCGAGCGGGACAACCGCGTCGCCGAAGGCATCCGCACCATCGTCGCGGGCATGCGCGATATGTGCGATGCGGGCAAGCCCGGACACCTGCGCGACGCCCGCGGACGCCCCGTCGCCATCCGTGCACTCGCCTTCGACCGCGGCTACCTGCCGGACGTCGTCCACCGCACGCTGTACGTCTTGACGCATTCGCTCTCCCTGCCGTTCGTCGTCTGCGAGACGCGCGGCTTCGGTTGGAACCGCTTCGGCGTGCGCAAAGGCGATATGCTCCGGCTGGGCGACCACATCTTCGCGACGCGCTCCCCGACCGGCGCCGACTACCTCGCGCAGATGTCGCCCTACTGGAAGGAGATCATGCAGGCGTCCTTCCTCGAGACGCCGCTCATGCCGGGGTCGCTCTCGCTCTTCGGCAAGACGCCGACCGGCCCGGGACACGACCACTACGTGCTCGCGCAGGAGATCTGCAACGAGAAGCTCGTGCGCAAGTACACGGTCGAGCGCGCGGGCCGCACGGAGACGGCGTGGGACTGGGCGACCTCGGGCGAGAACCATTTCGGCGACGCGCTCACGGGCGCGTTCGCGGTCGGCTCGTGGTACCGTTGCTACGACAACCTCAGCGCGGTGCTCGACCCCGTCATCCGCCGGCCGCTACCGAAGACGGCGCAGATGGACCTCTTCGACCCGCGCGACAATGGCGCGATAACCGGCTACCTCTCCGTCGACGAGGCGGCCGCGGCCGCCGCCGAACCCGCGCCCGTCCCCGCGCGCCTCGCGCCGCGCCGTCGCCGACGCGGCGGCTATCGGCTGGCCTAGATTTCAAACCGACGGTAGGGGCGGCAGCCCCTGCCGCCCGAAAAAAAAAGGAAAAACGAAAATGGATACGGAAGCTAAGACGGTATTTGCACGCGCGCAGGAACTCGCGCAGGATCTGTTCGCCTTCGCGCAGGACTACAACCGCACGGCGTGTTTGGTGGACGTTTACCGCAACGCCCTGCTGGAGATCGACGCGATTGCGAACGCGGAAGGGCAGGTCGTGACGGATGACCTCGCCGTGCGCCTGCGCAAAATCATCCACGCCGTCAACGAGGCGGACGTGCAGGCGAAGCGCATCATGTCCACACGAAAGGAAAGTGCAAAATGAAGAAGTACGAACTAACCGACGAAACGAAGGACGTCGACGGGCTTATCCTACACCGCATCCGTGCTCTGCGCGACTTCGGCGACGTTCACAATGGCGACCTCGGCGGCTGGATAGAGTCGGAATCCAACCTGTCGCAGGACGGCAAATGCTGGGTTTCCTGCAACGCTGAGGTCTATGGCAACGCGGAGGTCCACGACAACGCATGGGTCTCCGGCAACGCGAAGGTCTACGACGACGCGTGGGTCGGCGGCAACGCGTGGGTCGACGGCGACGCGTGGATCTGCGAGAACGCGGAGGTCTCCGGCAACGCGAAGGTCTACGACGACGCGTGGGTCGGCGGCGACGCTGAGGTCTATGGAGACGCGGAGGTCTACGGCGTCGCGGAGGTCTACGGCGACGCCCATATTGTCACGAACGCTGACTATGCCGTGTACAAAGACCCATGGTCTTCGGGGTGGTGGCTCACCTACACGCGTTCGAACAAAAAGTGGGCAGTCGGATTTTTCTACGGCACGGGGAGGGAACTGATAGCCAAGGCTTATTCAGACAGCCCATACAAAGGGGCGTGCTACGAGGCGGTCGTGAAACTGCAAGAGCGGCTGGATGAACTGCACGACGCTCACAAGAAGGAGGGCGCGAAATGAATGAGAAGTGCTGCGGAAACTGCGCCCGCTTCGTCCGGGACGACCGCGTCCCCGGGCGCGGATGGTGCGACGAGTGGGTGGGCATACACCTCGCCGAGAGCGACGTGTGCCATCCGTACATCGGGCGGCCGAAGAAGGAAATGAAAGAACCAACCAAGGAAAGGAAAACGAAATGAAGAAGAAGACCACGACTGAACTGCAAGCCCTCGCGGACGGCGCGCCCGCCGCGCAGGCCCTGCG
>ERZ808245.1182-NODE-1182-length-10991-cov-10.420446_pt1 | contig 10991 bp, 11 predicted proteins | sample MGYA00521243_ERZ808245 | MGnify/ENA primary metagenome ERZ808245 (study PRJEB31516, sample SAMN03275576) | gut metagenome | biome: mammalia-associated habitat; material: feces | host: Papio cynocephalus | place: Kenya | collected 2012-07-07 ... | reverse complement strand
GCCGATATTCAAGTCGTTTGCCTCGCACTTCGACCTTGACGAGCCTATGCCGAAAATAGCACATAACGAATACAAAAGAGAGATATAAAGTGCCTTTTGTGATATTTGTGCTAAAAAAATACGTCCCCGACAAAACGTAGTCGGGGACGTTTGATTTTTTACAGTTTTGCAAGCACCATTGCAATATCGTCGGATATGCAAAGCGACCTGTTTTGAATATCGTCGGGCACATACGCCTCGTCCGTATTTATGCAAACGTAATACGCATTCGGGTTCTTGTCCGTCATTCGCCAAAACGGAAATTTGATTATTGCGGGCGTATTCATTCCGACGCCGAGTTCAAGAAACACGATTTTCTTGTTTGCGTTTTCTCTCAAAAATCGCTCGTAGCGATTGTACGCGTCGTGCCAACCTCTGTCTTCGACGAAACTGTCGTCGGCGCGCAAATTCATCGTCATCGGCTTTTTGCAAATCGGGCATCTCGGCACAAGTTCGGACGGAATCTTCATATCCTTTTGCTCGCTCACCATACGCCGTACGACGTCCTCGTTGTCATACGTCTTGTCGTGGCAAGGCACGGAACATTGAAACAGTCCGTAATCGCCTTGCGTGTAAAACAACCTCTTTTTGTCAAAACCGGCTTTTTGAAAACAGTGGTCGACGTTTGTCGTGATAACGAAATAGTTTTTGTTTTTTACCATTTCGTAGAGTTCGTCGTACACGGGTTTCGGTGGGTCGGAATATCGGTTGATAAGTATATATCTCGACCAATACGCCCAGTATTCTTCGAGAGTCGAATACGGATAAAAACCGCCCGTGTACATATCGTGGAAATTATATTTAGCCTCAAAATCGGAAAATTTTTCGTGAAAGCGTTTGCCGCAATACTCGTATCCCGCGGCAGTAGAAAGCCCTGCCCCCGCGCCTATCACGATTGCGTCGGCATTATCGATGACGGATTTTAGTTTTTCGATTTTATCGAAGTTTTCGTTTATATACGTCATAATCGTCCTCTGTGAAAACGTTGAAAATGACCTTGATTTCGCCGTTTTTCTTCAAATACTCTTTTACGATTTCAATCGCGACGCTTGCCGCTTCTTCCTTCGGATAACCGAAAACGCCCGTCGATATGCAACAAAAAGCAATGCTTTCAAGCCGCATTTCGCTCGCTTTTTCAAGGCAATTTCGATAGCATTTTGCCAAATCCGATTCGTTTTCTTTCGTCACGAGTCCGTTTACTATCGGACCGACGGTATGGAATATAAATTTGCTCGGCAGATTGTAGGCTTTCGTAACGATAACGTCGCCGTTTTCGGCTTCCTTTCCTTTCATAATATCGTTGCAATCGAGCCTTACTTGCACGCCCGCGGCGGAATGAATCGCGTTGTCTATGCAGTTATGCAACGGATGAAAACATCCGAGCATAGCAGAATTTGCGGCGTTGACGATTGCGTCCGCTTCGAGCGTGGTTATATCGCCCTTAAAAAGAGCAATGCCGCGAGAGTAAACGAGGTCGCAAGAACGGACGATTCCGCGCTCGTTTCTTCTTTTCGTCAGATATTCGTCTTGCAATGCCAAAAACTCGGCGGAAATCGGCATAGGCGAACGAACGTTGCACAAAGCCCTAAAATAATCGGGCTTTTGCGCGTCGGCGAGAGAAGGCACTCTTTCGCCCCTCTCGGCACATAGCAATTCAATCAATCTGTCGAGTGTTTCCATTTTCAAAATCCTTTTTTGCTTACGCAAAGAACATAGAAGCCGTCATATCCAAGTAGTTTTCGCCTGCATAGTCGGGATATTCGCTCTTTACTTTTTCCTTAAATTCGGCAGCGTTTTTGCTCTCTGCGGCAATCGACTTCAACTCGCCTAAATAATCGATTTTTGTTTGCGCGTCCTTCAAGTCTTCGGGCGTATAGTGGGACGTGAGAATAAGGTCGAACCCTCTTGCGATATAATCTCGAAGTTGCGCAATAATGGCGTCGGCGTGTCCCGCACCCGCAACTATCGAGTGGCAATCGTGACCGAGCATATGCGTGTAAACCGCATTGATTTGAGGAATCTCGATGTCGTACGCTTCGTGAGTGGGAACGATTACGAAATCAATACCGCCGATATTCACCTTTCCGTCCTTAAGCACGTCGGTTATCGTGTGCAACGAGTTGTCGAACACGTCGCCGAACGCTGCGGTAAAACTGTCAATCAACGCTTTTCCGCCGCCGTTTTCGCCGTATTCTTTTGCTTTTTGAGTCGCGTATTTTCTTGCGCCTTTCAAAAACGTTCCGCCTGCGTCGTGGTAAGCAATCAGCACGCCCGCAATCTCGAAATCGGAAAGATATTTTTCAAGCGCGCGATTGTTGTCGAAAAAGCAAGGCGATTCGATAACGACCGCTTTCTTGTCCTTTTCGACGATAAACACCTCGTCGTTGATATAATCGTCCGTTCTGTATGCGTGCAATCTGACGTTTTTGAAATCATACACGTTTACTTCGCCTTTTTCAAGCACTATTCTTTCAAATTCGTTTTTGTTCATAATTTTTTACCTTCCGTTTTTTTATTTTTCACTCTCTCACAGAGTGCGATTGCATTATAATTGTCTTTGTCAAAACTTGCACGAACGTTACTTTTTTATTATCCGATAATAGTTTTGTAACTTGGTTTCAAAATTGAACTATTGACTTTTTGCTCGGCTCGCGGTATACTGCTCTCATCAAATATCGAGGTGAATTATGCTTACCAAAGAAGAATTGCCCGAATGTCCGGTGGCAACGACCGTTCAACTTATAGGCAACAAATGGAAATTATTGATTTTGAGAAATCTGATTTACAGCGGCACGCAACGCTTTACGGATTTTGTAAAAACAATTCCGGGAATCAGCAAAAAAGTGTTGACCGACAATTTGCGTTCTTTGGAAGACGACGGACTTATCGAGCGCGAAGTTTTTGCCGAAGTTCCGCCGAGAGTCGAGTATTCGCTGTCCGATTTAGGAAAAACGTTGAAACCCATACTTGACGCAATGTCCGAATGGGGAACGGATTATAAGTCGGTCGTTTGAATCGAATATAAAGATAGGAAAAAGCCGCTCGTTGGAGCGGCTTTTTCCTACATTCAATCCTATTTCAAGCAATCGGTTCTCTGGGTCGCCAAGCAGATGTATAACGAGGCAAAGGCTTCCGAGCGGCAACCCTAATTTACTATGCGTAAATGAGTTGACGGGCGGATGACTCTAACAAAGTTAGACGCTGCTTGGCGATTCAGAGTTCGATTGCGTTAAATTCTTTGAGATTCTTCATCATCAAATCAAAATAATGATTTGCTATGTCGATGTCTTTTTGATTGCCCCTGATTGCGGTAGAAAGCGTGATTCTGCCGAGGAGCGTCGTCACGGACATAAGGAAGAAGGGTTTGTACTTCACTGCGCCCGAAATGAATCCGTCGACGAGTTTCAAGCCGTTCGGGGTGAGTTTTTCGGCGTTGAGCAAGCCCATATTGCTGACCGCAATGAGCGGGTTGTCGTATCCCGCCTTGATTGCAAACTCTGCGATATCGTGCGGGAAAATGGTGTATGCGAGTTTCAAAAGCGGCAAGGAATAGAGACCCATAAACTTGTCGCGCTTATATCCTTTTGTCGAGCGAATTATGTTGACGATTGTGTCTTGCATAGTGTCGCCTTTCGAGAGCGTACGAACAGCCATCCACGCCGTGTGGTTGGTAAGACCGCCTTGCAATCCGCCATCGACGATATGTTTTCTGAGGTCGATTGCGCAAGATACGGTGAGGCTGTCGTCGTCTTTAAGACCGCACAGTTCGTAAAGGGAACGGAAAACCATTGCCATAATCGCGTCGTTGACGGTGATTCCCATCTTCTTTGACAATTCGCGCATTCTTTCAAAGTCATTTTCGCCGATGACTCTTTTTACGATTTGGTTGCTGTCCTCCGGTACGCTTTCGCTCCACGGAAACGCAACTTTGTCCTGCGCTTTGGAAATGTTTTTGTAAAGTCCTTTTGCGTGCTTTAAGTCGTCGCCTTCGAGTTTTGAGTACACTTGGTCGAAACTTCTCGAACCGCTTTTCATATGAAGTGCGGAATAGTTGCCCGCTTTGAGATTGGTATAGTTTTCGCAAAGCGTTGCGAGGAAGTATTTGAGGTCGCCGCCGTCCATACACATATGGTTGTTGCGCCACGCAAGAATAGAGTGCTTGTCATCCTCGAACACGGCGATTTTGACCTGCACGTTATTGTCGTAAGGAATGACGCCCAACAGCCATTCGTCCGCAGCTTCGTCCGCGTCCTCGACCTTTTCGTACGACACGATGTCGTCGACGGTATATTTTTCTTCTTTCCAGTACGGCTCGATTACGGTGGTGTTGAAACTCGAATGAAGAACGGGGGCTTTTTCAATCATATACAGCACGACGTTTTTGAGTATATTCATATCGAAACTGCCCTCGTAAGTGAGTTTCGCGTGCACCATTCTGTCGTAATAATTGCGGAACAGAAACTGCATTCTATCCCACATTTCAGCCTTTATTGTCGTTGACATAAATCTCTCCTACTCGTCAAAATCGACGTTTTATCTGTCAAAAACGATATGTTAATCGTCCCATTCAGTCCAATATTTTTGATCTTCCTTCTCGTTCTTGTCTTCGAGAGAGGCTTTTTCTTTCTTGTTTTTCGCCTTTACTTTCTTGACTACGACGACAACGAGTTGCACGAGTGCGCACACCACGCCCGCAAGGCACATAAGCCAGCCCGGGTGCCAGATGCCTTGAACGGTGATACCCAAAATGACGTAGAGCATAACCGCCGCGACTTCGATGAATACGGGCAATTCAAACCACTTGATTTTGCTGTTCGTGCCGAATGCGATTGCCGTATCCACGCCCAAAAGCACCGCTACCATTGCGAGGAAACTCATCCATGCGCCGTTGAGTTTGAACACGAGTTGCAAGAGCAAGAACACGAAAACCGTGAGCAGAACTTCGCATATAGCAACGAATATTCTGACAGGAATAAATTTCTTTTTCGCCGCGAATCTGACCGCGCCGTAAATAAGCAATACGCTTACGCCCGCAAACACGCCGCCCACCATAATGAGCCAAGCAGGGTGCCAGATTTTCGCAACCGCGCCGACGATAAGGTACACAATCGTCAAAAGCGCAACGATTGCCGCCGCGCAAATGCTTGTCGCGCTGACTTTGCGTTTGACTTCGCCGCTCTTGATTTGTCTTTGCTCGAAATTAGCCAAAGTCTGGTCGAAATCGCCGAGTTCGGACACAGCCATATCGAAGATGAGGTTGTCGTCGGTGACGCCCTTTATGCGCAACTCTTGCTCTCTGTCGAGAAGTTGACGCAACAACGCTTTGCGGTATTCCATAGCCGCTTGCGTAGGCGCGATTTTTTTGAAATGTTCTTCGAGATACTTTTTGAATCTTTCTTTCATACCGTACTTCCTTTTGCACTTGCGTGCGCAATGTTTACACAGAATATACGCATTCGTTTGCGCTTGGTTACATTGTATCACAATTTTTTTTGCTTGCATATGGTATACGGAAAAATACGCCTTTCAAAACCCGCCGAAAGCCTTGAAAAAACGATTTACAAAACACTCGTATGTTATCTCGGTTGCCTTTACATAAATTTTGAAGGAGGACGCTTATGTTTTTCAACTTTTTCAATCCTTGCTGCCGGACAAGACCGACTTGCTCGCAAAATTCGGTGGAATATATCAGAGGTCCGATAGGTCCGCAAGGTCCTGCCGGTCCGATGGGACCGATGGGTCCGCAAGGCGCACAAGGGCCGCAAGGTATTCAAGGTCCGACGGGCGCAACCGGCGCAACCGGTCCGCAAGGACCGCAAGGCGAAGCAGGCACGAGCGCGCTTCAAGACGCACTCTATGCCTACGGAGGAACGCAAACCGTCGCTTCGGGCGCGATTATCCCTCTCGCAAATTCCGTCACCACCCCGACGACCACGATGTCGCTTGCCTCTAACGCGATAACTCTGCCGCAAGGAACGTATTTAATCACCTACGGCGCGACGGGCGAAAGAGGCGCGGACGGCAATCTGTCCGTTCAACTGTACGTGAACGGCGCGGCGGACGCAAATGAGATTATCACCGACTACGCAACCACGACAAACGCCGCAAACGTATCGAAAACCATTTTGTACAACGCAACGACGGACGGAACGACGATTTCCCTTTACAACGTTTCGGGCGAAAGCGTAAACCTCACGGGCGCAAATATCACGGCAATGAGAATCGTGTAAAACTCAAACTTGCAGCATATCCGCAAATTGCAAAAAGAGACGGTAAAAACGTCTCTTTTTGCTCGTTTTTTAAGTTTTCTCGCAACATTATCGAACACTTGTCCGTTTGGCGAATTTTTACAGCGCGTTTTTGTACGATTTGTGTCGAAAAGTGTTGATTTTTAGATTTTAGACTGTTAAAATTCTTGTGTTGCCTTACGCGCACGCAAGTGCGCAAGCACGCATACGCGTTCTATAAGAATCATATGCGTACGCACGGCGGTTGCGATTTGGGCGACTGCGACATCTATTCTTTCGAGGTTGAACGATGGACGGACAAACGAAAATCATTGCCGTTGCGGGAAAAGGGGGCGTCGGAAAGACATCTCTTTCTGCCGTAATCGTAAAACTTCTCGTTGAAAATTTCCCCGACAAAAAAATACTCGCGATAGACGCCGACCCCGCGATAGGTTTGTCCACCGCTTTGGGCGTAGAGCCGACGAAAACTATCGACGACGTGCGCAAGGAAACCGCCGAGCAGACCCAAAACGGCAAAATATCCCCTCTCGAAATACTCGGAAACGCGGAATATTCGGTTGACGAAGCCATTTGCACGCAAAAGGGATTTTCCTTTATCGCGATAGGTCGTCCCGAAAGCGCGGGTTGCTATTGCAAGATAAACACGTATCTCAAAGACGTCATCGCGCTCATTGCCAAACACTACGACTTCGTAGTGATCGACGGCGAGGCGGGCATAGAACAGATAAACCGCAGAGTTATGGAAAAAGTGACTCATCTTTTGCTCGTCACCGACCAGTCGAAAAAGGGGCGCGACGTAGTTGCGACCATTGCGAAAGTCTCAACCGAACTCGTGATGTACGACGAAATCGGCGTGGTGCAAAATCGTATGAGCGAGGAAGCACTCGCGCAAAAACCCGAAGTCGAAGGTCTTAAAACACTTGCGTACATTCCTGCCGATTTCGCGCTTGCGGATATGGACGCAAAGGGCGAAAACGTGTTTTCTTTGCCGTCCGACTCGCCTCTGTGCGTCGGCGCAAGGAAAGTTTTGAAAGAAATACATATTTTATAGGAGATATACCGTGAGAGATCTAAAACACCTCATCTACTTTGAGAACTTGTTGGAAAATTCCAACAACGAACTCATCCAACAGGCGCAAGATGCGGGAAGAAAGGCAATCGGACACGTTTGCTATCAGATTCCCGAACCTCTGCTCAACTTGCCGGGCATTTTTTCGGTAAGACTTCGCGCGCCGAGAACAACTAGCACGGAAATGGGCAACTACTATCTCAGCCCCATTTTCTGCGAAGCGTGCCGCGCAATCCTCGAACGCGCGCTCGAAGGCGGATTTTCCTTCCTTGACGCAATCATCGCGCCCGAAGCGTGCGCAATGATGAACCGACTTGCCGAAAACATCGAACATCTCGGCTGCTGTCCGCACGAAGGATTTTTCGCATCCTACTGCGACGTTCCTATGAAGAGCGACGAAGTGACCCTCAAACACTACGTCTTGCAAATGCAAGAACATTGCTTGAAGCCCCTTCGCGAGCATCTCGGCATCGACGTGAGCGACGCCGCGATTCGCAAAGCGGTTGAGGAACAAAACAAAATTTCCCGTCTTATCACCGAAATCGGCGAGTACAGAAAGGAAGAATCGCCTCGTATCACGGGTTACGAATTTGCGATTTTCTGTCTTGCGACGTACTGCTGCCCCAAAGACCTTCTCATCGAAAAACTCGAAGAAACGGCGGAAGAACTCAAAACGAGAGTTCCCGACCCCGTGGGAACGTATCGTGCGCGCGTGGCAATGGTCGGAAGCGAAATCGACGACCCGAGTTTCATCAAACTCGCAGAAGACACGGGTCTTGTCGTGGTTGCGGACAGATACTGCTTCGGCTCTTTGCCCGGCAGACAAGAAATCGTGCTCACCGACGACGAGGACGCGCTAACGCAAGTTTGCAGATACTATATGCAATCGGGTCAATGTCCGCGCTTCCTCAACACCGAAAAGGTGAACGAGCGTCACGCATACATCGACAAAATCGCAAAGGAATACAAGGCTGACGGTATCATCATCGAACAAATCAAATTCTGCGACTACTGGGGCTACGGCAGACCCTTTATGCACGCGGTTTTGCAAAACGAATACGGTCATCAGGTGCTTTCCATCGACCGTCCTTACAACGCGGGTCAATCGGGACAACTTCGCACGAGAATCCAAGCGTTCGTAGAGGCTATGGAAATCAAAAAAATTCAGAATGAAAAAGGAGAACACTGAGTATGGGCGCAAAACTTAATTCCGAAAAACTCGGCAAATTCTACAAAGCCGGCAAAAAGACGTCCACTCGCAGAGAATGGCGCGGCTTCAAAGACACGATGTACGACTTCGGTTGCTGGCTCAAAAACCTTCTCGTTATGGGCAAATTCATTATGAAACCCACCACGATCAAGGCGTTGTTCACTTACAGATGGTTCGGCAACTATATGGCGGCTTTCGACTATATCGACCGTCACCTCGAAGGCGTACGCGGTCCTCAACTTCGCATAGGTCACAAGCAATACGACAGCATCGTCGGACACCTTACGCAAACTATGGATACGCTCTTTAAGTGCGACAAGCGTATCGGCAACAAGCACGGCAAATACGACGAACTCAACAAAAAGGTCGTCATTATGGACGAAAACGGTATGATGGTGGTCGCAATGGGCTTCCCCAACCTCAAATTCGTGTCCAAAGAAGTGCCTGCAATCTACACTGGTTCTACAATCGCGCAAGACGGCGTTCTTCACTACATCGAAGTTTCCGAAGAATTCCAAATTCCGTCCGACGTATGCCCGATGCCTTGCGCCGAACTCGGTTGCGCAATCGACGAGGACTTCCCAATCTGCGGCGTATGCGCAATCCACTGCAACACCACTTGCGACGGCTCTCTTATGGGCAACCAAATCGAAGACAGACACGACGATCTTCCCTCTTTCACGATGGCTGCGCCTATGCGCCACCAACAAGCGTCCGTTCTTCCGTACTCTCGCGATCAAGTGGTTGCGGCAATCAGGTTTATCGAAGAACACACGGGCGAAAAGTGGGACTGGGACGCTTTTGCGAAGAACTGCAAGACCTACAACGCTCAAAACGCTTTGTTCGACACGTGGCTTGAAATGAACAAAACGCCTTATCCTCAAATCTGCGGCAATAACATTATGCTTTACCGCGACGCAGAGTATATGGTCATTTCGGGACGCGACGCGTCGTTCCTCAAACTCGACCAAGAAATCACCGACCTTGCAAAGAAAGGCTACGAAAACAAAGTTTTGGCGGCAAAAGAAATCCGTCACCGCGCAATCGTATGGGGCGTTCACGCTCAATACTACACCGCGTTCAATCAATGGCTCGCAAACTGCTGGGGTATCGTGACGCTTTGCGATATGCTTTCCTTCACCCTCACCAAGCCCATCAACTACGAGGATCACGAGCAAGCGATGCTCGACCTCGGCGAGTACAATATGAATATGATTATGCGCAACCACTCTAACGGCGGTTACGAAGTCGGCGTCGAGCAACTTTGGCAATACTGCGAAGAATACAACGCGGATATGGTCATTATGTACGAGCACATCGGTTGCAAGTCTATGGCTGGTTATCACGGACTCATCGAAGAAGAGGGCAGAAAACGCGGCATCCATATCGTTTGGGTATACCACGCGCTTATGAACCCCACAAAGGCTTCGAGAAAAGATATGCGCAACGACGTCAATCGCTATATGCAAACCGTGTTGAGAGAAGAACCTCTCGACCCCACTATCGTTGATTTCGACGATACGACTCGCTGGTAAAAAGGAGAAAAGAATTATGAAATATTTTGGCGGATGCGACGTAGGTTCAACCTACACCAAAGCAGTCATTATGGACGAGAACGGCAAAGTCGTCGCAAATACAACTATCAAGAGCAAAATCAACGCCGCACTTTCTGCGGAAGCCGCTATGAGCGACGTCGTGTCGCAAGTTCCCGAACTTAAAGGCGACGTCAAAAACCTCACCTACCTCGTAGGTACGGGTTACGGCAGAAACAAAGTCGCAACGGCAGACGAAAACATTTCCGAGATTTCCTGCCACGCAATGGGCGTACATATCACAGATCCGAGCGTAAAGGCAATCATCGACATCGGCGGACAAGACATCAAAGGTATTGCAATAGACACGGACGGCACGGTCAAGAACTTTGCAATGAACGACAAATGCGCCGCAGGTACGGGACGTTTCTTCGAGGCAATGGCACGTTCGTTTGAAATGTCGCTCAGCGACTTTTCCAAACTCTCGCTCAAAGCGAAGAACGTAATCCCCATTTCCGCGCAATGCACGGTTTTTGCGGAATCCGAAGTTATTTCTCTCGTCGGCGAAGGCAAACCTATGGACGAAATCGCGGCGGGTATCGAGATGTCCGTTGCAAAGAGATGTTTCGTAATGGCAAAGAAAGCGGGCGCAACGGACAGCATAACGCTTTCGGGCGGCTGCGCAAAGAACGACGGACTCAAACAAGCAATCGAGCAAGTGCTTAAAATCAAGGTTATCGACCTTCCGATCGACCCGCAACTTATGGGCGCGCTCGGTGCTGCAGAGTACGCAAGACAAAAAGGCTTGGCACAAGCGTAAGGGGGCATAATATGATTACAACCACGTTATCCGCATTGAGCGGCGGAGCAATCGCAGGTATCGTCATCGGAAG
>ERZ808245.1181-NODE-1181-length-10996-cov-2.828809_pt1 | contig 10996 bp, 8 predicted proteins | sample MGYA00521243_ERZ808245 | MGnify/ENA primary metagenome ERZ808245 (study PRJEB31516, sample SAMN03275576) | gut metagenome | biome: mammalia-associated habitat; material: feces | host: Papio cynocephalus | place: Kenya | collected 2012-07-07 ... | reverse complement strand
CACTTCAATGCCCATCGCCTGCGCACGGCTGATTAACTTTCTCGACGAGCCTTCAATGCGATCAGCATCGGTAACGATCAGTACTTTTTTGACATATTTCCCTCCGAATCGGTTTGCTACGGCATTAAGCTTATAAATCTCATTATCATTGACTCTCCCGTTTTTGCAGGAAATATAAATCGGGCACAGCCCGCGCATCAGAATCACATCAATTTCGTTATCCACATTTTCTTTTTCGTCCTGATACTCCCAGTCGATATGCACATCGCTTTTGATGTCCGCAAAGCGATTGGCTTTTGCAGCCAAAAGGCAGACCATCAATTCCAAAAGTCTCCCGGACGTTTTCAAGCAGCGTTTGACCAAATCGGTTTTATAACGAATCTGCAATTCATTTCCTTCGGTATAAATCTTTAAAAAACCGTTGCTGACCAATTTCTTTAAAACCGTACTGCGCGCAATAACGCTTCGTGTGACATTCGGCGAGTGCAAGCGGGAAACCGCCGTATTCCATTGTTCGGCGTTTTCACGGCAGATGTCCCACATTCCCCGCATATCCGCTTCATGAGCGAGCATGTCCTCCGCATGAAAGTTGAAATCAAGCTGAGCTCTTCCTCCGTGCAGAAGAATACTGTCATCCACACTCAGATAGGCATTTTCATATTGCGGAATGCAATGCGGATTGTCGCAATCAAAAATTCTTCCGGAAACTATGTCTGTAGAATGAATATGCAGCGGCACTTTTCGACGTTCCTCGGCTGCTACGATTCCTACGGCAATCAGCTCCAGTTCACCGCCTCCGGTACAATCGATTACACATTCTTCGTTTTCTCTGAGAATCGAGCGTATCACATCGGCAATCTGCGTCACCGTGGAAAAATCAATCTGTACAAATTCGATTTTTATCTGAAAACCGTGTCTTTCAAACAAGGTTCGGTAAATCTTCTCCTGCTGATTTGCCCGCTGAAGATTGTGTCCCAAAAAAATTACCTTTTCGGGCTTCATTTTAAAACATCCGACAATGTTTTCAATCGGCGCTTCGTCGTAAAATTCGATCAAAGTCACGGTATCACCTCCCACTATCATCATAGCAGATTTTTCAAAAAACTTCAATCATAAAAAACGCACCCCGAAAGGGGTGCGTTTTTTCACGACAGAATCGCGCGATCATTGACAAATCCGTTTCCGCTGGCTTTTGTAAACATATCAAGAAGGTCTTCCACCGTCAGACGTTGTTTTTCCTCTCCGGAAACATCCACCACCACGTGCCCTTCGTGCATCATGATCAACCGGTTTCCGTGCTTAATCGCATCACGCATATTATGGGTGATCATCAAGGTAGTCAAATGATTTTCATAAACAATTTCATCGGTGATTTCCAATACCTTCTGTGCCGTTTTCGGATCAAGTGCCGCTGTATGCTCGTCCAAAAGCAGTACTTTCGGTTGATTCAGCGACGCCATCAGCAAAGACACCGCCTGCCGCTGTCCGCCGGACAAAAGTCCCACTTTCGTAGAAAGACGATCCTCCAAGCCGAGGTTAATGCGGGAAAGGAGTTCACGGTAAAATCTGCGTTCTTCCGGTTTAATTCCCCAGGAAAGTCCGCGATTTTTTCCGCGGCGATTGGCAAGTGCCAGGTTTTCCTGGATTTCCATATCCGCCGCCGTTCCCAACATCGGGTCCTGAAAGACACGACCGAGAAATTTTGCGCGTTTATATTCCGGCATCGCAGTGATGTCCACGCCGTCCACCAAAATCCGGCCGCTGTCGGGTTTCCATGTACCGGCAATCGCGTTGAGCATCGTGCTTTTTCCGGCACCGTTTCCGCCGATGACTGTGACAAAATCACCGTCATTCAAGGTAAGATTCAGACCGTTGAGCGCCACTTTTTCGTTGATCGTCCCGGGATTAAAGGTTTTATGAATGTTTTCAAGCTGCAGCATCCTTGTGTTCCTCCTTTTTCTTTGAAAAATATGTCTTTTTCCAATACGGAACAGCAAGGAACACCGCAACCACCAATGCTGAAAGCATCTTCAGCAAATCGGTATCCAACCCAAGGAAAATTACCGTCTGATAGACAATATAATACACCACACCGCCCGCGATGACTCCCAAAAGGCGCACGGCAAAATTGCGGCTGATTCTGGAAAACAGTGCTTCACCGATGATCACCGCTGCCAGACCGATAACAATGGCACCGCGTCCCATATTGATGTCGGCAGCGCCTTGGTACTGTGACAGCATTGCGCCCGCGAAAGCAACAATTCCGTTGGACAGTACAAGCCCGAGGATTTTGGTCATGTCGGTGTTAATTCCCTGCGCACGGCTCATATGAAGGTTGCAACCCGTCGCACGGATCGAGCATCCGAGTTCCGTCCCGAAGAACCAGTACAGAATTCCGATGATCAATACGGCGGACAGTCCCAGCACCAAAAAGGTTCTGCCGCGCTCAAGCTGCGATACCAGAAGAAAATCCGCACGCGGATTGTAAGCCTGGTTGGCTTTTCCCATAATTTTCAGGTTCACCGACCAAAGGATCAGCTGTGTCAAAATTCCCGCCAGAATTGGAGGAATCCCCATAAAGGTATGAAACACTCCCGTCACAAATCCCGCCAGCATACCGGCAAACAAAGCTGCCAGCATTGCCAGTCCGATCGGAACGCCGCGAGCTACCAACACCGCGCACACGGCGGCGCCGGTACAAATGGAACCGTCAACCGTCAGATCCGCCATGTCCAGAATGCGGAAGGTGATGTACACGCCGATTGCCATAATTCCCCAGATCATTCCCTGAGCAACTGCCCCCGGTAAAGCACTCATCCACCCCATATTATTCTCCTATTGCTTCGTAACCATCAGGAATGGCGATTCCCAACGCTTCGCAGTTTTCTTTGTTATACTTTTTCGTCGGCTTCGCGGAATACTCAATCGGCATTTCGGAAATCTTTGCTTCGCCGGTCAGCACTTTTGCCGCCATTTCGCCGGTTTTGTAGCCGATATCGTAGTAGCTGATGCTCAGCGTAGCAATACCACACTTGGAACAAATGCCTTCCTCACCGGCAATGATCGGAACTTTTTTGGGAAGAACCACATTGTTGATCGTATCGCCGCAGGATGCCGCCGTGTTATCGGTCGGGATATAAATCACATCACAGTCGGAAGCCGCCTTTTCACTGACCTGCGCTACATCGTTGGAATCGGAGAACTTATATTCTTCGCAAATCAGACCTTTTCCCTCGAGAATTTCGCGGATCACCCGTGCCTGATAATCGGAGTTCGGTTCCGCCGAGCAGTACAGCAAGCCGATTTTTTTCGCAGTGGGAACCAAATCCAGAATCATCTGCGCCTGTTCGTCCAACGGTGCAAGATCCGAGGTGCCGGAAATGTTTCCGCCGACGGTGCCGTTAAAGTCTTTCAGTTTCAGTGCAACACCGTATTCGGTAATGGATGTGCCGAGAATCGGAATGGTAGTTGTGGCGTTTGCCGCCGCCTGCAATGCGGGAGTGGCGTTCGCCATAATCAGATCCACATTTTTGGAAACAAAGCTGTTGACAATGGTAGTGCAGGTGCTCGGCTCGTTTGCCGCATTCTGCTCGTCAAAAGTCACCTTGTCTTCGCCGAGAATGTCAATCAACGCCTGTTTGAAACCTTCTGTCGCAGCATCCAGAGCCGGATGAGTCACCAGCTGACAGATGCCGACCGTATAAGTGCCATCCTTTTTCTCACCGCAGGATCCCAGAGAAAGGCACAGTGTAAGCATCAGGCAAAGTGCCGTCATGAACGATACTACTTTTTTCATACAAATTCCTCCTTGACTTTGTCCATTAAAAGCGTTAAAGCAACCCGGCAATAAAAAATCCCGCATCGCTGTCGATGCAGGGACGATTTTCAAACCGTGTTACCACTCTGCTTCATTTTGTTCTCACAAACAAAACCTCATCAGGCAACCTCTATTGCCTTATCGATATAACGGTCGAACCCGTTGCACCTACTCAATTTCAATGCACAGCTCGCAAGAATGTATTTCTCATGCCTACTCCCCATTGCCTCACACCGACCGGCAACTCTCTGAAGGTCTTTGAGCATGATACTCTTTTCTGCTCTAACGCTTTTTATTGCTATTATGTTATCACTCTTTTCCCCATTTGTCAAGCATTTTTCACAAAAAAAGTGCGCCGATTTTTTCAGCGCACTTTCCGATTCAGATAATGATACAAATCAAGCCGTTGCATCCGTCGTTGATCACACGTTCCACCGTTTCCTGCAATTTCAGCCGTGCATCCGGCGGCATGCGGTACAGTTTATTGTGCAGTCCCTCATTGACCAGCTCATGCAGAGATTTTCCGAAAATATTAGAATTCCAGATCTCCTTCGGATTCTCCTCAAATTCTTTGAGCAGATACATCACCAGTTCCTCCGACTGCTTTTCACTCCCCACAATCGGGCTGACTTCGGTGGTGATATCCGCACGCAGCATATGAATGCTCGGTGCCTGCGCTTTCAGGCGCACGCCATACTTTCCGCCCTGTTTCACCATTTCCGGTTCTTCCAGCGTCAGCTCGTCAATCGTCGGCATCACAATGCCGTATCCCGTCGCTTCCACTTCATCGAGTGCGCTCTTAACTTTTTCATATTTTTTCTTAATCTGTGCAAGCTCGATCATGCACGGCATCAAACCGGATTCTCCGTCGATTTCCAGTCCCGTAACTTCACCGAGAACCTTATAAAACAGCGAATTGGCAACGGTGATTTCCACCCGCGCATTTCCTTTTCCGAGGTCGATTTCCTTGATTTGCACCGTATGAATGTATTCACACCGTTTCAAGTCTTCCATACATCCGGAAACTTCGCGCACGCGATTGAGCGGTGCTGCGGTGGCGACAATCGAATCAAACACCGCTTTTTTCAGCCAATGATCTTTTTCCAGTTCGACGATCCATTTCGGCATATCGACCTGGATTTCCTTGATCGGAAACTCATACAGCACTTGCGCCAGAATTTCGCGGATATCCTCCTTCTGCAATTGCAGGCAGTTGACCGCCATTACAGGCACACCGTATTTTTCCAAAAGTTCCTTTTGCAGTAAAACGGCGCTCTCCGCTTTCGGATCGGCGCAGTTGAGAAGAACGACAAACGGTTTATGTATTTCCTTCAGTTCTCTTACCACACGTTCTTCCGCTTCCACATACTCCTCACGGGGAAGATTGGTGACCGTGCCGTCCGTGGTTACCAGAAGCCCGATCGTCGAATGCTCGCGGATAACCTTCTGAGTGCCGATTTCCGCCGCCATATTGAACGGCACCTCTTCGTCAAACCACGGAGTCATGACCATACGGGGTGCTTCATTTTCAATATATCCCAGGGCGCTCGGGACAATATAGCCGACACAGTCGATCAAGCGCACATTGAATGTCGCGTTATCATCTACCGAAATTTTCACCGCTTCTTCCGGTATGAATTTTGGTTCCGTGGTCATGATCGTCTTTCCCGCTGCCGACTGCGGCAGCTCATCGGTGGCTCGGGTTTTGAGATATTCGCTCTGAATATTCGGCAAAACCAATTGCTCCATAAAGCGGCTCACAAATGTGGATTTTCCCGTCCGCACAGGTCCCACAACCCCGATATAAATGTCTCCGCCGGTTCGCGTCGCTATATCATGATAGATGTTTGTCATTGTTCTTCCTCCGCTTACTTGTGTTCTTTGTATGAATATATGCAGGAAACAAAAGGGGTATGCCAACCTCACGGACAAAACTTTATCCGCAAAAAAGGCACCGACCCGGTGCCTTTTTTATGTTATTTTACCGTCGGAATCAGGATGACACGCTTTTCCGGTACCGTCTCGTCGCCCAGGCCGTTTTCTGCCATGATCCGCTCTGCCGAAGTGTTATAGCGTTTGGCAATATCCCATACCCGCTCGCCGCTGTCGCAGTAATAAATCGTCAGTGCCGGTTCATCCTCGCGTGCTTTCGGTTTCGTTTCGTCCACGGTCAGCTCGCAGATACAGGCGTCCTGCGTTTTGCAAAGAACCGCACCGGTAATCTTCAGTTGAACTTTTACGTCTGCCTTATTCGGTGCCGCAAACGCGTAGTCGCAGGAAACAATCCGTACCTCCGGTTCAAAGGTCGCCTCGCGGCATTCCTGAGGAAGGGCATATTCGTAGACAGAGGAAATTCTCTTCTCTTTCAATTCCACGTTTCCGTCCTTTTGCTGAACAAAGGTAAACACATCGACGGGAATTTCCGCTTTCAGAACGCCGTTTTCTGTTTTCACCGTCGGACGGTGGGCATCCGTCCACAGATCGATAATTCTTTCGATTTCCGCACTTCCCAGATCCAACGATTCCCGCACTGTCAGACTTTCATCTACAACGCCGACCAGTTTTTCAAAGGTAATCGGTTTGGATGTGTAGTCACAGGCATATTGTGTGGAATAGGCGTCCGTTGCCGCAGAGAAATTCTTGGTATCATAGGCTTTTGCCATCACATTCAGTTTCACATCAAACGACAGCATCGTGAAGTTGCCGTTCTCATCCTGCTTCGGTGTGGTATCCACCGAAATGACATCTACATTTACTTCGCTCTGCGAATCCGTATCGATCCCTTCCATATCCACAATGCGGCTGATCGGAAACGTGTGCGTGACACTGATTGGCTCTACGCCTTCCAGATCTGTATACAGGGTGGTGACCGTCAATTCTCCTTTGAGAATCATTTTGTTGGGGATCAGTTTGACTTCCGTCAAAACCGCGCAGGCATCGCTGCGCAGAATCGCATTTACAGGCGGATTATTCTCCACACTTCCCTCTTCCCGCACGGAAAAAGGGGTATCGGTATCGGAATGTACCGTGGTGGCAGAGACGGTTTTCCTCTTCAGCTGCACCCCGTCACCGACCGCATCCGCCAAAATACTTTCACTCTTAACCGCGGTCACTCTCGCACCGATATTTACCGCACCGCGAATATCAAATCGCCGCTGATTGACCGCGCGGCAATTGACATAAGAAGTCTGCGTATAAACGGCAACTGTTACATGATCGACGGTGGATTTCAGTTCCAGCACTTTTGAAAAAGGAATTTTTGTGTCGTAAGCGTGGATTTTGTTTTCATCGCACACATAATAAATCTTCACAAAAATAAACCCGTCCACATTCACCTTATCGCCGTTCGGATAGCATTGACTGATTTTCGGCTTCACGTGGCATTTTAAAATCCGACGCACATCCGGACAATAGTCCGGCAACAGAATGTCGCTTTCAAATCCCTGCTCAGGCTTGCCCTCAAAAACCGTTACATTGGTGTCAATTGTTTCGTTGGTGATTTTCAGATCCATGGTTCCCGCTCCTTTTCGTATTCTGTGGTATGTATATGAGACGGACAAGAAGGATATACGTTATTTTTTTACCTTCATAAAAATCCCCGACAGAATCGGGACAAACAGCGAGGCACCGAACACCGCCGTCAATTGTGAAATTGTCAGCGCTTCGGTTCGGAAGATCAGGCGCATCCACGGAAGATACAGCGAAAGCGCGACGACTCCCGACGAGATCAGCACCGCAAAAATCAGCAGAATATTGTTGAACGGGTTGATTCTGTACAGCGGTAGTTTTTCACTTTTACATTCAAACACATGAATCAGCTGCGTGGCAACCAGCGTCACAAAAGCGGCTGTGCGTGCCACGGAAAGCGGTTCTCCGTGCTTCAGAAACCCGACATACACCGCCAGTGTCGTCAGACCGATCAGGATTCCCCGAAAAATGATCTTCCCTGCCAGACCGTCCGAAAAAATACCCTCCTCTTTTCGGCGCGGACGAAGATTCATGGCATTTCTGTCCGGCGGCTCCACGCCCAGTGCAAGCGCAGGAAGCGAATCCGTCACCAGATTGATGAGAAGAATGTGCATTGGCAATAACACCACGGGCAGTCCCATCAGCATTCCCACAAACATTGTAATCACTTCTCCGATGTTGCAGGAAAGAAGATAGCGAATGAACTTGCGGATATTTCCGTAAATAGTGCGTCCTTCCTCGACGGCGGCAACGATGGTGGCAAAATTGTCATCCAGCAGCACCACGCTTGCCGTTTCCTTGGTGACATCCGTACCGTTGACTCCCATTGCCACGCCGATATCTGCCTCTTTGATGGCAGGAGCATCGTTCACGCCGTCACCCGTCATTGCCACAATATGGTTTCTGCGTTTCAGTGCACGTACAATACGCAATTTGTCCTTCGGACTGACACGCGCGAAAACCGATGTGTCGTCGATCACATGATCCAGCTGCTCATCCGTTAGCCGTTCCAGCTCGCTCCCTGTCAGAATCCGATCCCCGTCGTGATAGATACGCAGCTGCTCGGCAATTGCTTTGGCAGTCAGTTTATGATCTCCGGTAATCATCACGGGGCGTATTCCCGCGCGGCGGCACTTTGCCACCGCCGAAAACGCTTCTTTGCGCGGCGGATCGATCATGCCGCACAGTCCGACAAGAATCAGCGACGTTTCGGCGATTTGTTCCGAAAACTGTGAAATGGGGCGGTAGGCAAAACCGATGACCCGCATTGCCTGAGATGCCAGACGGTCATTTTCCTCTTTGAAACGCTGTTTTTTTGCCGGAGTCAAAGGGTAGACACTGCCGTTTTCACGATAATGCGTGCAATGCTCGACAATCACGTCAAACGCACCTTTGGTATATACATACATTCCGTCACGTTCCCGCACCGCGACCGACATACACTTGCGCTGCGAATCAAAGGGGATTTCGTGAAGAATCGGTGTTTCCTTTCTCCACTCGTTCGGATCCATCATTGCCTTCGCCGCCAGTACCAACAGCGCGTTTTCCGTCGGTTCGCCGATCAATTCAAACGAACCCTCCATTGTGTTTTCCCGACGGTTTCGCGACTGAAAATCTCCCGGTTGACTTTTAAGCTGCGCATGGTTGCAAAGCACGGCAACTTTCAAAAGCATTGCCAGATCGGCATCTTCGGTCGGATAAAAAGCGGCGCCGTCTTGATCGGTAAAGCTCCCACGTTTTTCGTAGCCGTTTCCGCTGACGGAAACCGTATGATTCCACGTCACCAATTCCTGCACCGTCATGCGATTTTCTGTCAGCGTTCCCGTTTTATCCGAACAAATGACGTCGATGCATCCCAGTGTTTCCACGGCATGGAGTTTTTTTATCAACGCGTGCCGTTTCAGAATCCGATTCACCGCCAGTGCAAGACAAATGGTGACAATTGCGGATAGCCCCTCCGGCACGGCGGCAACCGCAAGGGAAATCCCGGTAATCAGCATATCCATCGCGTTTTCTCCGCGTAGAATACCGCAGATCATCACCACGGCGCAAATTCCCAGACATCCGAACCCGATCGCTTTTCCGAGCTTATCCAATTTTTTTTGCAGCGGTGTCGGCTCCGGCTCAATCTGCGTTAGCATTCCGGCGATATGTCCCATTTTGGTGTTCATGCCGGTCTGTGTGATCCGTATCTGTGCATTCCCGCGCAAGGCGACCGCACCCATGTACACCTCATCGCCCTCGATTTTGTCCACTGCTGTCGATTCTCCCGTCAAAACCGATTCGTCACAACCAAATCCGTTCTGTCCGATAATCACGCCGTCGGCGGGGATCCGGTCTCCCGCTTCCGCCAACAGCACATCCTCCGGAACCAAAAACGCAGATTCAATTACCTTAACTTCTCCGTCGCGGATCACCCGCGAGGTTTGCGGAGCAAAATTTTTCAAAGCAAGGAGGGTTTTTTCGGTGCGGTATTCCTGAAGAAAGCCGAGAACGGCATTGAGCAGAACGATGGCAATGATCGTCACGGCTTCAAAGGTTTCTCCCATAAACAGCGACAGCGCGGTAGAAGCAAGCAGGATCATGGTCATGAAATCCTTGAACTGCCCGGCAAAAATTTTCAACGGGTGCATTCGTTTGTCGTTCGCCAACCGATTTTCCCCGTATTGCCTCAATTTTTCTCTTGCTTCGTCCTCGCGAAGCCCCACTCCCTGTTTTTCTCTCACATTCGTCTCCCCTTTTTTCATGTTCCGCTACAAAATATGCCCGTGTGTGTTTTGATAGAACACACACGGGCATACTAACATCAAGGGAGATGATGGTGTGAAAAATTGGGCAAAAAGCGGACTCATCGGGCTTTTTTCCGGATTTTTGAACGGCTTGTTCGGATCCGGAGGAGGTCTGATTACCGTTCCTCTTTTGGAAAAGTTATTACAAGCCGAGCCTAAAAAAGCGCACGCCACCTCTGTTTCCATTATCCTTCCGCTCTCTGCAATGAGTGCGTTTTTGTACTTAAAAGGCGGACATCTCGATTTTTCCGAAGCTGTATGGTTTATTCCTTTCGGAATTCCCGGAGCCGTCGTAGGTGCTTGGTTGCTGAAAAAAGTGTCCAACCGATGGCTGAAAAAAATCTTCGGAATTCTGCTGATTTTTGCGGCAGTGCGTATGGCGGTGAGATTATGGAAAGGATAATCATTTTTCTTGTTTCTTTTTTTGCCGCGGTTCTCGGCTCTATGGGGTTGGGCGGCGGATTTGTGCTTTTGATTTATCTGACCGCTTTTGCCGGCGTCGATCAATTGCAGGCACAGGGAATCAATTTACTTTTCTTCCTGCCGATTGCGGCAACAAGTCTTCTTTTGCACGCGAAAAACAAACTGATTCTCTGGAAGGAAGCGGGAATCAGCGTGTTATTCGGCATTCCCGGAGTCTTTCTCGGATACTTTCTTACCGATCGCTTAGGATCGGACTTCATCGCCTGGGGATTTACCTTCATTGTTCTTTTTACGGGAATTCGGGAGTTGTTTTCCAAAAAGGAATAACAACTCCCGAACGCTCATTCCCTGAATTCTTCCACCTGCTGCAATAATTGCTTCATCTGTGTGCTGTTTTGTGCCTCGTAAGCCATATTGATAATTCCCTGCTTTTGCTGTTCGGTCATGCGCAGAAAGTTTTCCATTGCAGTCGGGCTTGAACGCATGGAAGCATACAGCC
>ERZ808245.1178-NODE-1178-length-11004-cov-4.149968_pt1 | contig 11004 bp, 7 predicted proteins | sample MGYA00521243_ERZ808245 | MGnify/ENA primary metagenome ERZ808245 (study PRJEB31516, sample SAMN03275576) | gut metagenome | biome: mammalia-associated habitat; material: feces | host: Papio cynocephalus | place: Kenya | collected 2012-07-07 ... | reverse complement strand
TTTTCATTCGCCTCTCCTTCAAACGCCGAACGGTATTTTCGCACAAAACGAACCGCCTCGCAATCCCCCGCCGCGCCGCGGTTTCAAACCTGTTGACTTTCCGCCGCGCGAGGGGATATTTTCAAAAGAACGCTTAGTTTTTTTCATCTATGGTCGTCATGAATCTTTGGATTTTAACGGAAGAACACCCAAAAACCGATAGTTTGCTTAAAATTTTGCATTTTTTCTGCGCGGAAAAGAAAATATGCGCTTTCTTTTCTCAAATCAGAATCGTTCCCGTTTTGAAAAACGGATCTTTTTCATTCACATACAAAGTATTGGGCTGCGAAACGCCGAGCATTAAAAATATTTTTATAAAAACGATCAAAGGCTCCACTTCATTTGTGGATTATATGCTGTTTTATCAGGAATCCGAACCGAAACAATCGGATTGTCCGGTCTTTTTAATCGAAGAAACCAAAACGGACGACAAAGAGTCCAGAAACACGGGCGTTTATCAGCGTTGTTCAAAATTCGTCATCGCCGATTTTTATTATCGGGACGTCCCCAAGATCATGTTTTACAACCTGCGCGTCACGCCGAATGAAAAACCGACGGAAACATACGTTTTCGGAACGCGTTTGTTGTTGACGTTCGGCGTGCGGATCTTGGGCAAAAATTTAGATCCGGATACGTTCAAACCTTTTACATCCATCGCCGAACTCGTCGCTTTCAAGCAAAAAATGCGCAAGTCGCCGAAAGGCAACACACCTTTTGAGATTGTTCAAGAAAACGATGCCATACGGATTTCCGCGCGATTGTTCAAAAGCGAAACACTGTCCCACGATCCGAACATCGGCGCCGTTTCCATTTGTTGCGCCGTCATTCGAAAGCTCGGATGGGATAAAAAAATCGAAATTTTCAAACACGGATTGCGGCAGGAGAATTTAAGTCAACGAAACAAATGCGTTTTAATCGCGAACCGCTTGGATTTTCAATTTGAAAACTTGCGTCTTCCAAAAGCCGTTTTTCCAATTTCGTATTGGGATTACGAATCGAGCGGTGAAAAATTGGGGACGATTTTCATGCATGTAACCGTTGAAAATTTCACAAACGGTTTTTCAATATTCGACAATCACGCGGGATGCGAAAAAAGTTATTTTTTGACTCCGCAAAAAACATACACGCCTTTGCAAAAATACGCCGACAAAGACGCCTACAAAGCCGGAGACAAGACGAAAATCATTTTTATTCCGGACTTGGTTTTAAACGATATTGACCGAAAAACGCTTATTACCATAGAAGGTAAAAAATATGAAAATTTATTAGCCGGTATAAAAGATCTTGAAAATTACGATTCTTTCGAAAAATTGTATCTGAAATCATATTACCCGACCTTTAAAAACATACGCACCGTTATCCTTTACGGAAGTCGCGAAACAAATTTGGACAATCCGAAAATCGGACTTCTCTTAAACGCGGATGGAAAAATGATTTTAGGGATTAAGGCGCCTTCCCTGTTTTCGGAAGCTTTGCGCAATCTGCGCGGATATTGGAACACATAAAATGGATATGCTTTTTTTGGATCAGATTTATATTAAATCCCCCTTAAATTACACAGGCGGAAAATATAAGCTTTTGCCGCAAATACTCCCGTTGTTTCCAAAGAACGTCAACACTTTCGTCGATTTGTTCGCGGGAGGAGCAAACGTAGGAGTGAACGCCTCTTCAAACAATTTAATAATCAACGACAATCTGATTTATTTGGTCGATTTGTACGAATTTTTCTACAACTCGGATGCACCCGAGCTCATAAATAAAACAAAAAAATACATTCAATCGCATAATTTATCTTGGATTGACCCGACGCCATATTTAAAATTAAGATGCGAATACAACGCGAAAAAAGATCCGTTTTTGCTTTTCATCTTAATATGCTACTCGTTCAATCATCAGATACGGTTTAACAACAGCCACGAATTTAACGTTCCTTTTGGAAAAGAACGGAGCAAATTCAACGAATGCATAGAAAAAAATTTATCACTTTTCATTAGAAAGATGAAAATGAAATCGATTCTTTTCAGCAAGCTTTCCTTTGAAAAATTTGATACCGGCGCGCTGACGGCAAGCGATTTCGTCTATTGCGACCCGCCCTATTTAATTTCCACCGCCGCGTATAACGACGGAAAGCGGGGATTCACTGGCTGGGGGGAAAAAGAAGAACATACTTTGTTTAAATTTTTGGATTCCCTTAACGCGCGCCAGATTCGTTTTGCCCTTTCCAACATTTTAACCCACAAAGGAATTGAAAATTCCCTGTTAAAAAAATGGTTGAACGCCAATCCGGCTTATCGCGTTTTTCCGATCCGCAAAGACTATTCAAACGCCAGTTATCATTTGTTGTCGCGCGATAAATCGCAAACGCAGGAAATTCTCGTTACAAACTACACGCCATGAGATTTATAGGAAACAAAGAAAATTTGCTGGATAAAATCGACGCCGCCATCGAAAAACACGGCGTCAAGGGGGAAAGCTTTTTTGATTTCTTTTCCGGAACGACCAGCGTAGCCCGTTTTTATAAAAAGAAAGGGTTAAAAATTTTTTCATCGGATTTGCTTTATTTTTCATATTGCCTTCAAAAAGCATATATCGAAAACAATATTACGCCAAAATTTAACACATTGATACAAAATATAAAAACAGAAAAAACATCTTTATTTGAAACGCCCCTTGAAAAAATCATTTTATTTTTAAACAATCTTCCCCCAAAACGGGGATTCGTCTATAAAAACTACACCCCCGGCGGAACGAGAAATCTTAAAATTCCGAGAATGTACTTTTCCGATGAGAACGGAGAAAAAATAGACGCCATACGCATTAAAATAGAAGAGTGGTTTAAAAGCGGTCTTTTAAATGAAAGCGAATATTTCATACTGCTCGCGTCTTTAATCGAAAGCGTCCCTTTTTACGCCAACATTTCGGGCGTTTTTGCAGCGTTTCAAAAAAAATGGGATCCGCGCGCCGTCAAACCCTTCGTGCTCAGAAACATATCCGTCATATCGGGAAAAACGGAAAACAAATGTTTTAACTGCGACAGCCTGTCTCTGTTGGAGGACGTCGACGCGGACATTTTATATTTAGATCCGCCGTATAACGAACGCCAATACGCCCCGAATTACCATTTGCTTGAAACAATCGCAAGGTATGACAATCCGGATATAAAAGGCGTTACGGGCATGCGGGATTACACCGGTCAGAAATCCGATTTTTGCAACAAAAGCAAAGCAATGTCCTGCATTAAAAAAATTTTGGACAAGGGGCGTTTTCGTCATCTTCTTTTCAGTTACAATTCGGAAGGATTGCTGTCAAAAGACGAAATTTTTTCCGTTATGGAATTATACGGAAAAGTTTGCTTGGAAGAGATGGATTATCCGCGTTTCAAAAGCAACGCCTCCACTTCGCGCACGCCGTTAAAAGAGTATCTGTTTATCCTATCGCGGTGACAGAACCGATATCCTGTTGACTTTCCGCCGCGCGAGGGGATATTTTACGGGCATTCAACAAAGGAGTTTCCGATTATGGGTGACATTATTTTAACAGGCGACAGACCGACGGGAAAACTGCATTTGGGACACTACGTCGGATCGCTGAAACGCCGCGTGGAAATGCAGAACAGCGGCTTATACCGCACGATTTTCATCATGATCGCCGACGCGCAGGCTTTGACCGACAACGCCGACGACATCACCAAAGTCAGAAACAACATTTCGAACGTCGCTTTGGACTATCTGGCGTGCGGACTCGACCCCGCCAAATCGACGATCTTCATTCAGTCGCAGATTCCCGAATTGACGGAACTGACGTTCTATTACATGAATCTGGTCACGGTGTCGCGTTTACAACGCAACCCGACCGTGAAGAACGAAATCCAGATGCGCGGGTTCAAGCAGAGCATTCCCGTCGGATTTTTCACCTATCCGATTTCGCAGGCGTCCGACATCACGGCGTTCAAGGCGAATCTGATCCCCGTGGGCGAAGACCAGCTGCCGATGATCGAACAGACGCGCGAAATCGTGCGGTCGTTCAACACGACCTACGCGCCCGTTCTGGTCGAACCCGAAGCGGTTCTGCCCGACAACAGCCTGTGTTCGCGTCTGCCGGGGCTGGACGGCGCGGCGAAGATGAGCAAATCGCTGGGCAACTGCATTTACCTGTCCGATTCGTCCAAGGAAATCAAACAAAAAGTGCAAAGCATGTTCACCGATCCGACCCATTTGCGGGTGGAGGATCCCGGACACACCGAAAACAACCCCGTGTTCACCTATCTGGACGCGTTTTCGACGGACGAGCATTTTGCGGCTTTTCTGCCCGCGTACAAGAATTTGGACGAATTGAAAGACCATTACCGCCGCGGCGGACTGGGCGACGGCACGGTCAAAAAATTCCTGAACGAAATTCTGCAAAACGAATTGAAGCCGATTCGCGAACGCCGCGAAGCTTTGGCGAACGACGTCGGCGCCGTGTTCGACATGCTGAAAGCCGGCAGCGAAAAAGCGCGCGAAGTCGCCGCGACCACGCTGTCCGAAGTCAAAGCCGCGATGGGCATCGATTATTTCGGCAAAAACGCGCTGACGAAATAAAGCGCGTCCGAAACGACGGCTCCCCCCCCTGTTCCGTCCGGAATCGGGGGGATTTTTTTGTGCGGAAACGCGCGCCGCCCGTTCGCGGCGGCAAGGACTTCTCTCTTGCGGCGACGAAAAAAGCCCCCGAAAAATTCGGAGGCTTTTTTAATGGTGCCGGTGCGGTGATTCGAACACCGGACCCACGCATTACGAATGCGTTGCTCTACCAGCTGAGCTACACCGGCACGACAAGAACTCTTATAGCGTATTTTTTAAAAACTGCAAGCATTTTTTTCAAAAACACGCAAAAAAGTTTAAATGTCCAAATTCACCACGTTCAGCGCGTTGTCCTGAATGAAGTCGCGGCGCGGTTCGACGACGTCGCCCATCAGCATGGAAAACACGGATTCCGCCTGATCGGAATGGGTGACTTTGACCTGCAGCAGGGAACGCGCGTTCGGATCCAGCGTCGTTTCCCACAACTGTTCGGGGTTCATTTCGCCCAGCCCTTTATAGCGCTGGATCGAAATCCCCTTGCGCCCGATTTGCGACACGGCGTCGGACAGCGCCATCGGTCCCGCCAGTTTGTATTCGGCGTCTTTGGCTTTCAGCATGCCCGTTTTGGCGTAGGCGTCGTACAAATCGGCGCGCATTTCGTTCAGCTTGACCGCTTCGCCGCTGGTCAAAAAGCTGACGTCGGCGACGTATTCCTCGGTCACGCTGCGCAAAGTTCTGGTGAAAACGAACGCTCCGTTTTCAAACTTCGCATGCCAGCCGCGTTCGTATTCGGGTTCCAGCTCGTCCAGACGCGCCGCCAAAGCGACGGCGGCGGCGCGCGCCTTTTCCGCGTTGTCGTAAGTTTCCGGCGAGAACAAGCCGTTGATCGCCATCTGTTCGACGATTTTGGCGGGAACGCGCCGCGACAGCGTGTCGATCAGGTGACGGCAGTTTCTGGCTTCCTCCGCCTGACGTTTCAGATCGGCGCCCGCGATTTGCGCGCCGTCGTAACGCACGAACACGCTGTCCTGAACGGACTGGTTGATCAGATAGTCTTCCATCGCGCGTTCGTCTTTCAGATAGATGTCGGAATTGCCGCGGCGCGCGCGGTACAAAGGCGGCTGGGCGATATAGATGTATCCTCGTTCAATCAGTTCGGGCATCTGGCGGAAGAAGAACGTCAACAGCAAAGTGCGAATGTGCGCGCCGTCGACGTCGGCATCGGTCATGATGATGATTTTGTGATAACGGCATTTGTCGGCGTTGAAATCGTCGCGCCCGATTCCCGTGCCGAACGCCGTGACCATCGTTCCGATTTCGGCGGAGCTGAGCATTCTGTCGAAACGCGCGCGTTCGACGTTCAGAATCTTGCCGCGCAGGGGCAGAATGGCTTGGTTGGCGCGGTTGCGTCCCTGTTTGGCGGACCCGCCCGCCGAATCCCCTTCGACGATGAAAATTTCGGAATTGGCGGGATCGCGTTCGGAACAGTCGGCCAGCTTGCCGGGCAAGGACGCCATGTCAAGCACGCCCTTGCGCCGCGTCAGATCGCGGGCTTTGCGGGCGGCTTCGCGCGCGGCGGCGGCTTCGACGACTTTGCCGACGATTTTGCGCGCTTCGGCCGGGTGTTCGCCCAGCCATTTTTCCAGCTTGTCGCCGACGACGCCCTCGACCACGGGGCGGACTTCGGACGAAACCAGCTTGTCCTTCGTCTGCGAAGAAAACTTCGGATCGGGGACTTTGACGGACAAAACGCAGGTCAGACCTTCGCGCATATCCTCGCCGGACAGTTCGACCTTTTCCTTTTTCAGCATGCCCGATTCCTGCGCGTAAGCGTTGATCGTGCGGGTCAAAGCCGCGCGGAACCCCGCCAAGTGCGTGCCGCCGTCGCGTTGCGGAATGTTGTTCGTGAAGCACAGCGTCGTTTCGTGATAGCCGTCCGTCCATTCCATCGCCAGATCGACGATGATGCCGTTCTTTTCGCCGGACATGGCGATTTCGCCTTCGTGAATCGACGTTTTGGAACGGTCGATATAGCGGACGAATTCCTGAATCCCGCCTTCGTAGCAAAATTCGATTTCGCGCGGATTGCCGGGGCGTTCGTCGCGCAAAACCAGATGCACGCCGGAATTCAAAAACGCCAGTTCGCGCAGACGGTGTTCCAGCGTGTCGAAATCGAATTCCGTTTTCGTGAACGTTTCCGGCGACGGCAGGAAAGTGACCTCGGTTCCCGTGCGGTCGGCGGGAACGGCGTCGCCGACGACTTTCAGCGGAGCGACGGGGACGCCGTTTTTAAATTCCATGTAGTGTTCCTTGCCGTTGCGCCAAATGCGCAGTTTCAGAACCGAAGACAGCGCGTTGACGACCGAAACGCCCACGCCGTGCAAGCCGCCCGAAATTTTATAAGAGTTCTGGTCGAACTTTCCGCCCGCGTGCAGCTGCGTCATGATGACTTCGGCGGCGGACACGCCCTCTTCCTTGTGCAGATCGGTCGGAATGCCGCGCCCGTTGTCGCGCACCGTCACGGAACCGTCGGAATTGATGACCGTTTCCGTTTTCGTGCAGTATCCCGCCAGCGATTCGTCGATCGCGTTGTCCAGCACTTCGTACACCATGTGGTGCAATCCCGTGCCGTCGTCCGTGTCGCCGATGTACATGCCGGGGCGTTTGCGAACGGCGTCCAGCCCTTTCAGAACCTTAATCGATTCGGCGTTGTAATCGGAAGAGGAGTGCAATTCTGTTTCTTGGGTCATGATACACCTTTCGTCAAGACGCGACCGCCCATTCGGGCGCGGTTCGCAACAATTCGTCGACGGCGACAAAACGCGCCGTGTTTTTTAAACTTTCAAAAGAACGCCCGTCCGTCCCCGTCAGCCAGACCTGCGTTTTCAATCCGCGGATTTCGTCCAGCAAAGCCCCCAGCCTGCCGTCGTCCAGATGCGCCGCCACTTCGTCGAACAACACCAGAGGCAGGGCGTTTTTCGCGTCCGCCTGCGCGCGGACGTGCGCCAGCAGGATCGAAATCAGCAAAGCCTTTTGCTCGCCCGTCGAACAGCCCGCGGCGGGCATGTTCTTTTCGCGGTGGAAAGCGGTCAGATCCGCCGTGTGGACGCCGCCGGCGACGCCCGTTCGGGCGTAGGCTTCGCGCGCGGGGACAAAGCGGGCTTTGATGAAATCGCGCGCCTCGTCCACGGAAAGGGCGGAAATTTCGTCTTCCAGCCCGCCCGACAGGGAAATCGACGCCCGCGGAAAAGCCGTTTCGTTTTTATCCAAAGCGTTCTGCAACAGCCTGACGGTTTCGCGTCTGGCGTTCGCCGCCAAAGCCCCGTACTTCGCCATCGTCGATTCCAGCGCGGACAGCCAGCGCTCGTCGTTTTTTCCGTCGCGGATCAGCGCGCCCCACTGCCGCCACGCCCGAGCGTAAGCGGCGCACGCCGACGCGTGGCTTTCGAAAAAAGCCTGCGTCAGTCTGTCCAAAAAGCGGCGGCGTCCCGCGGGATCGCCCGAAAACAGCCTGTCCATCGCGGGGGTCAGCCACACGGCGGAACACACGCGCCCCAGTTCGGATTGCGCCGTCCCCGCGACGCCGTTGACGCGCACGCGGCGTTTTTCGCTCCGCCGTCCCCGCGCCTCGGCTTCGTAATCCGTGCCGATTTCGATTTCCTCCGCCCCTTTGCGCAAAACGGCGGACACGCCCCACGCGCCCGTCGGATTTTCGGCGGGCAGAACGTCCTGAAACCGCGCCTGACGCAACCCTTTTCCGGGGGCGAGAAAAGAAACGGCTTCAATCAAATTCGTCTTGCCGACGCCGTTGTCGCCCGTCAGCACGACCTGCGGCGTCCGTTCGGGAAGATCCAGACGCAAATACGGATAATTGCGGAAACGGGACAGATGCAAACGACCGACGAACAACCCCGCCGCGCCGCCGGACGGACGCGGTTCGGAATCGGGCGGCGTCCGCGCGCCGGCTTGCGCCTGACGCGAACGCGCGTACATCAGTTCGTTCGCCGTCAAATCGATTACACCCGCATTGGCATCAAAACAAACAGAACGCTGGGATCGGACATGTCCGTCAGAACGGTCGGCGAAGCGGAATCGGAAAACGAAATCTGCACCAGTCCGCCCTTGATCTGTTTCAAAACGTCTTCCAGATAGACGTAGTTGAAACCGATATCGATCGGATCGGCGGCGTATTTGACCTCCAGTTCGTCCTCCGCGCTGCCTTCTTCGGCGTTCGCGGCGGAAACCTTGACAAGATCCTTCGACAGCGTCAGACGCACGGCGCGCGATTTTTCGGACAGGCTGGACACGCGGTCGACGACCGTCGTCAGCGCCTGCGCGTCGACTTCCATCACTTTGTCGTTTTCGGTCGGAATCACGCGTTCGTAGTCGGGGTAGGTTCCCTCGATCAGCAAAGACGTCAGCACCAGATCGCCGAACGTAAAGCGGATTTTGTACGTCGACAAATCGATTTTCACGTCCTCGGATTCCTCCGCCAGCAGTTTGCTCAATTCGCCGATCGCCTTGCGCGGAATGATGATCCCCGGCATGCCCGCCGCCCCTTCGGGGAACACGGCTTCGGCGCACGCCAGACGATGCCCGTCGGTTGCGACGGCGCGCAGAATTTTTTCCTCTTTCGACGTCGCTTCGTGCAGATAGATGCCGTTCAGATAGAAACGCGTTTCCTCGGTCGAAACGGCGAACGACGTGCGGTCGATCAAATCGCGCAAATCGGACGATTTCAGCGCGAAATGATGCGTCATGTCGCCGTCGGCGATGGACGGAAAATCCTCGCCCGCCATGGTCGCCAGAGCGAACTTCGCGCGTCCCGCCGTCAATTTCAGCTGGTTGTTTTCGGCGTTCAGGACAAATTCGATTTCCGCGCCGTCGGGCAGCTTGCGCACGATTTCGTACAGCTTGTGCGCGGGGGCGGTGATGGCGCCCGCGACGTCGACTTTGGCGGCGATTTTTTCGCTGACTTCCAATTCGTTGTCGGTCGCGTCCAGAACGATTCCGTCGTCCTTCGCCGTGATTTTCACGTTGGACAGCAACGGGTTCGTGTGGCGGCGTTCCACCACATTCTGCACATGGGACAAGGATTTCAGCAACGCGGCGCGTTCAATCGTAAATTTCATGGGATTCCACTCTTCAAAAAGGTTTGAAACTGTTTTGCGCCGAGTATATCACATCTGCCGTTTTTCCAAAGCAAAAAATGTCTTTCCGGAACAAAGATTTTTCCGTTTCAAGCCCCGTTCGGGCAAGATAGCGACTCGGCGGATTTATTTGTTTTCCGTTATACGGACAGCACGCGGCGCAGACTGTCGACCTCGGCTTTGAAAGCGGCGTCTTTCAGGCACATTTCCTCGATCGTTTTGACCGCGTGAATCACCGTCGTGTGATCGCGGTCGAACGCCCTGCCGATGTCCGGCAAAGACTTCGTCGTCAAATTTTTCGCCAGATACATCGCGATCTGACGCGGACGCGCGACGGACCGTTCGCGGCGTTTAGACGTCATTTCGGAAACGCGGATATTGTAGCGTTCGGCGACCTTGCGCTGAACGTCCTCGATCGACACGCGGCGATCGGCGACGCTCAGCACGTCGCGCAGAATGTCGCAGGTGCGCTCCAGCGTGACTTCGCCGCCCATCAGCTGAACGTGCGCCGCGACGCGCAGCAGCGCGCCTTCCAGTTCGCGGACGCTGGACGTGATTTTTTCCGCCAGAAAGGAAATGACGTCGGACGGCACGCGCACGCCCAGATTTTGCGCCTTGCTTTCCAAAATTCCCAGACGAAGCTCGAAAGACGTCGGGTGAATGTCGACCACCAGCCCAGACCCCAAACGGGTTTTCAGGCGTTCCTCCAGCCCGTCCAGATTGACGGGCGGTTTGTCCGCCGACAGCACCAGCTGTTTTCTGGCGCCGACCAAAGCGTTGAAAGTGTGAAAAAACTCGTCCTGCGTGCTTTCCTTGCCGATCAGAAACTGAACATCGTCAATCATCAAAACGTCGACGTTGCGCAATTCCTCCTTGAACGACAGCGTGTCCTTGCTGCGCAGGGCGCGCACGAACAGGTACATGAACTTTTCCGCCGACAGATAGGCGACGCGGCGCGACGGATCGTGTTCGCGGATATGCCAGGCGATCGAATGCATCAAATGCGTTTTGCCCAGCCCCGCGCTGGAATACATGTACAGGGGGTTGTACTGCACGTCTCCGCCTTCGGCGACGCTGTGCGCGGCGGCGTAGGCGAACTGGTTGGATTCGCCGACGACGAAATTGTCGAACGTGTAGCGCGGATCCAGCGCGGCGGAAAGAACGTCCTTTTCCGATTCGACGGAAATGCGTTCGGCGGCGGGCGCGGAGGATTCGGCGGACGGCGTTTTTTCCGCGGGTTCGGCGGGGGCGACGAA
>ERZ808245.1174-NODE-1174-length-11007-cov-6.016070_pt1 | contig 11007 bp, 21 predicted proteins | sample MGYA00521243_ERZ808245 | MGnify/ENA primary metagenome ERZ808245 (study PRJEB31516, sample SAMN03275576) | gut metagenome | biome: mammalia-associated habitat; material: feces | host: Papio cynocephalus | place: Kenya | collected 2012-07-07 ... | reverse complement strand
TTTTGGAACTAGAACTCTTTGAGCTACTAGAACTTTTGGAACTAGAACTCTTTGAGCTACTAGAACTTTTGGAACTAGAACTCTTTGAACTTCCGGTGTTACCGCTCTTTAAAGTACCCGACTTTAAGCTATTAAGTAATTTTGTGTTCTGTGACGCTGACCCAGTATAATTTTTAATACCATTCGCTTCTGCTAATTTTTTACGGTTGTTGTATGACGAATTGACGCCTACCGACTTAAGACCGTCAACAATGGAATTGCCTTTGTAGTTTGTTTTTTTAATAGTCGTAGATTTTGAACTACTGGCGGTTGACTTGGTGGCGGTTTTCTTGCCCGTTTTCGGGTTTGTGTTACTCTTACTTTTTACAGCGGACATTGTACCATTTGCAAGATCGCTTGTACGTTGCAATGGGGCACTAGGAATATTATGATTTACCGATCTTCCTGTCAAGCCCATTTGTGCATTATTCATAGAACTACTTATAGTATTCATAATTTCATCATGGTTATTATTAAATATACTTAATACTTCTCCGGTACTCCATATATCAGTTTTTTCGCTTACTACCTCCTGTGGAATCTGATAAGAATTGCCACCGTCTGAACTGCTAATATCACTATACATAGGGTTCGTGTTATGGATTGCGTCAATGATTTCATCTTTGTTATCATTGTCGTTATCAATAATATCGGTTGTGCTGTCCTTAATCGTTTCCCCGATAGAATCAATAATTTCGTCCTGTGCGTAGTCGATGGATGAACCGATAGATGAAATAATAACGTCTGCATTTTCTCCGGCATCGGGATAACTTGCTACACCTGTAGCAACTGTGTATTCGTCTGCTTCTTCCTCTTTACCACTTTTTAAAATAATAAGCAATGCTACTACCGCGCCACCTGTAAGTAGTAAGGCAAAACCGTTCTTACCCAATCCTTTTTTGAGACTTGCCCCAATGCTTTTAATATCGCTTGACACTTCCTCTAACATTATACGCCACCTCCTGTCAATTTAAGTTTTTCGTTTAGCATACCGATATTTGTAGAAACGTCATTGATAGAAATTTCCCCGTTTGCGATAGCTTTCATAAGTGAATCATTATCCATGGATTCGGAAATTTGTTTTACGGATTTTGCGACTGTTTTAGGAATCCTTGTTTGTGGAATCTGTAAAGCAATGCTTTGTAAGTCCTCCGTATATCCGATCATAAGACGAATATCTGGCATATCCGGGGATTCTAAAACCGCCCGTCTGGTATGCGCTTTGATAATACTCATGTTATCTACTTCCATACTTGTTTACCTCCTTTTAGTATAAAAAGGACACAACCGAAAATTGTGTCCTTTAAAGTTTAGCGACCCTGTAAGGCTTTTACCGCACCCACGTAAGTATCACCGGACGCGTTAATAATCTTTGTTGCACCTTTGTAATTTTTAAGAACAAGGTACATCCCGATTAAAATAGCCGTGCCACTCATTAACTTTGTGATTGTTCCCATCTTTTTAACCCTCCTTAATGAGTCCAGTTATATATCCGCTGATCTCGTCCGCATTGAGTACCGCTACAGACAGTAAAGTTAAACCAACAAAATACATTGAAACTTTTTCTCCACATGCCTGTTGCACAAATAAGACTAAAATCAAAAAGCCAAGTATATAACCACATTTTTTATAGACATTTTCCATCTTTAGTCCTCCGCTTTAGGAATAATCATAGTAATAAATTTAGTAATGATCTGTGACCCGTATAACTCATTGAGGACTAACCACACAAGAGCCACGGCAATAACGAGAAAAAATACGCTTTTATCCATTTTACTACCTCCGTTAATTAGCCCTAACATTGGTTGTCGGACTCTGTACTGTCTTACCACTTTTGTCTTTTACCTCATATCCTTGCGGATTTTTAATACTTGCACCGCTTTTCTTTTTGGTGGTTTTCTTTTTTCCCTTATTCGGATTGAAAGTAATTGCACCGCCACCGACTACACCATAGTCGATACCGTCGTCAGACGTTCCGGTTGTGACGCTATTCATACCGGGTTCAGTTGGGGTTATGTCAGTGTCCGTTCCGGTTTCGGCTGTGACTGTCGGTGTATAATTTTTAATAGCACGAATAACTACTATTGCGATAACAAGTAAACATAAAAAATATGTTTTATTCAGACTTGACTGCGTCAGCTAAATCATCTTGCCCCAGTTTGGTTAATAACTTGCCAAGAATGGCATTGTTATTGTTAATTGCTGTTACCATTTTAGATGTACTATTTACCTTATCCCAGATAAAATAGCAGATCATTGCAACGGGTACGCCAAGATTGTTAATAAGATCTTTTACAATGCTGACTGTATCCGCGCTTGCGCTTAATAATGCAAACATAAAACTCCCCCCCCTTAATTGATACCAAAAAATACTACAAGCGCGAACATAATCAGAACCGCTACCGCAATAGCAGACCCTCGTGCCTGTTTACCATCTGTTGACGCGGTACTATCTTCACCTAATGCTTCTAAGTCCTCTCTATCTGGACTAGACTCTAAACTAGTTTCCGTGTTTGACTTAGTAGCTAATGTTGGATAAATGTCCGCAGAACTAAAAAGCATATTTGCCATGTTTAAACCTCCGTTTCTGTGGGGCTTAAAAGCCCCACTTGACTATACTAACCGTGACAGACATTCAGAGATCACACGCACTTTTCCGCGCTTGTTAGCGTTAAAGCGTAACCAGAACTCTGTAAGTTTTTCTGTGTCAATAAAGTCACGACTTGAGCCGTAGGAACAATCTGAAAAATCAAAGATGTATACGCCCTTAGGAAGATCAGAACCAGTCTTGATAGCGTTCACTGCACGTAACATTTCCGGTGATACAGAATAATTTGTATCAGCCTGATTAAATACGAGTTCAATGTTGCCAGAAAGATCGCTGTCCTCAATCGGTTTATTATTCTCGTCTGTAAAGTATAAGATTAACTTTCTATAGATCGTTCCTGTCGAAAGTTTCACAATGTTCTGACCACTGGATGTAATTGAATCTGTTCTATCCTGTACTAACTTAAGAATACTTAAATCTGGAAAAGCCGCAGTATTTGCCGGAATCGAAAATGTCTCTAACATAGGTGTGACAGATACAGACTCTAACTCGATAGTAAATCCTGTGGTGTCCTCTCCGACAAACATATCCATGACAGAGCCAACACTTACACGGAGATCAGCGATTGTCTGATCGGACTGCAAGAGAAGAAGTCCGACAGGGTCACGACCGTTTAAAGTGACAGGCATCTGCATTGTAAACGCCATATCGTTACTTGCGCCAGTTGTGCTTGCCTTAAGTTTAGTCGTGCACTGGTTATACGGACTCTGACGGGACATAATCATGTCGCTGTTTTTGTCGAGTAAGTTCATCAATCCAAGACCAAGCCCAGAAATGGTGTACGGTGCGAATCCGTTGTTGAGATCAAGTTTTAACTGCTGAAATAACCGGAACGGTGCAAGATCAGAAAGCGCAATTTCTGTTTTTGTCGCGTGTGTAACTTTTACTTTTGCGTGTACTCTCAAATAGATATTGGAAAGCAGACGCGCTTTTGGTAATTGAAACTCGATTCCCGTGTTAGGTGTAGTCGTCGATTTCTCTGCCATCATCTGTAAGTTCTGGCGTGTTGATAACTGGAAATTGACAGCTCTCTGCTGTGTGCTTACGTTTTCATTTTCTGCCATTGTTTAAACCCCCTTTACAATATCCGATACTACCGGAATGTTTGTTTTTTCATTGATACGCTTAATCAGATAAATCATAAGCATGGTCATAAATGTTGATAAAAATAACTGTACCCAAAAGGTCAGCGTGAAAAATTTGTGCATAACTGTTTCCTCCTTTATGCTGTTCTTACTAACTGGCTTACGCCTTCCACTTCATAAGTGGTAAAAATTACTTTAAGCATTACAGATACTAACATAGTCAGTAATGCAATACCGATCGCGTTAGTTAAACCAACGCCCAGAAACTTTCCTCCGTCCATTTTAACCTCCTATCCGTATTTATTAGTCGGGTTTCATTACCGCTTGTACACAAGTACGATCACCCAACTTGTAATACCAAAAGTTATACCCGTCCGGCATTTCTGCCATGTCGGGCTGTCCGCTTGTATCTACGATTCTTTTTCTGTCAGCTGGAAGAGCAAGCGCGAAACAAAAAATATAACTTACGTTCGCTGTCACAATAGACGGTATGCCGGAAGGACGTTGTGTACACGCCCATACCGCGACATTCTTACTACGTCCTTGCGTCATTATTCGTCCTAACTCTTTCGGGTAACTATTCGCAGTTCCAAGGCTCATAAGTTCGTCAATCCAGACAATTGTGTTTTGTCTTTCAAAAATCCAACGAAAAAACGCATTATAGGTTTCGATCGTTTGTTCATCATAATCTGGCACAAAGATAATTTTTGGCGTTTCGCAATCGTCCAACTCTTCCAACTTGCGACAAACGGTAAAATCTACACCCTCTCTTAAACCATCCCAAGCTGATACGCCTTGTGCGTACCGTTCGTCTGTTTCGTTCTTAGTGTCAAGTTTGACTACATAATCATAGGTTCGCAAATAATTTTCACATAAAAATGACTTTCCTGTACCCGTCATGCCACAAACAAGAACATGTTTGTTCGGTGGAATTTGATTGTCAACTGCCATTCAATCACCCTCCATTATTCGTCCCCCGCGCATGATCGCACGTCCTCGATAACTGATTCAGCTTTGTCAAGCAATTCATCAATCTGGTCACCTGTTAAATTATCAATAGCCCGACAAATAGTAGGACGGAACATCGAGACCGTTGTCTGTACCATTTGTGGCATTTCCCCCAGACCGATTTCCAACAGGTTTTTCAGTTTTTCTTTCTGTTTTGGTCTTTCCATTTTTGTCACCTCCCATCTGTGCTTTTGGTTTTTCGGCACGTACATTTTCTTTTGGTTTCGCGTTCTGCTTTGCCACTGCAACCGACACCATAATACGCGGGGCAAATACCGAAACACACGCAACCGCTAACGCTATCTCGTTGCTGTTCTCTGTCACCTTATCAAAAAGACCGTACTTTTGTAAGATATTTCCCAGTGGTTGAGTGATAGTGTGTACTTCCTGTTCCGACAACTGCCAGTGTGCCATGTTTGGACGGCTTGCTACAATCGTACTAAGGTTACACAACATTTTGTCAATCTCTGTAGTGTCGATCACATTTGCAGTTTTCGACTTACGTACTTTTCGAGGTTTTGGCGTAGTGCCTTTCTGTTCGGCATATCGCTCTCGTCTGCGCCTGTTACGTTCTTCTCTCTTTTGTTCGTCTGTTAAAAGATTTTGTTCAAGACCGTCAGAAAGCCCGTCTTTTTCTCCGGTTTTTCCTCCGGTTGTGTCGGTTCGTCCTCCGGCTGTGTCGGTTCGTCCGGTTCGATCTCCGGCTTGGGCTGTGGGGGCTGTGGTACGTGTACCTGTTGCACTGACTCCGGTTTGGTTTCGATCTTCTCCGCTAACTGGTTCAATTTTAACTCCAGATTCTGCGCCCATTTTGGCATACCTCCTTTATCATCTTTTTTCGGTTCGTCTTTTTTCGGTTCGTCCTTTTTCGGTTCGTCCGTAGTTGTATCTTTAATATCTCCCATGTCTTACTACCTCCTATATTCTTAGTATACTAAAAATTCCCCTTAGTACCAAGTACCAAGGGGAACGAAAGTTGATTATAAAAATTTTAAGATAACGATACTCCGAAACGTTTTGGGGTTATATCTAATAATTTGCTTGTCAACAAGAACGTGCACACATTCACGCGCAAAAGAACGACTAGTTATTATGCCTGTCGCGATTTCACGCATAGTAGGGGCGTAACCATTTGTTTGCTTAAAGTGCACTATGTAGTCGTACACGTCACGTTGTCTAGGTGTCAAGTCATGCTCGTCATGTCGCATTTATAATACCTCCTGTTTTTTCGTCTAGTTGAACTCTTTTCGGTAGCTTTTTAAATTCAAAATTCATAAAATCGTCAAGCGTTTCAAAATATAGTGGTTCGGTTGTATTTTCGTTATAATGCATAATACGTTTTTGCGCGTTACGATAGTTCATTTTTTTGTCGCGCACTTCATAATAATTGTTTGGTAGGCTCTGCTTTTGCATATACAATATAGAGCGCAATAACGTCTTATTCTTTTCTACGGTTCGTCCATCCTTAATACCGTCTTGCAACTCTTTTAATATCGTTTCGTAATATTCAAAGGTTAGTGTTTTCTGTGTTTCTTTCGATATACCCTTAAACTTAATATTCGTATCGTTTGCTTCTCGTTCGGTATAAACTTTTGGTATTAAAAATATCCCCCTATCCGGTTCGCTCTCTAAATCCCAGTAGCCCAATTTAGTTTTGTCAATTATATTATCTGGTAGCGGTACATCCGTAACGATCGAATCGGTGTCACAATAATAAACATTTCCGCGTTTGTCACAATACCTAAGGGCGTCCAATAAAACAAGACGCGCGTAACTGGTTACATAACTTGCCACTTGCACCTGTATATATTCACTGTCGACAACGCTTGTTACCTCTGCAAAACCTAATTGATCATCAATATAGTTTATATCTTCCAAACTATAATTCCCTATATCGTCTATCGGTATAAGTTTAGATTTTTCGCGTTTCATCCCTGTATATCCGTATGCGACATTTTGTATCAACTTGGCAAACTGCCGCTTACTTTTATTATTTTCTATGGTTGCCTGTTCTTTCATTGTATAAAATTCCTCAATAAAATTTCTAAAAATCGGGTATGTTTTTTCAAAATGACACATGGCATGGTATTCTAAAATCTTTACGCCACAATTGATTATTGCGTATTCCAATTCCGTATAAGTCCAAACACCGCACACAACCCCACACGGAAAAACCAACTTACCCATTTTAACGGGCAACGGTGGTATATTCTGTTTTGGGATATAGACCGTGCAGTTTAAAAATCCTAGTCCATCACGATATTTAAGCCATTTACACCAATTGTATTCTACAATTTTTGGCTTGTCCGTAAATTGTGGTTTCCCGATTGGAAATACCTTATCATGGCACACAAAAGGATATTCACTATTAACATCATAATGTTTGCCTTTATGGTCTAAAACTATTTTAAATACTTCCGTTCTACCACCACAATAAGACTGTCTTATAAAGTCCTCCGTTTCTAAGTCAAATTGCCATTTATAACTGCATAAATAATCGTAGTCACTTAGAGTATTTCCCGGCTGTTTAAACACTTTACCTTTATGCCCGTTTTTAAAAATAAAACGGGAAAGTGACGCAGTGCTTACACGTTTTACAAAATCCTCTGATTCAATCCCTGTTAATTCTATCAGCTTCTCAATAACCTCATATAAGGATATTACGTCATATCCTAAGTATTCGATAAATAATGGGTTATCAATCGGACATCTATCCAAAAAATCTACGAGGTTTTTATACTCGTTTGGATAACGTTTTTGACACTCTTTCCACAAGTCAAGTTTTCCGTGTTCTACTTCAAAATCCTTAGATAGTTTTGAAAGTGCCATAGGTAACAATTTAAAACTATCATGGAATATATATTGTTCACAATATAGAGTTGCCATTTTACCATTTATAGCTAAAGACTTTTGCCATACAACCTCCTGTTTAATACTATCCCATATCTTTCGGAGATCGAACTCCATATTATGTATATAGACATGGACGGTAAAACCGGCTTTGTTGTAATTCGCAAGTAGCGGTTGCACGTCGTTAAATGTGTTGCCATAGTATATTTGTTTTCCGTCATAAATGGCAATCTTTTTAAGATCACCAAGTAACCCGTTATATGTTTCTGTATCGAGTGTGATAATTTTTATTGGTTTTCGTTTTTTCTTTTTCACTTCTCACACTCCTTTCTGAAAAATGTTTCACGTGAAACATTTATAACGGGCTTGGCACATCCTCTTTATGCTCCGGAAAATGCTCTATAAATACGTGATACCAATTGCGATAAAATATTTCCCTATCAGATTCTAATATATTAGGTAAAATAGACGCACAAATAACAAGCAATGTTCTAGCACTACAACTTGTAAAACCGAATTTATTGTCGCCTGTTATGTTTTGCCATCCTATATTATCGCCACCGAAATGCGTTTTCCATTTTCCCCGTTTAGGTTTCCAACGCATGGTTTTATTTTTTTCTTTTAGATCATCAGCAATAACGGCAATCGTTTCTTTATCAGCACAAAATACTTTACTTTCTCCGGCACTGCCGGAACTTGTTCCATCAACATAACGGTTTCCTTGTTTCTGTGCCGTTTGCCTTTTAAACAACCATGTACGGATAGTGTCTATCATCTGGTTAATTGTCCATCCCGACACTTCTGCAATAATAGCAGATATGTCGCGATTGCCCGAATAATCGCACCAAGAAATCAAAAGAACTTGTCCTTCAAAGTCTTTCACCGTTTCCCAACTGTCCGCGAAAAATATCGGGTATGTGGACGCGCTAAAATTATCGTTGTTTATGTCTTTTATCTTAATGCTGTCAATATCTTTTTTTCTAAACTTAAACGGGTCAATGCCCCGACTACGTAAAAAATCTATCTTTCTTTGTCTTAAATTTTCGCGCTGTGTTTTCGCGTCAGCTTTTTGTGTCGGTTTCGGCTGTGAAGGTTTATTATATTTCCTACCGGACGGCGGTTGTATTTTGACCTTTTTCGGCTTTAATACAACTTGTCCTTTTGCGCGTTTTTGCTTTCTTTGCTTTCTGCTTAATTTTGCCATTTTTCGTTCACTCCAAAAATAAAAGGGTGGGCTTTTACCCACCCTTGCAAGGCTTGTCCTACAGAACTGTAACCTTTGTCACGTTCTGATTTTTCTTTGTTTTTGTTTCTTCCAACTTGACCATTACACCCCCGTCCTTTGTCAATTCTTCAGAACACTTTTCGGCATCACGGTCAAACATGTCTAACCATTGATCAACGATCTTTTTTAATACGATACCACCAGTATAAAATACCTTATCATTCTCTTTAATCAGAATGACTGGATAAGTAGCATCTGCGGTTTCGATCATGTCAACAGCCATGATAGTTACACCGTCCGGAAACTTTTTAATAAGTTCACCGGTTTCAATTTTTTCACGTCCGTTCATTAACTCCGATAACTCAGTTGCTTTTTTCGCGATCTCTCTAAAATTTGGCATTTTTAAATCCTCCTAATTTGACTTTGATTGATTGATAAAATTTTGTAAATCTTCTTCCGTGACTTTATAATCGCGTCCGAATTTTGATGATGGAATTTTTCCATCTTTAAGCCACCGTTTAACAGTAGCAACCGACACCCCTAGGCGCTCCGCTACTTCCTTAGTTCCTAACATTTACTCTACCTCCTTTGTATCCTCCGGCACGCTGTCAGTTGGTTTTGGAATCGGCTCTTCTACAGGTTCGGTGATTCCAAGTCCTTTTAATGTTTCGATAACTGCCGATACGGGAATATAGGACTCCATGTACTGAACCTTATAATCATCAAATGACATTGTTACGGAGATCTCTCCGCTAGCAATATCTTTTCCGTATGCCTTTACAATGTCTGCATCCGGTGCGGAAACGAAAGTCCCGTTTTTGTCAAGGTATAAGTTACCTTTTTCAATCTCTTTGTTAGCTACTTTCAAAATGTTCACTCTCTTCATAGTGCTTTCTCTCTTTCTCCCCGTCAAGCCGATAGGAAAGCTATATATTGTTTTTTGTGTGCTCTTGTTTACTACTCTTATAGTATAGTCTATATGAGCGATTTTGTCAAGTAAAAATTTAAATTATTTAAAACTTTCTACCGTATCACGAAAAGCATTATATTTACGGTTCACATCTTCCTTGTAGCTATGCCACTTACACAACTCAACCAACGGAACTTTGCGTATCTTCAAATTGATACGGGATATTTCTGCGTTATAGGCTATTCTCATTGCGTCAAGCGTCATAGATTTAGTGTCAATGCCTATTACAAAGCATGTCAATAAGTTCTGCATTTCTATGTCAAATGCATTATTCCTTATACCCTTCATTATTTCTCACCACCTTTCAAACTCTTTAATTCCTCCCAAGTTGCAAATAATTGATGATTATTCATATCATACGCACCAGTAGTTCCAAGGTAACGTCTTTCGATTCTGTAAATATTCCCATTACTAATATAATAACGATATTTCCAAGTATCGTATACAGGTGTATAATTGTTTGCGAATTTCTCCAAAATGTTTTTCTTTGCTGTGTTCATGTTATTTATCCTCCTTTAAAGAATATCTTTTAGCTTGACCATTAACTGTTACCAAAACAGAATTTTTATAAATTCTATTCTTACAACTAAGCGCGAACTTTTTAGCATCTTCAAGACTGTCAACTATTTTTGTTCTATAATTTAAACCATCCCTTGTTCTAGCATCTTTTACGACCACTGTTGCTCTCATTTTATTTTCCTCTCTTTCTATTAAGTATTGTTCCCTTGCTATGTATATAATATACCACGTAATGAGCTGTTTGTCAACAACTTTTTTGGAAAAATAAAGTAATTTATTTTTATCAAATGGGTTGCATTATTTCTTATTTTATGGTATATTATACTTGTAACAAGGAAACACAAATAAAAAGAAAAGAGGTACTTAAAATGAAATTTAATGAATTAAAAACAACCATTGAATATATGTATAGCCTGGCTTATGCAAAATTTAATGACAATGTAATTCTACTATATTCAGCGGGCGATAAAGTTAATGAAACAATCAATAAACTGATTGATACAAGTTATTTACTTAATTTAATAAGCTCTAAAGAATCAATAACGTTAAGAAATTTTAACACTGAACAAAAAGTAAGTAATATCAATTTATATGTTTCACTTCATGAATAACGGGAAAGATATTAAGTGCTCCCCATAAGTTCCTAATTAACGACTATAAAGGGCGTTTATGAAATGACTTGTGGGTAGCACTGAATTCTATT
>ERZ808245.1173-NODE-1173-length-11021-cov-3.902334_pt1 | contig 11021 bp, 10 predicted proteins | sample MGYA00521243_ERZ808245 | MGnify/ENA primary metagenome ERZ808245 (study PRJEB31516, sample SAMN03275576) | gut metagenome | biome: mammalia-associated habitat; material: feces | host: Papio cynocephalus | place: Kenya | collected 2012-07-07 ... | reverse complement strand
GTAACTTCGTATGTCTAATTATCTCATATCCATACCGCCATCATTGGTAGGAGTAGTATTTTCAACGTTACTTCCTGTGCCACTAGGCATATTGGTAGATACCGTACTATGAGTATTGGTAGATAATGTCCCATTATTAGGCACAACTGCAGTAGCATTAATTGATTGAGTAACAACAGTAGTATTTTGTTCTGTCAATTTTCTCTTTTCGTCATCGGTTAAATCATCATTAATATCATATGTATTATAGATACTATTATATTCTCTTTCATCTACTTGTTCTTTACCTTTCACTATATGTACATTGGACTCACTTAATTCTGGTTTTTCTAATCCCAATAAAGTGCCCTTTTCTATTATATCATTATCGTCAGAATGCTCTACTGCTTCCATAGGGTTGTATATAGCCGAATCAAGTCTATCTTCACAACCTACCGTGCAAGTTTCTTCAGCTACTGTTTGTTGAACATTATTTTGTCTAGAATTATCCATATGTCCCAACAACTTTTCAAAAATTGAAGTAATTGTTGAATTTAATTCAGGTGGTGGATTTAACATAGCAAAAGTATGGTCTTTGGCTAAAGGAACAATTTTTGTTTTTTCTTCCATATACTGTTTAGCCAATTGAGAATATTCTTGTGCACTGATACTAAAACCTGATGTTCTTACATCTTTTAAATTGCTCGTTACAAATGCAAGTCCTAAACATTGGGCTGCAGCCACACAATTGGGGTCGCCTGCATCTCCAAATTTATTTTGAGTAGAATCTACACCTTTTATTTTCTTTCCACTTTTCTTATCTATCTTTTCTTGGGCTAGTTTATTACCCAAGTTTTCTATTCTTTGACTTGCTTTTTCACTAAACATAACTAGTGAACAATGTTTCAATATCTTTCTTATTGTCTCTTCATTAAACACCTTTATCGTATCTAGTTTACCGCTCTTTCCTTTAGAACTTTCTGCTTTCTTTTGAAGTTCGGCTTGGGCTACTTTGTATTCAATCGAATTTAAAACATGAGTAAAAATTTCTTTTTCAACATAACTTGTAATTACAAGTTCATATTTAGGATTTTTACCTAAACCCAACTTAAATAATCTAGCAACTTCTGTATTGGTTGATAAATCGTTAATTTGTTGGATTATATGTTTGTATGGATCTTTTAAGTCGCCAATCAATAATTCTATTTGATCTACATCAGCAGAATTATCAATCTTTTTATGGGTTATCTTATCATATTTAGTTAATAAATTAGGATAATGCTGTGTAAATTGCTTATAATTATCTTTCATTAATTGAAAAATAACATCTTTTTGACTTTCTTTTAATGCCCCACTCTGTAGCATATCAAGATACATTTCGTTAATATCATAATAGTTTGGATATATTTTACTTTCAAAAATAGATACATTATCTTTATAAAATATTGATCTAATCATAGGGTCACGGAAGAAATCTCGCATAAGCACAACAAATTTATCTAAATACAATTGTTTTCTTCTTACCATACGGCTAATATCAATATTTGAGATATTGCCATTAGAATATTTATCTAAAAATTCTGAAAAATTAAGGACAGTGTTAGTATCAAGTGCCATTTTTATCTTTTCATTTTCTTCCATATACTACTCGTCCTTTGTCTTTACTTCTGTTGTATTTTTAAAGAAAGATGCTCTATTAGGGTCTCTTAATTGCATAAAATTATGATATTCTTCTGGCGTCATATTATTAATCATTTCCATGTAATTTTTATGGTCACGTTCTAAATCCTTTTGATCTTTTGCCCATTCGTTTCTATGTGCCCATTCATATTCAAATTGCTTAAGTTCTTTTTCTCTTACTTCAGCAGATTCATTTTCAGTAACTTTTAATACAACATCTCTTGCATCTTGATAGTCTTGTTCTTCTGGATATAGTAACTTTTCTCCTACAATCTTACTCCATTTATCCATAAGACTAGCATATTCTTCATCAGATATTATCTTTTTGCTTTTTGGCTGTAAGTCTTCATATATACCACCTATATCATTCTTCTTTAGTTCTGTCCAATCTTTATCTAAAACTTTATAATACTCTTTGTATAACGCATCATATTCTTTCTTGTATTGTTTTTTCTTTTTTTTATCTTGTTCATTACGCCAACATTCAAATAATTCACACACTCTATTTTTAATCGCGGTCTTTAGTCTCATAAACAATCTCCTTTAATCATTAATCATATTTTACAATAAATATGTTTTTTTGTAAATATATAGCCTTAAAAAAATAAGAACGATTTAATCATAAAAAATATTGTAATTCAACAAAAAAAAGTGACTATAAAGTCACTTTAAAAACATTTTTTAATCTGGTCAATTGCTGTTTTTTCTAGTCTACTAACTTGAGCCTGACTTATACCAACTTCTTCACTTACTTCCATTTGAGTTTTGCCTATATAATATCTTAAAAGCAATATTTCTTTCTCTCTAGGATTAAGTTTAGTTAATGCATCTTTTAAATTGATGTTTTCAAGCCATATTTCTTCACTATTTTTACTATCAGATACTTGATCCATAAGATATATAGTATCATCTCCATCATTAAATACGGGATTTCCCAAACTTACTGGAGCAGATATAGCATCTAGCGCAATAGCAACATCTTTAACTTTAACATCAATCAATTGAGATATTTCTTCTATAGTTGGTTCTTCCACTTTATCTTTAGATAATATTTCTCTAGCCTTTAATGCCCTATAAGCAATGTCTCTTAAACTTCTAGATACTCTAATTGAATTGTTATCACGCAAAAATCTTTTTATTTCACCAATTATCATAGGCACTGCATAAGTTGAAAATTTAACATTAAGTCCAGTATCAAAGTTGTCAATTGCTTTCATAAGTCCTATACAACCCACTTGAAATATATCATCAACATTTTCTTTAGGAGTATTAAATCTTTGTACCACACTTAAAACTAATCGCATATTAGCATATGCAAATTCTTCTCTAGCATCTTTATCTCCGTTTTTTATCTTAACCATAAGTTCAGCCATTTGTTTGCCATTGAGTTTTGGTAAAGTAGAAGTATTAACACCTGTTATTTCAACTTTATTTCCCATAATCACTCCAACACTATTTTTAACATATGTTATCCAAAATAAAATTAAATATACATACTAAAATTATGGGATAGTAATCTAAAAAACACTAAAGTAATACTAAATACTAGAACTATTAGACTTATAAAAAATTAAGATATTTTTAACATTTCTTTTTTTATGCGATTAACAATTTTCTTTTCAAGTCTACTAATATAACTTTGACTTATATTAAGTGACTCGGCAACTTCCTTTTGCGTTTGTTCATCTTCTCCATTAAGTCCGAATCGTAGTATCATAATTTCTCGTTCACGAGAATTAAGTTTGTTAATTATTTGCCACAACAATTTAATTTCTACACTGGTATTAAGGTCATTCTCTGGAGTGTTATCTTCGCTAGGAACAATATCACACAACATAAGTTCGTTACCGTCCGAATCACTTTTTAATGGTTCACTTAAACTAATCTCTTGTTTAATTTTTGATACCTTTCGTAAATGCATAAGAATTTCGTTTTCTATACATTTACTAGCATATGTGGCTATTTTTATATTCTTATCTGACCTATACGAATTAATCGCTTTTATAAGTCCTATACTTCCTATACTAATTAAATCTTCAAGTTCGGTTTCGGAATTTTCAAATTTTTTAGCGATGTACACCACCAATCTTAAATTATGTTCAATTAATTTTTGTTTTGCTAGTTCAGGATTAGTATCTAGCATAAGTATATATTCTTTTTCACTTTCTTCACTTAACGCTTGTGGTAAAGCACTATCATTGCATAAATAGAACAACAAGTTGGGCTTTTTAAAAAATAGTTTTTGAATAAGTTTTATTATAAAATTAAACATAATATTCTCCTTTAATTAAAAATTGATGGGCTTAACAAACAATCAAATTTACCACAAAAATTAGTTTTTGCCAGTCCGACAGATTGATTGTTAAGTACTGTAACATTATTGTTGTGGTCTATAACTTCAACTTTATCTATGGTAAATAAAAGCATTTTATCACTTCCACTAGAGTTAACCATATTAACAAATTTTGCATTGTTTAGTCCTACATCATTAATATTACCTGTGATTAAATTTTTAAGATTAATATTGGGATACAATTTAATAAGTGTACGATAATTAATTATAATAACCCCGCCATTATCTACGCCTATCTGATTACCACTATCTAAAAAGCCCGTAACCATAGTTGTTTTTCCATCAAATTTAACATCATAATAGAAATCTGAAAAAGTTGTTTTTTCTTTATATGTTTTGACAAGTTTAATCATAAATTGAGAATACATATAGATAAGCAAAATAAACAAACTTATAGGTATTTCAAAACCATTAATTATTAACCCACTAAATGATATAGGTAAACCCAATATATAAATTAATCCAAAGCACAAACCACCCAATACAAAAGTAAAAGATAAAAATAAAAAGAATGCTGTAATTATTTCTTTTAACTTTTTATATTTTTTTATTACTAATATCATACTTAATCCTAGCATAAATTTTAGGCTAATGAGTATTAAATTATCAACAATTAAACTACCTGTATTGATATGTAAAAAAGGCATAAAAATAGCACCTAAAGTTCCTATAGTACTGCTTAAAAATTTAAGTAATTTTTTTGCATTAAGTCTTAAACTTTTATCAACCAAATTAAGTAAAATATAATTAATTATTAAATTGTCCAAAATAACATATTCAATATATACTTCCATCGTTATAAGTATAAAATATTGTATTAAATATAGCCATTTTTTATAAAAACGAATAAAACAAAAAAAACACTATTTTTATCAAATAGTGTTTTTTAATAGTCGATTAATTAAAATCTTTTATTTTTAATTTTACGTAAGAATGGTGGTATTTTGCTATCGTCAACTTCTACACGACTAGACATTGCTTGTACTTTCGCTTTTTCTTCTTCAATTTCTTCTTGATTTTCTATATTTTCGAATACTCTTGAACCGCCATTAACATCATTACGTACAAATTCGGTTGCCCTTTCTGCATCGGTATTAACGGTACGTCTTACTTCTTCTTTCATATCGTCAGTTAATGTAGCACCACTAAATCCAGTAGCGATAACAGTTATCTCTACTTCTTCGTCCATATTTTCATCTATTCCAGAACCAAATATAATATTACAACTTGGGTCAACAACTTCTTTTACCAGTGCGGCAGATTCATAAACTTCTTCCAAAGTTAAGTCTATACCACCTTTGATATTAATAATAATACCAGTAGCACCTTCAATAGTAGTCTCCAACAATGGACTAGAAACTGCTTGTCTAACGGCTTCTATAGTACGATTGTCACCTTTACCACGTCCAATACCCATATGTGCAAGACCCTTATTCTTCATAATAGTCTTAACATCGGCAAAGTCTAGGTTGATAAGACTAGGTGTAACAATCAAATCAGAAATACCTTGAATACCTTGACGTAATACATCATCAGCAGTCCTAAATGCTTCTATAATAGGTGTACCCTTTGGTACAATCTTTAGAAGTTTGTCATTAGGAATAATAACAAGAGTATCAACTACACCTTTAAGTTCCTTTATACCTTTTTCTGCATTGTCCATACGGCGTTTGCCTTCAAATACGAAAGGTTTGGTAACAACGGCTATAGTTAATGCACCCAATTCTTTAGCGATACTAGCAATAACTGGTGCAGCACCAGTACCAGTACCACCACCCATACCAGCAGTAATGAATACTAAATCAGTATCTTTTAGTAAATCACTTAAAACTTCTCTACTTTCTTCTGCAGCCTTTAAACCAATCTCTGGGTCAGCACCTGCTCCCAAACCACGTGTAAGTTTTTCACCAATCTGTACACGATGTTGGGCTTTACTCATAAGTAATGCTTGTTTGTCAGTATTAACAGCAATAAATTCAGCACTTTTTATATTGGCATTAACCATACGGTTAACAGCATTGTTACCGCCACCGCCAACACCAATAACTTTGATATTACATATCTGACTTATATTTTCATCGTACATAGTTACCTCTTCATAATATCTTTTTTTAACATAATTATTCTAACACAATTTTAATAAATATTAAACTTATTTAAAATACTTAATAAAATAATTTTATTTTATTTTTCTTCAATGTTTATAGCCGAGTCTATCAAACTTAACGAACTCGACAAATCAGGTTTTGCAAATTGCAAAGGTTTTGGAGTGACAACAACAACTTTTCTATTAATAATCTTTTCTAAATATGGTATTACACCCTTTAAATATGCTAATCCGCCACCAGTAAGATATACTATACTATCATCTTCAATCTTGTTTTGAAAACTATGTATACATTTTAATATACCTTCAGCAATCATATCTATACGTGCTAAACAAATATCATTAACAAGTCGTGCAGGATAAGATTTAAGTTGATGGTCAACTACTATCTCGTAAGTATCTTCTTTAGTAGGTTCGATAGATAATAGAACTTTACGTTTTAATTGTTCTGCACAATCAAACGAGATATCTAGTACTTCCATAATATCACTAGTAATATATCCACCACCTAGCGAAAAACTACGCAAATCTGTAATACCTTCAAAGTATATTGAATTTACACTAGTTGTAATATATCCACAGTCTACAAGTATAGCACCATTCTGTCTTAATTCAGGGTCTATTAAATATAGACTTTCCGCTAATGCCGAACTAATAAGTTCGATGGTATACACTCCGACTTCACAAAATACAGTATCTAAAAATTTATAAAACTCTTCTTCTATAGAAATATAACTTGAAAGTACTGACAATGTAGATGTAATACAACCTAGCGGATTAAGTACACGATTGCCATCATCAAGTACAAAATATATAGGTGTTTTGTTAATTATTTCACGATTAGGATATTCAATATGAGCATTTTCAAAAAGTCTATTGATTGTTTTTTGTTTTACTCTCACTCTACCATTAAGGTTCATGCTAATATGTTCTAATGTATTACAGCAAAACTCTGTAGGTACACCAACATACAAACGTTTTATCTTTTTACCATAGACATTTTCCGCTTGATTTTTCGCATAAGAAATGGCAGTAGATAAGTTGTCAGGTTCGATAAATTCTCCATCTAAAAAACCTGCATATTCACTACTTCCAGATGCTATAATTTTGAAAGTATTATTAACACCTTTCACTCCCACCAGAATACTTATTCTGGAAGAACCGAAATCTAAAATTGCCACTTCGTTTCTACTCATAGCATTACTCCTTTATAGTTATAGGGACAATTATCACTCTATATTAAGTATATATATACCTATAAATTTAGTCAAATAAAAAATAGGGAGTATAATCCCTACTTTCATTTAATTATTAATATAATCGTCATCTACTTTATCAAGCATTCCGCAAATATATGATAATACTTTATCACACTGTAAATCACTTAAATCTTTTACGGCTTTTACCACTGCTTCTTTCTTTTCAGATAGAAAACCTAATTCAATACGATGAAACTCATTACCGCATAAATAATCAAGACTTACATGGTAATAATTGGCTATTTTAATTAAAGTATCAATATCTGGAGTGGCTCTGCCCAACTCGTACGTATTATAGTTCTTGTACGCAATTCCTAGACTGTTAGCCAGTTCCTTTTGGCTAAGCCCCTTTTGAATGCGTAGTTGCTTCAATTTAATCATATTTTTGTACCCCTAAATACATTTTTTCATTCAATATGATATAATTAAAATTAGTAATCCCCAAACAATGTGATTTTTATTAAAATAATTCCAAAATATAGTTATAAAATGATTTAAAAGTCGAATTTTATTACATAAAAGCCTATTAATTCTAATATTAATTGAATAATTTAACTTACAATTAATTGTAGACAATAAAAAAACATATTAGAAATTATCTAATATGTTTAACTTTTAGTCTTATTAATTATTTATATGATTAAATGATTAATCAACTTTATTCTCTTTATTATCTTCTTTATGTTTTGTTTCTTTCAAATTTTTGTTAGGCTCACTTTCAGTAGGCTCAACTATAAGTTTTACTTTTTTAATACTTCTATCTTCAATAGCAGTAATAATAAATTTTAATTTAACTGTTTTTCTTATTACTTCCGCATGGTCGTCAAGTTGTTCATCGACAGTAACGACATCAAGTTCTTGGTTAAGTTCTGGTAAATTCTCGCACAAACTATACAAATATCCACCCAAAGTAGTATATTCGGTATCAGGCATATGTTCAATTTCTAGATATTCAAATAATTCTTCTAAATCAATATCTGGATTAACATCGTATGTATTATTACCAGTCTTAACAATATAACTATCTACTATTTCGTCATCATGCTCGTCATATATATCGCCTAGCATTTCTTCTACAGCATCTTCAAATGTTACTATACCGCTAGTTCCACCATGTTCGTCAATAACTATAGCCATATGTTTTTTCTCGGATTGCATTAATCTTATTAAGTCGTTGGCTTTCATATTTTCTGCTACAAAGACAGGTTCGGTCATAATATCTTTTATACTAAACTTCTCTTTAGCAACCATCTTTTTAAAGTAATCTTTTTGATGGACTATACCAACAATATGGTCTTTATCTTCTTCATATACTGGTATTCTTGAAAATCCACTTTCAACAAAGATATTCTCTAGTTGATTAATGTCATCGTTGATTTCTACAGCAACTACATCTACACGTGGAGTCATAATATCATATACAGACTGTGTGTCTAAATCCATAACACCTTGGAATATATCAGCATCTTCGCTATCTAATACACCTTCTTCTTCCATAGTGTCTATAATACTACCCAATTCATCTTCTGTAACTGTAGGATTGTCATCACTTTTCATCTTTTTAAGCATTGCTTTTTGCAAAGCATAAAATGGCATAACAATTGGTGTTAATACTTTTATTAAGAAGAATAGCAAACCAGAAAATTTTAATGCAAACTTATCAGCATTAACCTTTGCCATATTCTTTGGTGTAATCTCACCACATATTAATATTACAATAGTAACAATAATAGTATTAAGAACATTGGCTAGTGTAGGATTAAGAATAAATTTACCAAACAAAATAGTACAAATAGTAGTGTTGGCGATATTAACCAAGTTGTTACCAACAAGGATAGTAGCCAAGGCTCTTTCGTAATGGTCCATAATCCATAATGCTTTTCTTGCACCTTTAACATTCTCGTCAGCATTGTTTTTTATACGAATATAATTGGCTGTAGAAAATGATGTTTCACTAGCAGAGAAGAAAGCAGACATAATAATTAAGAATATTACTGCAATTATTAAAATTGCATCAAGATAATTAAATTTTATTGCTAAAAGTAAGTTCGGGAGAGGTATCACGATATTTTTAACTCCTATAAAAAATTATATAAATTAAATTAAAAATGTGGCATTGCCACATTAATAATTTTATGTATTATAACATATATTTGACAATAAGTAAATAATTAAGGCCTTAATATCTTTGTTATTTTTGATAGAGACATAACATCTTTTTTATTAACTGGACCTACAATAGATATAAAAATCTTGTCCCAATTAAAGTTGTCTGCAATTTGTTTGTCTAGATTTTCTTTTGTAATTTGTTTCTTTAATTTCTTATAAACTCTATCTTTAATAAATTCTTTTCTATCAATATAATCAAATAAACAATCACTACAATAATCAGCAGGGTGTCCTACAAAACGGTCTTCACTTTCGTCTAATTTTTCATTAAGACGTTTAATTTGTTTTTCACTTATACCCTGTTTGATTTCTTGAATAAAATCACGTATTGCATAAAAGCAATCGTTAACTTTATCTGGACTGGTTTCTATATCAAATATGATTAAACCATCTTTTTTGTTACACCATCTATTAAGTCTTACTGAATATACTAATTGTTTATTTTCTCTAAAATGATTAAATAATGGTCCTTTTAAACCAGAAGCATAACTTAATACTCTAGAAAACAAGAACGAATTTTTAATATCCATATAACCCAAACAAGGCATAGCAACTTTCATTACAACTTTTTGTCTATCTAAAGTACGTACTTCCATCTTACTTTCGCCATTAATGGTAAAGTCGGAAGATTCAAAAGTATTGGCTTTACCCTTACCCATTTTATCAATAAAATATTTGTTGATATAATGTTTAATCACGAATGCAGGTAAATTAGAACTTACACTGGCAACAAAATTTTCTCTAATAATATTATCTTTTTGATACTTTAATAGTTGACTACGCTTAATAGCCATCATTTTCTTTTCATCACCCAAAGTAGTTGATTTAATCTCTGGATAATTGTAAGCCATAGTATTAAGAGTTAAAGAAGCAATACGATTAATATCATCATTGGCTCTTATTATTTCTTGTCTTACAACTTCTTTTTCTTTCTTTAGTTCTTCTTCAGGGAAAACACTATCAAGTAACATTTCCGAACTTATCTGTAAGGCTGGCTTAAGTTTTTTGTTACTTTCATAACTACGTATAGCCATATAATCGCCACTAGTTGATGCATTAAGATTGCTAAAATTATCACGAATTAAAGTTGTTAATTGTTGATTGTCATGTTTTGATGTCCCTTTAAATAACATATGCTCTACCAAGTGAGACATACCAGTATTTTTATCCAAATATCCGCCACGTAAAATACCTACCCTAAACGCAGTAGCCTTGGATTGTGTGTTGTGATGATACAATAACACAGCACCATCACGTAATTTAATAATTTTTGCCATATTTTCTCCATTGTTAAAAAAATCATATTAAGTATAGTATATTTCAAAAAATAATGCAATATGAAAAATACATAAGATAATTTGAATTATTACAAAAAAGTAACCACTATCAAATAATTAAAAAATAATAATTCTATAACACGAAGCCAATACAATAAAGCATATACGAAGAAATAAATTTTCACACAGATTTGCGA
>ERZ808245.1171-NODE-1171-length-11040-cov-2.882476_pt1 | contig 11040 bp, 12 predicted proteins | sample MGYA00521243_ERZ808245 | MGnify/ENA primary metagenome ERZ808245 (study PRJEB31516, sample SAMN03275576) | gut metagenome | biome: mammalia-associated habitat; material: feces | host: Papio cynocephalus | place: Kenya | collected 2012-07-07 ... | reverse complement strand
TATTCTACCATAGGAGGCTCTTTTTTCAATTCTCCGTTTTTAACGGACTTGTGCACATAAGCAACTGTCCCTTTTTGTATATGTATTTTCCGATTGCTATACATTATCCGTCTTTTTCGCGGCTCGGTATCGCAATTTCAACAAGGCATCCGACAGCGCAACATTTTCCACATTCATCCCGCAAAAGTTTTCGGGAAGTTCTTCGGAGGAATAGTTACATACAGCGGTCACCCCGTGTTCAGCCAATGCCTGCACCACACGTCGGGTTTCTGCCTTCGGGGTACACACAATGGCAGTCAGGGGGCGGTTTTTATCGCAAAACGGATACATCTCCGCTTCCGATTGCAGTGACGTGCTATCATCGGAAGAAAATTCGCCGATCAGCCGGTATCCGCAGGACGCAAAGTCCAACAAAACGGTCAATGTCCGAACAGCATCTGCGGCACCTATAATAATTGCGTCCGTCAGTTGCTGAATTTGAAAAATCCCATCCAACGCCTCCTGCAGCTTTCCCACACGATAACCGCAGCCTTGCCTTCCGGAGACTCCGAAACAATTCAGATCCTGGCGAATCTGCGAAGCAGTCACGCCTATCATATCCGCGAGCTGTTGTGAAGAAACACTTTCGACTCCGTCCTTTTTCATCATGGCAAGTAACCGCTGATATTTCGGAAGTCGTCGGGCGACAGCAGCCGGTATTTTCTCCTTTTTTGGCATACTTTACGCCCCCGTTTACAGCTTTTCGATCGTCCGCATCACGTAATCGCCGAAAGCCTCACAGGTAGCACCGGTATCTCTTCCGGTCATCGTCAGCGCTTTTTCCTCATACATACAAATATCCAAAGCTCTTTCAAGCAAATCCGCTTCTTTTTGATAGCCGATATGAGACAACAGCATGACCGTCGCTCTCAGCATCGAGCAGGGATCCGCGTACTTGTCGCGTCCTTCTTCAACCATACGGGGTGCCGAACCGTGAATTGCTTCAAACATCGCGTACCGTTTGCCGATATTAGCGCTTCCCGCCGTGCCGACACCGCCCTGAAATTCAGCAGCTTCATCGGTAATGATATCGCCGTACAGATTCGGCAGAACAAAAACTTTGAAATCGCGGCGACGCTTTTCATCGATCAATTTTGCGGTCGTGATATCAATATACCAGTCGTCAGTCGTGATTTCCGGATATTCCGCACCGATCTTCTGGCACAGTTTCAAAAATTTTCCGTCGGTGGTTTTTACGACGTTTGCCTTCGTAATGATCGACACACGCTCTTTTTTGTTCTTTCTGGCAAACTCGTACGCCAGACGCGCAATACGTTCTGTACCCTCGGTAGTGGTCACTGTAAAGTCAAATGCCAAATCCTCATCCACATTAAAGCCGCAGGAACCGAGCGTATAGCTTCCCTCGGTATTCTCGCGGAAGAATGTCCAGTCGATTCCCTTATCCGGCACCTTCACCGGGCGGACATTGGCAAACAGATCCAGTTCTTTACGCATTGCCACATTAGCACTTTCAATGTTCGGATATTTATCCCCGGCGCGAGGCGTGGTCGTCGGTCCCTTGAGAATCACATGGCACTTTTTCAATTCTGCCAGTACATCATCGGGAATGGCTTTGTTGGCTTTCACGCGGTTTTCGATGGTCAGTCCGTCGATTACACGAAACGCAACTTTTCCCTTTTTCACTTCGTCCGCAAGCAGAAACTCCAGCACTCGGTGTGCCTGATTCGTGATGACAGGACCGATTCCGTCGCCGCCGCAAACACCGATTACAATCGTATCCAGTTTCGCATAATCCGTAAAATCTTTATCCGCCTTAATGCGCTCCGCTCTTTCGAGCTGCGCTTTTACCAATGCTTTGAACTTTTCCGCTGCCGCTTCGATTTTATCCATTTTCTTGTACTCCTTACGCTTTATCGCTTTATTGTATTATAGTATGCCACAAAAAGCACGCATTGTCAAGTTTTTATCATAGATTTTCCTTGAAAATCATAAGATTTACTACTGTTCAGGGAGGTCGTTTATGAGAAAATACTTTAAGCGCATCATTCCGATACTGGTGCTGACCGTCGCACTTCTTGTTATTTCCGCCATTTCCCGGAATGTGCGGGAAGCTGACGCTTCCGAGCCGCAGATTTCGATGCCCATTGTGATGTACCATCACATTCAGAAAAGCTCCAAAAAACTCGGAAACTACTGCATTTCTCCCGAACAGTTACGGGCAGATTTTCAGTACATCAAGGACAATGGATACACACCGATTACTTCACGGGAGCTTTTGAATTTTATGGACTTCGGTCAACCGCTCCCGGAAAAACCGATCATGATCACTTTTGACGACGGTTATCTGAGCAATTATGTTTATGCTTACGATTTGCTTCGGGAATTTAATTTCAAAGCCGTCATTTCAATTATCGGGTCGCAAACCGACAAATACACCGAGATAGACGACAAAAACGCCGCATATGCCTACATCAACTGGGAAACCGCTCTGGAGATGCAGGAATCCGGATATGTGGAATTTGCCAATCACACCTACGATATGCACACCCAATATCCGCGAAAAGGATGCAAACGACTGGGCGGCGAAAGCATCAACGACTACACCGTTTGCCTCACCAACGACATTATGACGTTGGAAAACAAAATGTATGAATATCTCGGAAAACGTTCGGCAATCTTCACCTACCCTTTCGGTGCAGTCAGCGATTGCTGTCCGGATATCATCCGCGGACTGGGATTTCGGATCACGCTCGGATGTGAAGAAGGCATGAACCGTCTGTCGCAAAATCCGGATTGTCTTTACGGATTGAAGCGATACAACCGCGCACACCGTTACAGCACGGAGGATTTTTTCAACACGGTTTTTGCTGGAAAACGGCTGAAATAATTCACGGAAGTGTAAAAACAGTGGCATCGTCCCATAAATCATGTCCGGTAATATGTGACGCAATCAGCAAAAGTTTTCCTGCACTGTGATTTTTCAACACCTCTGCCGTTTGAGAAGCCGTATCCGCATCAAGTCCCTTGAACGGCTCATCCAGAAGCAATATGTCGGCATTAAAATTCAGCGCACGCGCCAACGCCACGCGCCGCTTCATGCCGCCGCTCAGAGCCTTCGGCAAAGACGCAAGCTCTGCTCCGAGTCCCAATTGTTCAAGCAGCTCTGCTGCCTGTGCACGACTTCCGTCGCGCACACAGGAAACATTTTCCAGCACGGAAAACTCCGGAAACAAGCGATCCTCCTGAAACATATAGGCAATTTTTTTGTTTTCCTTTTCTATTTCTCCCGATTGCGGGCGGTAAATACCGGAAATAAGATGAAACAAGGTGGTTTTTCCTCTACCGGACGGCGCATCAATAAACACTGTGCCGCTTTCGGGAAATCGAACACTGAGATTTTCAAAAATTTTCTTGTCGCCGTAGCTAAAGGAAAGGTTCTCAATCTTCACGCTTCTTTCCCCCTTTTGCCAGACGTTTCAGTAAAAACTGTATCAGAACACTCAGCAGGATGACAGTCAGCGTCCAGGCAAACAGTTCTTCCGTTTCCAGATATACTTTCGTGTCGTTCAGGTGGGCACCGATGGTTCCCCGCGGCGTAGCAATCACTTCGGCGGCAATACCTGCCTTCCACCCCAAACCCACCGCAGTGGTCAACGAAGCGGTGAAAAAGCTGCGCAAATGAGGAAAGTAAATATAACGCATGGTTTTTCGAAAGGAAAAGTGATAGCACTTCCCCACTTCCAGCAAATTTTTGTCCACCGTCACAATGCCTTCTTGGATATTTGCCCAAACAATGGGCAGCACCATCATCGCCGTGATAAATGCCGACAGATTGCGGCTTTTCACCCAAACCAACGCCATCAGGATGAAGGAAGCGACCGGCGTGGAACGGATCAGGTTCAGCGGCACGCTGAATATTTCATGCAACACACGGCTTTTTGACGTCAGTACCGCGATGCCTGCCCCTGTCGCCATGCCGCACAAAATGCCCAGCATGATCTTATAAAACGACACTGTGACCGAGAGCCAATAGTCCGACGTTTGCAATAACTGCACCGCTTTTTTCAGCACCGCAATCGGAGACGGGAGCAGGATATTTATATTTACCTTCCGTGAAAGAATATACCAAATCAGCAGCCAAAAAAGAATGGCTGCTGATCGGACGACTCCCGCGGGAAATCGCTTATTTTTCATAATACAGGGCGTCATCGGGCAAGCTTCCGCCTACCGAAGCAGGGTCAGCTGCAAAAAGGACTTCAAAAAATCCGCCGACTTTGGATTTCATCTCGGCGCCGTCCAAATAGGTGATGTTGCAATTCGGAATGGCTTTTTCCGCAACCGCTTTTGCCATAATGTCGTATTTTTCCGAAAGCTCGGCAGCGGCGGAAATCTGATTGTTGGTATAATCGGTCGATTCCTTATATTCCTCCAGGAAGCGATCCACCGCCTCCTTGTTCTGATCGACAAATTCCTTTCGAGCTACCAGACAGCCCATCACAAGACCGCTTTCCGAAACGTCGTTCCACGCTTCCGTAAGATTCAGGCTGACTTTCAGTCCTTCATTCTTCAACAGCATATTGGTGACAAAAGGTTCGGGAAGCACGGCAATCACGCTGTCCTCGGACGCAAACAGCGGCGCGATTTCCGCATGCTCAGATTTATATTCCACCGTCACGTCTTTTTCGGGATCCAGTCCATTTTCGGTCAGAAGGTAGTTAAGCACATACTCGGGCGTAGCGCCTTTTCCCGAAGAATAAATCGTCTTGCCCTTGAGGTCGGCGACAGTAGAAATATCGGCGTTTTTCGTCACCACATACAGTGTACCGAGCGTATTTGCCACCAGCATAACGACATTGCCTTTGGTTTTATTGTACAGAACCGCCGCAAGGTTTGTCGGCACAGCGCCAATGTCAATTTCTTTATTCAACAGTTTTGCAGTCACATCGGTAGGTGCCGATGCAAGTTCAAAGTGATAGTCATTCGCCGCGGTGCCGTTTTCGGCTTTTTCCATCAACTGCAAGGCGCCGAGTCCTGTCGGACCCTTCAGCACGGTGATGTTCACCGTTGTTTTCTCGGTTGTTTCTGCGGAATTTTCCGTCGAGGAAAGTTCATTGCTTTCGGTCGGAAGTACCGACGACTCCGTCTCACTGCCCGTGGTACTGTTATTACAAGCCACACAGGAAATGATCAACAGCACAGAAAGCAAAATTGCCATTGTTTTTTTCATTGTACTCTTCCTTTCTCTTTTAAAAGCTCACGGTTTTTGACCGTGATTTTTTTACCGTTTTTCTCAATGATGCCCTCTTTTTCCAGTTCTTCTACCGCCCGATACAAAGAGGCACGCCCCATGTTCAGACGTTTTGCCAGTTCAGTCAGATTTTTCGTTTCCTCCGAAGCACTGTTGTACAGATACAGTGACAGCTTCTGTGCAGCATCCGTTGCCGTAAAGGCATCGATTTTCAGATTCAGGAACTCAATTCTTCCGCTCAAAAACTTTATATAATTGAGTGCCAGCTTCGGAGAAGCTTCCAGCATTGTACGAAAATCATCAATCCCGATTTGAAGAATTGTACACTCACCGGCGGTTTTCAGCACCGACACATATTTGTGATTTGCCGAAAAAAGCGCCGCGGCTCCGAAAAAACCGCCGACACCGATTTTATTCAGCAATACGTTCTGCCCGCTGTCTTTATAAACCAGTACTTCACCCGCCAATACAATTCCGATCTGCTCCGGCAGACGGCTACGCGAATAAAGAATCCGGTCGCCGGGAAACGTCTGCACCTGACTGTGGTGTTCCAGAAGGGTTTCCATTTCTTCCCGGGACATATTTTCAAACAGACAGCACTTCTGCAAAACCTGTCGGTACGGCACACTGCTTCACCTCACAAAGTGTATCATATGAGACAGTTATAGTATACCACGGTTTTTTCTTTTGTCAAGAGAAAACCCGAAGTTGTTTTTTCACAACTTCGGGTTTCAGGAATGGCACTACTCAGCGATCGGTTTTCAGTTGGAAGGAATTACAGTCGGTGCACTCCACCATGGTCGGGTTTGCCTCATGGGTACCGACATAAATCTTATCCAGTGTGCAATAATCGGATTTTTCCGCATGATGACGGCACTGTGTGACCGTACATCCGATGGAAGCGTTGTGGTTGCAATCGCATTGATTAGACATAATTTTTTCTCCTCTTTCAAGTACAATTGAGCGTTGGCTCTATTCTATTATGCACCCGTGAGTGAGAATTATGAGCTTCAAAAATTATTTTTATAATTCAGATACTTTGCCGCCGCCGCGTACATCGGGCACCACCAATCAACGGTATATTCGCCCCGATTCACAATGGCGATGAGGACGGAAAAAATAAAAGCCAGCATACAGCCGTCACCGATCAGATCGAAGGTCAGGCGGGTATAGTATTTTCCGGGATAGACCGTAACCTCCTCCTTCTTTTCCGCCTTGCGTTTGTTGAAGATTTTCACTGTGAGAATAACGTAACACACGGCACACAATCCTGCCAGAATGATACGGACAAAATCATAAAACATATTTTTCCTCCGTCGTTTTTCTTTCATTATACAACAAAAAGCGGCATTTGTACAGTTTAAAATATTCTTAAACACTTCTGAAATCAAAACTAAAAAAACAATTGTGCATTCGACAAAAAAGTGTGCTATAATAGTGTATCGGAACGGTAATTCGATATACAGAGGATGAATAAAATGAAAGATATATTCCGCACCCTGAAAAGCAACCGAAAATTGTTTGCTACCTTGATTTTTCTTGTTTTTTTTTTGATTCTTTCCATTGTTTTGTGCATAAATCTGACTCCGATCATTCAATCGCTGACCGAAAACGGCGTGCGCGAATCGTTTCAGAAATATATTGAAAATATGGGGTTCGGCGGCGTTCTCATTATGCTCGGCATTCAGATTCTCCAAGTCGTCATCGCCTTTATTCCCGGAGAACCGGTGGAAATTCTGATGGGAATTTTGTTCGGCACCTTCGGCGGACTTGCGGTTTCCATAGTCGGCTGTGCCATTGCTTCCGCACTTGTTTTCTTTGCTATGCGAAAATTCGGGAAACCGCTGTTCGAGGTTTTCTTTGATACGGAAAAAATGGAGCGTTTTCGCTTTTTGCAGAACTCGCAGAAGCTGGAGCTTCTCATTTTTCTTCTTTTCTTTATCCCGGGAACCCCGAAAGATGTACTCACTTACTTTGCCCCGCTGACACCGATCAAAATGCGCGACTTTCTGCTCATATCCACCTTTGCTCGTATTCCTTCCATCATCACCTCTACCTATGCAGGCTCCACGATTCTGGAAGGAAATCTTCTGAAAACCGTCATTGCGTTTTCTGTCACCGCAATATTGGGCATTGCCGGTATTCTGATCGGCAATCACCTTACCGATCGCAAAAATAAGGAGGATACGAAGTGAAAAAAACCTTTTCGCTCGTGCTTGCTGTTTTGTGCTGCCTTACAGGACTGTCTTCCTGCCGATTCAGCAAAAAAGACAACATTCTTCGTTATGACCTTGCCTCCGACCCACGGAATCTTGATCCTCAGACCGTGACCGACAACGCGGGAAAAACCGTTTTGAAGCACGTTTTTGAAGGGCTTGTCGCAAAGAATGAGGACGGCAGCATACATACCGTTTGCGCCGAAAACTATACGGTTTCCGAAGACGGACTTTCGTATACTTTTCCGCTGAAAAAAGCACTGACCTGGTCCAACGGCGATCCGCTGACTGCCGACGATTTTGTTTTTGCCTTTCAACGGTTGTTTTCGCCCGAGACCTCCGCTCACGATTATGCTTCTTTTTTGTGTATCAAAAACGCCGAAGAAGTTCTCGACGGAAAAGCCGCTCCCTCCGATCTGGGTGTGCGTGCAGACGGGAATACCGTTGTCTTTGAGCTGTCTTACCGAAATCAGGATTTTCTCCGTGCGCTGACTGAAGTTTCCGCCTTTCCGTGCAATCGGAAGTTTTTTGAAGAATCGCGCGGAAAATACGGTTCTGATGCTTCCTTTTTGCTGTACAACGGAAAATTCGTCATCTCCGATTGGCAAAAGGGAAAATATGTTTCCTTGCGCCAAAATCGCAAATACTATGCTCCCGACACCGTTTTGTCCGACGGAATCAATTTTTATACCGCAGCGGACAACGACATTTCTCAGCGCCTTTTGGACGGAACGACCGATCTGGCGGTTTTGCCTTGGGAAATTGCGAGCAACGTTGACACCGAAAAATTCAATATCCGCGAATTTTATACCACCACATGGGTTCTCGGGTTCAATCAAAATGTCTCCGCTTTTCGCAACACCGCAATCCGACAAGCGTTCACGCTGCCCTTAAACAACATCAATGCACAGGTGGAATGTCGGGCGGATTTTCTTCCGGCAAACGGTATTCTTCCTCCCGACTTGTCTCAAAACAAAAGCAAAACGAACTTGCCGATTCTGCAATCGGACGCGCAAACGCTTTTTTCTTCGGGTATGAAAGAAATCGCACCGGAAACACTTCCGCAAAAGCTCACCGTTCTCATTCCCGACAGACAGGAATTTAAATTATTTATGACCTTTGCGCAAAAAGCATGGATGGATAATTTCGGAATTGCCGTGAATTTTCGTGCATTAGAAAATTCGGATTATGACAGCGCACTGAAAAGCGGCGACTTTGACCTCGCACTTTTTCCGCTGACCGCCGAAAGCAATTCTCCCTCAAGCATCTATTCCCTGTTCTCGTCACAATCGTCGGCAAACTATCTGCATTGGGAAAGCCCCGATTTTGATTCGATTTTGCAAAAAATCGGCGCTTCCACTGACAGTAAAGAAAAAGAAGCCTTGCTTTCCGATGCCGAAAAACTCCTCACAGAGGAAGCCGTCGTTTTTCCGGTATTCTATCAAAAGAGCTTCTATGTACTTAACAAGCGGCTGGAAAATGCGGGAATCTCCCCTTTTGATTCTGCAATCGATCTTACAAATGCGTACAAGAATAACCGCACATAATCTTTTGCATAATAAAACCTCCGAGGATGTCCTCGAAGGCTCACGGCAAAAACGGCTCGGCACTTGAGTGCCGAGCCGTTTAAAATTATCGGTTTCCTTTATACCACGAAGGTCTCTTCGGATTCGGGTTATCCGTCGGAGCTGCGAAATCTTCCACTTTTTCGTTGTCACGAAGGATACGAGCCATGACCACAAAACGCTGATCATCCGTCGAACCAAGTCTTCTGGTGCAGGTCGAAAGTGTCAGAATCTTATCGGACAAGCGCACATCCACATCGTAGATATGTTCGCTGCGCTCAATCGCGCCATTGACAATCTTCATGAATTCGGAATCCGTGGGAGCATCCTCAATGTAATAGAAAGAAGTATCGGTATAGAACGCTGCGAAAACCACCCAAGTAATATTATCGTCAAGTGTTGCAAATGTGAACGCGGGCGTTTTCTTTGCAAAATCAAGATCGCTAAACATGAGCAGCTGTCCGAACATCACATCGCGGTCGTCATTCATCCGCACAGCGGCGCCGTTCTTTTCAATGTTTGTCCAGTTATGACCGTACAGAATGGTATTACGGCTCAGTTCGGTACGATCACCCATCTGATTGTAATCGTCGGCAAAAATGCAGGCGTTCTTGCTCACTTTCTTGTAAAGATCACGTCCTACATAATACTGATTTACCTGGCTGATCGGCACGTTCTTTCCGTCCGGATTCTGAAGCACGGGATAATCGATATTCGTACCGGCGATATTGAGCCATCCGACCACATCGCTGTTGATTTTGACCGCATCGTCAATTTTCTTTTTAATGTCCTGATCAAGCTCCTCTTTGTCACCGATCGAACCGCTTTCTTCGGATTCCTCAGAGGATGTATCCGAAGAAATGTCCTCGGAAACAGTCGAGGTAGTTTCGCTCGAAGTATTACTGCCGGAAGAAGTCTGACCTCCGTTGTCGCAGGCGACAAAAGAAGTCATCATTGCCAGACAGACAAGCACAGCGGCAAGTTTATGTTTATAATTCATATTTCAATCACCTTTCCTGAAGATTTTGCAAGATACGCGTATATTATACCGCAAGAAACGCCAATCGTCAACACCCAAAAAAACAATTTCACGATTCATTCACAATTTTAAAAAAATCTTATAACTTTATCGGCATTCTCCGGTATTCCAACCCTGCCGGAAAAACAGTCGGCATGGTCAATCCGAAAACATCGGTGCTGCGGCTTTCGATTTCTGCCAGTTTCCGGCAATCGGAATTGACCTGTTCAAGTGTTTTCAATGAAACGGAAAACGGAAGCAATGCCGTTTTCTTCATTTTTGTCAGAATTTCCTCCCCTTTTTTATTGAACCCGAGGATGTGAAGATAAGGCACCGGGGCTTCCGTATGTTGTTTGGTGATCCCAATCAGCGAACAGCAAACAATCCTTTTGATGCGTGCCATCAAATACCGCTTGCTCTTTATGCTGTGATACAGTTCCTCCAACGTACCGACGTACCCGGCAGACCTTCGGATACGGTTCTCAATTCCCTCGGAAACATCCGGTACTTCTCGCCATTCTTCGTCGGTCATTCGACGCAGTCGATCCAAAATCATTCTTTCCAAGCGCGACAGATCGGAAAAACCGTGATTTTTTACAAAATCCTCCCGATATGCGAGAAAAGCATTGCAGGGAACGTATTTTTGTGATATACTATCAGATTGGAACGACATCATTTTCCGTATTGCAGAAGCGCTGGCAAAAACACCTGCCGCTTCTTCCCCGTCGTGCTCGGCACCTTCGCGTTTGACGGCGAGAATTTCCCCGTGGTAATCCGCAATTTTCAAAGCACGGATATACTCCGTTGCCAACACGTCGTTCGGATGTTCCAGCAATTGTCCGGCACCTTCGCCAAATGTTTTTTCAATTGCCAATGCCTGCGCTTTTACAAACGGCAAACCGGAAGCAAGGTATTCTTTGAGAAACGCTTCATGTGCGCCCGTAAGAAGCCGATCAGAAATGTTCGACAATTGCTTTTCGTTTCCGCTTTCGC
>ERZ808245.1170-NODE-1170-length-11044-cov-3.788880_pt1 | contig 11044 bp, 3 predicted proteins | sample MGYA00521243_ERZ808245 | MGnify/ENA primary metagenome ERZ808245 (study PRJEB31516, sample SAMN03275576) | gut metagenome | biome: mammalia-associated habitat; material: feces | host: Papio cynocephalus | place: Kenya | collected 2012-07-07 ... | reverse complement strand
GATGTCGCTGATTTTCTTGGCATTCTTGATGTCGCGTACCATCAGCTTGTACTCGTCTAGGCTGTTGCAAGTCTTCTCGCTGTTGGCTTGTGTGGCGAGCCAAGTCATCTTGTTGCCATCGGTATCCGCCTTTTGGTTCCAGATGTAGGAACCACCGTCTATCTTCACCATGGTGTTGCCCAGGATGTTGGCGTAAGTAACCACGCTGTCGTCGTATTTCTTTCCCAATACCTGTTCGAGGACACTCTCATCTGAGCTTTCCACATAGTCGCCGGTTGTCTCGTCGATTACTGGCACGTCACCGTAACCTCCACCGAAGACGTTGAGGCCGAGCATACCGCCCTCGATGTGTACGAGGGTGTTGCCATCTACGGTGCCGTAGGCGCAGCCACCATAGATGCGGTTCCAGATGTATGGGATGTTGTTGCCAGCTTGGTCGAAGGATTCGGTGGAGAAGCTATCGTTGAACGTGTTGGCTACGTGTACGAGGGTGTTGCCGTTGATTCTGCCCAACTCGTTGTAGCGGGCATAGGTTGTCGTTCCCTCGGTAGTGGTTGTAACTTTCTTGATACCCTTACCACCGCCATATACCTCGCCGTAGATATCGCCACCCATGATGTTGACGAAGGTGCGATAGTCGCTGGCAGAGTAAGGATAGTTTGTAGTCGGATTGCCTGTCTTTTGGTCGATGGTAGTCTCGCTGGAAGGCTTGATGGTATAATCGGCTTTATAATCAGTCTGAGTAGGTCCCACGTTGGCAATGTCGCCGCCGCCATATACCTTGCCATAGACCTTGGCATCGTCGGAGACATTCACCAAGGTGGTTCCCTTGACACGAGCTACCTCAGTAAAGTAGGTGTTGACATTGCTTGGGGATACACCTGCACCGCCGCCGAATACGTCGCCATATATCTTGGCTCCCTTGATGTAAACTTTAGCATTGCCTTCTACCTGACCTGTGATGTCAGCTTCTGAAGTGGCGTTAGGGTCGCCAAAACCACCACCATAGACACGATGGATGAAGGTTTGTCCATCCACGGTTACTAGGGTGCTGTCCTTGACAATACCAGCATAGCCACCGCCCATTACCGAGTGGACGGTGAAGTTAGGAATACCCTTCGAGTTGTCGAAGACAGGGAGGGATGACTCTGAGTTGGTTTCTGAGTCGTTTCCTGCTCTGGTGTTGCTGTTGGCTTTTGTTTGTTTAGACTTGCGAGCTTTGTTCTTTTTGTTGGGTCTAGCCAACTGCTCTGTATTATCATCTACTTCCGCATCATAGACACCGTAGTCGCCCTCTACATCCACGGTTACGTTGGTGCTACCCACCTGGGTGTTGGCACCATATCCACCACCGAACACAGAGAAGTGAGGGTTCTTGTTGTCAGTGTAAGAGGATTTCCATTCCTGCGTCTTGAGGAGTTCGAAAGGAGTCATACCCTTGCGTACCTCAACAGTAGCGAGGCCAGTTCCTTCGGCAGCCTTTGTCGAGGCTTCTTCTTTAGCATTGACGTAGGTACCAACCTTGCAGGCAAGGTTGCCACCGCCATAGATGTTGTGAGGATTGACAAACTTCTTGTCTTTGTAGAATCGAGTCTTGTCTGCTTCGATGGTTTCGCCTTCTGCGGCTTTTACATCTGCATCCCAACCATAGAATTGTCCTAGATTGTTATTGGCTGTGGCATCCCACAACTTGTTCCATATCACGTTGATGGAGAAGTTGTCCTTCATCTTCCCATCGTCGTCACCACTTTGTCCACCGAAATCTTGCGCTAGGGTGACGTTTGTGTTTCCTGTAATGTCGGCATAAGTGTAGAGGTCGGTAGAGAGTGCATTCCCATTGTCGTCGAAGATTCTTCCTTTTCCTCCGCCGAACACCTGTCCAGCGAGGTTGCCGGCATAGATGTTGACGTAGGTGTCGCCATTTACCTGTGCAAGGTTGCCGCCTCCGTAGATGTCGCCATAAACGGAAGGGGCTTGGGCAGTGGAACCTTGGAAGAAGACGCTGGTAGAACCGATGACCTTGCCCACACGTTCTGGGTGGCGGGTGTCGTTGTTAATCTTGACATCTTTGTCGGCAATGGTATTGCCATTTTCGTCTTGGTCGATACGTTTTTTTCTTCCGTTACCACCAGCGAAGATAGAGCCACGGATGTCTGCCTTGTCGCCGATGACTAAGTTGGTAGCCATGTCATCGCCATGGTATTCCACTACCGCCATATCGCCACCGCCATAGATGTTGTCATAGAATGTTCCACCAGTGATGGTGACGAATGACTGACCGTAGAGGCGAGCCATGTCGGAGAGGGTGTTGATGGTAGAGTCATTGGCATTTAATTTTGAGTCTGCCACACCATATCCACCACCGAAGATAGGGCAGTGGAAGGTTCCGCCGCTGATGTTCAGTTTCACGTTGCCGTAGGTCTTGGCGAGGGCTTGGTAGTTTGCGGCAGTGCCACTATATGCATTGTTGTGGTAATAGTACTCTGTGCCGCGACCTGCGGCGAAGATTCCATTCTTGCAATAGAAGGTTCCGCCATTGATGGTGAGTGCGGCTACAGTTGCGCCTTTTTCTCCATATACGTTGCCACCATATTCACTTGGTGTTCCATTTTGTGGCCACAAAGAACGGCTCATATAGCCGCTACCACCTGCATAAATTCCATCGATTGGTTCGGACGAAGCACCGAAGACGCCGCCATTGATTACAATCTGGGTGTTAGTTTTTGTAGGGTCAACATCGGTCGTGCTGTTGTCGCTCGCATTGTGGCAAGTATAGTGTACCAAATTGTTTTTAGCTGTGGAGTAAGAACCGTAATACACCGCATTCTTGTCGGCATTCCAGTATGGAATGTTTGTGTCTGTTGTATAGTTGGTATCATTACCGATACCATTCATACCACCTGCACCCGCACCGAAGATGCCACAAAGAATTTGGCTTTTCTTGCTGTTGTTTTCAGGCAGAATCTTGAAGGTACCGCCATTGATGGTAATGGTGCTATAGCCATAGAATGGGTTGTTTACCTTGGTGTCTGCATTTTGGCCACGACCCGTACTACCACCATATAGCTCTGTGACGATGACACGACCGTTGATGTCTTCGCTCTTGTTGTTTTCTGATTTGGCTGGGTCCAGGAGAATATTGGCTCTACCCATGTAGGTGTTGGCAGGGAAATGATAGGTTGTTCCACCATCTGTAAAGGTGATGTCACGACTGTTTCCTAACGACCCGTTGACGATACGGGCTATCATACCGCTCTTCACGGTGATATCAACGTCGCCAATCATGGCACCCTCGTGGTTGCCGGCAAGTACGATACCTATGTCATAGTCGTTCTTTCTCTGTTGTCCGCTTACCATTCTTTCTTTATTATTTTCATCATTCCATTTGCGGTCGATGTCAATGTTGATGCTGCATTTGATAGGCATGTCTGGTGTTCCCATTATACCGTTATATGATTGATTATCTCCATTGAACGACTGGCGTCCACCAGCGCAGATACAAGAATAGAAACCGGACTTGATGTTGATGCTGAATCCTTCTTTGCCATGGGGCATTGCTTTCTTGAATTTCTCAATATTTGCCGTTGTGCTTAAAGGATAGAAACGTCCATCATTATTCAAACCACCGAAAATTTGGAGGGCATTGGTCACCGCACCATCTAGTGTGCCATATACTGGGGCATTATAGTTAAAACCTGTCACTTTGATACCTTCGCCCATTTCTAGGTTATGGTATTGACAGTAAATATTATTGTAAGTTTCTCCTGTACCTCTTTGGAAGGTGAGGTTCTCAAAACGAGTGTCTCCCCAAAGTGGTAGTCCCACATCGCTACCATTAATTTGGATAACTGCAGGATATTCTTCATCTTTCCATTTTCCTGTGATGGTGGTGTTGCGGAAGAGCACGGTCTCTTTTACTTCCGATGTTAGCATATTAATACCTAGGTAGTTTGTGGAGATGTTAAAACCTGTTTTTGTTTCAGCTTCCCCACTTGTTCCCATCAGCACGATGACATTCTCGTCCCAAGAACCCTTTTCGTTGAGCTTGCTGTAAGCTTTTTGCCATGTATGTACTGCAGTGCTTGCAGTGTAGCCATCATTGGTGTCTATTCCTTTGTTTGGGTCTAGGAACACCACGGTGGTAACGTACAAAGTATCTTTTGACAAAACGAGATTACCACTTTGCGCTGTGACGTGGCAATTGTATATGTCGCTAAGATGTGCATCCACAGGACGTTCAAAACTAGCAGATTTCTGACCTTCTTGTGCTTCTGTACCCTTATACCACTGGTAGTCGAAGGAGAGTCCCAGCTCTTCATTGCTTACACCTGTGTCGTTGGTAACAACGACGGTATAGGTTGTCTTGCCTGTTTTCTCATCCTTCTTAGAATTGAGCGTAGCTGATACACGGATTGGCTTGACGACTACGGTGGCTGTATGTATGCTACCATCCTCGCTGACGGCATAGACATACTGTTCTGAGTTATTGCGAGGCAAAGTGAATGAAGTGCTTGCCGCCGCGTTCTTTTTTGCAAAATTCAGGTTGTCGCTTGATACCCACCAATAGAATGCATTCGATGGTGTGGTTCCGTCTTTCATCACTACGGTGAGCTCATCGCTTATGCCACGAGTTACTTTCACGCTTGTGGTAATGAACGATGCTTGGTTATTGCTGGAATAGTTCCAAGTCTCTCGATCCAAGTTCTTGTCCTTGATGAATTTGTTCACCATGTCAACAAAGTCCTTGATGAATTCGGCATACACCTTCACCGTACCAATGTTGTATGGCTGAGTTCCTGTGGCCTTGTTGTCCGAGGTGTAGAAAAGGGTGTTTCTGTTGGCTTCTGGCAAGTAAGAATTTGTGTTATAACTGGTTCCATAGAACGCCATCACGCCACCCACGTTGCATTGGGTGTTTTTGGTATTTGTTTTCACGCCATTGCCATGAACGAAGATGTTGGTTGGAGCGATGGAATAGGAGTTGTTGATTCCAAATCCACTTACGTTACCGAAACCAGCGGCTATTCTTACCATTGTCTTGCAGGTGGCATTCACCAGCATATCTACCTCGGTCTCTGCGTCGATGTTGTAAATTCTGTAAGAGGCATTGTCGAAGTAGCCCACGATACCACCCACACGATAAGGGCAGGTGCTGGTGTAGCTCTCTTCGTTGTCGGTTACCTTGGATTTGCGGATGATGATGTTGCTGATTTCGGCGTTGCCGTTCATCTCGCCAGCCAGTACACCGAGCTTGATGACGGTAGAGCCTTTCGGGGCGAATCCCTTTTGCATCTCCACGGTTCCGTCCTCGATAGTCAGGTCGCTGACGGATGTATATCCGCTCTCGTTGTTACCCGTACCCTTCAGTTTGGAGAACAAGCCCCATCTTGCCTGCAATCCACTCTCGTTGGTCCAGACAATATGCATATTGCTGATGGAGTGGCCATCGCCATCGAATTTTCCTTGGAAGCCAAAGTCCTTTCCTGACTTGTTGGTTGTGGTACCGATAGGCATCCACAGACCCTGGTTGAGGATGATGTTGTTGGTCAACTTGTAGTATTTGCCCGCTGTGCTTGTTCCGTTGTTCACTTCGCGAGCCAATAGGGCAAGTTCCAAGTCGCTGCTGATCTGGTATGGGTCGTCCTTCGTACCTGTACCGCCCGCATATTGCTGGGCATAGAGGTCGATGGAATAATACTTCTGGGTGGTGGTCTCCTCGCCAGCTCTTGTGGAGCGGGCAGCAGATAGGGTGCTGTCACCCGAAACAATGCTATCGTTTACCTCGATGTTGTCGCTTGGGGAGAAGCTACCGCTTGGGGTGATACTACTATTTTCCGCTGCTTCCATTTTCTCTTGTGCAAAACTAGCACCGAAAGAGAGAAGCATCGTCAGAAGGCAGAACCACTTTCTGATGAAGTCTTGTTTTCTGATGGTATGTTGTGAAATATGCATAGTATGTATTTTTTTGCGTTATGATATTTTTACGATTTATTCGATGAGTAAGTGTCCTGTGTAGGCATCGTCATCTGCCAAGACGTAGAGATAGCGTGGCTGGATGAGGATGCGGATATTGTTGATAGTGGCAGGCTTGTTGGTATTAAAACTGCCGAAGTTATCTTTGTTGAGGATGATGCTTGATGTTACATTCTGTCGGGTGACGACGGTTGAGCCGTCTTCCTTCACAAGCTCTACATCGTAAGTTACCGAGATGGTCGGTTTGAAGTTTTCGTCTGGGATGGTGTAGAAGGTCTTTCCCCATTGTGCAAAGTCTTTTGATGTGACGGTGAGCGGGTCGGAAACGGCTGTGGTGCTAGATGCTGTGTTAGTACTCGTATGGAAAAGCTGGATTGGGAATCCCGAATCGAATGTTTTTCGTGTTGCGTTGTTCCATTGGATGGCTCCGCCAGTCCATGTTTGGTTGGTTGCATCGTAGGTATATACTCTCGTAATGGTGCCATTGGTTAGAATGTCTCCAGTGATACTAACTTTCTTGATGCTGAATTGTCGGATGGCTCCCATTGTCGGGTCGAGCTTGAAGAGGAGATTGTAGCCCGTGAGCGTCTGGTCGAACTGGAAGTTGATGGTAGGGCTAAACTTCTTGGCATTTCCTTCATTGTCCTTCACCAATCGATGCTCGCCCTTAGCGCAAATGATAGGTGCCGCTTGGGTGTCGTAGAGGAAAGGCGAGGATTCGCTTGGCATGGTGAAGGGTATCGAGAGGGTACAAGACGACGATGCGTTGCTCTCTGTTGTTACCTTGGCTTCTGTGCTCAAAGGCATATAAGCGAAGAAATCGAAGGTCTTGGCATTGGGATATTCGCTCCATTTCTTAGGATTTTCATATCCCCAACTTGTCTTTGTTTCATCGTAGCTGACCTTCGTGTTGCTGAATATGAAGTTGCTGGTTGCCGCTGCATCGTCCTGATACCCGAACACACCCATTTCCTTAGGATGCAGGGTTGGGTCATAATTCTCATAGTTGTTGGCACGAGTCGGAGCAATGGCTCGTGAATCTGCATTGGCACGAGATTCCACCTTTTGGGTTTCCACAGTGAAGTTGATGTATTCATAGCCATCGGCATGCTGTATGGGCAAGTCGGTGCTCTCGCAAGCGCTGAGGCTTGTGAGGAGGGGTATGCTTGAAAGAATATATGCTAGCTTTTTCATATTTGCTTTGTTATTATATATATATATATATGCGTGTATATGCGTGCGCGCGTAATAATATATCGGGCACGATGGCTCGCCCCGATTCACGCAGCAAAGCCAAGGACTTTACCAGTCCTTGGTACCACTGCCGTTGTTATCGATGTTATTGTTGGGATTCCATTTCTCCACTTCCACCTTTTCGAAAGTGATGTAAGTGCCAGTATCTGAAATCTTGAAGGTATAGGTATATTGATAGCCCGCTTGCCACTGCATATACTCGCTGTTGACGGTGGCTGAAACTGGGTTGCCGTTTACCTTGATGGAGATGAGATAATCTCCCTGTGTATAATGGATGATGTCTTTGAGAGGAGGCACATAATACCATTTCCCTCTAACGTCGGTTTGATGGATTTGGTCGTTTTCTTCCTCATAAGGGATGGTTAGTATAATGGGATCTCTTCTTGTATTCTCTGCTGTTTCCCAAGAGATTGTAGGGACGGAGGAAGCTTCCGATGACGAGGAAGTTCCTGATGATGATTCCGAAAGAGGATAGGTGGCGATGATTGTGCCGGAGATAGGAGTGCTCTGATCATCCGCATCCTTTCCTTTCCAAGTGTAGTTGTCTGTTTCTGTTTGCTCCCATCGCTTATCGTGGAAGGCAATGTCGGTAATGGTCGGCGATTTCATGTCTTCGGGATATTTAAATCGGAAGCGTACCTTGGCGATGAAAGGGGCGAAGGTCAGCGTTACGTTTTCGCCGTATTTTGAAGTGGATGAACTCGTGTTGTCGGAGAGCCAAAGCTCTGATATATAAGGCGCTGCGGTCTCGGTGGCATCTGCTGAATAGCTGTAGGGAATGTGGAAAGATAGGGTGGAGGAGGCTGTGCCTTGGGAGGCGTTCGTCTCGTTGGAAGTATTTACGTCTTGCGAAGTGGTGACATTTGTTGCATCGGCTGGAGCGTATGCGAAGAAGCGATAGTCTTTGGCCGAATAGTCCCAGTATTTGATGGTTTGGGTTGTTTTTGTATTTGCAATGCCCACATATTCCCAGTCGGCTGTATTGGAAGTAGTGCTTCCCGCCGTATTATCTTTATATTCGACGTTGTAGCCGTCCATCACGATTTGCGGGGCATTGTTGGTGGTCTTATAGCCCCAGACTCGGAAGGACTTGAAGAGTGTTTCTAGTCCTTTCGAGTCTGTTGCTCTAGAGGTTGGCGCCTCCTGCCAGGCCCCGCTGTTACCTCCGAATCCGATGCTTTTGAGGTCAGGGGTCGGGGTTGGTGGGTCTGGAATGCTAGGGTCGTCCTGCCCTGAGCCAGAGCAAGCGACGAGGCATAGAGCCATAAGGGGTATGGTCAAGAAGCGAATGTTCATGATTTCTGAATGTTTTATTTTATTTTTTCTCTTTCCAATCTTCGATGGTTCCTTTGTTTGCAGCATAGTCATCCACTTCCAATGCTACTTGATAATCTCCTTCATATTTTTCAGTTCCCATCCTTCAAACTGCATGATAATATAGTTTGCGCACATTATTGTTCGGGATGCCCAGGATGAGCTGGTCGCCAAAGGTTCCCTTGATGGTGAGCATACCATAATAGAATAGGAGGCTGACGAATATCTCTGGGTCAGTCAATGCCTTGGCAGGGAACGACTCCATGACATTGCCGTGGATTTCACCCTTCTCAGCGATGGTCTTGATGATGCCCTTGCGGTCGCCGTCCAGTTGGTCGAGCTTGAGCAGGTTCTCCATCTTGCCATAGTCGGTCTTCGTGTTCGGATCGATCATCTCTCTAGGAGGCTCTCCATCGTTTATGTAATTCCGAAGGTAGTAGATGACCATGTCGCAGTTGAACACTTTGCTCTGTTTTTTCAGGGCAGACCTGGAGAAGCAATAGTTGTCGTACCATGGCTTCATATCGTTGATCATCCACTCCACGTCGCTGTCGGCAGGCAAGTAGCCCACTTCCTTGTAATAGGTGAACATCTCCCGTACTTCTTCCTGGGAGAAGCCCAGCATCTGGTTGAACTTGTAGTTGGTGGAGATGCTCCAACCGATGTTGAAACCACTTGTCACATCATCCAGCGTCACAGGACTCACTCCCGTCATGAAGATGCGAGAGAAGTTGCCCTTGAACTTCTTGAACACGTCGCGGTAGAATCCGTTGGCATGGGTGATGGCGTGATACACCTCCTCGCCATGCACATTGAGTATCGTGTTGGTAAAGTTGTCATACTCGTCGATAATGAGGTAGAGGGAGAGGTCGTTCTTTGAGGTCTCATCGTTAATGAGCGTCAATTTCTCCGTGGCATCCTTTGCGTCATGCACCTTTTTGATGAAATCAGGTGAATACTTGTCTTTGTAAATATCCACAAAGCTATCAAGTTTGACTCCGCAATACATATCGAAATTCTTCTCCAGGCTGTCGATGTCACCTCCCACCTGCGAGAAGTCGAGATATAGTATCTGAAACTTTCCTTGCAAGTCGGTAGGGTGCTGACCTATCCACAGGTTGCCAAACAACTCCTGGAATCTTTCGGGAGTCGTCTTGCAATCGTAGTATGCTCGGAGCATGTTGATGAAGAGGCTCTTTCCGAAACGACGAGGGCGGATGAAGAACAGATTGTCTGCCTGATCCTCCAAGTCTGGTAAGAACTTCGTTTTATCGACGTAATAGAGATTTCGGGTGATTACACTTGCGAAATCAGAAACGCCATAGGGGATTCCTTTTATCTGTTTTTTTCTATCTCTTATAGCCATGGTCTATTCCTTTTTTTGTTCAAGAATTCTGATTACTTTTCTCTTTCCAATCTTCGATGGTTCCTTTCTCAGAGGAGAAGTTTACACCGATTTGATGGATTTTTCTTTTATCAGACAAGTATTCTCTAGCGTAACCTTTGTCTTCAATTTGCTGTAGCGCTTGTTCGGTAGAACCATCAAGTTTGAACTCGAAGATGTAAATATCGGTAGGAGTTTCGTATATGCAATCTGCTCTTCCTTGACTCGTTTCCTTCTCACGAAATACAAGATAGCAACTCAACATACGGAGAAGCAGATAGAAGGTATAACCGAAATATCGCTCATATTCTTGCTCGTCATTACGTCGGCGTACACTATAAGGTATGCTTGACAAGAATGCTTTCAAAGCTTCCATAAAACTTTCCAGTTTGCCTTTCTTCAATAGATTGACAGAATTGATGAGCCAACTAGCCGAATCTTCTTTTGTTTTGAGATAGCTATTTGCCAAGAGTGTAAGGAATCCCTCGCGTACTTCGTTGTTCGGGATGTCGAGCAAGTACGACTGGGTGTCTCGGTCGAATCCTTTGATGGTGAGATAGCCGCTTTGGTAAATCATAGGCAAGGGTTTCTCTACATCTGCCTTGTAGTCGTCAAATTGGCTCGTGGCATAGTATTTTCCCACCAACTCATTCAGGTTTTCATCTGAATGGGAGAGGAGGCGAACGAGATAGGTTGGCGTTCCACTCTTAAACCAATAGTTTCCCAAGTCCATTTGGTTGAATGCGTTGAGGATGCTAAAAGGATTAAATATATCCGTCATTCTCTTGCTGAAGTGATAACCATCGTATTTATCTTTCAACTTTTGCAGCATTTCTTCTGGCGTACAATCGTAGTCTTCGGCAAATTCGGCTATCGGCTCGGCGAAATATTTTACGAGCTCTTCTTTTGTAATGCCGCAAAGCGCCTCATAGTTGCGATTAAGACTGATGTCGTCGGGCTGGTTGAAACCGCTGAACACACTGATTTGCGAGAACTTGGTGACTCCTGTCAGAAAAACAAATCTGAGGTCGGCATCTGCGCTCTTGAATGTGGCATAAAACGACTTCATGATGTTGCGATGCTTTTCCTCAAGGGTTATCTGCATGCCTAGATGCTCTA
>ERZ808245.1169-NODE-1169-length-11049-cov-3.506094_pt1 | contig 11049 bp, 10 predicted proteins | sample MGYA00521243_ERZ808245 | MGnify/ENA primary metagenome ERZ808245 (study PRJEB31516, sample SAMN03275576) | gut metagenome | biome: mammalia-associated habitat; material: feces | host: Papio cynocephalus | place: Kenya | collected 2012-07-07 ... | reverse complement strand
TGACGTTTTTAAGCGAAAGCCCCGAAAGCTTTTCGCAAAAGCCCTCGTGCGCGGTAAGCGCCGTGAGCGACGGTCTTATTTCGGTGACGGTGTGACCGAGCGCCTTTGCCATTTTATAGCCGTCCCCCGCAGACCCCGTGAGCGGATAAGACATACCGCCGGTTGCCAGTATCACGCTGTCGGCAGGCAGGGTTTCCCCGTTTTCAAGCATAACGCCGCTTACCGCGCCGTTTTCCGCAATAATATTTTTTGCCGTGCCGTGAATTATTCGGGCGCCGCCGCGCCTTGCGGCATTTACAAGCGCGTCAACAATATCCGCCGCCTTGTCCGAAACGGGAAATACCCTGTTTCCGCGCTCGGTCTTAAGCGGAACACCGAGCGACTCAAAAAATGTCATAACGTCCTGCGGCGCAAAACCCGAAAAGACGGAATACAAAAACCTGCCGTTTTCAGGCACGTTCGCAATCAGCGTATCAACGTCGCAGTTATTGCACACGTTGCACCGTCCCTTGCCGGTTATCATAAGTTTTCTTGCCGGGCGCCCGTTTTTTTCGGCAACGGTTATCTCCGCGCCGCCGTCGCGGTACATAAAATTTGCTCGGCACGCCGCCATAAGTCCCGCCGCGCCGCCGCCTATTATTACAATTTTTTTCATTTTTTCGCCTCGGTTTCATTCGCCGCCTTTTGTGCCTTTTGCGGCGGAATATCGAATATATCTATTTTACCCCAAAACGCCGCTAATGTAAACCGTAAATTACCGTTCCCAGTGCCGCCGAGAGCAGAAGCAGGAGTATGGGCGAAACGCTTTTCTTGAAAATAAGCTTATACGCGGCGGAAAAAACCGCCGAGAAAGCGAAAATGCCGATTGCTCCGTAGTCGGGCGACAGGGTGTTTCCGAACGTTTTAAACTTAAAAAGCACGCTTAAAAACATAATAATGCCCGAGGAAAGTATCATTGCCGCAATGCAGGGGCGCACGCCCGTCAGCACGGCGTTAACTCCGAAACTGCCGCTGAATTTCCGCATTGCGGCGGCAACAGCCAGAATTATTACAAACGAGGGCAGAACAACGCCCAGCGTAGCGCACAGGGCGCCCGCAAATCCGCCGCGGACCGAGCCTACAAAGGTCGCCATATTTATAGCAAGCGGACCGGGCGTTGACTCCGAAACCGCAATAAGGTCAAGAAATTCGCCCTCGCTGAGCCAGCCGTTTGAAAGCACGGCGTCACGCACGACCGAGATCATACCGTAGCCGCCGCCGAACGAAAACGTACCTATTTCAAGAAAGGTGAGAAACAGCTTAATGTATATCATTCTTTTTTTCTCCCGTTTTAAGCCTTTTTACAAGGCTTAAGCAAAGCCCCGCCGCGCCTGACAGCAGAATATATATAACCGATGAAAAGCCCGCGCCGAAAAATGACACTAAAAGCATTGCGACGGCAACCGCGGCGAACACCGCGGCATTAAAAAGGGAGCGGTCAAGCATTTTCAGCATTTTAACGCCCGCGGAAATTATAAGGTAAACAACGCACGCCTTTACACCCTTAAACGCAAACATAACCGCCTTCAGCTGAAGAAAGCGGTCGAAAAACAGGGATATTATATATATTATTATAAATGACGGCAGGCAAACTCCCACCGTCGCGCACAAAGCGCCCGCAACACCGGCAGTTTTAAAGCCGATGTACGTGGCGCAGTTAACCGCGATAGGGCCGGGCGTTGACTCGGCAATCGCGGTAATATCCAAAAATTCCTCGCGGTCAAGCCAATGCCTGCGCTCGGTAAATTCGTTTTCAAGAAGCGCCGCCATGGCATATCCGCCGCCGAAGGTGAACGCTCCTATTTTAAAAAAGGTTAAAAACAGTGTTAAAAGCTTTTTCATATAACCTTGCTTAAAAAGTCCTTTAAACGCGGACTCTTGGGATTGCCGAACAGCTCTTCGGGCGTGCCTTCTTCCATAATAATGCCCTCGTCAATAAACAGCACCTTGTCCGCCACCTCGCGGGCAAAGCCCATTTCGTGGGTTACAACCGCCATTGTCATTCCGTCGTCCGCAAGGGCTTTCATAACGTTTAAAACCTCGCCCACCATTTCGGGGTCGAGAGCGCTCGTAGGCTCGTCAAACAGCATAACGTCAGGCTGCATACAAAGCGCGCGGACAATTGCGACGCGCTGTTTCTGCCCGCCAGAAAGCTGGCTGGGGTAGTCGTTCGCCCTGTCCGCCAGACCTACGCGCCCGAGCAGATCAAGCGCGCGTTTCTCAGCCTCGGCTTTTGTTGCTTTTTTAAGCTTTACCGGTGCCAGAGTCATATTTTTAAGCACGGTCATATTGGGGAAAAGGTTAAACTGCTGAAACACCATGCCCATTTTCTGCCTGTGGCGGTTTATGTTTATTTTCGGGTCGGTTATATCGGTGCCTTCAAAGAATATCTTACCGCCCGTCGGTTCTTCAAGCAGGTTGAGCGTACGCAGAAACGTTGATTTGCCCGAGCCCGAAGGACCGATTATAACAACAACCTCGCCCTTGTGTATCTCGGTTGTTATTCCCTTTAAAACCTCGGTTTTGCCGAATGACTTTTTAAGCCCCTCGGTTTTAATAAGCACATTATCAGCGTTCACTGTTCCTCAGCCTCCTTTCAAGAATGCTTACAAGCTTTGTAAGTATTATAACTATTACAAGGTACACCAAAGCCACGGTGATAAGCGGCATAAAATACGAATATGTGCGCCCCGCAATTGCGTTGCCCGCCTTTGTAAGGTCCACAACGCCCACATAGCCCGCAACCGACGTTTCCTTTAAAAGGGCTATAAACTCGTTGCACAGGGTAGGCAGCACAGCCTTGAACATCTGCGGGATGATAATGTGGGTCATTGTCTGAACATAGTTAAGACCAAGGCTTCTGCCCGCCTCAAACTGACCGTTATCAATGGACATTATTCCGCCGCGGAATATTTCGGCAACATATGCGCCGGAGTTTATACCGAACGCAAGAATACCTATCGGCACGCCGTCGCGCACCGAAACAAAAATTATAAAATAGGCAATCATAAGCTGAACCACAACCGGCGTTCCGCGGATAACCGTGAGGTAAAGCTTGCAGACAGCGTTAAGAAAAGTTAACAGTATGTAGCCGATGCCGCCTTTTTTCCGCAGTTTTTCGGCATTTTTATCGTAAGAGGAGCGCACCGCCGCTATTACAATACCTATTATAATACCTATAAGCAAAGCGCCGAATGTAATTTTTAAGGTGTTCTGAAAGCCGGTTATCAACTGCTTGTAGCGTTTGCCGTCTATAAAGGTCAGTTCAAACTGGTCCTTTAAATCGTTAAACCAGTCGGGATACCAAGCGGTTACGTTTAAGGTTGAAAACAAAAGAGCATCTCCTTTTATAAATAGTGTTCGGTACAACAAAGCCTCCCTCTGACGAGGGAGGTGGCACGGTGCAGGCAAGCGCGAGAATAAAGCTTTTCTCTCGCGCTTGCCTACCCGATAACAGACTTGTTGTGTTTTAAATCAGTTGGCTTTAATGTATTTGTCAACAACCTTCTGGAATTCGCCGCTTGCCTTAAGCTCGTTAAGAGCGTCGTTAACCTTTTTCTGGAGCTCGGGGTTCTTCTTTGAGAAGCAGATCGCGTAATCCTCGTTGGCAAATTCGGTATCAAGAATTTTAAGACCGGGGTTTGCCGCAACATACGCCTTTGCGGGTTCGTTATCAATTATAACGCAGTCAACCTTGCCGCTCTTAAGCGCTTCAACCGCTACCGTGCCGCTGTCATAACCGACAACGTTTTCTTCACCGTATCCGCCGTTCTCGGGAGTGTCCGACGCATAAATATAACCGGTTGTACCCTGCTGTGTACCTATCTTCTTGCCCTCGAGGTCGTCAACCGACTTAATGTCGCTGCCCTCTTTTACAATGATAACCTGAATACCTTTTGCATATGAATCCGAGAAGCTTACGCTCTTTTTACGCTCTTCGGTAACGGTCATACCCGCCATACCCATATCGTATTTACCGGTCTGAACGCCCGGAATGATCGAATCAAACTCAACGTCGGCAATTTCAAGTTTCATTCCCAGCTTGTCCGCAATAAGCTTTGCAACCTCTGCGTCTATACCCACGATTTCTTCGCCCTCTTTATATTCATAGGGCGGGAATGTGGCGTTGGTAGCCATTGTGAGAGTGCCTGCCTTAGCGGTAAGGCTGCCGTTTGTTTTGTCCTTGTCTGTGTCCGAAGCGGTATTTCCGTTTCCGCCGCATCCGCAGCATACAGCCGCGATTGCCAAAGCGGCAATTCCGCTTATAAGCTTTGTTGTGAATTTCATTTAAAACGTCCCCTTAATGATTAATTTGTTTTTCTTGACTGTTGAAAGTATACCACTCTTGCAGCCGCTTGTCAACACCGAAATGCATAAATATTTAATATTTTCAACATTTGTGCATAAATTTGCTTTAAATTATCGTGCTATTGTTTATTATGCGAATTTTATGCATAAAACGCACGTTTATGAATATATATGCATTAAAATATGCTGTGGGGACTGAATCCCGTATCCTCGTGTATCTGGTGCAGCAGGGTCTTAAGGGTTTCGGTGCGTTCATAAAAATCGTTTTCCTCCTTAGCCTTGCTGTAAACGCAAAGCTCGGCTATTACAAGCTCAATTTCATCAATGCTGTTGTGGGTTACAAAAAGCGAAAGCATATTTTCTTTTTTGTCCCACTCATTCTTAAGCTCGTGCGCCTTTTCGTAGGCGTCGCCGCCGTCGGCATATGCCTGCTCACATTCCCTGAGCAGTCGGTTCGCGCCGTCGCAGGCATCCTTTATATACCAAAGACTTGTCGCATATGAAGCCGCCACCGCAACAAAAAGCGCCGCGGCAATTATTAAACGTTTCACTTTTTGTCCCTCATTTTAATCAGATTGTATTTTCCGTTGCGGTCCATCGTCATAAGAAAAACATTTTCGATTTTCGCCCCGTTTTTCTTAACCGTTTTTAATATTTCTCCCTCGTTTGTTTCAAGCGCCGTCAGAGATTCTCCGATTATTTTGCCGTCGCTTATAACGGGCAGCTGCAGCGCCGCGGGCGGCTTTTGGGCCTCAATATCCCCGACGGTTACTGTCTGCTCCGAAGATTTTAAGAGTACGCTTAAATTGCCGTTGACCTCAAGCACGGCAAATGCCACGGTGGAAATATCAAAAACATTTTGTCCGCGCAAAAGCTCAACAAGGTCAAGCACCGTCATTCTGACCTGACGCATAACGTTCTGGTCGATAACGCCGTTCTTTATTATAACGGCGGATTTTCCGTTCATTAATTTCCGCATAGCAAGACTTTTCATAGAAATGACGGAAATAATAATTTCAATTATAACAAGCATAAAAATCGCGACCGCGCCGTTGAGAATGGGCTGTGAGGTGTCCTGAAGCGGAATTGCCGCAATTTCGGAAATAAGAAGGGTAACCACAAGTTCGTTCGGCTGCATTTCGCCTATCTGGCGTTTTCCCATAAGCCTTATGCCGACGGTTACGAATATATAAAGTATAACGGTTCTCGTAATTGTTATTATCACTGTTTCTCACCCCATATTAACTAATTGCATTATTTGCAGTTAGCCGTAAAATATGTAAATATGAAAAAAGTAACCGCACGCTATTACGCGTGCGGTTACATCAGACTGTTGATAAACCTAAGTTCAAGTTTGTTGCGGCGTTTACGCCGCATTTTGTTTTTCCGCTGACACGTGCGGCGGAAAAACACCTTGTAAGCGAAAAACCTCTTGTTCAGCGTTTTTTCAAGGGTACAGGGGTGGTATTGGCGGAGCTTAACAATCGACTGCCGCCGGTGGCGGAATAAAGGAGATTGTTATGGCGCCGCGGTCAAAGAAAATTCGCGCTCCAAGCGATAATTTTCTTTGGGTACCGCAAGAGTAAGGAGTGCAGTCCGAAAATTTTTGATTTTCGAGCGAACGGCATCCCCGACCAAGAGCGTGTCAATTTTTTTGACACGCTCAAATAACCGCACGCTATTACGCGTGCGGTTACGCTAAAATTGTGTTGTTTATATTTTTAACCGATTACCGGCACGGAGGTGTTTTTATCGGCAATGCAGACCCAGCTGTTACCGGGGTTAACGGTAAGCTCGGTGCCGTCCGCGTTTGTAAACTTAAAGCCGTTTTCGGTATCACCCTTGCTCCACTTTATTTGGGTGTATGTGCCGTTTACAAAGTAATATCCGTCGCCCGATTCAAGCAAGACCTCTCTGTGGTAGTTGTCGGAGTAGTTTCTTATGGTTGTAAGCAGAACAAATACGTTCTTAAAGTTTTCCGCCTCGCCCGTAGAATAATCCTTGCGCTGTGTGTTGCCGAAATATCTTGTATAACATGCCGCGGCGGAGTCATACTTAAACACGGTCTTATAGCTTGTTGAAAACGCAACGCTTACCGAGTTTGCAGCGTTTGCAAGCGCGACGGGGCTGTCCTCCTCGGCAAAGTTCACCCACGGTTCGCTACTGCCGCGCTCGGTCTTTTTGCCGTCCGCCTTAAGGCCGCTCCAAAGCTTTTCGCCCGTTGTGTAAAGCGTATGCTCGGATGACAAGCCGTTTTTAATTCTCTGCGCGTATTTGGAGCCGTTGTTCAAAAAGTCAATATCGTCAACGCCGCTTAAATGCGGTCCGCAGTATTTTTTGTCAAGTCCGGCATGGCAGTAAATTGCGTCATGACCCAGAGCTAGATCTACATAAGGATAACGCGCCGAGCGCAGAGAGCCTATCTTATCCGCCTTTGTAACATCCTGGAACACCGCCAAAAGACGCGTAATTCCGCCCTCAACCTCTGTTTCGTAAACAATATCCGCCTTTGTGAGCCCGGATTGCACCGTCTGAGCCGTTGAAATGTTGTTTATCATAATCGCAATCGGTCTGTCGTCCGCCTTATCAGCCGAAATTCCCGAAATGCCCGTAAGCGGATTTTTGTAAACTACGGGTTTTGCGGGTTCGCTGACGGATGACGGTTCGTCGCCGTCGTCAACGCTGAGTCGGTCATCGCCCTTTTTGCAGCCCGCAAAAGTAAGTAAGCACAGGCAAAGTGCCAGTGCCGATAATTTTTTAAACATTGTAATTCCCCCGAGTTATTCTCACTTGTCTTAACAGTATAATACATTGAAATTGCAATTTCAATAGGGATTTCAAAATTGTAACAAATATTTCAGAGCCCTATAAATGAAATATAATTAAATCATTGTTTGGGACAATAAAAATTCCTCACCTGACGGCTGTTCGGACTTTTTTAAATACGCGGCATATCAGTCTGCCGCGCTTTGCTTGTCTAAAAATACCTGCCTGTACTCGGTAGGGCTGAATTTGCTGTATTTCTTAAATATTCGGTTAAAATAGCTGAAGCTCGAAAATCCTGTTTTAATATAAATGTTGTATATTGATTCATTTGTGTTGATTATCATTTTTTTGGCGACATTTATCCGAAAGCAGTTAAGATAGTCGATAAATGTTTTATCGGTTGTGTCCTTGAAAATGCGGCAGAAATACTGCGGCGAATAATTAACGAGATTTGCAACCTTGTCAAGGCTTATATCTTCATTATAATGCTTTTCAACATACCTGAAAACCGGCTCTAACTTTTTCAAATTTTGATTTTTATCGTTGAACGGCGACATTGTATCGTAATCAATGACGTTAAAACGGAACAGAGTGGTGAGTATGCTGTAAATATACGCCATTATATTGAGTTCGTATGCGGTTGAACGTTCACGGAGTTCCTCTGTTATGCCTATAAGCATTGAAGCGATTCTGCGGAAATTGGAATTGTCGTTTGTGCTGAAAAGCCGGTAAGAGGACGACTGATTTCCCGTAAGCGCGGCAAGATAAGGGTAGGAGTAATCCGAATGGTTGTTCATAACAAGTTCGGGGCGGAACTGCAATATATAAATTCTGGTATTTTCTCCGTTGCCCGAACAGTGCGGACACATTGAGTTGATTAAAATTATTTCTCCCTCATGAACCAGTACGCTTTCATCAATAAACGAGAATATCTGCGAGCCTTGAGAAACATACACTATTTCTATTTCCTCGTGAATATGGGCGTTGGCGGAAATATCTTCATCGGTTGAGGCAACGGTTCTGCAATAAATAGGAATATTAAGGTCTGAATATTCAACATTTTCGTGACGTATATCCATTTTGAACTCCTTTTTCGGACCTTTTTAAAAAAGTTAATATCGTACAAGTAAATATGAAAAAAAGGCTTTTATTGATTTTGAAAATATTATACCATATTGTTGGATATTATGCAACAATATTGTTAAAAAGGAATTGTAAATTGAGTTGAATTACAGCAAATGTAACATCAAACGATTTTAACGCAAATTCAGCTGAAATGATAAAAAGATATAAGAGGAGCGTTTGGTTCGGATGAGGCTTGTCAGGAGAATTACGGCGATTACGGTGAGTGCTTTAAGTTTATTGTCTGCTTTGTTTGTTTCGGCGGAAAATATTTCAAGCGACATAAGCCCCGAAACGGTTGCCGCCGAAATACCGTACAGTTCCTTTTATGCGGGAAACGGCGCGGAGCTTACGCAGGACGTATTTGACGGAACAAGCGCCGCGGCATATAAAAACGAAACAGGCTATATAGAGGCTGAATTTGATATAAAAACCAAGGGCGATTATGTTGTTTCGGTAAAGTATTATCCGTTAGAGGGAAAGGGACGGGATATTGAATTCGGGCTAAGCATAGACGGCAGCCCCGTAGGAGAGGAATCAAGCAATTACTCTCTGCCGCGCACCTGGAAGGACGATTTTGCGGAGCGCCGGCAGGACGCGCAGGGCAACGAGTTGAGAAGTTCCCAGTCCGAGGTGTATAAATGGAAGACCGTAACCTTAAGAAGTTTTGAGGCTATATCCGATTCATACAGCACGGTAAGCTTATCCGAGGGCAGGCACACCTTAAGGGTTGAGGCGTTCAGAGAACCGTTTGCCGTCGCCGCGTTTTATATACACAGCCCCGAAACGGTTGAGGATTACAAACGCCCCGCGGAAAAGAACAATTCGGTTTTCAGCGAAAAATTTGAGGCTGAAAATACATATGAAAAAACTCAGTCCACGCTATATCCTACATACGACAGAACAAACGCCTCAACAAGCCCCAACGATCCTGTAAAGATAAGGCTTAATACCATAGGAAAGGAAAACTGGAAAACACCCGGTCAGTCTATAAGCTGGGAAATAACCGTTCCTGCTGCCGGCTACTACTGCTTGGGCTTTAAGGCAAGGCAAAACTTTGTAAGAGGTATAAGCACAAACCGTCGGTTGTATGTTAACGGGGAGGTGCCGTTTTCACAGGCGCTTGAAATTTCGTTTCCGTACAGCCTTAACTGGTATACAAAGGAGTTTGCAAACGACGACGGCGAGCCGTATTTGGTATACCTTAATAAGGGCAGCAATATTCTTACCCTTGAGGTCGTGATAGGTCAGATAGCCGATTCCATAAAAACAATTCAGTCGGCGGTGGCTGAGCTTAACGGGCTGTACAGAGAAATAATTATGATTACCGGCGTTTCGCCGGATATTTACAGGGATTATTATTTGGAGGAGGAAATTCCCGATTTTACCGAAAGATTTACGCGTCTTGCCGATACGCTTGAAAACGAGGCAAAGGAAATACGCAGGCTTATGGAAAATAACGGCGGAGAAACCTCTACTATTGATGAAATAGTATATCAGATGCGGGATATCGCCAAAAAGCCCGAAACCGTAACCGAAAGGCTGGACCGCTTTAAAAGCAATATAAGCACGTTAAGCTCCTGGGCGCTTAATATGGTTGAGCAGCCGCTTGAGCTTGATTACATAACCGTATTTACGGAGAACAGCAAGGAATACAAAAGCAATGCGGGCTTTCTTAAACAGATAGTGTTCGGTGCAAAAGCGTTTTTAGGCTCGTTCAGTGCGGATTATAATTCGATAGGCTCTGTTTACAGCGGGAATAAATCGACAAATCTTCGGGTATGGGCGGTAGGAACGACGCGACCAGGCGCAGATAATTAAATCGATAATAGATAACGATTTTTCTCCGCAGACCGGAATAGGGGTTAATTTAAGCTTGGTAAGCGATGTTTCAACCCTTGTTCAGGCAACGCTGGGCGGAAAGGGACCGGACATTGCAATGATGGTTCCGAATGATACGCCCGTTAATCTGGCGTTCAGAAACGCGCTTACGGAGCTTTCGCAGTTTGAAGGCTTTGACAGCCTGAAATCTGAGTTTTACGATTCGGCGTTTGTACCATACACATACGAAAACGGCATTTACGCACTGCCGGAAACCCAGACATATCCTATGATGTTTGTAAGAACCGATGTATTTTCCGAACTTGGAATAGAGGTTCCCGAAACGTGGGATGAATTTTACGACGCGGTGCGATTTATACAGCGCAAGAATATGACGGTAGGTGTTTCGTACGATCAGTCATTTTTTGAATCTCTTATTTTTCAAAGAGGCTCTACGCTTTATACAAAGGAACTTGACAAGGTAAATTTTGACGATTCAAGGGTTGCGGACGCGTTTTATCAATGGACCTCGCTTTATACGAAATACGGCTTCCCCGTATCGTTTGACCTGTATAACAGATTCAGAACCGGAGAAATGCCGCTCGGCTTTTCAACGCTTGCGTTTTACAATAAGCTTTATGTGGCGGCGCCTGAGCTGAGGGGCTTATGGCAGATGTATCCGATGCCCGGAATTAAGCAGAGTGACGGAACCGTAAACCGTACCGTAAGTTCAACGGGAACCGGAATTATAATGATGAACGGCGTTAAAAACAAAAACGCGGCGTTTTCGTTTATGAGCTGGTGGGTATCCGCCGATGTTCAGGCAAACTACGGAATTGAAGTTGAAAACGTTATGGGTCCGCTTGCAAGGTATGAAACGGCAAACCGCGAGGCGTTCTATTCTCTGCCGTGGTCGAAGGACGCGGAAAAAACGATATTAAAGGCATGGTCGAGCGTAAACGCCGTTGAGCAGGTGCCGGGAAACTATTTTGT
>ERZ808245.1164-NODE-1164-length-11107-cov-4.138527_pt1 | contig 11107 bp, 13 predicted proteins | sample MGYA00521243_ERZ808245 | MGnify/ENA primary metagenome ERZ808245 (study PRJEB31516, sample SAMN03275576) | gut metagenome | biome: mammalia-associated habitat; material: feces | host: Papio cynocephalus | place: Kenya | collected 2012-07-07 ... | reverse complement strand
GTGCACCTTATACATGTCATTCTGAGCGTAGCGTAAGCGGAGTCGAAATTTGACGCTAGTCAAATCGAAAGTATGCCAAGCACCTTTCGGAATCCCAAAACGTGCAACCAATTTTTAAATAATATACAACACAAAGCCTATACATGTCATTCTGAGCGAAGTGCAACGGAGTCGAAATTTGACGTTAGTCAAATCGAAAGTGTGCCAAGCACCTTTCGGAATCTCAAAACATAAAGTTAATATTATCACATACTTAACTTACCCCGCCTAGATTACGACAAACGGGTTTGTCGCTTGTCCGCTATGCTTCCAAGTTCGACTGTCGCTCATAATGACAGGTGGGGGATAGTCAACTTAATATATTATGTTACTATATTTAAAGGTGACTAATAATTGTTAAGTGTTTTTAATTCTTATTTTTGTTGGTAATAAATATTAAAAAATGTGCAGTCTATACTTTTTTACCTTTAACGTGCACCCTATACATGTCATTCTGAGCGAAGTGCAACGGAGTCGAACCCGCAGGGCAACAACGCAATTTGTTGGAATCCCGAAACGTTAAGTCTGTACTACCATATATTTACTATGATTGTATTAATATACTTGCTAATAATGTGATTTTGTTATATTCTTAATATGGTAAAATAAATAATCTATAGATATGTCAGAGTGGCCTATATACCCCAAAACTAAAAGTGTTGGGGACCCCGAAAAAATGTGCTAGAAAGCCTTTGCAAGTCTTTTGCACATTCGACCACTCATAGTCTATTTAGTTAAATAGATATTTTATTTATTTTTATTATTTTAATTTTTTTAATCTGCTGAGATGTCAGAGTGGTCGAATGTGCTGGTCTCGAAAACCGGTATACCGCAAGGTATCAAGGGTTCAAATCCCTTTCTCAGCGCCAATGAAGAAAAAGAAAAGTCTTTTATTGACTTTTCTTTTACTTTACTTATAATAGAATTGTATTATCTAAAGTTAGACAAAAGTAGTACGTAGCAATATTTTCTTTTAACTGATTAAATAAAATAAAGGTAATTGATATGAATAAAAAATTAGGAATTGTTGCCTATGGTTTTCCAGCAATAGGAAAGACAACTGTATGCAAGAATTATGATTACTTTTTGGATTTAGAATCTAGCAATTATAAATGGCTTTTTACTGAAAAACAACTAAAAATGTCTGTCGAAGAAAGAAAGGGGTTAGACAAACAACTTAACCCTGAATGGCCCAATAATTATTACCAAGCAATTGAAAATGCTATGTTGAATTATGATTATATATTTGTTGCATATACTGGGATTGAATATTGTCAGCAACATAACATTAAATATATGAGATTTTTCCCTACACTTGATCAAAAAGAAGACTATATTACTCGTATGAAAACTCGTGGTAATAGCCCACAATTTGTGGAGAAAATTGCTGAAAATTATGAAAATTTTATAACCCAGTGCAAGAGTGATAACGAATCGGTAAGAATAGAACTTTTACCAGGTGAATATCTTGAAGATTGTTTAAAAAGAGTTGGCATTATACAACATTAAAATAATGCGTAACAAATAATATTTTTGTTCTACTCTGGGGCAGTTTAAATTTAATTATTTATTATTAATATTAGGAGTTTATATGGAAGAGTTTTTTGCGTACCATGTTGTTACTGATCGACCTATGAGATTGGGACAACATATTCATATTGGCGATGCAACTATAGAAAGTGGAATGTATAAAAGGGTAATGTCAAAAAAAGACATTGTAGACGATATTTATGTTAATCCCAACAAGTATAATATTTCTGAATTAGAGCATCATGAAAAAGTGGCTATTAGAGAATTGGCTTTAGAAGAAATTAGAAAAGATATGTTCTCACAATACCCATCAAGATTAAAATGTTTGTATGTTTCTGATACTTTGGCAGATGCAAAAATATGGTGTGATTGTTTTGTTAATTGGGGTAGACCTACCTATAATATTGTAAAGTTAAAAATCAATGGTAAAAAGTTTGTAGGGGACTCATATAACTGTTTTGAACCTAGTTTTAATAAGGCTGATAATTTGTTAATGGCAAAGAAATATTGGCAAAATGACGCCAATATCTACGGTAAAACACCTATCAATGAAATATTGGTTAATGGAGATATTGAAGTTGTAGAAATAGTTGAAGAAATTAATAAGAATATTGTTTAATTACTGTATAAACATGTTCTAGATATGTAACTTTTTTAAGTGTAGTGTAAGAGTAGTCGAACCCGCAGGGCAACGGCTTGCCGTTGGAATCCCACAACGTGCAGTTTATACTATTTTTATCTCCAACGTACAGCCTATATATGTCATTCTGAGCGGAACGTAGTGTAGTCGAAATTTGACGTTAGTCAAATCGAAAGTGTGCCAAGCACCTTTCGGAATCTCGAAACGTAAAGTTTCTACCATCACATACCTTACTTTTACCCCGCCTAGATTACGCCAAACAAGTTTGTCGCTTGTCCGCTAATGCTCCCAAGTTCGACTTTGCTCATAATGACAGGCGGGGGGATAAGAATATCAAAACACTAATAATTTTAAAATCTTTTATAATGTAATAAAGTTAATAATCTAAAAAAAGTATAGTATGATAAAAATACTATACTTTTTTAGTTGTATTCTAACTTTATTTTGTTATAAGACTATATGCTATATCGTATACTTGTGTGTTGTCTACTGTTTTGTCATTGTCATAAGTAAAATTGATATTGTAAAGATACAAAGGCACATTTCTGTCAGTATGACTTTTCTTATGATACAAACTACTTAAAGTTTGCTTTGAATTAAGTGAATCATCTATTTCTTTACGAGTATTTGCTTTATCAAGTTTGCCAGTTTCATGATCTGCGGTAAATATTATAGCAGTGTCAGTACGATCTTTACACCAGTCTAGTATGTAGTCTATACCTTCGCCTATATTCATCATGGCAGACATCATACCTAGTATATTATTGTTGTGACTATTTTTATCTATGTATGCTTCTTCTATCATAAGACAAAAACCATTCTCATTGTTATAGTCCATATAATCTAATACAAATTCAAGTAGTTGAGAGTAGTTGGTGGTATTAGTTAAACCGGGAGTATATTGTGAATATAAACCATCTAAAGAAGCCAGAACTTTATGATTTTTATCTGCTGTTTTTAGTGAATTATAATCGGTATATATATCGTATCCGTTTGCTTTAAAATTTTCACCGTATTTTTCTACATAATACTGGGTATCTTGTTTGCCTATAAGTAAATCTATATTACTACCATATTGGCATTTGATTATATCGTCTTTATCGCCCCTATTGTTAGCATGTGCGGAAAAACAGGCTGGAGTTGCACCACTTAAATAGTCAGTAGTTACTACTCCGGTTCGTTTATTTTTACTACGTGCTACTTCCATAAGGTTGGTGACGTCTTTTTTATCAATACGAGATATTACTCCATTATCTGTTTTTTTACCTGTAGCAAGTGCTGTACCGGCTGCGGCACTATCTGTTACTGTATCGTTACGTGAATATGTGGTTATATCTGTTACATAATATTGTTCAAAGTTAAAAGTTTTATTATAATATGTTTTTGTGTTGGCAATATGATTAGACCCCATACCATCGCCAATTATATAAATCAGATTTTTTACTTCAGTGCTTGCATCTATATTAATATCGGGTTTCTCTTTTGGGGTTGGTCTACAACCACATAAAATACACACACTTAATATTAATATTGATACTATGCTTAAAAATAGTCTTTTCGTTTTACCCATAATTTCTCCGTTATTTATTGTTGTTATTATTGTAACACAAGTTTGTATTTTACCAAAAAAAATTACATTAAAAATAAGTGATAATATTGATTTATTATTAGACATTTTATGTTATAATTAAGTATCAATATGTATGGAGTAGTTATGGAAAACAATATAGTATATATTCCTTTTGACAAGGCTTTTCAACAGTTATTAGACTATGGCAAAAATAATAATTTTGACAATGTTGAAACTATCAGATGGATAGTAGTTAAAGTGTTACGTTTAAGACGTGACCAGTTTGATGACATATATCAAGTTGAAGACTATAATCTAGACATGATGAAAAATGCTATCGACAGATATATTAAAGGAGAGTCTTTAAGTAAGATATTCGGGTTTATCGAATTTTGCGGTAATTTCTTTGATGTTACGGACAACGTATTTGACCCAAGATTAAGTACCGAGTCGCTTATTAGTGCAGTAGTAGATTCTCACCTTGCCAATAACAAAAATGTTAATGTTATAGATTTATGTACTGGTAGTGGTAGTGTGGCGATTACACTATCGTTGAAATTGGGTATTCCTGTTGATGGTGTAGATATATCTCCATTTGCTTTAGAAACAGCCACTAAAAATAATGAAAAACTTAATGGTCAAGCAAAGTTTTTTGAGATGGACTTAAACCAAAATTGGTCACAGTATTTAGATAAAAAATATGACATAATTGTATCTAATCCACCATATTGGAATGCTAAAAAAATACTTGAAAATACCAGTGTAGTTAGTAGTAATCCATTGATAGGATTTGATGGTGGGGAAGATGGATTGCATTATATAAGAAGGATTATCGATTGCTCGACAGAGTTCCTTAAAGATAATGGCGAGTTGTATATAGAGATGGATCCTGACCAAGAAGATGCTATCCGATGTATGCTTAACAATAATTATACTGATATAAAAATATATAAAGACTACCGTAATATTAATCGTGTTATCGGTGCTAGATTAAAATAATATATATAAGGAATATGGCTATGGAAATACGTTTTGCTAGAATCAATGAAATAGATCAAATTGTAGAGTTAAGTAAAAAGTTTGCTGATGAAAATTGTTGTAATGGTGTTGTTGCTGACGACTATAATTACTTTTTTGGCAAAAAAGTGGCAGTTGTTGTAAATAAAGATGTAATAATAGGTTATGCATATGGAGAAGTGGGAATAGAAATAACCAATAGAAGTTACTCCAAAATTAATGATAAATATTATTATATAGATGAGATGTACATAGATAAAGAGTATAGAAATCAAGGAATAGGTAAAAGATTGTATCAGTATTTAGAACAGTATGCTATTGATAATAAATGCGTTAGTATCCAACTTAATGCTGTATCTAAAGACTATAAAAGTTTACTTAAATTCTATATAGAAGAATTGGGGTTCGAATTTTTAAATGCGCTATTAATAAAGCATATAGGGAGATAGTATGGTAGTTGAATTGTTAAAAGAAAAAGATATAGATAAAGTTGTTAAACTTATAGAGAAGACTTGTAGGATTTCTTTTAAGATGTATTATCCACAGAGTGTTATTGACGAGACGATAAAAAGTCTAGATTATGATGGAGTTAAAAAACGTGCCAGTTGGACACATTTTTATGTTGTTAAAGATGGCGATAATGTGGTAGGCTGTGGTGCTATAGGACCTTATTGGGATAGTGTGACAGAGAGTAGTCTATTTACTATATTTGTAGATCCTGATTACCAAGGTAAAGGTATAGGCAAACTAATAATTAATACTTTAGAAAGTGATGAGTATTTTTTACGTTCAAGTCGTGTAGAAATACCGGCTAGTGTTGTGGCATTGCCATTCTATATTCATATGGGTTATACTCATAAAAATGGTGTTATGACTTTTGAAGATAACCATTTTGCATTAGAAAAATATAGAAAATAAATTTTTAATTGATTAATTATGGTTACTGTGAATTAAAAAATACAATTATCACAAAAAAATTGAAACAAAACTATTGATATTTTGTTTTATTTATAATAGTATCAACATATGAAAAAGTTGTTAAAGCAACAATTTAATATAGTTAATTGCTATGATTTGAATATTGGTGACCTTCTTGATTAAGTTTGAGAAGGTCATTTTTATTGCTTATAACAACAAAAGGGGTGCAAATGATAGAAGTAAAAAATTTAACCAAAGTCTTCAAAATTGCTAAAAAAGAAAAAGGAATTTGGGGATCAATTAAAGGGCTGTTTAATAGAAAGTACATAATTAAAAAAGCCCTTGATGATGTGTCGTTTACGATTAATGATGGCGACATAGTCGGATACCTAGGACCCAATGGTGCAGGTAAAAGTACCACAATAAAGATTATGTGTGGTATACTTACTCCTACATCGGGCGAATGTGTAATCAATGGTATGATACCATGGAAAGATAGAGCCAATTATGTAAAAGATATTGGTGTAGTCTTTGGACAACGTTCACAATTGTGGTGGGACGTCCCAGTTATAGATAGTTTTTATCTTCTAAAAGACATTTACAAAATACCTGATGATGTGTTTGCTGACCAATTAAAAATATTAACAGAAAAATTGGATTTACAAGAAATAATCAATTATCCGCTTCGCCAACTATCTTTAGGACAGAAAATGAAATGTGAATTGGCAGGTTCGTTATTACACAAACCAAAGATACTATTCTTGGACGAACCTACTATAGGACTAGATGCTACTAGTAAACTTAAAGTTAGAGATTTTATAAAAAACATTAATAAAGAATTTGGGATAACTGTCATACTTACAACTCATGATATGAATGATATAGAAGCATTAACCAATAAAATAATTATTATAGGTAAAGGTAAATTGCTATACAATGGCTCATTTGATGCTATCAAACACAAATATAAAAACCATCGTATTGTAGAAGTTGAATTTGAACAAGAATATGACAATGTAGATATACCTAAATTTAAACTTATCAAAAAAGAAGGTAAAGTGTTTACCTTTAAAACAGATGATAATGATTTTAAATTAGCAGATTTTGTAGTTGATTTAAGTAAGAAATATAAAGTAGTCGATGTTCAAGTAGAGTCTATCGGATTAGAAGAAATCATATCAAAAATGTTTGGAGATTTGGGTGTATGAGAGCATATAAATCAATATTCAAATTAAGGTTTATTAACTCTTTACAATATCGCACCGCTGCTATTGCTGGTGTACTTACACAAGTTGCCTTTGGACTTATGTATTTAATGTTGTATAGAGCATTCTATTCACAAGGCAATATACCTGATAACTTCGATTACAATCAGATGGCAAGTTATGTATGGCTACAACAGATGTTTTTCATATACTTTGCTACATTTGATAGAAACAAAGAAATAATATCACAAATAGAACAAGGCAATATATGTTATGAGATTGTACGTCCTATCAATCTGTATACCAACTGGTTTTGCACTGTTTATGCAGAAAAAACATCAAAAACTTTATTAAGATTTGTTCCAGTGTTGTTGGTGGCTGCATTGTTACCGGCAGGCTGGGGGATTGGACTTCCATCTAGTATATGGTCATTTGGTTTATTTATAATTAATATGATATTGGGTGGTATACTTACCGTAGCATTAAGTTTAGTATGTTATTGCTTGCTTTTCCAGACAATGTCATCTTTAGGTGTTTTCTCTATTTTCTCTACCATCGCATCATTATTAAGTGGTAAATTAATCCCTATACCACTTACTCCAGTATGGTTTCAGAATCTTCTTAATTATTTCCCATTTAGATATACCAACGATTTACCTTTCCGCACTTATACCGGTAGCATTTCACTTAACGAATCACTTATTCAAACTTTAATCCAATTGGCATGGACTGTATTATTCGTGGTATTGGGTAATATATATCTTAAACACAATCTTAAAAAAGTAGAAGTTCAAGGGGGTTAATTATGTTGTATTTTAAATTTTTAAAAATGCATTTTAAAAAATTGCTACAATATAGACTATCATTTGCCTTAAGTTTAATTGCCCAAACACTTACTTCTACTATGATGCTTGTAGGTATGTATTTTCTATTTGATAGATTTAATGCAGTAAAAGGTTGGACATTTAGTCAAGTAGCAATTTCATATTCTATAGTGTTCGTGTGTTTCTCATTTACCGAATGTTTCTTTAGGGGCGTTGACCAATTTTCAAAATGCGTTAAGTCTGGTTCGCTAGATGCTATGTTTACTAAACCTAGGGGAATATTACATCAAGTTATATGCAGTGATGTCGAATTTTCTAAATTAGGCAGGTTATTAGTATCATTAATTGTGCTAGCATATGCTTGTAGTATTCAACCATTCACATGGACAGCATTAAAAATAATAGAAATTATACTAATGATGGTATGTGGAGTGTTTATATTCTTGGTACTATTCTTATTGGGTGCTGCATTTAGTATATTTACTATTGAAGGTACAGAAGTTGTTAATATATTTACTGATGGCGGTAGGGAACTATGCCAATATCCAGTAGATATATATGGAGACGTAATTAAAAAAATATTTACTTATATAATACCATTTGCATGTTTCAATTATCTACCTATGAAATTTATATTTGATATGCCCAATGTAACCTTGTGGGGCAATATTCTTGCACCTATATATGGTATGTTGTTTATAGTACCAGCATATATTATTTTTAGATTGGCATTAAAGAAATATAATTCGACTGGTACATAATGGTAGGTTATTTGTTATTAATATGATACAATAAAAGTAGTTATAGTTAGGTTATCAATAACTTGATTAACTACTTTTATTTTTTTGTGGAGAACATTATGAAAAATATTTCATTATATAAGCCCAATGCTTCGGATATGTGGTTTAGGGCACAATGTATGTCTGACCCAGATACTATGAGTTATAATGCAGGATATGATTTAACTTTTGATGGCTATCATTATGATACTGGTTGTATAGATTTTGATAAATCAAAATGGGAAGAATGGGTTAATGCAAAGTATAGTGACCCCGATTCCTTTTATGCGTACATTGTCGATGAAGATACTCATGAATTTGTGGGATATGTTAATTATCATAAATCATCTAATAGATATGAGATGGGTATTGTTATTTATTCAAAATATCGTGGTATGGGTTATATGAAACCTAGTATGGAACTATTTATACAATATGCAAAAGAGCATGGAGTAACTGCTTTGTACGATACCATACCAAAGAATCGTGAAAAGGCATTAAAAGTATTCTTTGATTTAGGTTTTAAGGTGACTAAAGAATTTATGACTACAAAATTTAAAAAAGATGACCCAGTATACGAGATTAAATTGGATTTATAGGAAAGGAGATAATATGTTTACAGTAAAAACCGAACTTAATAGTGAAGTTCAAACCGAACTTTCTAGACCGGTATATATCACATCATTAATTATGTTAATTATAGGTTCTGTGGGGTTAGTCGCTTATATAGTACTAGGCACAATATTTGATAACACAGCACTAGATTATATGCTCGCATTTGCTGTGCCTTTTGGCTTTGGATTAGTATTTTTAATTACTGTTAAAAAGATGAGTAAAAATATAGAAAAAATCAAACAAACCAATGAATACACCTTTGAACAAGATTATATGTCTGTTACTACATATAGGTTTGAAGAAAACGAGGGTAGTATAAAAGTATATTATAGAGACCTTGTAAAAAGTAGAGAAACAGAAAAATATATTTTTATGTACATAAACAAAGTTTCTGCTTTGGCAGTAGATAAGACATTGCTTACAGAAGACGAATTAATTATTCTTAAATCTTTGTTGGGTTTAAAAATAAAAAAATAATTATTAATTTTTAAATTAACACTTGCAAATTTATATAAATATTGTATACTCTTAATGCATGTGTTGTGGACTTACTTAACTCCAATACATATGCTTAATTTACTAAAGAAGGTATTTATGGGAAAGAAGTTAATTCCTGATAATATTATGAAGAAAAAAGGTGTTGTATATTGTCTTAATATTTTGACAATTATAGCCGGTACATTTTTAATGGGTATTGCATTTAGTGTGTTCCTATCACCTAATAAGATTTCGCCTACAGGCTTTTCGGGTATAGCGTCACTTATATGCAACTTTGCCGCATCGCACGGGATTGATATTAATCCATCATTACTATATTTGGGTATGAATGCAATTCTATTTGCTATAGCATTTAAGTCTATGGGAAAAGATTTTATTATACTTTCTGTAGTAGGTGTAGCATCATATTCATTAAGTATGTTTGTTTGTAAGTATATTCATATAGATGTAGGTAATGATTTATTGTTATGTGCATTATATGGCGGATTGTTTATGGGTTTAGGCTCTGGATTAGTATTAAGAAGTGGTGGTAGTACTGGTGGCGGAGATACCATAGCATGTATGCTAAAACATGGCAATTCACGTATTACTACTGGACAGATAATAATAATCATAGACATATTTATTATTAGTGGTAGTTGCTTTATTTATGGTATTAATTATGGTATGTATGCACTTGTTACTTGTTTTGTTATGGGTAACGTATGTGACGTGGTTATTAATGGTGTTAGAGCAGCACGTGCATATTATATTATTACCGATAAAGATGTAGAAATAAGCCAGTCAATTATTACCAATGTTAAACGTGGCGTAACTTGTATGAATGTTGTGGGTATGTATCAAAATACCAATCATAAAATGTTGCTTTGTATAGTTACACGTTCACAAGTTGTAGCACTTAAACATGTAGTAAAAACTATTGACCCTACAGCATTTATGTATAGTGTCAATGTTACTGAAGCCTTGGGTAGGGGATTTGACCCATTGGACAAAAAAGCAACTTTAAAATCAAAAACCGATGTTAAGCCAGTCACATTAGGCGATGTGGTTATTGCTTCTAAACCAAATATTGAAAGCAATGAAAATAAAGCAAATACAGAAGTTGATGTTAATGAAGTTGTTAAAGAAGAAACCAGTCAGAATATCGACACTGCAGATAAAAATTAAAATTTAAAGTTAAATTTTATTTATTTATTTGTGTTTTATTAAAATTTTATTATTTTTACTTATATTGACTTTGTTTCAAAATAAACAATATTAAAAAAGTATAGCATTTTATTTGTGCTATACTTTTTTGTTAACCAACGAATACCTTATGTGTGTCATTCTGAGCGGAGCGTAAGCGAAGTCGAACCCGTAGGGCAACGGCGAAGACGTTGGAATCTCAAAACGTAAGGTTAATATTATCACATACCTTACCCCGCCTAGATTACGACAAACAAGTTTGTCGCTTGTCCGTTTCACTCCCAAGT
>ERZ808245.1156-NODE-1156-length-11179-cov-2.624595_pt1 | contig 11179 bp, 7 predicted proteins | sample MGYA00521243_ERZ808245 | MGnify/ENA primary metagenome ERZ808245 (study PRJEB31516, sample SAMN03275576) | gut metagenome | biome: mammalia-associated habitat; material: feces | host: Papio cynocephalus | place: Kenya | collected 2012-07-07 ... | reverse complement strand
GAATCTGTTGGTACAAATCTTCAGCTGTACCTTCTTCAGGTCTTTGTTCTACAAGATTTCCCTGAATAGCCATCTGAAGAATCTTCTCTTTGATTTGTGCATCAAGATCAACTTTTCTGTTCAAAAGATCTTCTGCCTTATTTATAACAGATAAGTAATTTTCTACTTTAGATGCAATTCGTTTTTGTTCTGCTAAAGGAGGTAAAGGGAAAAGAGTTTGTTTTAATGAATCTCCTCCAAAACGCTGTTGGCCAACAGTTCCAGAAAAATTATCTATACCATAATTGATAAAGTAAGATGATTTTGCAAAGTACAGTAAATAGAGATTATCTATTAACGAACCTGTTCTTAAAATATTCAGTTCTGTTGTTCCTGCTCCGTAGCCATTTACCAAATTTTTAGCTATTGCTGATTTCCTATTTTGAAAACATGGAGTTATTTTGGCTACGATTACATCTTCATTTTGAAATTTGGAAAAATTCTTTTTAACGTCTTTCCATAACTTTACTTCTGATAAATTTATAGTTGATTTATATCCTGCTTCTATATTTATCATAGGAATAAAAGATACTTCAGATTCGTCATTGAATTTTACAGATGGATTTACTTGAATACAGTCAGAAATTCTAACCCACTTCCAACTCTCAGGAATATCAAAGGGAATTTCATCATCTTCTATTGGAGCTAGAGTCTTTTCTTTCTTAATTTTTCCTTCTTTGATTAGCTTTTGCTTTTCTTCTTGAATCTGTTGGTACAAATCTTCAGCTGTACCTTCTTCAGGTCTTTGTTCTACAAGCTTTCCTCTAATCGCTAGATATAGAATGTGTTCTCTGAACTCTTTGAGCTTTTCGAGACTAATCATTATCTTCTAACTCCGTAAGCTCAGATACAATTGCCCCCAAAGAAGACACAACATCTTTAAATTCAGATAGCAGATCTTCACTTTGAGAAACTATCTCTGATAAAGAAACTTCTCTTTTTTCCTTTTTGAACAAACCAAGATCAAGAGAATTTTTTTTCTTTTCAATTTGTTCTCTTGTAAAAACTGACCAGCGTGGATCATTAACAGAATGACGATCTTCAGCTGTATAGGCTTTAATAAAATCTGAAAAATCATCTTCAGTTAAAGGAGTTCTTACACCAAAGGATCTCATATTGGATCTCATATCGTAGAACCAAACTTCTTTAGTATTTTCTTTGTCAGAGTTTCCTCTAGTAAAGAAGACTACATTTGTTTTAACTCCTTTTGCGTAAAAGATTCCTGTTGGCAATCTTAATATAGTATGGACATTGCACTTATCCATTAATTCTACTCGAACATTTTCACCATCGTGCTCTGCAAAAAGAACGCTATCAGGAAGCACAACAGCGGCTCGTGCTTTACCATTAGCTTTTAAACTTCTATAAATATGCTGTAAAAAATTCAACTCTTTAATGCTTGCTGGGTACAGAAGATCAGATCTTGAAATACTATCTCCTTTACCAGAGCCGTAAGGAGGATTTGTAAGAACAACATCATAGTTCTTAAAGCTTTCTCCTAAAGGAGATAATGTATCTCCTCTATAAATTTTGCTATTTATGTTATGCAACATAGCGTTCATCAATGCTAGTCTATGAGTATCAACAACAAACTCACAACCAGTAAATGCCTCAGATGCTTCAAATTTTGCAGTATCTGTATCTATATCCATGAAATCGTCTGTATGCTCTTTTACATATTGATGAGCTGCGATCATGAAACCAAAAGTACCACAAGCAGGATCATTGCATCTTTCACCAGGCTGTGGTTTTACAAGTTCAGTCATCACGTTAATAAGAGGTCTTGGAGTAAAGTATTGGCCTGCTTTAGATTTTTTTTCACTTACAGTTTTTTCCAAAAGACCTTCGTACAAATCGCCTAATCCTTCTTCTTTAGCAGAGAACCAATCAAGTTCATTAATGTCCTTAATGATTTTTTCTAAATATTTTGGCTCTTCAATACTGGATACAGCTCCTTTATAAATATCTACTACTTCTTGCGGAATTGAAACTTTTAGCTCATCTCCATTTTCATTTTTTCCACCCAACACAGACAATAACTTGTTGTAGAAAACTTTTAACTCAGTTCCAGATTTTGCTATCAAATTATCCCATCTGTATCCTTCGGGAATTTTTTGGTCTGCTCCGGTTTCTTGAGCCATTTTCAAAAATAGAATGAAAGTAAGCTCTTTCAAATAGTCGTTGTAGCTGACCCCTCCATTTCTCAATACATCACACAGGTTCCACAGCTTTTGAACAATTTCTGAAGTTTTCATTATTGGGTAATTCCGTTTTCGTTAAATATATAGTTGTTTAGTTCTTTGAAATAGTTGCCTAAGTTATTGTTAAAGTAACCATCAATCCTCTTAAAGCCGCCAATATTCTTAAAACGAGGATCTTCGTCTAAAACATCGACAGTGAGGACTGTTTCCTGATCACTTAAGAGATACTTTTCAAATTTCTCTAACCAAGCTTTTTCATTTTGATCAAAAACATGAGCTGACAAGATCTTTTTAAATGCACTCTTAATTTTGTCCTCATGGCTAATCAATGGTTCTCCTAGAGCAATATTTCTAATAATAGTAGTGATATCTGCACTAATCTCTGCATCAGATTTGTTTACAGTCTTGATGGCAGACATGAGTTGTTGCTTAGTAAAGTGTTCTGTTTCTAAAATATTGATGAGATCCTTAAGTCCCTGTCTGGTTAGATTTGAAGGTCTTGTATACACAAGGTTCAACATCGCAATTTTGTCTTTGTTTTCTTTGATGTACTTATTAAAAGCCTCAAGGTAGTCTTCAGGTGTTGAATACTTTTCTCCGTAAGCTCTTGAATGCTCTTCTAATTCATCTTTTTTGTCTGATATAACAACTGGACTATTGTCTTTACCTTTTAGAGCGTCTAATTTTTGCAACAGAGAGTCATGCTCTAAAAGAATAGCTTTAAATTCTTTGGTATCTTTGCAGTTTTTTATTTTCTCAAAGAATTCATTAGGACCAATACCCCCAGATAAAGAGCTAAATGTCTCTTTAGCTTTTTCATCCATGTGTTTGACTTTTCTTTGAAGCTTAGCTTCGATTTGTCCCCTTAAATAATCTAGCTCTTTTTCATCTTCAGTGTTTTTTACTTTACCAGCTAGATCTGTAAATTTTTCCTTAGGAGAAACAACAACAGGTTTCATTGTTGAAACATCAGCTAATGCTGTTGTAGCACCTACGGCATCATAGATTTCAAAATGATCTTTACCAATATCAGGACACAATCTTGTGGCTCTACCTAGCATCTGCTCATAGAGAATTCTTGATTTTACACAGCGCAAGAATACAAGCTTGTTAATTTTAGGGACATCGATACCTGTAGTTAATAAATCAACTGTAACTACTATGCTAGGGAACTCTTCATTTTTAAATTTCTTGATAGCGTGTTGGATCTTTTTCTTATTGCCATCATAGGATTTACCGGTGATTTTTACGATGGCATCATCATCTATTCCCTGAGCTGTATAGATTTCTTTTAGGATATCAACAATCATATCTGCATGAGCATCATTTACAGCATAAATCAAAGTCTTGCCTCTGAAATCAGAAAATAAAGGAGAAATATCGTTAGAAATCTCTTTTAAGACTGTTTCATTAAAGCTTCTTGTGATAACAGTGCGATTAAACTGCTCAACATCAAAATTCATCTCATCTGGTAAATTAAATACATTTAACTCGCCTGTTTTAGGATCATATACATTGATATCTTCACCTTTTGCATAGTTAATTCCATTGATGCTTAACTTGGTTTTAATAATATGCGGAGCATCAAAATCAACTAAGTAACCATCAAGAACAGCTTGTCTGTATGAGTAGTTATAAACAGGTTCACCAAAGATACTTACGGTATGAAGTGCTGGAGTAGCTGTTAATGCCACCTTTACTCCATTAAAGTAATCTACAACAGAGCGATACTTGCTTTGGTAATCTAACTGATTACTATACAAAGCCTCTTCCTCTGTCATTTCCTTATCGAGGATATAACCACGGTGTGCTTCATCAATAATCACAAGATCAAAATCATTAACACCTGGCATTGGATTTGAGTTTTCTGAATCTACATAATACAGAATTCTCTTTACCATACTCTGCACTGTAGCTACTTGAACTTTTGTAGCTTTTTCAATGCAACTGTCATCTAGTTTATTGATGTTATAAATCTTATCTAAGGTCTGGTAGTCTTCTAGTTCAACATCTTTGAACACATCCGCGGTCTGCTCACCAAGAGAAGTTCTATCTACTAAATATAAAATTCTCTTGAAACGGTTAGCCTTTAAAACACGATAAATCAAACCTAAGATGGTTCTGGTTTTACCAGTACCAGTTGCCATTGACACTAAGATCTTGTCCTGTCCTGCGTTGATACGATCTTCAACCGCTTTAATAGCATCTACCTGGTAGGTTCTTAAATTAAGACCACTCTTATCTAGAAGAACATCTAGAGGCTCGGCCTTAAGACGTTCCATACCAGCTTCTACTCTGTTTTCTAATAACTCTTGCAGTCCAATTGGAGATATCCAGCCTCTCAATGCTTTAGGAGCATTGTTAGTAGCACGAAAATCTAAGAACCAGATTCCAGACTTCTGTTCATAATCTTTAAGATAAGGTCTGCCATTTGTTGCAAAAGTAAAAGGCACTTGATAAGGTCCATAGGTATCGATTACATAGTCCTTATCCTCATCTCTTACATTTGACGAGTAATCCTTACACTGATCATCAATTACAGAGGGAATATCCTTATCCATTGATTTAGCTTCGACAAAGGCATAAAGCTTCTCGCCTATAAATAATGCATAGTCAGCATAGCAGTTTCCTTTGTTTTTAGTGGTTACAGGATTAGTTGGCCACTCTGCAATTGCAATATTTCTTCCCTTTTGAGGACGAGTACCTTTTGAATATCTTAAAGTTTCAGTATCCGTTTCCCAACCAACGGCTCTTAGCTGAGAATCAATAATGATTCTGGTTTCAGCTTCATTCTTAGGTCTTTGATTCTCAGCTCTGATAGTTCTCTTTTTAAGCTCACTCTGACTTGGGGCAGTTACTTTCTTTGCTTTATCAAGATCTTCTTGAATTAGTTTTTCTTCAAACTTATTGTCTTTATCTTGTTGAATAACTGAAGTTGTAACTACAGATGTCGCTATGGTCTGCTCTACAGGTTCTATATACTTTTCTGGTTTATAGTCTTTATCGCCATAAACTAACATGAACCACTGTGAAAAACCGTGTACAGCAGACAGCATGACCTTAGCTACAGCAATTGATGCAAAGCCTTCATGAGCAGCTTTGTTACGCATCTGTCGGATCCTATCGACGATAGTCTTTAGATTATTTGAAAGATAGCCCTTATATGAAAGGATCTTGGCACGACCTGCAAAAGAATCTTCCTCCTTTGATGGAGCAGTAAGATGATTTATAGAAAAGATTATATTGATGATATTCTCACACAGCATTCCTGTTTTAATCAGGGAGGCATTTGAGTCTGAGAACACATACTCCTCAGCTTTAGCACCTAGCAAAGCTAATGATGGGAAATCTTTTTCTAAAAAAGTAAAATTATTTGCAGCCATATGTCATGCAACCATTTTTATCTTTATCTTGCAGTACTTATCATCAAATTAATTGTCCTCCCTTTTATAGCATTAATTCTCATTAAAAAGGATAAACAATCTCTTAATTATTCGAACTAGGGGTAGTCTATTCAAATAATTGAACTTAGCTAACTTACACTTTTTGGATTTCGATTAAACTTTGCGCTTAAAGATTATCTTATTTGTGAAGGAGAAAGAAAAGCCGGACAACATCTCTGCTCTCCGGCTTAAGGTTTAAGTAAGACTAGTGATTAGATCTTACTTTTTTAAACCTGAATTGATCTGATTGATATGCTCAACCTTTAAGTCACCTTCTGCATATAACAGAGCTAAACGTGACTCAATATAGTTATAACGAGACTCTGCTGATTTCTGCATTGAGTCATATAACTTCTGAGTTGCATTTAAAACATCAGTCATAGTACGAGTACCTACATCGTAACCAGCCTTAGTTGCCTTTAGAGCTGATTCTGATGATTTAACTGAGTTCTTATAAGCGGTTACAGAGCTGATAGCAGCATTAACGTTGTTATAGCTGTTATTTACGTTTGTAAGCAGTGAACGGTGAGCATACTCTAGAGACTCTGAAGCAGCGATGTATTGTGCCTGAGCCTTATCAACAGCAGCAGAGGTTGCTCCGCCGTGGAAGATAGGTACACTTAAGGTTAAACCTACTGACTTAGACCATGCGTTGTTATCAACGAAGCCTGCCTCTGGAACATTAGCTGTATAGTCAGTGTAACCTGTTCTTAAATTAGCATTTAAGTCTAAGGTAGGCTCATGACCTGAACGAGCTAAGGTGATATTGTCTTTAGCAATATCGCGGTTTACAACCTGCTGCTGTAGGCCTAAGTTGTTCTCCTCAGCGCCTTTTACAAGTTTTGCTAAATCTTTATCAACACGTGGAGTATCAAACTTGTTTTCATCAAGCTTTGATAGCTGCTCTACAGTGATCTTTCGACCAGTTAAAACTCTGATTTGCTCATATGAATTGATAAGAGCATTTTCAGCTGCAATTACAGCTGCGTTTGATAAATCGTAAGCAGCCTGAGCTTCTAACTTATCTGTTTCAGCAATTAAGCCTACGTTCAAGCGACGCTCTGCTTCGGCTAACTGACGCTTTAGAGCTGCGTTATTAGCTTTTTGGAATTTTAAAGTATCAGCTGCATTTAAAACATTAAAGTAAGCATTGCTTACTCGTAAAATTAGGCTCTGCTGTGCATCAGCATAAGCAAGATCTTTTAAAGTTGCAGTCTTTTCAGCAATTGATCTGTTAGCCCATGAGCTATGACGCCAGATCTGCTGTGATAAGGTTAAAGCAGCTGAGCTATTCTTATTGCTACCACGGGCATTGTAAGCTTTGATGGTATTAGTTCTGGTCTTAGTAATTGAACCTACAACATCAATTTGAGGTAACAGAGCAGCTGTAGCTTCAGATAGACCTGCATGAGCTGCATCAGCATCAGCTTTTGCCTGAGCTACCTGAGTATCTTTCTGTAGAGCCTCTTTATAGATATCCATTAAATCTTCGGCATGGGCAGACAAGCTCAGTGAAGCAGCTAAAGCTACTGCAAGAGTAGTAATCTTTAAGTTCATCAAAAACCTCAGTAATTCATCTAATTTACTAATCTTGCAATTATAACAATAGGAACAGGAAATTTAGCAAAAAACTTAGTCTCTATTGCGCAACATGTTAAGTTTTGTTTGTATTTTCGACTGAAAAGTCAAAGATGAAGCATAAGAAAAGTTTATCTTCAGGTGGTGGAGGTAAACGGGATCGAACCGTTGACCCTCTGCTTGCAAAGCAGATGCTCTCCCAGCTGAGCTATACCCCCACAAAAGAGATGACTTATTGACGTTGGTGGAGCTAAACGGGATCGAACCGATGACCTCTTGCATGCCATGCAAGCGCTCTCCCAACTGAGCTATAACCCCACGTCAAAAAGCGTGAACAATTATATCGAATAAAATTATAACGTCAATAAATTTTTTGAAAAAACTCAAAATGAATGGGAAAAATGTGTTTTAGAAATCTTAGATGGTGGAGGTAAACGGGATCGAACCGTTGACCCTCTGCTTGCAAAGCAGATGCTCTCCCAGCTGAGCTATACCCCCAGTCTGACACTTGAACGAACTGGTCTCGTTCAAAAGCCGTTACATTATATAATGAGTTTAAAATTCGTCAACTACTTTTTTTAACATTTCTCAAAAGATCTTAAAAAAACGGCTTTTATATCGAAAAAAAATTTTTTCAAAACGATGGTTCTTCCGGTGTAAAACATAGCCCAAAATAATTTCTAAAATTCGGTTGACAATAGTTAGATATCTAACTATTATTAAGACATGAAATATTTAGCAGTTTTTTACGCATCGAGAATAAGAAAGGCTGCCAATCAATTTCTAGCTGATGAGCTAGAGAAGGCTGGTCTTAAAGGAATAGTTCCATCACATGGAGACATTATTAAGTGTCTTCTGATGTTTGGTGCTATGCCTATGCAAGAGCTTGCTAAAAAAGTAGACAGAACCAAAGCTACTGTAACAGTGTTAATTGATAAGCTCGAAAAATTAGAGCTGGTTAAAAGAACACGTTCAAGTACTGATAACCGAATAACTTTAATCGAGCTGACTCAAAAAGGTCATGACTTTAAACCAATCTTTGAAAAGATCAGTCACGATTTAAATGAAAAGGTTTATAAAGGTTTTTCTACTGAAGAAGCAGAGCTTGCTGAAGATCTTATGGATCGTATTCGTAAAAACCTCGAATAGTATTTTTTATATCATATTAGTTAGATATCTAACTATTAGATATCCAATCACAAAATTGATAATCAATATCTAGAGTTCTAACTAATTATGTAACCAGGATGTGGCCACTATCCCCTTACAGTTGATATACGGTTTTGTAATGTTTTAACACTGTTTCTATGGAGATATAAAAAATGGATCTTTCATTTAAGTTATCAGACAACTCAAAGAAATTAGAGAAGTTAGTTAAAGACACTAATGCAAGCTTTGCTGACATTGGCTCATTTGATGGTATTGGCTCTTATGAGATGGAGTGTAAGGATGCTAAGTTGACCTGTCCATCTAAGTTATTCTTAAAAGATCTTTTAGGTCTTACAGGTTGTGAGATCTCTGTAAACAAGATGGTAGCAGGCTCAAAAGCACCTTTTGCCCACAAGCACAAGGAAAACGAAGAGCTTTGGATTGTATTAAAAGGCACTGGTTCTATTGGTGTTGATGGTAAAGAGTATCCTGTAAAAGAAGGTTCATTCTTAAAGATCTCACCTGATGGTGTAAGAACAATCAGTGCAACCACTGATTTAGAGTTCTTATGCATCCAGACTAAAGCAGGCTCTTTAAATGAAAGCACTTTAACTGATGGTGTGATCTTACAGTAATTAAGAGTTATCACTTGTGTTTACCATGTCTTCTACAAGTAAATAGCAGGCATGGTATTTTCATGAACCAAAGATTACAGTTTTCTTAAAAGACTTATTGCTTTTAGCTCTGACTTTTACCTATTCCTATTTAGCTTGTTTCTATCTACCCTACTCATATTTGACTGATTCAATTAACCGCGCTCAGGTTAACGCACTCAATCATCTTTGACTAAAAACTCCTGCAGTAATTTTCATGAAGATGACATTTTCATGTAAAATGAGCTCATTTTGTAGGCAAGAGCTTTGATGTTTTTCTCATTTAAAGTTCTGCCATGCAACACCTTGAACACATGCAAAAAGTGATACCAGCGCTTTATTACAACACTAAAAGCCTGGTATTAAATACTGTAGTTGACTACAGACAACAACTTCAATGTACAGATTGAATTTAATTTTGGGATTTATCTAGTTGGATTTACCTTGTAAGGACAGCTAGTTAAATTTACCTTATTGAGTTTAATTTAATAGTTATAAACAACACGAGACACATTATGAGTGATACACCATCTTTATTGGCTTTATCTCCTCAAGCCATGGTTGAAGCTGCTGAACATCATGTGATGGACAAAGCTTCTAAGAAATTTATGAGAGCTTTTTTACTAGCAATTCTAGCTGGTGCTTCTATTGCTTTAGCTTTCTGCTTCTATACAACAGCTGTTGCAGCTTTAGGCGATGGCCCTGGTAAGGTTGTAGGAGGTCTGTTCTTCGCACTAGGTCTGTTCTTAGTAGTACTTTTAGGTGGTGAGTTATTCACCTCTTCTACTTTAACTTTAATTGCCAGAGCATCAGGTAAGATCACTACTGCTACTCTATTAAAGAACTGGGCTACAGTTTATTTTGGCAACTTTGTAGGTGCCATGATCATTGTGCTTCTGATCTTCTTGGGCAGAACCTATATGAACTTTAATGGCAATTGGGGTCTTACCATTTTAAATACCGCACTGCATAAGATTGAGCACGTATATCCATCTGATGGTGTAGGAGCTGTAGCTTATGCTCGTGGCTTTATTGAAGCTTTGTGCCTAGGTATTGTCTGCAACATCATGGTATGTGTTGCTGTATGGTTATCATGGGGCGGTAAGACAGTAACTGATAAACTCTTAGTAATGCTCTTCCCTATTGGTATGTTCGTAGCATCAGGCTTTGAACACAGTATTGCTAATATGTTCATGATCCCTATGGGTATCGTTTTACACTATTTCTCTATTCCTGAGTTCATGAATAACGTCAACATCGACCACTATGCTGATCTTGATGTAATGCACTTTATCTTCTCAAACTTAATTCCTGTAACCATTGGTAACATCATCGGCGGTGGCATGATGATCGGTTTATTCAACTGGTTTATCTGGAAGAAGACTAAGTAATACAAGTGCATTATCAGTCTTTGAACAAAGAGCGGACTTAAATTATAAGTCCGTTTTTTTAGCTTATCATCTTTAGATGTAAATTCATTTTAGACTGTTAATGATTGTTAAATATCCATGCAAAAAATACAAAAGCAGTTACAAGAGACAGAATTATTTTTAGAAAAGCTTTTTTAGGAGTATCAGGTTCTTCTTCCTCTTTAAATTCTTTTACTTGCTTGCCACAGAAAGGACAGTAAGAAGCGACAGGAACACCGTTTAAAGTTGTAATACGAGGAACTATATTTCTATGACAATTTGGACAAGTCACTTTCTGCTCTGAACCATAGTTATCTTTTTCATTAGCAAGTTCTTTACAGTTAAGAACGTTGACTCCACATGCTACTGGATATTCGTTTTGTTTAGTTGAAGATACATCAAAAGATACAGGATCAGCCATTTTGGGAACACTGGTAAAGTGCTTAATTTCATGAAAAGTAAAGTAGTACTCTGCACTATCTTCACCCTGAATAAAACCGTAACCTTCTTTTTCGTTATAGAACTTTATTCTGCCCTGCATACTCAACCTTTTCAGAAAACTTTTATAAAAGAACACTAAACCTGTTGTGATAGAGTAAAAGCTCTTACCTTAGGATCTGCATTAAAGACTGCTGCAATTCTTAATAGATCATGCTTTTTAGGTAAGATGTTGCCATAGTCACGAGATTTAATCTGCTCAACAGCTT
>ERZ808245.1149-NODE-1149-length-11247-cov-3.283595_pt1 | contig 11247 bp, 9 predicted proteins | sample MGYA00521243_ERZ808245 | MGnify/ENA primary metagenome ERZ808245 (study PRJEB31516, sample SAMN03275576) | gut metagenome | biome: mammalia-associated habitat; material: feces | host: Papio cynocephalus | place: Kenya | collected 2012-07-07 ... | reverse complement strand
TATCAAAGAGAGAATTTTACAGGGTTGCGAAGGCAATGATGTAACCTTAGTTGAAATCGGTGGTACCGTAGGTGATATCGAGTCATTACCATTCTTAGAGGCTATTCGTCAGTTAGCAGTTGATATCGGTAGAGAGAATGCTCTATTCATGCATCTGACCTTAGTTCCATACTTAAAGACTTCAGGCGAAGTTAAGACCAAGCCTACACAGCACTCTGTAAAAGAGTTACTGTCAATCGGTATTCAGCCTGATATCTTAATCTGCCGTTCAGAGATGGGGATCCCAGCTCACGAGCGTCATAAGATTGCAATGTTCTGTAACGTATCAGAGAACGCTGTAATCAATATGAAGGACGTAGACTCTATCTACAAGATCCCTGCTTTATTAAAGAGCCAGTATTTAGATCAGTTAGTAGTTGATAGATTCCACTTTGATGTTCCAGAGGCTGATTTATCAGATTGGGAACAGGTTCTATATCAGCAGGCTAATACTACTGGTGAAGTTACCATTGGTATGGTAGGTAAGTATGTTGAATTACATGATGCCTACAAGTCAGTTAACGAAGCATTAAAGCACGGAGGCTTAAAGAACCGTTTACAGGTTCATATCAAATACATCGATTCTGAGGATGTAGAGGTAAAGGGCACTGATGTATTAGCAGGTCTTGATGCAATCTTAGTACCAGGCGGTTTCGGTAAGCGTGGTATTGAGGGTAAGATCACTGCTGCTAAGTATGCTCGTGAAAACGGTATTCCTTACTTAGGTATCTGCTTAGGTATGCAGGTTGCCTTAATCGAGTACGCAAGAGATGTTGCAGGTATGGCAGGTGCAAACTCAACTGAGTTTGATCCTGATACTAAGTACCCTGTAGTAGCTCTAATCACTGAGTGGAAGGATGAGTCAGGTAAGGTTGAAAAACGTTCTGACAAGTCTGATCTTGGTGGTACTATGAGATTAGGTGGTCAGTTATGCCACTTACAGCCAGGTTCTAAGGTAAGAGAGCTTTACGGTCAGGATGACATCGTTGAGCGTCACCGTCACCGTTATGAGGTAAACAACAATCTGATTAAGCAGATCACCGATAAGGGCTTAAAGATTGCTGGTTTATCAACAGATAACAAGCTCGTTGAAATTATCGAGAATCCTAACCACCCATGGTTTATTGGTGTTCAGTTCCATCCTGAATTTACCTCTAACCCAAGAAAGGGGCATCCTCTATTCACAGGCTTTATTAAAGCTGCTAAAGAATACCAGGATAAACACAGCAGATAACTGTAGACTATGAAAGTACTTGCTCTATTTCTTATAGCTTTGATTGGCTACTTAGGTTACGACATTTGGTTTGGTCGTAACGGAGTAGAGCAGTACGATACTATGTCTAAACAGTACGAAGAAGCTTCGAAAACCTCGAAGCTTCTTGAACAGCGAAATCAGGCCTTAGAAGACGAAATCTCTGATCTTAAACAAGGTAACCTCGTTGTTGAAGAATTAGCTCGCTCTGAGCTTGGCATGGTAAAAAAATCAGAAACTTTTTACCGTGTGATCGACAAGGATAACGTTCAAAACAACCGCAGATAGGAGTGCTTTTTGTGGAAAGCTCTCGAATAGATGTAGTCGTCCCTGCTGCAGGCGTTGGCAAACGCATGCGTCTTAACATTCCCAAGCAATACGCTCTTCTTTCAAATAAAACCGTTCTAGAACACACTGTTTACGCTTTACTTAATTGTCCTTATATAGGAAATGTCATTGTAGGTGTTAGTGCTGAAGATGAGTACTTTGATTCTTTAGAGATAAGTCATAATCCTAGAGTTATTAAAGGCAAAGGAGGTAAAGAGCGTTCTGACACTGTAAGATTAAATCTTGAGAAAGTGACAACAGAATATGTCATGGTGCATGATGCAGCCAGACCTTTAATTGGTCAGGACGATCTTAAAAGGTTAGCTTTATTGTCTCAAAATAATATTGATGGAGCCATCTTGGCTTGTAGAGTGTCTGACACTTTAAAGCTAGTATCAGCAGGTAACATCGTTAAAACAGTTCCTCGTGAGAATATATATCGTGCATATACTCCACAGATGTTTAAAACCAAATTATTAAAACAAGCATTAGAACATGCAGACGAGAATCATTTAGCTATCACTGATGATGCCTCAGCTATGGAAATTTTAGGTTATAAGGTTTTAATCGTAGAAGGTGATTCTGGTAATTTCAAACTGACAACACCTGATGATCTAAATTTAGCAAAATTGATGATAGAAAAAGGAAACAACTAAGATGTTTAGAATCGGTCATGGCTTTGATGTTCATAAATTTGGAGGCGTTGGTCCTTGCACTTTAGGTGGCGTTAAGGTCCCTTATGAACAAGGTCTTATAGCTCACTCAGACGGTGATGTAGTTCTACATGCAATCTCTGATGCACTTCTAGGAGCTTTGGCATTAGGAGATATTGGTCATTTTTATCCAGATAATGATGACAGATTTTTAAATATCGACAGCAGAATTCTTTTACGCGACGTGGTAGATAAAATTCATTCTTTAGGGTATAAAGTTGTTAATGTTGATACCACTATCATGGCACAGGCTCCAAAGATGGCTGCTTATGAACCAGAGATGATTAAGAACGTAGCATCCGATCTGAAAGTGGATGTAAGTTGCGTCAGCATTAAGGCTACTACTTCCGAGAAGTTAGGTTTTACAGGTAGAAAGGAAGGTATAGCAGTAGAATCTGTGGTGCTTTTACAAAAGACAGAGTAATTTTATGAGAATCTTTACATATCTTTATGCTTTATTTGAAGGTCTATCAAGGCATAAGTTAGCAGTTTATGTCATGTGTATAAACTCTTTTGCTGAGTCTGTATTCTGGCCAATTCCACCTGATGTAATGCTCATCCCTATGAGCTTGTATCACAGAAGAAGAGCTTACTATTATGCTTTTTTAACCGTAGCATTCTCTGTATTAGGTGCCATTGTAGGTTACAGTTTAGGCTACTATGTTTATGACCCTTATATAGCTGATTTTATAAGATTCATGCACTATGAGCAGGCTTTAGAAGTAGTACGCTCATGGCTTACTCAAGAGTACGGTATCTTAATGATCTTTGTAGGAGCCTTTACTCCTATCCCTTATAAAGTTATCGCTGTAGGTACTGGTCTGGTTGCAGCCGAGAGTGTGATGAACACAGGTGCTTCAGGTACTCTTAATATTTTTAACTTCGTATTGGTGTCATTAGTAGGTCGCGGTTTACGTTTCTTTATTGAAGCCATTCTGATATCCCTAGGTGGAGACAAGATGGAAAAGACCGTTAAACACTACATTGATGTAATTGGTTGGGCTTGCGTAGCTTTAATTGCGATCTTTATCGTTTATAAAGTCTTTGCATAGTTAAATTTACATTTATACCTGAGGATATGCTCCTCAGGTAAGCCCACAAAATGAACAAAAAGTATTATTTCTGCTGTCTAATCTCTTAATTTTGTAAAAAAATTTTCAGTTTTTACAAATTCTGTGTAACAATGTTTTAGTAGTCTAAAAGCGTTTTAAAGTGTAAAGGCAGGTTAAAGATGTTAGGCCTTTATACAGAATGAATATTTAAATGAAGATTAAGTTTTTTTCTGCTTTATTAGCTAGTACTTTTTTATCTGTAGTCGCAGTATCAACAGTAGGTTGTACTGCAGATAAAAATAATACAGCAAGCCCTGCTGTAGTAGAGTATTCAAAGCCTGTACATGTAAGCAGAAGTGTTAAAAGTCAGCGTGTCTATGCAGCTTCTGCAAATGAAAAAACTAGAGCAGGAGTAATCAAACCTTTTTCTACTAATTCAAATACCACAAGCGTAAAAAGTGGTGTCGTAAAGCCATATTCAAACTCTGCTACTACCTTAAATTCAAGTTCACAGAACAATCAGGCAATCCAAGTAATTCCTACTCCACTACCTAGTGGCAATGTTTATCAGGTAAAGCCTGGTGACACTCTGTACTCAATTGCTTTTAGATATGGTAGAGATTATCGTGATTTAGCCTCAGATAACGGTATTGTAGCACCATATAACATCACCGTAGGTCAGAATATCAGACTGACTCCAGCTAGCGCTACTGTTGTACCTACAACTCAGACTGTAACGCAGAATTCTCAAGTTCAGTCATCAACTAAGACTAATGTAACTTCAACTACTAACATAGCTGACAACACTGTATCAACTCAGTCATCAGATAAGATTTCAGGTGATTTCTATACAGTAAAAGCAGGCGACTCTTTGATGTCAATTTCTCGCAGAAGTGGAGTTAGCTATTCAAACCTGATTAAGATTAACCACCTGCAGAAGCCTTATGGTATCTATACAGGTCAGAGAATTTATTTAAAGTCTAATTCAAGCAGCGAAAGCTTAGCTGACAGAACTCCTCAGAAGGTTGTTCCTGTAGCAGGTGTAAATACACAGACAACTACTACAAGTACAAGTGCCGTTCCTGCTTCAGTAGCATCAGCTCCTACCAAGGTTGTATCTGGCAGAAGCCGTTCAGTTTCTGGCGTATCTTGGATGTGGCCTGCAAAGGGAACTGTAATTAGAAACTTCTCATCATCTAACAAAGGTATCGATATTGCTGGATCTCGAGGTCAGAGCGTTAATGCTGCAGCTTCAGGTCAGGTTGTATATTCAGGAAATGCTCTACGAGGCTATGGTAACCTGATTATTATTAACCATGATAACGAATATCTGTCAGCATATGCTCATAACGATATGTTATTAGTAAAAGAAGGTCAGAGAGTTAAGAAAGGTCAAGTGATCGCAAGAATGGGCTCAACTGATGCTTCAAGAGTAATGTTGCATTTTGAAATTAGATATCGAGGAAACTCTGTAAATCCTCGTAAGTATTTACCATAAAAAAACAACAATATAAACAAACAATAGAATAAAAGGATCTCCATGGATAAGTTAAAAGAAGACGCTGACGATTTTGCAGATAAGGTTCTGCAGAATATTGCTGATGTTGAAGCAGATAGTGGCAATGACAGAAACTCAGGTGCTGATAAGGCTTCTAAAGCTGATTCCTCTGATCTTTTGTCTAACTATTTCTCATCAATCAGACGTTACCCACTTTTGTCATCAGAGCAAGAAAACTCTATAGGCAGAAAGGCAAAAGAGGGTGATAAACGCTCTATTGATATGATGATCACCTCTAATCTGCGTTTAGTTGTAAAGATTGCAAAAAATTACAGAGCAAGGGGTATTCCTTTATTAGATTTAATTGAGGAAGGAAACTTAGGGCTTATTCATGCAGTGCAAAAGTTCGAGCCTGATAGAGGTTTCCGATTCTCTACCTATGCTACTTGGTGGATTAGACAGAGCATTGAGCAGGCTATTATGTGCCAGTCAAGAATGGTAAGACTGCCAGTACATGTAATTAAAGATATCAATATCGTTTTAAAAGCTAAACGTGCACTACAAGAGGCTGATATCTCAAAGCCTGTATCAATTCAGCAGATAGCTGAGAAAACAGGTAAAGATATCGATGAGGTAAGTTCATTACTCGCAATGCTTGAAGGCACAACTCCTCTTGATATGAGTGTAAAAGGTTCTGATGATAAGGAAGTCTCTTTACTTGATATCGTACCTGATACAAAAGCAGAATCTCCTTTTGATCATGTAGATAAGCGTGAAATTGTAGAGATTGTCAGAAACTGGTTTAACGCTCTACCTGAAAAACAGCAGATGGTTGTGTTATACCGCTTTGGTTTAAATGATGAAGACGTGTTAACTCTAGAAGAGGTAGGTGCAAAAATTGGTCTTACCCGTGAGCGCGTACGCCAAATCCAAAGTGAAGTTTTAAAGAGTTTAAGAAAGACCTTTGAAGCTTATGGAATTGATAAAAATTCCATAGGTCTACCATCTGGTGACAATCACTAATCAAGAAAAAAGCAGGCGTAAGCCTGCTTTCATATCTTTGTTCCCACAAGTAAATCTAGATCTTGTTTTTTAACTCAAAGAGCAGGTTTAAAGCTGCAATTGGAGTTAAGGTATTTAGATCTACCTTTTTCAGATCTTCTACAACCTCAGGATCTTTATAGACAATCTTTTCTTTTACAGTAACATCAGGTTGCGCATTTTGAGGAATAGTCTCAACTGTTACATTTTTACTTTCAGTATCTTTTGCGTGCTGTTTATTCTCAATAGTCTTTTTAGCATTTGAGATAACTTCACTAGGAAGACCTGCTAACTTTCCTACCTCAATTGCATAAGAGTAGTTCTGAGAGCCTTCATTTGCTTTGTATAAGAAGACAATAGAACCGTCAAATTCTGTTGCCTTAAAACAGATATTCTTAACATTAGAGTAGGTATCAGCTAATGAAGCAATCTCAGGATAATGAGTTGAGAACAGAGTAAAGCAGTTAACTTTTGAACAGAGGTATTGTGCTATGGATAAAGCTAAGGCACTACCTTCATAGGTGCTGGTACCACGTCCAATTTCATCCATTAGCACTAAGCTGTTTACTGTAGCGTTGTTAATAATGGAGGAAGCTTCTTCCATTTCCACCATGAAAGTTGATCTGCCAGATGATAGATCATCAGAGGCTCCGATTCTGGTGAAAATTCTGTCAATGTTACCAATGTGAGCAACTTTAGCAGGGACAAAACAGCCAATTCTTGCCATGATTGTAATCAGAGCAGTCTGTCTCATATAGGTAGATTTACCACCCATATTAGGACCTGTAATTACGAGCATGTTTTTGTCTTTGAGCTCAATAGAATTACTTACAAATGGCTTGTCAGTAATTCTCTCAATTACAGGGTGTCTGCCTTCTTCAATCTTAATGATGTGATCGTTTGATAATTGGGGCCTTACATAGTTTCCTGATTTTGAAACCACAGCAAAACCATTTAATACATCAATTAAAGAGAGTACCTGAGAGAGTTTAGTAAGCTCTGATAGCTTTTGTTGTAATTGATGCTCAACGTCATGGAACAACTCATCTTCAAGTTCTAATGAGCGTTCTTTAGCTGAAACTGCCTTTTGCTCTAACTCTTTTAATTCAGGTGTGATGTAGCGTTCGTTATTCTTTAAGGTCTGACGTCTGATGTAGTACTCAGGCACTTTTTGAGATTGAGCTTTAGATACTTCAATATAGAAACCGTGAACTGAGTTGAAATTTACCTTTAAGGTAGAAATACCAGTTTTTTCTCTTTCATCCTGTTCAATCTTTAATAACAGTTCTTGAGAACCGTTCATTAACTCTCGTAATGAATCAAGCTCTTCGTTGTAACCTTCTGCAATTACATCACCATCTCGTAAGAAGGTAGAAGGAAAATCTTTAATCGCACTAGTTAACAGCGCAACAACATCCAAAAGAGGATCAACTTTGTCATTTAATGCAATCAGTGCTTTTTGACCTGATTTTAAAAGGAAGTTTTTTAAATCAGGTACTAGTTTTAAGGAGTCACGTAATACTGCAAGGTCTTTTGGTTTACTTGATGACAGACCAATTCTTGCAACGATTCTTTCAATATCACCAATTCTCTCTAAAGACTGTGAGAGTATTTCATTATCTGAATTACATAAAGCTTCAACGATATCCAGTCTTTGATTGATAGCGTCGTTGTTGCGAAGTGGCTCTACTAGCATGCGTCTTGTAAGTCTCTGCCCCATTGGGGTTAGGGCATTATCTAAGACACTTAATAATGATCCCTGTTTTTCACCTTTTAAATTTGACAGGATCTCTAAGTTTCTTTGAGCACAGTGATCTAAGAGTACGAACTCTGAGTTATCGTCTCTTGAAATTGATTTGATGTGCTCTAAAGGTACGTTCTGTGTATTCTTTACATAAGCTAAAAGCGCACCAGCAGCGCAGATACCATCTTCAAGATTTTCAATATCAAAACCAAACAGACTGTTAGTTCCAAACTGAGAGCATAAAAGCTTGTAGCAGGTTTCTAGTTTAAAGTTCCATGGAGCCAGAGCTTTTCTTGAATGAATGTCCTGAAAGATATCTATCTCTTTAAAATTCTCCTCATAAACAATTTCAATAGGGGAGATTTTTTCAATATAGAGTTTCAATTCAGCCTTAGTAGGGCAGATGGTAGTTTTAAATAGTCCTGAACCTAAAGAGATATAGGCTAGTCCATAATAATGTTTGCCTTTATAAATACAGGCTGTGAACACATCCTGTCTATCAGGAGCAATGCCTTCTTCAGTTACGGTGCCAGGGGTAATGATCTTTGATACTTTTCTTACCATGGTTTTCTGTGCACCAGGAGTTCCCTGCTGCTCACAGATAACACAAGACTCACCCATCTTAATAAGTCTTGCAATATAGTTGTCTACAGCATGGAAAGGTACGCCTGCCATAGGAATAGGCTCACCGTTGTTGGTGCCTCTTCTAGTTAAGGTAAGATCTAAAAGTTTTGCTACTTTTTTAGCATCTTCATAGAAGAGTTCGTAGAAATCACCTAGTCTGTAAAGAACCAGTGTATTTGGATATTGAGATTTAATTTCCAAGTACTGACGCATCATTGGCGTAGCGTTTTGCATTAGTTCTTCCATAATTATGATTTCACTTTGTTAAAAATTGCAAAAAATGACAGTAAAAGTCAAAGTATCAAAAAAACAAACTGTATTATAATCTAATCTTAGGTTACTTGATAAACGGTAAAATTGTTATCTATTGAATGTGAATTTTGTATAAATATAAAAAATAGATTGACATATAAGATACTATTAAATAATATATCTATAAATTTAGTTTGTGGAGAAAAAATTACATGGCTAGCTCTAAGTCTTCAGATACAGCATCTTCAAAGTTAGTTGCTAATATCACTAAAGATCCAAAAAAGCAGAAGGCTCTTGAAGCTGCAATGGATCAGATTGAGCGTCAGTTTGGTAAAGGCGCAATTATGCGTTTAGGCCAGAATGAGCTAATGGACATTGAAGCAATTCCTACAGGTTCACTATCTTTGGATATCGCTTTGGGTATTGGTGGTTTACCAATGGGCCGTATTATCGAGATTTATGGTCCTGAATCATCAGGTAAAACTACCTTAACTTTAGAGCTGATTGCTCAGGCTCAGAAAAAAGGTAAGATTTGTGCCTTCATCGATGCTGAGCATGCCTTAGATCCTGTATATGCTAAAAAGTTAGGCGTAAATGTTGAGGATGTATTTATTTCTCAGCCAGATACTGGTGAACAGGCTTTAGAGATTTGTGAAACTCTAGTACGTTCAGGCGGTATTGATGTTGTCGTTATCGACTCTGTTGCAGCTTTGGTTCCAAAGGCTGAAATTGAAGGTGAGATGGGAGATAACCACGTAGGTCTGCAAGCAAGATTGATGTCTCAGGCTTTACGTAAATTAACCGGTATCGTAAAGCAGGCAAACTGCATGGTTGTATTCATCAACCAGTTGCGTATGAAGATTGGTGTAATGTTTGGTAACCCAGAGACTACCACCGGTGGTAACGCCTTAAAGTACTATGCTTCAGTTCGTTTGGACATTAGAAAGAGTACTGCTCTAAAGAACAAAGAAGAGGTAATCGGTAACGAGACTAAGGTTAAAGTGGTTAAGAATAAGGTTGCTCCTCCATTCAAGACCGCTAACTTCCAGATCCTCTTTAACTACGGTATTGCTAAAAATGGCGAGTTAATCGATCTTGGTGTTAATGCAAAGATTGTTCAGAAGACAGGTGCATGGTTTGCTTACAATGGCCAAAAGATTGGTCAGGGTAAAGTAAATGCTATGAAGTTCTTGGATGACAATCCTGCTGTAGCTGACGAGATTGAGCAGAAGATCAGAGAGTACTATAAGAACAATAATGACTATGATGATACCGCTTCTATTGGTTCATCAGAGTCAGATGGTGCTGAAAGTGCTGATCTTGATGGATTAGGTCCTGATGTAGATACTGATGATCTCATCACCCCAATTCCAGATGATCTATAAAGAGCTTTAGTTTTGGTGACAAACTGTCACCAAAATTTAAAAGCCAAAATCTAGAACCTAAAAGTAGATACTTAAAATGTTTAGAAGTTCTACTGTAAAGAAAAAAGATGAAGATCCAGCGCATGCATTAAATGCAGCGTTGCGTCTTCTTACACGTCGTGAGTATTCCATTCTTGAGCTTTACACCAAGCTCTATCAAAGATATACCAAAGAAGCTGTCAAAGACGCTATCAAAAAATGTATAGATAACAATTGGCAGTCTGAAGAGCGTTACATGGAAATGCTCTTTAATCATTTAAAAAATCAGTGCTATGGCCCAAGAAAAGTAGTGATGGAAGCTACTAAAAAGGGAGTGAAAGCTCAATACTATCAACAGTATTTAGATGAAACTGATTGGATTGAGATTGCTTTATCTTTCTTAAATAAAAAAATTCCGAATGATTTAGAAATTACTTTTGAGAATAAACAAAAGTATTTAGCCTCTTTAGCAAGACGTGGGTTTTCAACTTCATACTGTTTGGAAGCTATGGAAAGATATGAGAGCGACAGGCTCTTAAATGAGTAGCTTCAAATATTCCTCACAAAACATACTTGAATGCAAAACAAAATCCCCAATATCTTGCGACATTGAGGATTTTATTCTTAATTAAGAGTTGTCTATTAAAAGTTAAGCATCAGCCCAAACTTCTTTTGCAATCTCAACAACAAGTCTAATCTTTGCCCACTGCTGTTCGTGTGAAAGAACGTTACCTTCTTCAGTTGAAGAGAAGCCACACTGTGTTGATAAGCATAGGTGCTCTAGAGGTACATACTCTGAAGCTTCCTTAATTCTTGCCTTAACAGCTTCCTTATCTTCTAACTCTGGGAATTTAGAGGTGATTAAACCTAAAACTACAGTCTGATCTTTAATAAATCTTAATGGTTTAAAGTCACCAGCTCTATCTGAATCATACTCTAGGAAGAAACCATCAACGTTGCAGTGACCAAATAGTAACTCAGCTACTGGCTCGTAACCGCCTGAACTGAACCAGGTTGAACGGAAGTTACCACGACAGATGTGCATGGTTAAGGTTAAATCTTTAGGTTTAGCAGCTACGATCTTATTGATTACTTTTACGTATTCTTCTTGAACTTTCTTAAGATCTCTACCATAGCCTGAGTATAGAGCTGTCTTTTCAGTTGAACAGAACTCACCCCATGAGGTGTCGTCGATCTGTAAGTATCTACAACCGTGCTTGTAAAGAATGTTTGCGCAGTCAATCCAAGCCTGTGCGATATCGTTGAATAACTGCTCATCATTATTCTTGTAAAGCTCAATTG
>ERZ808245.1148-NODE-1148-length-11264-cov-5.630654_pt1 | contig 11264 bp, 7 predicted proteins | sample MGYA00521243_ERZ808245 | MGnify/ENA primary metagenome ERZ808245 (study PRJEB31516, sample SAMN03275576) | gut metagenome | biome: mammalia-associated habitat; material: feces | host: Papio cynocephalus | place: Kenya | collected 2012-07-07 ... | reverse complement strand
ATTATCTCACATTTCAAGCCGCAAATCCATACATTTCAAGTCACCGACCGTTCCGCGGATGGATTTTTTTGCTATGCTGTGAGCATCAGCGGCCTCCTGCGGGAAGGGCGCAAAAAGAGCAGACTGCGGCGGCGCCGCCTTTCGGCGCGCCCGCGCGGTCAATACGGAGGGAAGTCAAATGAAGAAAAGGCTTTTGAGCGTCATACTGTGCCTTTGCATGACGCTCGCAATGCTGCCCGTCTCCGCTTCGGCGGCCGGCAAGAGCATCTCCTCGATCGCCGCGCCCAAGCTCACGCTGGACGAGGACCGGATGCCCATGCTGACGTCCGGACTCAGCAGCTCGGCGCATTGCACGGCGGCGTCCATCGTGTACGACACCCCCGGTCCGATCGACGACTACACCTGGTTCAGCGCGACCGTGACCTACACCGCCGACGACGGCTACAGCTTTGCGAGCGACCTCAAGGCCCGCTTCGGCTCGAAGTGCGCCTCCAAGCTCGTGAGCAGCAGCGGCTCGCAGGCGGTCGTGACCTACTACGCCTGGAGCCGGCTCGACAACAGCTCCGCCGTCACGCAGGGGATGAAGGACTATTACAAGGCGCACGAGGGCGATACCGCCAACGGCCGCACGCCCATCGCCACCGGCAAGAAGTTCGACCCCATCGCCGAGCAGCACCCCGACGTCACCGGCTACCACACCGCGCGCGTATATAAGTACCCCGCCGTGGTGCGCAGCGCCGCGCTCGGCGACCTGTCGGAGACCGTTAAGATCTACGATCTGCACGCCGAGCAGCTCATCTCCGGCGTGACGGGGCAGTGGTATCTTGTCAGCTGCGGCAATAAGCTCGGCTTTGTTCCCGCTGCCTGCGTCACCGATGTGACGACCGGCGGCTCCTCCGGCAGCACGACCGGTAATACGACCGGCAGTACGACCGGCAGCGAAAATACCGGCGCATGGGCCGGTGCGCCCGGCGTGTGGAGGGTCAGCGACTATTCGTTCGCGGGCGGCTCCGGTACAAAGGAGGACCCCTACCTCATTGCCACCGCTGACCAGCTCAACGCCGTGCGCCGCGGGATGGATAAGCACTACAAGCTCATTGCCGACATCGACCTGTCCTCCTGGGGCAACTGGACGCCCCTCGGCGGCAACCCTGCCTACGAGTACAACGGCCGCGACTGCGTCCGCTTCACCGGCTCGCTCAACGGCAACGGCCATGTCATCTCCGGCATGACCATCGTGGATCACCGCGGGCAGCTCTACAACGAGGGCAGCTTTGTCCACCGCTGCTACGGCCTGTTCAACAATGTCTGGAACGCCGAATTCACCTACGAGGCGCATCAGGATAAGCTCTACGAAAACGAATCGTACAACAACATCTGGGGTCTCGGCATCGTGAACTACAACATTGATCTGAGCTATACGGAGATCGCCAACGATGTTCACATCGACATCGGCGCGCTGAGCGCGTTCATGTCCAACTCGCGTGTCTCTAACTGCTACGCCTCCGGCGGCAGCATCCGCGTGCAGCTCGGCGGCGGCGCGCCGCAGGTCTACATCGGCGGTCTGGTGTCCAACGTCGGCAACTCCGCCTTTGTGGACTGCTACAACACCTCGCCCATCACCGTCAACACCACCGACGGCGCGCGTGTCGGCGAAAAGCGCGTGCAGGCGGGCGGCATCATCAGCGGCATGAGCTACTGCTGGATCTTCCGCTGCTTTAACACCGGCGACATCACCGTCCCCTTTGCCGACAGCATCGCTCTGGACGCGATGGCCTGCGGCATCGTTGACACGCAGGACCACGGCGACCTGCCCGGTGTCTACGGCTACACGCGCACGGGCACCAGCTACCTCAAGGACTGCTACAACACCGGCAACATGACCGGCAACATGGCATTCGGACTTCTGGGCTACGCCTATGTGGACGTTTTTATTGAAAACTGTTACAGCGTGGGCGCGCTGAAGGTAGACTCCATGGCGGAAAAGGGCGGCACGGATTCGTCCTCGAACGACATCGCCTCCACCAGCGAGGGCTATAACTCCCTCAAGGGCAACCGCACGCACAACGGCGTCGGCGTCGTCTCCGGCGATGCGTGGCAGTATTCCTCGAGGCTGGGACGCAAGGTGCTCAAGTCCCATCCCGAGGACGCGCTGGGCCTTGTCAAGCCCGCCGCGGCGACCGTCGGCGGCTTCGCCGACGTGAAGGCTGCCGACTACTGCGCCGACCCGGTGCTTTGGGCCATCAAAAAGGGCATCACCAACGGCACCACCTCCTACACCTTCTCGCCCAACGTCAAGTGTTCCCGCGGTCATATCCTAACCTTCATCTGGCGCTCCCTCGGCTCACCGGAGCCCACCATCGCCAACCCCTACTCCGACGTGACGGCGAGCGACTGGTTCTATAAGAGCGCCCTTTGGGCCTACGAAAAGGGCTACTACACCGGCACCATCTTCGCCGGAAATACGGACTGCACCCGCGGCGAGGCCGTGACCTATCTCTACAAGGGCGTCGGCGCCGACGCCATGGGGCAGTACCTCTCGGCGGGCTTCACCGACGTTCCCGCCTCCGCTCCCTACGCCAACGCGGTCAACTGGGCTGTTTGGGCCAAGGTCACCAACGGCGTGAGCGCCAACAAATTCGGTCCGAACGAGACCTGCACCCGCGGTCAGATCGTCACCTTCCTGTGGCGCGCGCAGTATTACCGCGCACTGCTGGGCGACTGGGAATCCATACAGGATTTCATCTGACCTGCGAACGCAGTCCCCGTCCCATTCCTTTATCGCGTCTGCCATTCATATAAACCATTCTTACAGGAGGGAACCATGAAGAAGAAACTGCTCAGCGCACTGCTCTGTCTCGCTCTGGCGCTCACCCTGCTGCCGACCGCAGTCCTCGCCGCGCCGACAAAGCTCAATCACATCGACCTCGTCATCGACCTGCCCAAGGCGGGCGACCCCAACGAGTGGGAGACCGAGGTCACCATCAAATCCATGAAAAGCGGCAACATCGACCTGCTCGCCAACGGCGCCGGCATCATGTACACCGAGTGGGAGGGCGACGACGTCGAGACCGACGACGGGCTCTACTTCCGCGCCGGCACGACCTATCTGGTGAACATCAAGCTGGCCCTCGACCCCTCCAAGGGCTACTGCGCCAACTATAAAACCGTCAGCGGCGAAAATATCGTCGGTCCCGACACCTTCTCCGCCACCGTCAACGGCGTGCCCGCCACCATCCGCACCAGCGCCCAGTATTATCCCACCCTGCAGGTCAGCCTGACCATCGAAGGCGAGCGCTATACCGAGGCAGAGAAGGAGGAACTCAACGCCGATCTGGCGCGGAAAACGGAGATTCTCCGGCAGGCCAAGCGTGCGATGGTGACACCCCGCACGCAGGCCGTGGCAGCCACCAAGCAGCTCGAAAACTTCGTCACCGGTGTGACCGTCATGACCGACGCCTACCACGTTCTGGAGAACACCGGCAGCATCCGCACCCTCATTCTGGACACCGACCAGAGGATCACGGGGGACGGGACCTGCTTCTTCATCTGCTACGCAAAATACCTGAAGGAGCTCTGGCTCAGCGACAAGGTGGATGTCTATCAGTTCATCCAGGCGATGGATGACTACCTCTGGCTGCCCATCGCCGGCGTATACCGGTGGGAGAGGCAGAGCGACCTGCCCTTCTATACCGCCGAGACCGTGGTGTATATCCCCGAATCCGCCGTGCCCGCGCTCAAGGCAGCCCAGGCCCTGCGCGGCTATAAGATCCCCTACACCATCAAGACCTACTCGGGCAATGACGTCTACGCCGCCCAGAAGGCGGGCGACGCCGCCGCGAAGGACAACTGGTGCACCGCCCACCAGTACAACCTGCAGATCCGGACGGCCGACCGCGTCTACACCTACGCGCAAGCCTGCCAGTACGCCCGGCGGTATTACTATTCCTGCTCCATCTGCGGCAAGTGCGAGTACAACGCGAAGCATGTCGCTCCCCATAACTCGGATACGGAGATCATGCTCAAGACAGAGAAGCTCGCCCACTCGGATAACGGCGAATATCCCACGGCGGAGGCCTACATCGGCGTGAACGCCGCCGGAGAGCACGTCTACTGGCTCAGCTGCGAATACTGCGGCCACTCCTTCCGCTATCTCCAGCAGCATCTGACCGAGCGGGACCTTTACGCCTCCGGCGTGGATATGACCCTCGCGGAGTATCAGGCGGAGGCCAACGCCTCCCTGAAGTGGGAGGAAACGCAGGCGCTGAACACCAGCGAGCTGTATCCCGGCACCTTCACGCTGCCGCAGAAGTCCGCCGCCAAGACCAGCACCTGGGCCGAGAGTGATGTGAACCTCGCGCTCAACGACGATCTGCTCGATACCGCCCTGCTCGGCAGCGACTACACCAAGCCCATCAGCCGTCTGCAGTTCTGCTCCGTGGCGGTGCGTCTGGCGGAAACGCTGACTGGCAAGAGCATCACGCCCGCCGCCGCGAACACCTTCACCGACACGAACAACGCCTACGTCCTCAAGGCCTATGCTGCGGGCATTACCACCGGGACTGGCGACGGCACCACCTTCTCCCCCAACGAAACCCTAAACCGTCAGCAGATGGCGACCTTCCTCCGCCGCACGCTGCAATATGTGGAGAAGAACTCCAACTATTCCTACACCAGCTACACCTCCAAGCTCGCCTCCTACACGGATAGCGCGCAGGTGCAGAGCTGGGCAAGAGAGGCGATGGCGTTTATGAACGCGCTCGACCTTGTCAAGGGCACCACCGCCACCACGCTCAACCCCAACGGCAAGTGCACCATCGAGCAGGCGGTCGCCGTGGCGGAGCGCAGCGTTTACGCCCACCAGATCGGCTGGTATCAAGCCGCGCCGGTCACCAACGTCTATGAGTACGACGAGACCGGCGAGCTCGTGAACGAAGCCGGGACTTACACCTCCTTCGGCAGCACCAACGCCAGCCTCCATCCGGGCGATCTCGTCTGGATCACGGGCAAGCTGACCGGCGTGAGCGAGCTGCTCGCCGAAACCGGCGGCAGCGCGGCCGACTGCGTGTACTCCGCCTATCTTCCCGGCATCAACCCATACACCGGGCAGACCATGTATCTCCACTATCGCGACCTTATCCCCGTCCGCGGGTAAACAGACACCGAAAACCAACACCATCCGAAAGCGCGGAGGCCAACGGCCTCTGCGCTTCCTTTTCCTCTTCGGTTTTCGGTCACTTCGGCGCAAATGCCCGACAGGGCTTGCGGGATGCGCCGCGGGATGATATGATCAAGGCGGCACGCTGTGCCCGCCTCTCCGCCGTCACGCTGCGGAGAGAGAACCGACAAAGCCGAGGAAGCACTATGGCATTGAAAAACAGCACCGACCGCGGCGCTTTGGAGCGCCTGCTGCTCTCGCGCCTGCCGCGCAAGGAGATCAGCACGCTCGTGCAGAGCTACACGCAGCCCTACCGTGAGCTGATGAGCTACTACCGCTGCGCGATGATGGAGGTTGAGACCAAGTTCAACGTCCTCAACGAGGAGCTTTCGCTCCAATATGACCGCAACCCCATCGAGAGCATCAAAACGCGCCTCAAGTCCCCCGAGAGCATCGCCGAAAAGCTCCAGCGCCGCGGCTTCCCGCTGACGGTGGAGAGCATCGAGGAAAATCTCAACGACATCGCCGGCGTGCGCGTCATCTGCTCCTTCCCGTCGGATATTTACCAGCTCGCCGACGCCTTTCTGAAGCAGGATGACATCACGCTCCTCCAGCGCAAGGACTACATCGCCGCACCCAAGCCAAACGGCTACCGCAGCCTGCACCTCATCGTGGAGACGCCCATCTTCCTGCACGATCAAAAGCGCATGATGCGCGTCGAGGTGCAGTTCCGCACCATCTCCATGGACTGGTGGGCGAGCCTTGAACACAAGATCCGCTACAAGAAGGACCTGCCGGAGCTCGACCACGTCAACCTCGAGCTGTTCGAGTGCGCGCAGATGAGCGCGCAGCTTGACGCGCGCATGGAAAAGCTCCAGCGTCTCGCCGAGACCGCCGCCGCGGAGCAGCGTTCCGACAGCCGGTGGGGTGAGCGCCGGTCCGGCCCGCTCACGCGCTGAGCGCCGTCATCCGGCTCGCCGGCGCTCCCATCCCGTTTTCCGTTCCATAAGCCGACAAGGCTTCCCTGCTTCGGCAGGCCAAGACCGACGGGAGCTCCCGTCGGTCTTTCGTTTGCTTTTCTGCTCCCAATACGCTCCGCACCCCGGCATCAGCCCACGAGGTACGCCCACAGCGGCAGCGTCAGCATGGAGAGCAGCGTCGTGAACACCACACAGCGCGTGGCGAACGGCGCATCGCTGCCGTACTTCGCCGCGAAGATGGCAGCGGTCGCGCCCGCAGGCATTCCGGTCATCAGCACGCTCACGCCCAGCGCCGTCGGCTCAAGGCGCAGCAGCGTCCCGATGCTCAGCGCCGCTGCGGGCAGGAGCGCGAGCCGCAGAACGCTGAAAAGCGCCGTATCACGATTGCAGATACTTTTAAGCGGCACGTCCACCAAAATGGTGCCGACGATGAACATGGTCAGCGCGGAGTTGCAGCTGCCGATGTACTTCACCGTATTGAGCACGACGGACGGAAGCTGCACCTGCGTGATCATGCAGAGCAGTCCTAAGTAGATGGCAACGAGGCAGGGGTGCGTCAGCACGTTTTTGACGACCTTCCGTTTGTCCACCGTCTCCCCCGCGACGAAGTAGGTCGTGCCGACCGACCACATCACGATGCGCATGGGAATGAGGAAGATGGAGGTGTAGAGCACGCCGACCTCGCTGTAGATGCCCTCGGCAATGGGGTTGCCGAGAAAGCCGCTCATCGGCACGATGGTGCAGTATTGCAGCACCTTCTTCTGCTGCGCCGGATAGCGGTTATAGAGGAATCGGTTCAGCGCCAGACAGAGGAGCTGCATCACTACCGCACTCGCGAGCAGCGCGGCGCAGGCTCTGAGAATGTCCGCGTTGAAGTCGATGAGACAGGATTTGAAAATGTTGCAGGGAATGACGACGCTGATGCACAGGTCGGAAAGGCATTTTTTGCCGTTCTCGTCGATAACACCCTTTTTCTTCAGCAGCGCGCCGGTCAGCATCATCGCAAACAGCGTGAGCTGCAGGCTGCCAAGCTCTAAAATACTCATACCGCAAATGCCCCTCTTTCGTAAAAACGCACCTTTCAGCCGGAGCATTGAACGGGAGGAGATTGCGTAAGCCCCCCTTCAACACTTCGGCTGAAAAGCAATATCCGCTCCAAGGCGCGCCTGTGTGTGGAAGTCAGAGCCGCGAAAAGGAGGCCGCCGCTCCGATATAGTCAGGCGATGCTTGGATCATGGATAGCATACCGCAAATATCTGCTCTTGTAAAACTGTTTGAGTCGGTATAAGATACAGGAAAAAGCTGTAAGGAGGCCGTGTTATGAACTTCGATTCGCTGGAATACTTCTCCGTGCTTGCGCAGGAGCGGAGCTTCACCCGCGCCGCCGAGCTCCTGCACATTACACAGCAGTCACTCTCATCGCACATTGCCGGCTTGGAGCGGGAGCTGAACTGCCAACTCATCGTGCGCCATATCCCGCTGGAGCTGACCTTTGCGGGGCAGACCTTCCTCCGCTACGCGGAGGAGCTGCGCCGTACACAGCACACCATGCTGCATGAGTTCTGCGACATTTCGGAAAATCAGAAGGGGGAACTGCGCGTCGGCGTCGCGTTCACACGCGGGCGTGCCGTCATGCCGCGCCTAATCGCCGCATTCCAGCGCGAATACCCGAATGTAGAGATCACATTGGTCGAGGACTCCAACGATGCACTGCAAAAGCTGCTCCTCGACGGCGATATCGACCTTGCCATCGCCGATTTTTCCAAGGTGCCACAGGAGGTCGAGCTACGAGACTTTTACGACGAGCACGTTGTCCTCTGCCTGTCCGACGCACTGCTGAACCGCTGCGGCCTCGACCTCGCCGCGCACGAGGCGGCGCTGCGCGCGGGCGATCTGAGCAGCCTGCGCGACTGTCCCTTTGTCCTCGGCCATGCCGCAGACATCGGCGGGCGCATCGGGCGCGAGCTGCTGCGGCGCTCCAGCGTAAAGCCCATCGTCAAGGCGACCTCAGAGAACATCGAAACACTGCTGGAGCTGTGCGAGCAGGGCATCGGCGCGTGCTTCAGTCCGGAAAATCTTGTCCATACGGCGCTGCGCGAGGAGCAGATCGCACATCTGCATCTCCTGCGTTTTGAAAATGGCGCGTCGTACCCCATTCGCTTCGGCTATCTCACGCGCTCGTATCAATGGAGCGTCATCGAGGCGTTCATCCGCATCGCGCAAGAAAGCATCTGACGGCGTTTTCCCCCAATCTTCCAAAACCACGTTCTCGTCTCATCGTCTGTAAGTTCGCCTCGCCCTGTGCTTCCTTGCAGCGCGCCTCCGCCCTTCCGGCAGATGCGTTCCGTCTCGCCCCGCACAATGCCGCTGCGGCAGCAAGCGTCCCATAAAACGAAAGCTCTCTCCTCCGCAGCTGTATTGACAGACCACAGCGGGAATGTTACCATGAACACATCAAAAGCATTGGGAGAGAAAATAGATGACACTTGATAGCTTGAAGGTCGGTACGTCCGCCGTTATTACCGCTGTGGGCGGAGACGGAGCCCTGCGCTGCCGCCTGCTGGATATGGGGCTGATCCCGCACACCCGCGTGACGCTCCAAAAGGTCGCGCCGATGGGCGATCCCATCGAGATCCGCGTGCGCGGCTACGAGCTGACGCTGCGCGTAGAGGAGGCTCAAAAGATCGAAGTGGAGGGTGAGCTGAAATGATCTTTGCACTCGTCGGAAATCAGAACTGCGGCAAAACGACTCTCTTCAACGCCCTCACCGGCTCCAACCAGCACGTCGGCAACTTTCCCGGTGTCACGGTAGATCAGAAGACGGGCGAGATCACAGATGAAAAAGGCTGCGCCGTGGTGGATCTGCCCGGCATCTACTCCCTGCGGCCCTATACGCAGGAGGAGATCGTCTCCCGCGATTTTATCCTCAACCAAAAGCCGGACGGCATCATCAATATTGTGGACGCCACCAACATCGAGCGCAATTTGTACCTAACGCTTCAGCTGCTCGAGCTGCGGATACCGATGGTGCTGGCGCTGAACATGATGGACGAGGTCCGTTCCAACGGCGGCTCCATCGACGTGCAGAAGATGAGCGCCGCGCTCGGCATCCCTGTCATACCGATTGCGGCCGCAAAGGGCGAGGGCGTGAGCGAGCTGGTGGATCAGGCGATCGCCGTGGCCCGGAGCAAAACCCTGCCCAGGGTGACGGACTTCTGCGCAGACGATTCCGCCGTCCACCGCTGCATCCACGCCGTCACGCACCTGATCGCCGACCACGCCGACCGCATCGGTGTGCCGGCACGCTTTTGTGCAACAAAGCTGATTGAAGGCGGCGATGACCTCGCCGACCGTCTGGCGCTCGATCAGAATGAGCGCGAGCTGCTTGAGCATTGCATCGTGCAGATGGAGAGCGAAGCGGGGCTCGATCGCAACGCGGCGCTTGCCGATATGCGCTACACCTTCATTGAAAGCGTTGTGGCATCGTCGGTGGTGAAGTGCCACGAGAGCCGGGAGCACGCCCGCTCGATGAAGATCGACCGGTTTCTTACCGGACGGTATACGGCAATCCCCGCCTTTCTTGCCGTTATGCTGCTGATATTCTACCTCACCTTTCATGTGATCGGGCAGCGGCTGTCCGACTGGCTTGCGGTCGGCATTGACGCCCTTACCGCCACGGTGGACCATGCCCTGACCGCTTACGGCATTAACCCTGTGGTACATAGTCTCATCATCGACGGCATTTTTACGGGCGTAGGCAGCGTGTTGGTGTTCCTGCCTATCATCGTGACGCTCTTTTTCTTCCTCTCTATCCTGGAGGATACCGGCTACATGGCGCGCGTTGCATTTGTGATGGACAAGCCTCTGCGTAAGATCGGCCTGTCCGGCCGCAGCATCGTTCCCATGCTCATCGGCTTCGGCTGCTCCGTGCCGGCCATCATGGCGACGCGCACGGTATCGAGCGACCGCGACCGCAAGATGACCATCCTGCTCACACCTTATATGAGCTGCTCGGCGAAGATCTCCATCTACGCGTTTTTTACCGCGGCGTTCTTCCCGACGCACCGCGCGCTCGTGATGATCTCTCTGTATCTGCTGGGCATTCTGATCGGGATCGTCGCAGCCCTTATCATGAACTGGAGCACATTCCGCGGGAAGCCGGTACCGTTTGTTATGGAGCTTCCCAATTACCGTTTGCCGAGCCTCAAGAGCGTTGCGCTTCTACTGTGGGAAAAGGCCAAGGATTTTTTGCAGAGGGCCTTTACTGTAATTTTTCTGGCTACGATCATCATCTGGTTCCTGCAAAGCTTTGATATCAGGCTGAACGTGGTTGCCGACAGTGCCGACAGTCTTTTGGCTCTCATCGGTCGATGGATCGCGCCGGTGTTCGCGCCGCTTGGCTTTGCGGATTGGCGCTGCGCGACCTCCCTAATCTCCGGCTTCATTGCAAAGGAATCCGTCGTCAGCACGCTGGAGGTTTTGCTGGGCGGGGCCCCGCTTTTTACAATGTTCACCAACCGCTCCGCCGCGAGCTTCCTGGTCTTTACGCTGCTGTACACTCCGTGCATCGCGGCAGTGGCCACGATTCGGCGGGAATTCGGCTCAACCCTAAAAACAATAGGCATTGTGTTGATGCAGTGCTGTGTCGCATGGATCGCAGCATCTGTCGTCTACGCCTTGATCGGTATCTTATGACGGGCAGGTGCTGATCCTCAATACACTCCGGCTCAAAACCGGCGTGTACCAGGCTGATTTTGAGTTCTTCGAGGTACCGGAGCTGTGCCATGTTGGTTTGATCGTTCATTTCGAAATCCTCCTATAAAATGCGAAAAGCCGGAGCGTCCTGTGACGCTCCGGCCTTTCAAGGTAATGCGGTTAGAATATAAAAAGCACCACACTCGAATAGAGTGTGGTGCTTGGAGCTGGTGGGGTGACTCGAACACCTGACCTGCTGATTACGAATCAGCTGCTCTACCGACTGAGCTACACCAGCGTCTTTCTCAAAGACGAGTGATATTTTAGCACACTTTTTTGCCCGCGTCAAGACAGAAACCATTGTTTTTTCCCAGCCGTTTACTTGTAAAAGTAAATTCCGGTAGGGGCTGGAAGTTAGTCTTACAAATAGT
>ERZ808245.1147-NODE-1147-length-11266-cov-11.192936_pt1 | contig 11266 bp, 7 predicted proteins | sample MGYA00521243_ERZ808245 | MGnify/ENA primary metagenome ERZ808245 (study PRJEB31516, sample SAMN03275576) | gut metagenome | biome: mammalia-associated habitat; material: feces | host: Papio cynocephalus | place: Kenya | collected 2012-07-07 ... | reverse complement strand
GTTACGCTGCCGTCTGCGTTTTGGAATTGCTCGACGATTGCGGGAATAAGTCTCGACGTTGCAAGACCGCTGCCGTTGAGGGTATGCACGAAGCGCGGTTTGCCCGTTTCGGAATCGCGGAAGCGCGTGTTGTTGCGGCGCGCCTGATAGTCGTTTGCGTTGGATACGGAAGAACATTCCTTGTAAATGCCCATAGACGGAATCCAAAGTTCGACGTCGTAAGTTCTCGCCATAGAAGCAGAGCAATCCCCTGCCGCGAGTTTGCTGACTCTAAAATGCAAGCCGAGTTGCTCGACGAGTCTGGAAGCCTTTTCGACGAGTTCTTCAAAAGCCTCTTTGCTGTGGTCGGGGTGAGCGTATTGCACCATTTCGACTTTGTTGAATTGGTGACCTCTTATCATACCTCTCTCTTCCGCTCTTGCGCTGCCCGCCTCTTTTCTGAAACAAGGCGAGTATGCAAAGAACTTCATAGGCAACTTGCTTTCGTCGATAATTTCGCCCGCGTACATATTTACGAGTGCGGTTTCCGCGGTGGGAAGCATAAAGCGGTTGCGCTTTCTGTCCGCATCGACGTCGAGCCAGTACACCTCGTCGCTGAATTTCGGGAATTGACCCGCGCCGAAGCCGCAGTTGTATCCGAGTTGATAAGGCGGAAGGATAAACTCGTAGCCGTCTTTAAGGTGTTCGTCAACAAAATAGTTGAGCAACGCCCATTCGAGCCTTGCGCCCAAGCCTCTGTAAATCCAAAAACCGTTGCCCGAAAGTTTTACGCCTCTTTCGTAGTCGATCATACCGAGATCGGTGCAGATGTCGACGTGATTTTTGAGCGGAAAATCGAATTTGGGCTGTTCGCCGACTATTTTGATGACCTTGTTGTTTTCTTTTTCGCCGGGAAGAAGATCGGGATCGGGAATGTTGGGCATACAAGCAAGCGCGTCGTTGATTTTTGCAACGAGGTCGTTTATCTTTGCGTCGCCCTCTGCGATTTCGTCGCCGAGTTTTCTCATTTCGTCAAATATCGCCTCGACGGGTTGACCCGCTTTTTTGAGAACGGGGATTTGCGCCGAAACCTTATTTTTTTGCGCTTTGAGTTGTTCGATTCGTGTTATGGTCGCCTTTCTTTCGTCGTCCCACTCAATGATTTGGGAAAAGTCCGCGGCGTAACCTTTCTTTGCAAGGGCGTCAACCACCTCTTGCGGATTGTTTCTGATTCTTGCCAAATCCAACATAGTATTTTCCTCTGATGTCGATATTGTTTTTATGATTTTATTTGCAAAACGCGCTTTTATGTTTCAAATTCGCGCGCTAAAGCCTTTGTTATGCGATTATGTTCACAAGTCTGTTCGGAACGACGATAATCTTTTTGGGTGCGCCCGAAAGTTGGTCCTTGACCGCTTCGAGTGCCGCTTTTTCGATTTCGTCCTTGCTTGCCGAGGACGAAACGGTGACCTTTGCTCTCATCTTCGAGTTGATTTGAACGGCGAGTTCAACCTCGTCGAGCACCATTGCGGCAGGGTCGAACGTCGGGTAGGATTGATTGAAAACGCTGTACTTTTGTCCGAGCATTTCCCAAAGTTCCTCGCAGAAATGCGGCGCGAACGGCGCAAGCAAAAGCACGAGGTCTTTTGCGCAATCCTTGTAGATGGCGTTCTTCTTTGCCACGTTCACTTCGTAGTTGTACATCGCGTTGACAAATTCCATAAGTCTTGCAACCGCCGTGTTGAACGAAAATACGCCGAGGTCGTTGGTGACGCACTTTATCGTGTTGTTGCGCACGCGGTTGAGTTCCTTTTCCGCCTTTGAAAGAGGCGCGTCGTCAAAGTTGACTTCGTAACACTTTTTGACGATACGTTCCACTCTGTCGAAGAAACGGCTGATGGATTCGAGTCCGTTGTCGTTCCACGGACCGCCCTCGACGTAGTTGAAGCCGAACATAAGATACACTCTGAAAATGTCCGCGCCGTACTTTGCAATCGAGTCGTCGGGCGATACGACGTTGCCCTTGGATTTGGACATCTTGTTGCCGTCGGGACCCAGTATCGTGCCTTGGTGAACGAGAGAAAGGAAGGGTTCGTCGAAGTTGAGATAGCCCATATCTCTCAACGCTTTGGTGAAGAAACGCGAATACAAGAGGTGCATACAGGCGTGTTCCGCACCGCCGATGTATTTGTCCACGGGAAGCATTTTGTTTATCCACTCGCTGTCGAACGGCGCTTTTTCGTTTTTTGGGTCGGCGTATCTGAGATAATACCAACTCGAACACACAAACGTGTCGAGCGTGTCAGCGTCGCGTTTTGCGGGGCGTCCGCAAACGGGGCATACGGTGTTGATAAATTCGTCGCACTTTTTGAGGGGCGATTCGCCGTCGGGCGTAAAGTTTACGCCCAGCGGAAGGCGCACGGGCAAATCTTTTTCGGGAACGGGAACGTCGCCGCAGTGGTCGCAGTGAATAATGGGGATAGGCGCGCCCCAGTAGCGTTGACGGCTTACGAGCCAGTCGCGCAAACGATAGTTGGTTTTCAGACCGCCCTTGCCTTCTTTTTCGAGTTTTTTGAGGATTGCGAGTTTGCCTTCTTCGCTCGTCATACCGTCGAACTCGCCGCTGTTGCAAAGCACGCCGTATTCGCAGAACGGAAGGGCGTCGTTTGAGCCGTCCTTGCTCTTGATAACTCTCTTTACGGGAAGTCCGAGTTTTTGAGCAAACACGAAGTCGCGCTCGTCGTGAGCGGCAACGCCCATAACCGCGCCCGTGCCGTAACTTGCGATAACGTAGTCGGCAACCAAAATAGGCACTTCTTCGCCGTTGACGGGATTGATTGCGTAAGAGCCGGTGGGTACGCCCGTCTTCTCTCTCGTAGAGGACATACGGTCGATTTCGGTGGCTTTGGCGCTCTTTTCCTTATACTCTTCGACCGCCGCCCTTTGTTCGTCTTTAACAACCAAATCCACGAGCGGACTTTCGGGCGCGAGAACGACGTAGGTTACGCCGAATATCGTGTCCGCTCTTGTGGTGAACACTTTGAATTTGACGTCGCTGTCTTTGACTTGAAATTCGACTTCGCCGCCGTAACTTCTGCCAATCCAGTTCTTTTGCATAAGTTTGGTCTTTTCGGGCCAGTCGAGTTTGTCTATGCAATCGAGCAATTCGTCGGCGTACGCGGTGATTTTGAAGAACCATTGATTGAGGTTCTTGTGCGTGACCTGACTTCCGCATCTTTCGCAAACGCCGCCTTGCGCTTGTTCGTTGGCAAGCACGGTGTTGCAGGACGGACACCAGTTTACGGGTGCTTCCTTGCGGTATGCGAGTCCTTTTTTGTAGAGTTGAAGGAACATCCATTGCGTCCACTTGTAGTAGTCGGGCATACAGGTTTTGATTTCGTAGTCCCAATCGTACATTGCGCCGATACGCTTGAGTTGTCTTTCCATCGTGGCTATGTTTTTAAGCGTGCTTTCCTCGGGGTGAATACCCGTCTTTATGGCGTAGTTTTCGGCAGGCAATCCGAACGCGTCGAATCCCATCGGTTGGAAAACCTCGTAGCCTTGCATACGCTTGAAGCGCGCGAACGTGTCGGCAGGTCCGTAGTTGTACCAGTGTCCCGCGTGAAGTTTCGCCCCCGAAGGATAGGAAAACATCTCGAGACAATAATACTTTTTGTCTACTCTTGAACGGTCGAACTTGTAAAGCCCGGTGTCCGCCCAAATCTTTTGCCACTTGCTTTCTATTTGCTTATAATCCATAAGCGCGAGTTACCTCTACAAAAAATAATAATATTTAGTTTAATACCATTACGAAACATTGTCAAGCGCGAGCGCAAACTCGAACCGCTCTTGCGCTGTATATGCGGCTCGAATTTTCGACGATATGCGCAATATTCGCATTTTTGAAAGATTTGCGACGATTGCCTATTGAATAGGGGAAGAAAAATTGGTATAATCGACGTAGCATACAAAAATGCGGAGGAAAATTATGAAAAAACGTATTATTTCGGCATTGCTCATAGTCACGATTTTTGCGGCGTTGTTCGCGCTCGTCGCCTGCAATGACAAAGGCGAGAGCGTAACGTTCGTAAAAACAGACGGCGCAAAAATTATAGACGAAAACGGAAAAGCAATAGGGCTTTACGGCACGAATCTCGGCGGCTGGCTCGTGCAAGAGAGTTGGCTCGTACCTACGGACATAGGCAAAACATACGGTCAGATAGATATGATGCTCGACCTCGCAAACAGATTCGGCAAAGACGGTATGTATCGTCTTCTCGACGTTTATGAGGACAACTGGGTCTCCGAACTCGATTTTAAGCGTATCAAAGACCTCGGCTTGAACTGCGTGCGTATCCCCTTCACCTATATGAATCTCACCAACCCGATAAAGAAAGTCGGCGACAAATACGAACGCACGCCGTATGCCGAACTCGCCGTTGACGAAAGCAAGTTCGAGCGCCTCGATTGGGCAATCGAGATGTGCAAAAAGTATTCGCTTTACGCAATACTCGATATGCACGGCGCGGTCGGCTCACAAAACGGCAACGACCATTCCGGCGATATTGCGTATCCCGACGGCGGCAGACTCTGGGGCGAGGACGAAACAGGCGAAATTTGCCGCTCAAAGACAAAAGAAATTTGGATTGCGATTGCAAATCGCTACAAAAACGAACCGACGGTTGCGGTTTACGACCTTATGAACGAACCGGGCATAAAAAAGAACGGCAACCAAACTACAACCTCGAGAACGCACGCGTATTTCGACGAACTTTACAAGGCGATTCGCGAAGTCGACAAAAACCATATCATAAGCGTCGAATCCTGCTGGACGTCTTTCGACCTGCCCAACCCCGCAAAGTACGGTTGGGAAAACGTGATATATCAATATCATCATTACAACTGGGCAAGTTCGGGCGTTGCAAATGCGGCCTATTACGGTCAACAAATTACATGGAATAATTTGGCGACAAAAAAATACAACGTGCCTATCCTTATCGGCGAGTTTAACGTATGGCCCGACTCGCACAAAGACAAAGTGAACGCGACGGGAAAAGAATCCTCGCAAACGGAAGCGCAAGCGTGGAACGGCGTTGTTGAACTTTATTGCGGCCTCGGTTGGAACTTCACCACCTGGAACTTCAAACACGCCTCAAAACACTCGTCGTGGGGGCTCTTCAACTATGACTCCGACGTCGAGGGAATGAAAGAACAGGCAAACTATATGACGATGAGCGAAGACGAAATCGCAAAAATCTGGGCAAGACACAACTCTGAAAACTACGTCGTCAATACGTCTTTGACAAATTGCATAACGCCCCATCTTTCCTCTTTCAACACAAACGGCAACGACAACCGCTCACTCAAAGAAATCAAAGCCGATAAGAATTACTACATTCTTCGCGATGAAAAAGACAATGAAAACGAGGATTGAGCCGCAACGTTGGACATAACGAATCAATCGTGATATAATAACTCAATCAACGAAAACGAGGGACAATATGTTCGTATCATTCGAAGGTTGCGAAGGCGTAGGCAAATCCACGCAACTCAAACTTCTCAAAGAATATCTCGAATTTACAAACCAACACGCCGTGTACGTGCGTGAGCCGGGCAGCACCCATATAGGCGAGCAAATCCGCAAAGTCATTCTCAACCCCGAAAACGACGAGATGACGGGCGTCACCGAAGCGTATCTTTACGCATCGTCGAGAGCGCAACTCGTGCGCGAGGTAATAAAACCCGCGCTCGAAAGAGGCGAACTCGTGGTGTGCGACAGATATGTGGACAGTTCCGTTGCGTATCAAGGTTACGCTCGCGGTTTGGGCGCGGACCTCATAAAGAAAATCAACGCGCCGGCAATAGACGGACTCTTGCCCGACGTCACGATTTTCCTCGACTTGAAACCGAGCGAAGCGTGGCGCACTTTCCGCATAACCGACGACAGACTCGAACTCGAATCGGCGGACTTCCACGACAGAGTTTACGCGGGATATAATGCAGAAATGGCAGGTTCAGACCCTCGTTTCGTGCGCATAAAACCCGATTTCGACAAAAACGTGACGTCGCAAAAGATTATAGCGGCGCTTAGAGAAAGAGGTGCCGTCAAGTGAGTGAAATCACCTTTGAAAAAGTCTTGCGCGCCTCGCGTGCGTACGGACTCATACGCAACGATTTTTCTTCGGGACTCGGACACGCGTATATGATCGTATCCCCCGACGACGAAATCGTCGACGAATTTTTCACGCTCGTAGCGGCAAGCGTTTATTGTCAAAACGGCAACGCCTGCCTTCAATGTTCCGAGTGCAGAAAGGTGCTTCACAACAACCACCCCGACATATATCACGTCTTCCCCACCAAGGACAAAATCAAGGTTGACGACATAGAGCAAATGCTCGACACCGTGTCCGTCAAACCGCTTTCGGGACACAAAATCTACTTCATACACCGCGCGGACCAAATGAACGCGCAAGCGCAAAACAAACTTCTCAAAACTCTCGAAGAACCGCCCAAAGACGTTACGATTTTTCTGGGCGTGGCAAACGAAGCGAGCGTCCTCGACACCATAAAATCGCGTGCGAGAACGATTGCTATGGACGTGTTCGACGAGGACGTCGTGTACAACGCGCTTATCTCGCTCGGCATAGACGAAAGCACTTGCGCCGTTGCGGCGGCGTGCAGCGAAGGTCAACTCGGCAAAGCGCGCAAAATCGCACTTTCGCCCAAGTACGCAGACCTTTACAAGTGCGCGATTTACGTTCTCACCAACCTCGCGCGCAGTTCGGACGTCGTAAGAGTGGACGGAATCGTGACGAGCGAGTCTGATTTGAACGGACTTTTGGACATTTTGAGCATAATCCTTCGCGATATGCTCGTGTGCAAACAAAATCAAAATCTGATGTTGTCCAAACACTTATCATCGGACATAATAAATTTGAGCGGACGTTACTCGGAGCGCGCTCTTGCGGAAATTCTTTTCAAGATAAACGTCGCAAGACGCAAACTCTCGCTCAACGTCAACGTCACGGCAACCGTGGACGACTTGCTCTTTTCAATGTTGGAGGCAAAACATAAATGGCAATAATCGTAGGCATAAAATTCAAAAACACCAACAAGGTGTATTATTTTGACCCGAAGGGTTTGACCTTTGAGGAAAACGACGGCGTTATCGTCGAAACGGCGCGCGGACCGGAATACGCAACCTGCACCATCGCAAACAAGGAAGTCGACGACAGCGAAATCGTGCAACCGCTCAAACCCGTAATCCGCAAAGCGACGGACGAGGACTTGAAACGCCTTGAAAAAAACAATCAGGACAAAGAACACGCCCTCAAAGTCATCCGCGAAAAAGTGGCGGAAATGAACATAAATATGAAACTCGTGGACGCCGAATACACTTTCGACCGCACGAAACTCATTTTCTACTTCACCGCCGAAGGCAGAGTGGATTTCAGAGAACTCGTGCGCGTGCTTGCGTCCATATTCAAAGTCCGCATCGAACTTCGTCAAATATACGAGCGCGACGACACCAAAATGCGCGGCGCACTCGCGCCTTGCGGCCGCCCCTGCTGCTGCACCACCCACCTTCCCGACTTTGAAAAAGTGTCCATAAAGATGGCAAAAGTGCAAGGATTGAGCCTCAATCCTCAAAAGATAAGCGGCGTGTGCGGAAGATTGATGTGCTGCCTAAAATACGAAAACGCGTACTACACCGAAACGTACAAACTTATGCCGAAAGTGGGAAGCAAGGTCAAAACGCCGGACGGCGAAGGCACGGTTGAATCCAACGATTTGATAAAGCAAACCGCCCGCGTAAAGGTTATGCTGAAAGACGGCAGTTTCGACGTGCGCACCTACGCCCTCGAAGATATGAAAATCGGCGAGCGTCAATCCACCGCCGAAATCGATTCGATGTCCGACAAAGAGGACTAATTAAAAACCGCTAATCAAAAAGAGGCATTTGACCGACAATCCGTCGCACAAATGCCTCTTTTTTCATTCGCAAACACTTAATTATTTTCCCTCTTTGCCTCTTCCAAATCTTTCCCTTTTCCCCACAAAAATTTGTCAATCTGTCGATATGTATAATTTTGCAAATCAAACGCACTTATAAACGCATTATATATTGTAAAAAATCTGTCATACGGGATTTTGTCTTTGCAGAACCTGTTTGTAAAACCGTACTTTTTGTTTATATCCGACAACACTTTACGCGAAATCTTATCATAAATCGGATATTTTGTATTGTTGAAAAAGGCGCAAAACTTACTCGCAAACGACAAATATTCTTTGTCGCCGACTTTTGAAATTTCCGACACCAACAAAATATCACCGTTGTTAAGTCGATTTTTTAAATCATTCACATTAATTATTCGTTGAATGAGATTCTCAAAATCAGACGGATAAATGTGCGTGCTATACAGAGTGTTTATCAACGCGGCAACGGCAATTATGTTGTCTTCGTTTATCTCGCTTAATTTTGAGAATCTTTCTATCATCTCGTCTTGCCTGCCCGATTCGCTCTTATTAAATCGAACATTGTACTCCTCTATCTCGGATTTTAACTTTACAATATTTTCAATGTTTATTTTTGTTGTTTCCATACGTTTCCTCAATATAATCTTATGCTACATATTCATAATTCTTAGTAGCATTTATTAGGCTTGTATTATATTCCCCAATGAGAATTGCTTCCCATTGCTCCTTCGTTCCTGTATAGTTTACAGTTTCCAGTCCATAACAATATTCGAAAGCATAGTCTCCAATACTCGAAACGCTATCGGGAAGTGTTACGCTTGTCAAATCACAACAATTATAAAAGGCATAGGCAAGAATGTTTCCGTCCGACACTGTAATATGCCTCAAAGATGACGGGATATAATAATACTGCTCGCGTTTTTGTGATGTGCTATCATAATAATATTGCTTTGTTCCAACACCACCGTCATAACTGTCAGTGCCAAAGATATATCCTAACGGATATTTGTAATCACTGCTTGTGACATTTGCTTTTGCTCCGACAAATGGGATTGTAATGCTTTCAAGAGACGAACATCCAGAGAACGCTCCGTAACCGATGCTCGTCACATTGTCCGAAACCGTTATACTCGTTAAACCGGTACAATTTTTCAAGGCATTTGCGGGAATACTCGTTATCTCGTTTGGAATGGTAAAATCACCGGTTGGGATTGCGCCGTCAATGTACAGTCTCGCATTAGTTGAATTGACAAGCGGATTGCTTGAATTATTCTCAAAATCGATTGCACACCATTTTTCTAGCGATTGAATATTAATATCTTTAATTCTTGAACAAGAATAGAATGCATTTTTATCTATACTCGTCACGCTGTCAGGAATGTTTATGCTCGTCAAGCCCCAACAACCATAAAAAGCATTATAGCCAATGTTAGTCACACTATTAGGGATTTCTATCGACTTAATCATCGTGCAACCCTCGAAGCCAGCAACACGGCTTCCTCCTGCAATGCTTATATGTTCAAGACCGTTGGGAATATAATAGCCTCTTACTTTTACACTATTCGCAAATTCTTCACCAGAAAAACAATCTATCCATGAAACATAACCATTTGAGAGTGTTAGCGTTGTAAGCCCTGAGCATCCGATCAATGTCCCTTTTCCCATATTCGTTACGTTTTCACTAAAAACAACATTTTCAAGACTTGTCACGTTTTTAAACAATCCGTCTTGGAACGTTGCGTTTGTTGCGTTAAAATACGCCGCCGTCAATCCGATGCAGTTTTCAAATATTTTTTCACCGATAAATAAAACATTCTGCGGAATCGTTATTACCGACAATTCGCTATGATTTGCAAACAATCCGCTTGCCATTACACGCGTGTCGTCTTTGAGTTCTTCAATCTTTTTGCAAGCACCCTTTACACCCAATGCAATATCGTTGGAATAAATAACCCCGTCGTTTTGATTTTGATACCACAACGAATTTACCAAGACGCTCTTTCCGACAGAGGTCACGGAACTCGGCAAAGATATGTTTTTCAATTTGGCACAACCTGCAAAAACGTTATCGCCGATTGTCTTAATGCTTGTCGGCAATTCGATATGATCAAGAGCAAGCCAATTTCTAAAAGAATCCGTCGGAAGAGATTCTACCGACTCGTCGAGATAAGCCAAACTTATTACGCTATGATACATCCCGAACGAAGAAGACGGCACTTCTTTTCCGTAAAACTCGGCGCAGAAAGCATTCGCGTCTTGATTGTACATTAAAATTGAGCCTTTCACGCTCGATATGCAGGTATAACCGCAAAAATCGCACTGTTCACCCGATAGCAATTTGCTGTGCTTGTCAAGATTCTCGATTTGCGCAATCTCTTGACGTCTTTCTGCGCCGCATACTTCGCAAACGTCTATTTCAAATCCGCTTGACGTACACGTTGCAGGAACGCTTTTAGTTTTTATATATGTATGCGTGTGCGTTCCAGACGGCGTTCTCGGAATATCCGTAACATCGCGGCGCTCTTTACATCCGCTTATTGTGCAATGGTGTGATTTCTCGCCCTTTGTAAAATATGTAGGTTCTACATCAATTGTCCATTCCTCTGAAAATTTATGTTCACCGATAGTCGGCATATCTTCGTACTCTTCCGCATTGCACAGCGAACAATACCAAACTCTCAACCCCTTTTCGGTGTGCGACGGCATATTAAGAACGTGCCATTCGCCAAACTCGTGTTTGTGCGACACCCATTTTACATAAACGTCCAAATCACTGGAAAACCCGATTTTTTTCAACGCCTCAAATGAAGTCGCTGTACGGAACAGTGAATCCAAATATATTCCGTCCATTGAATAGCCTGTTCGTTCTATCGTAGGTATATCGTCGTCTATTGTCCAAGTAAACGTCTTTTCGCCATTGTTTGGGTGCACCGTAACAACATACACAACGGGAACAGACGGATTTTGCGGTTCTTCCGTATTAGAGTCCGTGCTATTGCACGCCACAAGCGCAGTACACAAAATCAAAACCAACGTAATTGCCAAAACAAAAGAAAATTTTTTCATTCGTTTTCTCCCAATCAAAAAACGGATGCAAATTTGCACCCGTTTTCCACAAAAATATAACAAGTGCATATCCGCTTGATTTTGCCACAAACCTTATCCAAAGAACAATCGGATAACGCGAATAATGCACCTGTTACCATAAGGTAAGGCACCCGATTGTTCTCTATTCAGTTTGTGGCGACAATAGAATATCACCGATCGGACAAATAGTCAATATATCCAAAATCTCAAACATCAGCGAAAG
>ERZ808245.1143-NODE-1143-length-11287-cov-3.485488_pt1 | contig 11287 bp, 5 predicted proteins | sample MGYA00521243_ERZ808245 | MGnify/ENA primary metagenome ERZ808245 (study PRJEB31516, sample SAMN03275576) | gut metagenome | biome: mammalia-associated habitat; material: feces | host: Papio cynocephalus | place: Kenya | collected 2012-07-07 ... | reverse complement strand
CATCGTTTCCAGATACAGACGGCGGGCGACGACCTCTTTCGCCGCCAGATATTCTTCCAGCACGGCGGTAAAGCGGGCGGAATCGCCCGTCGCGGCGTCGACGACGCGGGCTTTGTACGCCTCGGCTTCGGCGTTGATGCGCGACGCTTCGCCGCGGGCGCGGGGCAGAATGTCGTTGCGGTAGGCTTCGGCTTCGTTGCCCAGGCGTTCCTTGTCCGCTTTGGCGCGCTGAACGTCGTTGAACGCGTCGATGACCTGTGCGGGGGCGTCGGCTTTGGTCAGCTGGACGGACGTGACGGCGATGCCCGTTTTGTACTTGTCCAACAGCGACTGCAACGTCTTTTCGGCGCGTTCCTGAACGCCCTTGCGGTCGTCGGCGATGATTTCCATGATGGGCGTGACGCCGATCGAATCGCGCATCGCGCTTTCCGCCGCCGTGCGCACGGTCGATTCGGGATCGCGGACGTTGAACAGATAGTCGCCCGCGTTTTTGACTTTCCACGTCACGGTGAAGTTGACTTCGACGATGTTTTCGTCGCCCGTCAGCGCGATGTTTTCCGCGCGCAAATCGCGGGAAACACCGCGGCGGCGCGGATCGGACGAAAATCCGATTTCAATGCGGTTTTCGCGCGACACGTTCGGCGTCAAAACCGTTTCGACGGGATAAGGCAGGTGGTAATGCAGCCCCGGCGCGGTCGTGTAGGCGTATTTGCCGAAACGCAGCACGACGCCCTGTTCCTGCGGCTGAACCTGATAGAATCCCGTCAGCACCCACAGCAGAGCGATCACGCCGGCGACGCCCCACGCGCCGCCGAATCCGAAACCGAATCCGCCGCCTTTGCCGTTCAGCGCGCCGCGGACGCGTTTTTTGCCTGTTTTGAACAATTCCTCGATTTCGGCGGTTTCGCCGCGTTCGGAACCCCACGGGTTTTGATCGTCGTCGTTGTTGCCCCACGGGCTTTTGTTGTCAGCCATTTCAGTCTTCCTTAATTCCCAGAACCGTTTTCAGTTCGTTCCATTCGCCCTTCATCAGCCCGCTGTTTTCAAGCGACACCTTTTCGCCGCCGATCATGCGGCGCACGGCTTCCAGCCCGTTTTTGGACAGATGCGTTCCGCCCAAAGCGTGCTGTTCGAACGCTTCGGTCGCCAAAGGCACCCATTTGCGGCAAACGTCCAAAATCACGTCGGCGTAGTCGCGGATTTCCTTCTGCGCGTGCGATTCGGCGCGCAGGGACAGAAAATGAAACAGGTTGTGCAGATCCGTTTTCCAATACCACTGGGTGTAGACGCTGACGGGCAGATTCATGCGCGCCAGTTCGCGCGCCAAGCCCTTGCGGCTTTCGTCCGCCCGCGTGCCGTCGGGGTTTTCGTTCAGCATGTATTCGTAATCGTCATAGCATTTCAAAGCGTCCGCCTTTAAAATATCGAACACCTTTCGCGCCTCGTCCATCGGCAGGACTTCGCCGCGCCCCTGATGATTCGCCGTCGACTGCGCCGCCATGTCTTCGAATTTCGGAAAGTAGAATTCGCGGTCCAAAATCGAATAGCGCGCCGAATATTCGTTGATGCTGGCGGTGCGGTGGCGCACCCAGTGGCGGGCGACGAAGATCGGCAGTTTGACGTGCAGTTTGATTTCGCACATTTCAAACGGCGACGTGTGGCGGTGGCGCATCAGATAGTTGATCAGCCCCTTGTCCTGCGACGTCTGTTTCGTCCCGCGCCCGTAAGACACGCGCGCCGCCTGAACGATCGCCGAATCGTCGCCCATGTAGTCGACGACGCGGACGAATCCGTGGTTTAAAACGGAGAAAGGCTTGTAAAGGATTTCTTCCAGCGCGAGGACGGTCGGACGTTTCGTCCGATAGGACTGCGCGGTCAAATCGTCGATGTCGCGCTGTTGTTCTGCGGTCAGTTCCATAATGATTTAAAGACTCCGTAAAAAAATTTCAGTCAGTTTAAAGCACCGGCGGACAAGACGCAACTTTTTAATATCCCGAGGCGGAAACGCCGCCGTCGGGCGTTCGGCCGTTTATCGGTTTGGAAATCGCCAAAGACAGCATCGGTTGGTCGGAATATTTGGACGGAATTGCCGCCGACGAAGCGAATTCTTTTTCCGCCTTGATCGGCTTCAAAATGAAAACGCACCCCCCCGTCGGTTTAAGCGCGTTTTACCAGCAGTCTTCGGAAGAAGATCAATTACTTGGTTATTTTGCCACTGGAGAACCCGCAACAACAACCGTGAAATTCAAAGCGTTCGGATTTGACGGAACCGTTTACGCGCCGTTGTCGGAACGTTTGTATTTGACAGGAAGCCTCGGTCTAGGATTTTACACTTTCACCGTCAATACCTCGTTGGGAGGAAGCGTCAGCGAAGATTTCACCGGATTTCGCGCCGGATTGGGTTTTGAATACCAAATCGCCGACAAGTTTTCCGTCAATGCGGGTTTCCGCTATGTCGGATTGTTCAGCAACGATAACAGCGGCTACGATTCCGTTGAAAATTTGAAAGAAGCGACGATCGGCGTCAAACTTTATTTCTAATCAACAAACGAAAGCCCCGCTTGGTGTCAAGCGGGGCTTTTCATTTTCATATGGTGTCACGCTTTGGCGATTTTGAACGTGACCGCCGCGTCGCCGACCTCTTCGGTGTCGCCGGACAATCCCGCCGTTTCGTCGAACGCCGTCGCCAAGACCTGTTCGGAAATATAGGCTTTGTTTTCCCGCAGCGCCGCCAAAACGGTTTCGTCGCCGGAAGTGTAAGCCACCGTGATCCTGTCGGACACGTCGAAACCGCTGTCCTTGCGTTTCTGCTGGATCACGCGGACGAAATCGCGGGCGATGCCTTCGCGTTCCAATTCCGGGCGGATTTCCGTGTCCAGAACGACGACCGCCGTGTTGTCGGGCAGCGCCTGCCCCGCCTTGCCGTCTTTCAGCACCAGTCGCAGCTCGAATTCGTCGGGGTTCAGCGTCTGTCCCGCGATTGCCAGCGTGCCGTCGGCGTTTTTATGCCATTCGACCGTTTTGGACGCGGCGAGGATGTCTTTCATAAACCGTCCCAGACGCTTGCCGACCAGCGGCGTGATGATGTACAGCGTCCGGTCGGCCAATTCGGCGACATCTTGCGCCAAAATCAGCTCTTTGACGTTGACCTCGTCCTTGACCAGCTCGGCGTAATCCGCCAGACGTTCCGCGTCGTTGCCCGCGACCGTCATCGACGCCAGCGGCAAACGGTTGCGCAGTTTGCGTTCTTCGCGCACCGCCTTGGCGGTCGAACAGACGGCGCGGACGAAATCCATGTCCGCGACCAGCTTTTCGTCCGCCGCGAACGCGTCGTAATCGGGATAGTCCGCCAGATGCACGCTTTCCTCGCCCGTCAGCGCGCGGTAGATGTATTCGCACGTCAGCGGCTGCAGCGGAGCGATCGCCTTGACCAGCGTCACCAGAACCGTATAGAGCACGTCAAAGGCTTCCTGTCCGTTTGAAACGTCCCAGAACCGCGCGCGGGAACGGCGAATGTACCAGTTGTTCATGATTTCAAGGAAATCCGCCACGTCGGCGCACGCCCCCACGATGTCGCAGGCGTCCAGTTTTTCCGTCAGCCCTTTGACCAGATCGCGGGTTTTCGCCAGAATGTAGCGGTCCAGCACGTCTTTCGCCGTCGTTGTAAAGTTGGCTTTCAACCCCTCGGCGTTCGCGTACAGCGTGAAGAAATAGAACGCGTTCCACAGCGGGATCAAAGCCTTGCGCGACGATTTAGCGATTTCCTTTCCTTCGCGGTCGATGGACAGGTTGCCCCCGCGCAAAATCGGCGAAGACACCAAAAACCACCGCAGCGCGTCCGATCCCAGCGTGTTGAACACGTCCGACGGGTCGGGATAGTTGCGCAAACGCTTCGACAGCTTTTGCTGGTTTTCGTCCAGCACGACCCCGTGGCACAGACACGTTTTGAACGGCGCGCGGTCAAACAGGGCGGTGCTCATCACCATCAGGGTGTAGAACCAGCCGCGGGTCTGCGCCAGATATTCGACGATGAAATCCGCGGGCGAGTGGTTTTCGAACCAGTCTTTGTTTTCAAACGGGTAATGCACCTGCGCGAACGGCATCGATCCCGATTCGAACCAGCAGTCCAGCACGTCTTCGACGCGGCGCATCATGGATTTGCCCGTCGGATCGTCGGGGTTCGGACGCACCAGCGTGTCGATGAACGGACGGTGCAGATCGGTGACTTTGACGCCGAAATCCTTTTCCAGCTCGGCGATCGATCCGTACACATCGACGCGCGGATATTTCGGATCGTCGGATTTCCATACGGGAATCGGCGCGCCCCAGAAACGGTTGCGCGAAATCGACCAGTCGCGCGCGCCTTCCAGCCACATTCCCATCGCGCCGTTTTTGATGTGTTCGGGAATCCAGTTGATCGTCTGGTTGTTCGCGACCATTTTGTCGCGGAAAGCCGTGACTTTGACGAACCAGCTGTTGATCGCCTTGTAGATCAGCGGGGTGTCCGTGCGCCAGCAGTGCGGGTAGTTGTGCTTGTACATTTCCTTTCGCACCAGCTTGCCTTCGGCTTTCAGGCGTTTGATAATCGGCTCGTTTGTTTCAAAAACCTGCATTCCCTGATAATCGGGAACTTCTTTGGTAAAGCAGCCTTTGCCGTCCACGGGGCAGACCACGGGGATGTTGTAGGGCTGGCAGGCGATCATGTCGTCTTCGCCGAATCCGGGGGCGATGTGAACGATGCCCGTGCCGTCCTCGGTCGAAACGTAGTCCGCCTGAATGATTTGGAACGCGTTCTTCGTCCCCTCGAAATACGGGAACAAAGGCTGATAGGTGCGTCCGACCAGCTCCGCGCCCTTGACCGTTTTGACTTTGACCGCTTTCGCCAGCTCGCGCTTGTAGCGACCGACCAGAGCGGAAGCCAGAACGTACTGAACGCCGTCTTCTTCGTAAAAGTCGTAGTCAAACTCCTTGTTCACGCACAGCGCCAGGTTCGACGGCAAAGTCCACGGAGTCGTCGTCCACGCCAACGCTTTGACGGGTTTGGCTTCGCCTTCAATCGGGTTCAGCGTGAACATCACGGTCACGGACGGGTCTTCGCGTTCGCGGTAACAGTTATCCATGCGCGTTTCAAAGTTCGACACGGGGGTTTCCGCCGCCCAGCTGTACGGCTGAATGCGGACGCCCTCGTACATCAGCCCCTTTTTGTACAGTTCCTTGAACGCCCAGATGATGGATTCCATATAGGGCAGATCCATCGTTTTATAGTCGTTGTCGAACGACACCCAGCGCGCCTGACGCGTGACGGTCTGTTTCCATTCGTTGGTGTACATCAGCACGCGTTCGCGGCACGTTTCGTTGAATTTGCCGATGCCGTAGGCTGAAATCGCGGCGCGTCCCGAAATGCCCAGAAACTTTTCCGTGTCCATTTCGGCGGGCAGACCGTGGCAGTCCCAGCCGAACCGGCGTTCGACGCGGTGCCCGCGCATCGTCTGGTAACGGGGAACGATGTCCTTGACGTAACCGGTCAGCAAATGCCCGTAGTGGGGCAGTCCGTTCGCGAACGGAGGACCGTCGTAAAAAACGTATTCGTTCGATCCCTTGTCGCCCGCGGCGCGGTTGGCGACGGATTTTCTGAACGTGTCGTCCTTGCGCCAGTATTCCAGAATATCGCGTTCCAGCGCGGGAAAGTCCGCCTTTGCCGAAACGTCGGGATAATGCTTTGTTTTTTCCGTCATGGTGTTCCACTTCTGTTGATGTTGACGTCGTTTTAATATAAAGCTTTTAAAACAGACGGCGGATATTATCAACAGAATCCTTGACGCAAAAGGCATTTTAAGGGATTCTGAAACGACTTTATGATTCTTTCGCACCACAGGGCGGGACAAAATTTATGACGCAAAACACCGATTCAACCGACAACCGAAACGACGCGACAATGCTGTTTTCCGGACGAAGCCCCGGCGCGCGCCCCCGCGCGGACAAAGGCGTCCTTTGCGGCGCGGTCCTGACCGCCGCGTGGCTGTTTTTCGCCTGCGAATGGGCGATTTCGTCGGGGTGGTGGGACGCGCGGCTGGATCTGACGCCCGCCGAATACCTCAGCTTCGCCGCGGGGCTGCTGTCGCCCGTCGCGTTCGTCTGGGTCGCCGTCCTGTACTTTTCGTCCCAGCGCGAATACGTCAAACAGGCGGGGCTGTTGCGCGCCTACGTTTCCGAACTGACCGCCCCCGGCGACGGCGACAGGGAACGCGTCAAAAACCTGCTGGACGACATTCGGGGGCAAGCCGCCGATCTGAACAACGTTCAGAAACTGCTGGAACAAAGCGCGCGAAACGTCGAAAAAACGCTTTCCGCCCGCATCGGCGAACTGACCGGCGTCGCGCGCATGCTGGACGGCGGCGTCGACGAAAACGCCGAAAAAATCGCGAAACGAACGCGCGATCTGAAAGAATTGTCCGATCTGACCGAAGACCGCGTCCGCCGCGGCGCCGAAGCGATGGAGGCGAATCTGAACGCCGTCGGACGGGCGGGAAGCCTGACGCAGTCCGTCTTGTCCGACCTGACAGCCGCTTTGCGGGACGGCGCGCGCGTTTTGCAAACGACGGGCGACGACTTAAAGGACAAGACCATGAACCTGTCCGCCGAAATCGCGCGGCAAAGCGCCGTCCTGAACACGGCGGCGCAAAACGTCTGCGACGGGTTCGACCGCCAGACGGCGACGATCGAAGCCGTCCTGTCCCGCCGCGCCGCGGAAATCGTCAAGGCGGGAACGGACGTCGCCGGTTCGCTGGCGGAACAGTCCGCCGCCGTCAGCCGCGAATTTTCCGAACAGTCGACCCTGCTGGCGACGGCGGGCGGGGAAATCGGCGACGCCGTGACGGCGATGAGCGACGATCTGAACCGACAGACCGCTTTGCTGCGCGACGCCGCGGACACCGCGCGCGCCAACGCCGAAAGCATGCTGGAACGGCTGGAAAACCGCCTGACCGCCCTGCGGGACGTCTTCGACCGTCAAAACGCCGTCATCGCGGACAAGGACGCCCGCCTGACGCAAACGTCAGAAAAACTGCTGGAAACGTTCCAGCAGCAGAACACTCTGCTGGACCGCGAAGCCGAAAAGATCGTCGCGCGCTTTAAAACCATCGAAACGTCGATGGACACTTGCGTTTCCGAAATCAACACGGTGTCCGACACGGCGATCGAACGGCTGTCCGACGTGTCCGCCGCTTTGGACGGCAAAGCCGACGTCATTTCGAAAACGGGCGCGCAGGTGTGCGCCGACATTTCGGCGCTGGACGAATCCGTCGTCACGCAGATCGAAGCGTTCGCGAACGCCGCCGACAACGTCAAAAACAACGCGAAGAGCGTGACGGAAAGTCTGACCGAATCCCTGACGGAGCAATCGCGGCGCGTCGACGCCACGCTGAACGCGGCGGAAAGCCGCCTGACCGCCCTGCGCGAAACGTTCGCGGACGGCATCGATCAAATCAAATCGACCATCGCCGACGCCGAGGAAAAATCCGACGCCGCCTGCCGCAAAATCCGCAAACAGACGGACGAGCTGTCCGACCTGACGGGCGCGCTGTCGTCGCAGGCGATGGTGACGGAAGCGTCTTTGGCGCAACAGCAGAAATACATTTCCGCCGCCGCGCAGAAACTGGAAGAAACCAAAGCCGGACTGAAAGAACAGTCGGACGGACTGATTTCCATATCGGAAACGATGGCGGCGCGCGCGGACGAAACCGTGTCCGCCCTGTCGAAAGCGTTGCAAGGGACTTTGGTCGAATCTGGCAAAGTGTCCGAAGAGCTGGGACGGATCGAAAGCGTCCTGTCGGCGAAAACCGGCGCGCTGGATCTGGCGGCGCGGCACACGGTCGACGTCGCCGCCGCTTTGCGCGACGGGCTGGAGCGCCACAAAGTCCTGCTGGACGACGCGACGCTGAAAATCACCGCCTGCGCGGACGAAATCGGCGCGCGGATTTCGCGCGGAACGACGCAAATGGACGTGTCCGGCGAAGCGATGAAATCGCGGTCGGAACAAATGATTTCGCTGTTGGAAACGCAGATCGCGACCTTTACGCAAAACATCGGCGCCGTTTTGGAAACGGCGAAATCCGCGTCCGCCGAACTGACGCAAAGTTCGGAACTGGCGAACGACATGTTTTCCCGTCAAAGCGCGACGATCGGCGCCGTTTCCGACAAACTGGCGGAACAGAGCGCGCAGACCGCGACGCTGTTGCGCGAACAATCCGAACAGGCGGACAAGGATCTGGAACGCCTGATTTCTCGCGTCCGTTTGATCGAAGAGGGGCTGAGCGTCCAAACCAAAGAACTGGCGAACGCGTCCGAAATGATGGTGTCCCAGCTGGAAACGGTCGGAACCGCTTTGACCAGACAGACCGAAAGCCTGACGGCGGCGGGCGACGCGGCAAAGGCGAAAATATCCGAAACGGGCAGTCTGCTGACGCAAACGGCGAACGACCTGTCCGCCTGCGTTCAGGACGCCTGCGCGCGCCACACCGCGGCGGCGTCGGCTTTGGAAAACAAGCAGAAAGAGTTTAAAAACTCCGCCGACGACATGATGAAACGCTTTGCCCAGCTGCAGGGCGAAATCGAAGAACAGACGGAAGGTTTGCAAAAACAGTCCGCCAAATCGACCCAGCAGGCGATCACGATTCGCGATTCCATGCAGCGCCACATCATCGATCTGGGCGACGTCGCCAATCTGGTCGCGACGCAGTCCCGCATGGGCGAAGCCGCGCTGGGCAATCAGATCAATTATCTGAAAGAAGCCGCCGACGACGTCATGACCCACATTCGCAACATCAACGACGCCGTGCGCCAGAACACGAACGATTTGCTGACGGCGTCGTCGCGCATCGGGTTCGAACTGGACGCCATCGGCGAAAACATGCGCCAGCGCAACGACGAAGCCAACAAAACGGCGGGCGAATGCCTGACCCGCACGCAAAACGCCGCGCGCGAACTGGAAGAACGGTCGAAACAGCTGACGGACATCGCGGCGCGCGCCGTCGGGGAATTGAACGACGCCGGCGAAACCGTCGCCGCGCGGACGCAACAGTTGCAGGCGGCGGGCGAAACCGCGCGCGGACAGCTGGAATCCGCGGGCGAAAAGTTCCTGGTTCAGGCGCATCAGGTCAACCGTCTTTCGGACGACGCGCAAAAGGCGCTGAAAAATATCGGCGTCGTCATTCGCGAACGCGCCGTCGATCTGGGCAAAGTCGCGGGCGACGCGGGAACGCGCGTCAACGCCCTGAGCGCGATCGTCGACAAAGTCGGCAAGGAATTCGAGGAAATGTCGAACAAGGGCGTCATTCAGATCGATCTGGCGGGACAGCGTCTGCGTTCCATGATCAGCGAAGTCGCCGGCAATTCCGAACGCATCGCGGGCGAAGTCCGCAAATCCGGCGAACAGTTCGTCGAACAGTCGGATCTGCTGTCGATCGCCGCCGACGACGCGTTGAAGCGTTTGCAGGAACTGCTGTCCCTGATGCGCGACAACGCCAAGGAAATTCAGGATTCCGGCGAAAAGATCTCCGCGCAGTCGATCAAGCTGGGCGGCGCGTTCAACCGTCAGGTGCAGGCGCTGATTTCCGCGTCCCGTTCGGCGGAGGATTACATCGCCGCGCTGGACAAGAAAAAAGAAGACGCCGACGTCGACCGCTTTATGCGCGACGCCTCCTTTGTCGTCGAAAAGCTGCAGTCGCTGGGCGTCGACATGGCGCGCCTGTTCACGCCGAACGTCGAAGACGACCTGTGGAAACGCTATTATTCCGGCGATCACGGCGCGTTCGTCCGCCACCTGTCGCGCGCCATCGACAAAAACCAGGTGCGCAAGCTGACGGAACTGTTCACGGAAAACGCGGAATTTCGCGAAAACGTGGCGCGCTACGTTTCGGAATTCGACGGGATTCTGGCGCGCGCGCGGGACAGCGACCGCGCGGACGTCCTGACGGGCATTCTGCTGGGATCGGAAGCCGGACGCCTGTATATGGTTCTGGCGCGCGTTTTCAACAAGGAAGTCTGACCTTTTCACGCCGCCTTCCCCCTAACCCGCCGAGAGGGAAAGCGGTTTCGAAAAAGTTTAGAATCGCTTTAAATAACAATTTTGCCTATTGCATTTCAAAGGATAATTTTATATTATTTGAATTTGCGGGAAACGCCTGTTCAGGGTTTTCCGCAGGCAATGTCATGTTGCTTATGAAAGGATATGACGAAAATGACAAATTTGACGACCAACACGATGGCTTTACTGCCCGCCGTTCAAAACGGACTGCATTCCTATCTGGCGGCGATCCGCCGCATTCCCGTTCTGTCCGCGGAAGAGGAATACATGCTGGCGAACCGGTTTCGCGATCACGGCGATCTGTCCGCGGCGAAAAAACTGATTTCCGCCCATTTGCGTCTGGCGGCGAAGGTCGCGTTTTCCTACCGCTATTACGGTCTGCCTTTGGAAGATTTGATTTCCGAAGCCAACATCGGGCTGATGCAGGCGGTCAAACGTTTCGTCCCCGACAAGGGAAACCGCCTGTCGACCTACGCCGTGTGGTGGATCAAGGCGGCGATCAACGAATTTATCCTGAAATCGTGGTCTTTGGTGCGCATCGGCACGATCGCGGCGCAGAAACGCCTGTTCTACAATCTGCGCAAAATCAAGGCTAAACTGGGGCTGTACGGCGATTCGGCGCTGGATTCCGACAGCGTGAGGGAAATTTCCAAAAACCTGCACGTTTCCGAATCGGACGTGACCGAAATGGACATGCGGCTGAACGGCGACGTGTCGCTGAACACGCCCGTCTACGACGACGGGTACGCCGAACGTCAGGATTTTCTGACCGCCGACGGCAACATTGAAAACGAAATCGCCGAAAACCAAGAGGCGACTCTGCGCCATGCGCTGTTGACGCAGGCGATGAACGCCCTGAACGATCGGGAAAGGATCGTCGTCCGAGCCAGGCGGCTGTCCGAAAATCCGGAAACGCTGGACGAATTGGGCGAACGTCTGGGCGTTTCCCGCGAACGCGTGCGCCAAATCGAAAACCGCGCCGTCGAAAAGCTGGCGCAGTTCGTTCAAAGCGCGAACGTCAAGCCCTTCGCCGCGCCGAACTGAAACGCTTTTTTTTTCAAACGGAAAGAGGGACGCCGTCCGGTCGCCCCTCTTTTCCGTCTTATTTCGCGAACAGATTCAGCCAGCCGCCGTCGGGCATGACATAGCGCGTCAACAGCGCGGCGCACAACAGCGCGTACAATCCGGCGAACACGTCGTCCA
>ERZ808245.1141-NODE-1141-length-11312-cov-4.664653_pt1 | contig 11312 bp, 6 predicted proteins | sample MGYA00521243_ERZ808245 | MGnify/ENA primary metagenome ERZ808245 (study PRJEB31516, sample SAMN03275576) | gut metagenome | biome: mammalia-associated habitat; material: feces | host: Papio cynocephalus | place: Kenya | collected 2012-07-07 ... | reverse complement strand
GAACCTTCACCGTGAAGGGCGTCGCGCAGGACGACTCGCGCATGCCGGTCGAAGTGACCGTCACGGTGTCCGAAACATCCTCCGACGTCGCATCGTATGATGGCGGAGCCCTCAAGGTCTCCACGGAAGGCACGGTGGTCTTCGCCGAGCCCGATGCCGTGCGGGGATATTCGCGCCGCGCCCTGCTGACGGCGCCCAAGGCCGGAACCGTCGGCATGACGGATGACGGCGTGCGCTACGATGCGCTGGCCGCGGCGGCGGGCACGTACAAGTTCGTCGTGCGTTACGCATCGAAGGACGGAAGCCTCGCCGATGTGACATATACGGCCAACGTCGTGAAGGATCTGGCGGACGCCACGCACCAGCGGGCATCCGCGCACGATCCCAGCATCGTCAAGGAAGGCGACACCTACTACGTGTTCGGCTCGCATCGGGCATGGCTGAGGTCCAAGGACCTGAAGAACTGGGAATCCTTCGAGAACAACCTCTCCACCGACTACGCCGAAATCCTCGCCGAACCATGGGCCGCATGGTCCAGCCAAAACGACAACGCCAACACGGACATCTCCGGCAACATGTGGGCGCCGGACGTGGTGTGGAACAAGACCATGAACAAGTGGTGCATGTATCTGTCGCTCAATGGCGGCGGCAGGAACAACGTGCAGAAATCCATGATCGTGCTGCTCACCGCGGACCACCTTGACGGTGACTGGACCTACGTCGCCCCCGTGGTCTACTCCGGCTTCCGGGACTCCGACGTGGCCGCCACCGACATCGGCAGCGGCGAAGGCAAGGTCGATGGCGTGCTGGACGCCGACGGCAAGGTTCCGACACGGTACCTCAGCCTCGACGACCGTGGCGTCAACGCCATCGACGCCGACGTGCAGACCGACGACGATGGTTCGATGTGGCTGAGCTACGGCTCCTGGTTCGGTGGAATCTGGATGATGAAGCTCGACCCGGCCACGGGTCTGCGCGACTATGCCACCACATACGGCACCGTCAAGAACGAATCCGACGTGTACTACGGCAGGAAGATCGCCGGTGGGGCGAACAACTCCGGCGAGGGCGCGAGCTACGTCAAACGCGGCGACTACTGGTACCTGTTCGTCTCCATGGGGCAACTCGGCGTCGACGGAGGATACCAGATCCGCGAATTCCGCTCCAAGAACCTGACCGGACCGTACGTCGACCAGAACGGCAACTCGGCCCGCTACGGCACGGTGATCGCCGGCTCGAGCGGATCGGGCATGAACAAACTCGTCAATCGAGGATTGAAAGTGCTTGGATCGGCATCCTATAACGGAATCGCCGAAATCCGCGCCGCGCAAGGAGGCAACGAAGTCTACATCGACGACGACGGCTCCATCTACAACGTGTACCACACGCGTTTCGTGGACCGGCAGCGGAACGAAACCGCCACTGGTTCGGACAACGAGCTGCGCGTGCAGCAGATGGTCGTCTCGCCCGATGGATGGCTGGTCTCCACGCCATACGAATATTCCGGCGCGTTCCGCCAGAAGAGCTCGTACACGGTCGACGAGGTGAGCGGCAGCTACCAAATCGTGGTCAACGATCCGACGCGGACCTATGCCACCAATACCGAACAGGTCTCCGACGAAAGCGCCCGCCTCGCCGACGCCGGCATCGTCCATGCCGCGAACATCGATCTCGCATCGGACGGTTCCGTGTCCGGACAGGCCCAAGGCACGTGGAGCCTGGACGGAAACACGGTGACGTTGCACATCACCGCCAGCACGGTCGGCAACAACGCCAGCGGCATGATGGGCGATTACGCGCTCACCGTCTGCGAACAGCCGAACGAAGTCGGCGGATACGCGCTGACTCTTGCCGGAGTCGGTGGCAACGTGTTCACCTCGGCGGGATCCGACGTGCAGTCCGCAGCCGGAAAGACCTCGGTGTTCGCGGCCAAGCAGACGGCATGGCCGGCCAATGAGGACCCGGACGATCCTTCCGGACCGAATGACCCGTCCCAACCGTCGAACGACGCGAACGGCAACGGCTCCAATGCCCAAGCCAACACGGAATCCAAGAAGGAATCGGCCGCGAGAACGCTGACGTCCACGGGATCCGCGGTGGCGGGCCTTGCCGTGGCGGCACTGCTGCTGGCTGCGGCCGGAACGCTGACCGCCATTCGCCGCAGGCGACGTGGATAGCGGGCCGGGCAACGGTGGGGCCGTCGCGCCATCGGCGGTCCCACCGTTGCCCGATCGCCGCACATGACGGTTTTCACAACGGTTTTCACAACGGTTTTCACAACGACATAAGGAGAAACAGCACATGACACGCATCACATGGGCCAAGCGCCTGCTCGGCGCGGCGCTCGCGGTGCCGATGACGATGGCAGGCATGGCATTGGGCGTCACCACGGCGGTGGCGGCCGACACCGTGCCCACCGACCATCTCGTGGCGCAATACGATTTCACGACAAAACCCGCTGACGGCAAAACCGTCGCCAACAGCGCCCCGAACGCCGCATTGGGCGCGGCGACGGTGCAGAACGCATCGGACGGACTGTGGTCGGGCGAATCGCTCACCCTCTCGGGCGGCGCGAAAGACGGATCCGGCGATTGGGTGAAACTGCCGGAAAACATATTGGCGAAGGCCACGTCGGCCACCGTGACCATGGAGGTCAAAGCCGATGCCACCATGCTCGGCAACTTCCATTTCATGTGGAACATCGGCAACAACAGTTCCGACACCGAATACTTCTTCACGTCATTGAACTGCGGATCGGGACGCAACCCCTTGGTCGGCATCAAGGCGAACGGCGCCGAACAACTGGTGCAGTCCGAATCATGCGCGGTCACGGCGGACCGGTGGATGTCCGTCACCGCGCGCATCTCCAACGGGCAGGCGCGACTGTACATCGACGGGCGGCGCGTGGCGTCCGGAAACGTATCCGCGACACCCGCCAGCATCGCCGACCAATCATTGAACACCATCGGACGATCCCCCTGGCCCGACACGCTGTTCAAAGGCTCCGTGGCCAATTTCCGCGTGTACGACAGCGCATTGACGGAAGAGCAGATCGCACGGATCAGCAATGCCGACGCGGCCATCCACGCGGACGAGCTCACCGGATCCGTACTGAACGGACTGGACGTGCCATCCTCGGTCGATGCCGAATACATCGCCCTGCCCACCGCCGGCGGAACGGTGGAATGGAGCTCCTCCGACCCATCCGTCATCGCGGCGAACGGCGTGGTGAACCAACCCTCCAAGGGACAGCCGGCGAAGAGCGTGACGCTGGTCGCGACCACTACCGTACGCGGGCAAACCGCCACCAGAAAATTCACGGTGACCGTGAATCCGACCGATAAAAGCGACGCCGACAGGCTCGCCGACGCCGCGGCCGGCTATGTGATTCCCACCGTCGTGCGATCCGGCGACGCGCTGCCCAAGGCCGCTGAAGGCACCCATGCGGACGTCGCCGCCGTCGACGGCGACATCGCCGTGAGCGATGGCGTCATCACCACCGACGCGGACAAGGCCGCTGAAGGCGCCATCACCGTGAAATTCTCCAAAAACGGCGTGGACGGAACCGTCGTCAAGAAATTCACCGTCAGCGTGCTTCCCGAATCCCAATCACAGGTGATCGCGGCGTACGACCGCAACGCGACCTCGGAAAACGAAGCCAACAACGGCGACATCGCGCATAGCATGCACCTCGCGTTGCGCGGCAACAACGGCGCATACACGCCATACAACGAAAACTACGGCATCTTCTTCGCACGCTGCGCCACCGCGCAACCCGAGAACATGAACACCGTGGACTGCGCGCGCAGCATCAAGGATCCGAGCCTCTTCTACCTGAAGAACGGCGAATTCGGCGTGGTGTCGGTACGCACCAATCGCGGAACCGACGTGGCCGAATCCACCGGAAGCATCCTCGTGGCGACATCCAAGGACCTGCTCTCCTACGATGAAGCGGAAAACTCCGGTTCCATCATCGACCTCGGCGAAACGAACGGCGTGAACGATCCACGCATCACATGGGATTCCGCGAGCGGCGACTACGTCATCTCCTGGAAGGACGACAACGCGGTGGCCAAATACACCACGGCGGCAACGCTCGACGGCAAGAACACGAAACTCGGAAACACCATCATCGGAACCGCGGCCAACGGAAACGCCATGGACGCGTCCACGGTGAAAGGCATCGACGATTTCCGTTCCGGAGCGACCATCCCCGTGTCCAAAACCGTGGCCGACAAGCTCCAAGTGCGCTTCGGACGCATCGCGAACACCAAGGTGACCACCGCCACCAAGGAAATCACGGTGAAGAAGAACGCCACCGAAACCGAGATCAAAACCGCACTGGCAGGCATCGACAAGGCGGAGCTCTCCTATTCGGACGGCTCGACCGGCACGCTGCCCATCAAGAACTGGGATCTCTCCAAAGTCGACACCTCCGAAGCGGGAACGTACGAAGCCACCGGCTCCATCAAACAGACCGAATACCAGATTCCCTTCGCGGAAGACCGAGCCGATCCATCCGTGCAAAAATGGGAATGGACGCATCTGGTCGACGGCAAGGAAGTGACCGAAACCAAGTTCCTGATGATCGCCACCAACGACATCAACGGTGATTGCACCTGGCAGGCGGGTTCTCCGCACATGCCGTTCCGCATGGCCGATTCCATCGAAGCGCTCGCCGACACCCCCGGCGACGCGAACGGACTGATCTCCAACTCCGGCAGCACCAAGGGATACAACCCCAAGGAACACACGCTGCTCAAGGCCGGTGACACCGATGCGGACGGCAACGCCATCATGCACAGCTTCTGGGCTCCGGAAATTCACACCATCAACGGCAGACTGACCATTCTGTTCATGGCCGGCTACGGTAATTCCTGGACGAACGGCCATGCGGTGTACATGCAGCTCAAGCAGGACGCCAACGGATACGATCTCGACCCGACCGATGCGGCCAACTGGGAGAAGCCCGTCACGATTCTGCGCGCCGACGGCAAGGCGCTCGCCACCGATGCGCAGGGCAATGTCGGCATGAGCCTCGATATGACGTATTTCGTGGCAGGCGGCAAGAGCTACTACGCATGGCAGCAGCTTGGCGCAACGTACATCGCCACCGTCGATCCGGCGAATCCGGCACGTCTCACCTCGACGCCCGTGCGCATCGTCGCTCCGGAATACGCGTGGAACGTCACCATTGCCGAAGGCCCCAACGTGGTGGTCCGCAATGGCAAGGCGTATCTCATCTTCTCCGGTTCGTCCGTTGGAAAGACCTACACCACAGGTCTTGCCGTCGCCGATGAGAACGCCGACCTGACCGATCCGGATAACTGGAATGTGCTCAATTATCCGATTCAGAAGTCCGGACCGTTCAACGGCAAGATGCAGCTTGGCACCGGTCATGGCATGTGGAGCGAGGACGAGGACGGCAACATGCTGTATGTGTTCCATGCATATGCCGACGCCACCGATGGATTCACCAATGTGGGAGGACGCGACACGTTCGTGCGGCGCGTGCACTGGGCTTCCGACGGGTATCCGGTATTCGATATGAGCCAGGACGAAGAGCTCATGGCATCGGCGCATCAGAAGGTCACCGTGAAGGTCGTGGTCGAAGATGAGAAGCAACCTACGGATCCTTCCGGGCCGTCCACGCCTTCCGACCCATCGACGCCTGTGAATCCGGAACCGGGGGCTTCGGGAGGCAATGGCGCCGGCGGTAATGCCACTGGTAACGGCTCCGCTGGCGGCAACACTGCAGGCGGCGATACCGTTGCCGGCTCCGCCGGTGGCAATGCCGATGCGCCTGAAACCGGGATTAAGGGCGATGGAATCGCGGCTACGGGCGTTGCGGTCGCAGGGGTACTTGTTGCCGCTGTGGCTGCCCTGATCGCCGGCATCGCGCTGCTGGCGCATCGCAGGCATCGTGCGTGATCCTTCGTGATGGCGTGCGATGCCGCGGTTGCGGCGTGGCTTGCGTGATGGCGTGCGATGAGGCGGTTGCGGCGTGGCTTGCGTGATATCGCGTTCGCGTGGCGCTGGTCTGCGTGATGCTGTGTTCGCGCGGCGCTGGTCTACGTGACGGCGCGTGGTTTTGCGTGGTTTTGCGTGGCTTATGTGATGCGCATGGTTCGCGTGACTTTTGCGATTCCATATGACACAGCTGCGATACCAGCGATCTCGGGGGCAACCGTTCGGACGGCTCGTCGGCTTCATCGGAATGCGGATGATTCGCATTCTTGATCGCCGATGGGCCGTTCGTCGCAATGGCGAGGTGTATGAGGTGTAATGGCAGGCGTGCGACGTGATAGCGCGAGATGCGGCGGTGAGATCCGCGCCGCAATGACGAAGCGTGCATCGTGATGACGGAAGCGTACGTTGTGGTCATGAAACATGCATCGCAATGACGAGCCGGAAGGATAATCTGGAAGACATGACCGAAGAGAACACTTTCCGCAAGACCAAGCCGGTTGCCGATGCGGCTGGCGGTGCCGCCGCCAAGACGGATTCCGCCGTCGATTTCGCCATGCTCGATCCGCGCGACCAGCTCAAGACGCTGCTGCGGCGCGAAATGAAAGACAAGCCATTCTCGGAATTGTCATCCGTCACGTTCGACCATCGTGGAGCGTCGATCGTCGGGCACATTTTGCTCGACGCATTGGAGGAAGCCGGATATTCCGTCGATGATTTCGACGCGGTCGGCGCGTTGACCGCGGCTGCGGTGCCGCTGGTCTCGGCCATGATCCAGGCCGCGGCCTCACGCGGCGAGGATTTGGACGGTTTCGTGATGGACTTCGTGTACCCGTCCATCAAGGGGCCGTCGATCGCCGGCAAGCGCGTCGTGCTGCTTGATTCCTGGCTGTCCGAGAAATCGTATGTGCAGACCTCCTCATTGGTCACATTGCGCAACGGCAACGAGCTCAGCCTCGATTTCTCCGTGGTGCGGAACGAAGGCGCGCAGGTGCTGGCGATCGCATCGCTGATCGGCGGCGTCGACATGACCGATCCGAGCATCAAAGTCATCAATCCCGTCAGCGGCGGCGAATCGGAGCTGCCGTTCGTCGAAGTATATAGGGAATCGGAACTTCACTGACATGGTCGCATCGGTGAGCATCCGTCCCATAATCGAGTAACATCAATCAGCGATCGCAGGAGTGAACGTGCACAAGCCCAATCCCATCGATATCGCCGCCAAGGCGTCAGGCGAACCGGTATTTCGTGAGGTGGGCGTCGGACCGTGGTCGGAGACGCATCCCGGAACGCCGCGTCCGGACGACCCCTCGTCGGCGAACTATGACGCGCGCTTTGATCCGGTGCTGCTTGACGAGGGCGATCGGCGCAACGTGCTCGACCGATACCGCTATTGGTCGGTCGGCGCCATCAAGGCCGATCTCGACGCGCATGGCCGTCATGATTTTGAGGTCGCCGTGGAGAATTGGACGCACGATTTCAACATCGGGTCCATGGTGCGCACGGCGAATGCGTTCCAGGCCCGACGCGTGCATATCGTCGGACCGCACAAGTGGAACCGCAAGGGCGCGCTGATGACGGAGCTGTATCAGCACGTCGAAAACCATCCTTCCATCACGGAATTGGTGGAATGCTGGAGGCTGCGCATCGCGGGGGAAATCGCCGCCGCGCGTTCCCAAGCCGCTGCGATCGCCTTCCATATGCGGGAATCTGCTGGCGGTGTCGGCGGTGTTGATGATGCTCACGGTGTTGACGGTGTGCTTGGCGTTGGCGGCGCTGATGACGTTCAAGGTGTCGGTGGTGTCGGTGGTGTCGGTGGTGTCGGCAGTGCCTATGGTATTGGTGGCGCTGATGGTGCCGTTGACGCCAACGGCATTGGCGGTGTCGGTGGTACTGATGGTGTCAATGGCGCTGATGGCATTCAACGTGCCGGTGCCGCCGGTGGCGCGGATGCCGCCAATGGCATTGGCGGTGGTGTTGACGGTACTCAAGGTACCAGTGTTGCCGGGGCCGCTGATGGCGTCGAGAATGCATCCGGTACTGCTGGTCGTAAAGCCGTGCAGCTCGCCAGACTGGCTGAATTGGACGCGAAAATCGCGGAGCTTGAGGCGGCACGCGTCATCGCGCTCGACATCGTTCCCGGAGCGGTTCCGATGGAAACCTACCGTTTCCCGAAGCGCTGCCTCATGCTGTTCGGCGCGGAAGGACCTGGGCTGTCAAAGAAGGCCTTGGAACTGGCTGATGACGTGGTATACATCTCGCAATTCGGTTCGGTGCGTTCCATCAATGCCGGTGCCGCGGCGGCGGTCTCCATGCATGCGTGGATCGCACAGCATGCCGTGCCCCAAGTGTGATTGCGCGACCGGCGAACCGGGTGTTTTTCTCCATCGACTGGGTGTTTTGGTCGTTTGAGTGGCTTGCTAGCGGGTGTTTTTCTCCATCGACTGGGTGATTCGGTCGTTTCAGCCTCTTGCTAATGTGCGGATTTCTCCATCGACTGGGTGTTTTGGCCGTTTGGGATGTTTGCAAACAGTTGTTTTCTCCAGTGGCTGGATGATTTGGTCGTTTGATTATCCTGTCAGCGGACGGTTCCTTCCACTTGCTGGATGATTTGGTCGTTTGAGCGGTCTGTTGGCGTACTGATTTCTCCAGTGGCTGGATATTTTGATTGTTTGTGGTACCTTCAGACGACTGAATTTATCCAGCGGCTGGGTGTTTTAGTCGTTTGAGTGGCTTGCCAAACGACTGATTTCTCCAGTCAGTGGGTGATTTGGTTGCGAAATACTTATCAGCGTACTGATTTCTCCAGTCAGTGAATATTCAGCCATCTGGGCAGCCTACCAGCATTCGATTATTTCATGGCTCGAATAGCTGCGAGCTACTCGTTTGCAATGCCGGTTTTCCATTCCTATGCCGTCGCTGTTGCTTGCTCATTGTGCCATCGGCACTCCCGCGCGTCGCAGCTTCGCCACCATCGGCTTGATCTGCAGAACGTCGTTGAACGTTATCCGGACGATGTTCGTGATTCCGGCTCGCTGCAGTCCTTGTTCACGGTCGCGTTCCAACTGCACCGTTTCCTGAATGCTTTTGTTCCCGGTCATATCCGGATCGACGTATTTCGCAGTGCCGTCGAATTCACAGACGATGATTCTGCCGTCATCGGACTTCCACAAAAAATCAACGCGGTATTGCTGTCCGGTCGCAGGATCTACGATGGCCACCTGCAATTCCGGCGTCGCGAAGCCGGCCTCGATCATTGTGCCTCGCGCATAGGATTCGCCGCCGTTTTCGCTCATTGCGTTGGTATGACGGATCAATCGAATGATTTTTGCGCAGTCGCGGGTGGTGAGTGAACATTCCTTGAGCACGGCACCTTCTTCTACGCCGTTTGCGGCCGCTGAATCGAATATCGGAAGGGCCTCTCGAAATTCCTGCGTTCGACCGCAATCGACGAGTGTGCGTGCTTCGTTGGTGACGGGGATGCCGTTCACCATTGCCGCATCGTGTTTGGGATACGGGCTATAGATCACGTTGAGTTTGTCATGCGGGCGGTGCGATCCGCGTGTGGGAAGCGTGATGGTCAGTCCATGATGCAGAAACCATTGATGTTCGAAACCATACGCGGCCGCTGCCGTCAGGCCTGCGAATACCCAGTTGGGGTGAAGCTTGGCCAATGTTCTGGCCATATGCAGGGTCCGTTCAGCTCCATTAAGCCGATTCCAATAATTCGCGCAGGCGTATATTCCCGGGTAGGGTTTGACGAGTTCTCCTGCGAGATACCTTCGGTGAAGGCCTTTTTGGAGTAGAACGTCGTTGCTGCGCGCGCAGCACTGTGACTCTTTGGCTTGTTCGATCAACGTGTCGATTTGAGGATATGCTTTCATGATTCGACGCTACCTTGCTTCTCTCTGTAAAGGGAAGCTCAATCGGCAATTGTGGATAGAGGACGTGGCCATCGGCGTGTCTGTGGATAACTCCCGACAATTCTGGATAATTTCGCGGTCGTGCCAGTTTGAGGGTGGATATTTTGCCTGGGCTGAGAATCAGGAGCGCCCGATTTATCCATTGGCTGGCTATTTGGGCCATTTGAACGGCTTGTCAGCGTACCGATTTCTCCAGTCGGTGGATGTTTTGACCAGTCAAGATTCTATAGGCGATCATTTTCTCCACTAGCTGGATATATTGGTCGTCTACAGCACTTGTAAGCGACTGCATTTCTCCAGTCGCTGAGTGATTTAGCCGTCTCAAATCCTTATTGGAGTGCTGTTTTCTCCAAGCGATGGATGATTTGGTCGCTTGAGAGGTTGATAAGCGAATGGATTTCTCCAGCCATTGGAGGTTTAGGCTGCCTGAGGTGTTGATGGGCATGCTGATTTCTCCAGTCAGTGGGTGATTTGGTTGCCTGAGGTGCGTGCAAGCGGACTGATTTTTCCAGTCGGTGGATGTTTTGGTCATCTCAACCTCTTTCCAGTGTACGGATTTCTCCAGTCATTGGATGTTTAGGTCGTTTGAGGTGGGCGCAAGTGTGCTGATTTCTCCAGCCAATGGATGATTGGGCCGTTTGAACAGCTTGTTTGCGTACTGATTTATCCAGTTGGTGGATGATTTGGTTGCTCGAGATGTTGATAAGTGTGCTGATTTCTCCAGTCGCTGGGTGTTTTGGTTGCTTGGGGCGTGCACAAGCGGGCTGATTCCTCCATTGACTGGGTGACTTGGTCGTATGGGACGTTTGCAAGCGGCTGGATTCCTCCACCGACTGGATGATTTGGGGTCTTTCGCTGGTTGGTGTGGGCGAGGCAAGCCGGCTGGTGACTAGGCCTTGCGGACCCGAAGCCGGCCATGCGCTCGTCACACAGACGCGTTACTGTTAGGGGCATGCCTACTTTCACCAAAGAAGAAATCGTGCATTTGGGCGATTTGGCCCGAATCGCACTGACGGATGAGGAAATCACCCGTCTGCAGGGCGATCTGAACGTCATCGCCGAATCCATCAACAAGGTTCAGGAAGTCGCTACCGATGATGTGGAACCGACCGCGAACCCGATTCCGCTGGAAGCCTACCTGCGTCCGGACGTCCCGGAGACGCCGCTGACTCAGGAAGAAGCGACCGCAGGCGCCCCGGTTTCCGAGGCCGGCATGTTCGTCGCACCGCGCATTCTGGGACAGGAGTGATATGAGCACCACTGAACTCGTCAAGCTTTCCGCCGCCGAGATGGCGGCCAAGATCAGGGCCAAGGAAGTCTCCAGCCGCGAGCTGGTCGAAGCCCATCTGAAGGTCATCGAAGCCGCAGAGCCGAGCGTCAAGGCCTTCCTGAAGGTCTCCGCCGACCAGGCCCTCGAGCAGG
>ERZ808245.1133-NODE-1133-length-11350-cov-5.117574_pt1 | contig 11350 bp, 10 predicted proteins | sample MGYA00521243_ERZ808245 | MGnify/ENA primary metagenome ERZ808245 (study PRJEB31516, sample SAMN03275576) | gut metagenome | biome: mammalia-associated habitat; material: feces | host: Papio cynocephalus | place: Kenya | collected 2012-07-07 ... | reverse complement strand
TCTTCATGGACTTCTGGATCTCGTCGAACATCATCGGCACGGCGCGCTTGCGGAATTCCTCGCGCTGTTCGGAGTCGCCCTCGCCGAGCGGGTTGCCGTCCTTGTCGGCGCCGCCGTCGACGCGCGGCATGTTCAGGATGTCGATGCCGTCGGCCTCGGCTTCCTCGATGACGCGTTGGGCGATCTCATCGATGTACGCGCCCTTGTAGCCGTCGATCGGGGTTTCCTCGCCGTGCGCCGCGGCGACGAGGGACTTGGCGAAGCGGTTGATCTGCTCGCCGTGGTCGTTGAAGTAGTATTCGCGCACCACCTTGGCGCCGTTGGCCTCGAGCACGCGCGCCATGGAGTCGCCGACGGCCGCCCAGCGGGTGCCGCCGATGTGGATCGGGCCGGTCGGGTTGGCGGAGACGAATTCGAGGTTCAGCGTCTTGCCGGAAAGATGGTCGTTCCTGCCGTACTTCTCGCCCTCTGCGAGCACGGTGTCGACGACGGCCGCCGCGGAGGCGGAGTCGAGCACGATGTTGATGAAGCCGGGGCCCGCCACTTCCACGGACTTGATGCCGTCGGCGTCGCCCAGTTCGGCGGCGAACAGCTCGGCGAGGTCGCGCGGCTTCATGCCGGCCTTCTTGGCCAGCTGCATGGCCGCGTTGGACGCCCAATCGCCGTGGGCGCGGTCCTTCGGACGCATGACGGCGAATTTGGCCTGCGGGGGAATGAGATCGGTGGTGAGGGTGCCTGCCTTGCCTTCGTTCACGAGGCTGTTGGCGATGTTGAAAATTAGTTCACTAAGCGCTTCTGGACTCATTCCTCCAAGTCTACCGTGCGCGCCGACAGAATTCGCGCCGCCTACCGGCCGCGCTCCGCCTTACGCTTGCCGGGGCCGGCGTCGCGCGGACCATGGTCTTCGCCGCCATGCCCGGCACCGCCGCAGCCGTCGCCTTGGCCGGCACCATGTCGTTTGCGCCAGGCCGCGGAGGCGTAGTAGCCCGCGTAGCACAGCGCCATGAACGGAATCATGTACAGCAATGTGGAGCGTTGCGCGGGATCGCAGATCACCAGAACCAGCGCGCCGACGCACATCACAATCGCGGCGATCGGCACGAACGGATAGCCGGGCGCGCGGTATCGCAATTCGTCGACGGCATGGCCCTCGGCCAGCCACTGCCGACGGAACCGCACATGGCATACGCAGACCGACGCCCACACGACCAACGTCGCCAGTCCGGAAACCGCCACCAAGGCCAGATACACCGTCGAGGCGGCGACCACGGACGACAGCAGCGCCAGCAGCGATCCCGCCATGCTGAACAGCACGGCGAACACCGGAACGCCATGGAAATTCGTCTTCGCCAGCGCGTGGGGAATCATCCGCTCCTGGGCGAGCGACCACACCATGCGCGAGCATACGTACAATCCCGAATTCGCGGCGGACAGCACCGCCGTGAGCACGACGAAGTTCATCACGTCGCCGGCGAACGGCATGCCGATCGATTGGAACACCAGCACGAACGGGCTGGTGTCGACGCCCGACTTGTGCCATGGAATCAACGCCGCCATGACGGCGATCGAGCCGATGAAGAAAATCGCCAGACGCAGCACCGTGGTGTGCACTGCCTTGGGGATGGCCTTCGACGGATCCTTCGTCTCCCCCGCCGCGACGCCGACGACCTCCGTTCCGGAGAACGCGAACACCACGGTCAGCAATGTCGAGAAGATCGGCAGTATGCCGTTCGGCAGCCAACCATCGTTGTAGAAATTCTCGAACAGCGGCGCATGGTCGTATCCGGAGATCGGGATCGCGCCGAACATGGCGAGCAGGCCGATCACGATGAACGCGATGATGGCGAACACCTTGATGGAGGCGAACCAGAACTCCGATTCGCCGTAGAGCCGCACCGACAGGATGTTGAGCAGGAACACGACCGCGATGAACGCCGCCGACCACACCCATGTGGGCGAATGCGGGAACCACCGTTGCATGAGCAGTCCGGCCGCGGTGAATTCCGAGGCGAGCGCCACGGCCCAGTTGAGCCAGTACAGCACGGCGATGGTGAACGCCGTGCCGGGGCCGATGAAGCGCTTCGCATACAGGTGGAAGCTGCCGGCATACGGCATCGCCACGGAAAGCTCGCCGAGGCTGAGCATCACGAAGTAGACGAGTATGGAGCCGATGGCGTAGGCGACAATCGCGCCGAGTGGTCCCGCCTGGTGGATGGTGTAGCCGGAGCTCAGAAACAGACCGGTGCCGATGACGCCGCCCAGGGAGATCATCGTCAGATGGCGGGTCTCCATCTTGCGCTCGAGTCCGCCCTGCGCCTCGGCGGTCGCCTCGCCATGGTCTTCGGCTGTTGTCTGCGTTTCGGCATCTTTGGCGTTCGAATCGGCCATGCGCGGCAGCTCCTTCAATACTTGGCTGGGCACGGCTTCCGTTCGACCGGCGCCCGAAACCACCACTATACGGGAGCCTCGGAATCATCGGATTCCGGGTTCACATATCGCATGGCGCGCATCCGTTTTGAGATTGCCGTCGCATACTGTGCCGTGTATCGTTTGGTTCCTCTTCATCGATCCCATCTTCATCGAATCCGTCATCGGATGCGATTCGATGGGCTCCGTCGGGGAACGTCATGCAAAGAAGGCCGATTATGCTCAGGCATGGTTTCCATGGAATATTCATGGCGCTGCTGGTCGTGGCGGGAATGCTGTTCGCCCATGCGGCGTGGATTCGCGCCGATGCCGCGCTTGTGGATTCCGCGCCGCGTCGCCAGCACGGTCCGGTCATCATCGCGCATCGCGGCGACACCGACCATGCGCCCGAGAATTCGTTGCAATCGATTCGCGCGGCCGGCAGGGCGCATGCCGATTACGCGGAGATCGACGTGCGGCTGACCGCCGATGGCAGGCCGGTGGTGTTCCACGACCGTGCGACGGGCCGGCTGTCGCACGATGGCGTCAATCGGAGGATCAACCGGCTGACGTTCCGTCGGCTTTCCTCCATGCCGATGGATACGCGGCGGATGCCGAACGATGACTTTCATGTGCCGTCGCTGGTCCAGGCCATCAGGACCGCCGAGCGGTCGAACGATCATCTGGGCCTGCTGCTCGACATGAAGACCGATGACCGCCATGCGGCGCGTCTGGTGCGCATCGTGGATGGAACCGTCCGGCGGACGGGATTCGCCCGCCGCGCGATGTTCATGTCGACGAGCCGCCGGGCGGTGGATCTGATTTTGGCGCGGCATCCGCGTTGGAAGGTCGGCTGGTGTCTGAGCGGCCGGGCGGAGCAGGTGGATTGGCGTCAGCGCATGGACTTCGTGGTGATCCGCTCCCGTGAGGTCACCCGTCGGTTCATGCGCGGCGCGCGGGCGCACGGCGTCGCCGTGTACGTCGGCAAGGCGGATGACCGGTACGACGTGTGCCGCGCGCTGCGGTTGGGCGCGCGTGGATTGCTCAGCGACAGCATGCACGATGTGGTTCCTTCGGTGCGCGCATATCTCGACCATGATTCCACGCATGTCAAACAGGCTCCGCGCGCCGTGACACGACGGCCGGATTCCGAGGATTCCAAGCCACGTGCGAACCGTTCCACGCCACGCACGAAGCGTTCCACGCCGTCCATGCCGCGATCCGTGCAATCGCCGCGCGACGGCGCGCAGAACCGGCAGGACCGGCAAGCCGCGTGAATCACACGAATCATGTAAATCGCGCCGAATAGCGCATATACGTGATTCGGGTCCGCACGCCGCATGGCATGCGAACCCGAATCACAGGAATTTCGGCGAACGTCGGCAGGAAGCGACCGTCCGCCCGGTAACATCGCTCAGAGCGCGGCGATGGCGTCGATCTCGACGAGCGCGCCCTTCGGGATGTTGTTGCCGCCGAACGCCACGCGGGCCGGCTTCACGGAACCGGTGAACGTCTTCGCGTACACATCATCCACCTCGTGGAAGTCATCGACGTTCTTCAGGTAGATGGTGGCGCGGCACACGTTCTCCAGGCCGCTTCCCGATGCGTCGAGGATGTTCTTGATGTTCTTCAGCGCCTGCGCGGCCTGTTCGCCGGCGCTGGCTCCGGCCAGTTCGCCGGTGGCCGGGTTGATGCCCAGCTGGCCGGAGACGAACACGAATCCGTTGGCCTTCACCGCCTGGCTGTATGCGCCAAGCGCCGCCGGAGCCTCGGAGGTCGCCACTGCTTCCAGCTTGTTGCTCATGATGCTTCTCCTTATGTACGAGGGTATTCGCGTACTCAAAGTGTACCCATGCGAATGGGGAACGGCATCGCAGGCTTCCATGAATCGATACGGGCCGGTATGAACCGCGTGGAATGAACCACACGAGCCATAGGAAACGAAGCGGGCCGCTTGGCATGAATCACATGCGAGCCACATATAAAAACCGCGCCCACCGACGGATGTCGATGGGCGCGGAGCCTCTGGTGGGCTTGATGGGGATCGAACCCACGACCTTCTGTTCCGGAGACAGACGCTCTATCCGCTGAGCTACAAACCCGTGCAGCAATCTACTTTACACGCTCGCCGCGCGGAAGCGACACGAAGTCCAAAACAACACGCAGACCGAAGCTTCCGACATCACTGTGATTTACCGGCGTATATGGCTACACTGACGCTAGGAGCAAAGTTTGGACACATCATGGACAATTTCGAGCACACACGTCGATTCTTCTGCCGCGCGCTGCCCATCGAGCTGGATGATTGGGACAGCCCGACGCTGATCATACAAAGCTACTATGTGCACGATGGCGGTTACGCGCTTCGCGTCCGGTTGAAGACACGGAACGTCCGGCTTGCCATGACTCCCGATCTTCAGCCCTTGGAGATTCTGCAACGCTATCAGGACGATTTCCGCTCCGGCTCCATCAGCGTGAAGGGCCCTTCGGTGGGCGGAACCCGATATGAGGCGAGCCGGGACATCGACGCGCGCATCGCCGCGGAGCTCATCAAGCGCGGCGGCGAGGTGACCATCAAAAACCGTTTCACCGATTGGATCGAAGAAGACGGGTGGAACATCGACGTGTTCGGAGGGGCCAATGCCCCGCTCATCATCGCCGAGGCGGAACGCATCGGTCCGGTCATCAATCTCGCCATCCCGAAATTCTGCGTCACGGAAATCACCGACCAAGCGCGGTTCAGCAACGAGGGATTGGCCGCGAACCCCTATTCCGCATGGCGCGCGGACTTCGAACGGGAACTCGAAACGGATGGACCGCGGTTCCTCGACTACTTCGGCGTCAATCGCATGGAGTGAACGGACCGCGACCGCGGAAACCGACAGGTCGGCATGCGCCAGAGAAGCCGCCAGAATTCCCATGACGCCCATATATGGCCGAAAATGACCGAAATTCCCTAAACCATGGTTACGGCATCATGACCGTGGACGCGACCGCCGAAAACGGCAATCATGCACCGGACATGGCTCTTAACGACAAAGGTGGTGCGCCTTCAGGCACACCACCTTTCATGCATCCATCGCGACATCCGGCGGCCGTGCGGCACGGAACGGCGGACGCGCGAGTCGCAGCTTGGCACGTCCTAGTACAGCAACGTGGCCAGACGGCGGCGAGCGCGCTTCAGACGTTCGTCGGTCGGCTCCGGAATCGTGAAGTACTCCAGCAGACGCTGGCGCACCGGCTCGATGTCGGCCTTGTGCCCATCCGCGACGAAATCGAGCAGACGGTCGAACGCGTCCTGGATCTGGCCGCCGATCATATCGACATCGGCGACGGCGAGCTGCGCGTTCACGTCACCCGGATTGTCGGCCGCGGCGGCACGCACCTCACGCACGTTCGCATTCGCGGAACGGGCCAGCAGCAACGCCTTCGCGTGCTCACGGGCCGCGCGTGCATCGTTCGGATCGGCCTCCAGCACTTTCGCGTAGGCTTCCGCGGCACCTGCGTAATCGCCCTGCTGGGCAAGCATATAGGCCTCCTGATGTTCCGGAGGAACCTCGTCCTGGGCGCTGGCCGCGGATGCGGAATTCGCCGCGTCGGAATCCGGATCGCCCGAATACGGGGCGGAACCGGTCACGCCGGCCTGCTGCGCCGCCGCGATCAGCTTCGGAATCACCGTATCGGTGATCTGCTGCAGTTCCTCGTCGGACGGCAGTCCCTGCAGAATCGGCATCGGACGGCCGCCGATCAATCCGAACAACGCCGGAGCGCCCTGCACCTGGAACGCCTGGGCGATTGACGGGCTGGAGGCGATGTCGATACGCGACAGCTGAATCTGGCCGTTCAGCTTGTTCACCGCTTCGCCCAGCTTGCGGGCCATGTCGAACAGGCGGTCATCGGTGGGCACCCACAACAGCAGCAGAATCGGGAACGTGGCCGAAGTCTGCACCATCGCCTGGAACGTGCCCTCCGTCGTATCGATGACGTAGCCGCCCGCGGCCGGCGCGCCGCCGGCCTGGCCCGGCTCCGCCTTCACCTGATGCTTGAGTGCCTCCAAATCGACGGCTCCCGCCAACGAAACCCCTGGATTGAATGGCTTTTGTTCTGCCATATATGCCTCCCTGTCAACAATCAATACATTCAGCGAAGACGAGCGTCAGAGCGCCTCGACCTTCACCGGCTGCCGTTCGGAACCGACCGCGGTGATCTTCGCGCCGTGACCGGCCTGCGGAATGTACAGCGCCACCACGTTCACATACGTGGTCTTCATGGTGCTCGTGGCCGTGCCGTCACCGAACAGCGCCTTTTCCGCATCGGAGGCCGGCTGGGATTCTCGTCCCTCGCCAGCCGCACGGGTCCATTCGGAATCGATCTGCGCCACGACCAGATCGCCGCCATCGGCGGTGCGCATCACGCACATCGCGTCCTCCACCGGCGTGAACGTCTGCTGCTGCGTGCCGGCGTTCAATTCCATGGCCTTCTGCACCTGTTCGGTCAGCGCCTCGAGTTTGGTGCGCAAATCGTCATCGGCGAATTGGGAGGCGTACTTGCTGTTCGCGTTGTTCTGCAGCAGATCGGCGTAGGCCGCGACGGCTTCCTTGGGCTTCATCACGAGGCCGGAATCGTCGGCTGAGCCCTGCTGGCTGCCGGTGCTGGCGATTTCGAAGCTCGGCATCTTCACGCCGGAGAACAGTCTCGCGACGCCCCACAGTTTGTAGTTCTGGTGGGCGGAATCCTGCTTCAGCACCAACAGACGTTTGGACTGCTGGTCTTCGGTGGTCGAGGTGATGGAGAATATCGTGCGCGGCCAGCCGGAATCGGTGGAGATCACCGCCTGGGCCAGACCTGTCGGAATCGTGGTCTTCCGGTCGAGATTGTTGGTCGCCTTCGCCACGTTCAGTTCGCTGGTGCGGATGTCGAGTTCAGGGCCTTCCAGAACCGTCGAGAGATTGTCGGTGTCGCGGTTCGCGTTGAGCTGATCCAGCGTTTTGACGATATTCGTGCGGATCGTCTTCTCTTGCCGTTCCGTCAGATTCGGCACCGGCTTCTGCGATGACGCGGCGGACGGCGTGGGCAACTGCCCTTCGCATCCGCCCATGCCGATGACCAGACCCGCGGCAAGCATGGCAGCCGCGACCATATGGAAACGCTTCCCCATCATTCGGCCTCCTTCTTGCCGCTTTCGTCCGTTTCATCGGAATCGGAGGATTCCTCCGTTCCTTCGGACTCGCCGTCCGTTTCTTCAGACTCGTCATCTGTCCGTTCGGACTCATCAGCGTCGGAGTCCCCGGACTCTTCAGACTCTTCAGACTCTTCAGACTCTTCAGACTCTTCAGACTCTTCAGACTCTTCAGACCTTTCAGAGTCTTCAGGTTCCGAAGTTCCTTCCGCCGCATTGGACCCATCGGCGTTCTCGGATTCGTCGTTTCCCTCGGATGTACCGTCGTCAACATCATCCTTGGATTCGGAGGACGAGTCATCGGTGGATTCGCCAGACCGGTCGGATTCGACGGATGAATCGGATCCATCGAACACATCGGCGGCGGATGCCGATTCTTCCTTCACAGATTCAGAAGACTCACTAGAATCCTCCGGAACCTCCTGCGTCGATCCCTCCGACTCCTCGGCGACGTCTTCCGAAGTCTCCGCGACTTCCCCAGCTCCATCCACTGACGATTCCTCAATGGTTTCGGCGGCATCCTCCGAAACAGCGCCGCCCATGGCGGCATCTGACGCATCAGTATCCGACGTGTCAACGTCCGACGAAGAAGCATCCGTAGAAACGGCGGTGCCCATCGAAGCGCCCTTGCCGTTTTCAGCGGCATCCTCGGCCGCCTCTTCCCTCGCCAATCGCGCGAAGTACGCCATAAGCTCTTCCTGGGAGATCACGGAGGTCTCCTCGCCCGCGGACGGGTTCTCATCGGCGGCAGAGGAACCTGCGCCGTCACCGTCGAGCGCCTGCTGCTGGTCTGCGACCAGATTGCGCGCGGACGGGTCGATGATCGTCGGCTGCGTCGCGGTCTCTTCCGTGGCGGCCTCGGCTTCGGCGCTGTGCGCGGCATGACGGCGGCGCTTGCGCGTGGGTTCGATCGAACGCTCATTGCGAACCGCATTGGCTTCTGCGTTCCTCACCCACGCGGCAACCTCGGTATCGTCGCCCTGCGATGATCCGACACCATCCACCACCGCGAACGCACGACGGTGACGACGCTTATGCGGCGGCATCGCGAACACGGAAGCCGCGAGCACGGCGAGCACCGCGAACAGGCCGCCGACCAGGTAGAACGGCATCGCGAAGTCGGGAACCGTCTGACGGACCCAATCGAATTCGATGGAAGCGCCCTTCGTGTCGCTGAAATCAATCAACGCGACGGTGTCTTTGCCGACCTCGGTATCGGCGACCTTGAGCCGGATGGAGACGGAACCCGTGCCGCATTTCGTCTCGCGCCACATGTCGGAATCCTTGAGCTCGACCTGGCCTTCGGACGTGTCGGCCTTCCCCTGGGCCGAAGCCTTCTGCACGGCGAGCGTGCTCCAATCGGAAAGACCGGTGACGCGCATGTACTTGGAACCGGCGATCCAGCCATTGACATCGCGGCTGGAGCCGATGACGACGCATACATTGGCGGTTTTGCTGGATGATTTCGCGGTGACGGTGACCTTCTTGTCGACCAGCGGCAGCACACCGGGGTCGGTGACCACGTAGCGCGATCCGCTCACCGAAGCGGAAGCGGCGATTCGCGTATCCGGCTTCCACATGGTGGCGTTGAGCACGCCCAGCACGATGCAAGCGACGGCGAGCAGACCGAAAATAGGCGTGACGATTCCGCGCATGATCTTGGCATGGCGTGTGGGACCCGCCTTGACCTGCGGTTCTTCCTGTTCTTCTTGCGATAAAGTCATAGCGCTCCCCATTCTAGCCTGTACCCCTGCAAAAGCCTGTTAAACCCATGGAAATCAATGATTGCCGCTATGGTTAAGCCTATGCGTAAAACTATTTTCCTCAAAGCCGTGGCAACCGCATGCGCGGCGATCATGTGCTTGGGCGCTTCGGCGTGCGGCAGCGATTCCGGCACGAAATCCGACAGCAAATCGAAATCCTCATCGTCTTCCTCGTCTTCATCCTCTTCTTCGAACTCCTCCAATTCCTCCACGAAAATGAATCAGATCGCCGGCGTGACGGCGACGGGCGAACCGGGCAAGAAGCCCACCATTTCGTTCAAGACCCCGATGACCGTCGAGAACAACAGCTACGTCGTGCTGCAGAAGGGCAATGGCGCCAAAATCGAGAACGGCGACCGCGTATGCGCGCAGGGCATCGCCATCAACGTCAAGGACGGCTCCGAACTGATGAGCACCTGGGAGAAGAACACTCCCGATTGCGCCGCGGTCGTCAGCGACGACACCAGCAAGATGAACGCGGAATACTACAAGATCTTCAGCGCCCAACGAATCAACGCCACCATCGCGTTCGGCGTGAACGATTCGAATTCCTCCGGCACCTCGTATCTCATGGTGCTCACCCTCGTATCGAAGTCGAGGGACCTGGAACGCGCCACCGGCACCAAGGTGACCGACATTCCCGCGAACCTGCCGAAGGTGACGCTGGGCAAGAAGGGCAAGCCGTCCATCGACATGAACGGCCAGGGTTCCGTCGACAAGCAGATCACGCAGACGCTGATCAAGGGCGACGGCAAGCAGATCACCGATTCCATGACCGCCGTCGTGAAGTACACCGGCTGGACGACCGATGGCAAGCAGTTCGATTCCTCGTGGGACAAGAACACCACGTTCGACGCCGATGTCTCCTCGTCCGGCCAGATCATCCAAGGCTGGAAGGACGGCCTGATCGGGCAGACCGTCGGTTCGCAGGTGCTGATGATCATTCCGCCGGACAAGGGCTACGGCAACAAGAAGTCCGGCTCGATTCCGGCGAACTCCACGCTGGTGTTCGTGGTCGATATCCTCGCCGCGTACTGATACGCCGTTCCGCCATATGACGGCAGGCTCGACGGCAAGCCAAAACAAGTGGGTCTTCCCAGTTCGATCGAACTTGGAAGACCCACTCGCGTATATGCGCCATAATTCCCAAAACCACCGACGCTCACAGGGCACCCACCGTCGGAAGTTTGAGGAACGCCCAATCTACCGACGCTCAGCACACCCCACCATCGGAAGTTTGGGTAAATCAGAAAAGCAAACGAACCGTCAGAACAGTCTGAGCGAGTCGTCCTCGACGCCTTTCATCTCCTCATAGTCGAGGATCAGGCAACGGAAACCGCGGTCCTGCGCAAGCACACGGGCCTGCGGGGTGATGGTCTGCGCGGCGAAGATGCCATGCACCGGCGCGAGCAACGGGTCACGGTTGAGCAGCTTGCAGTAGCGCGTAAGCTGCTCCACACCGTCAATGCCGCCGTTGCGTTTGATTTCGATGGCCACGTGCTCGCCGTTCGCGTCGATGGCCATGATGTCCACCGGGCCGATGGCGGTCGGATATTCGCGGCGCACCAGCTTCGCACCCTTGCCGATGCGTTCAATCTGTTCGGCGAGGTACCGCTGCAGGTGGTCCTCCACACCATCCTTGATCAGTCCGGGGTCTTCGCCCAGATCGTACGATTCGTCCGAATAGATGTGCCGCAGCGTCACTTCCAGCACATCGTTCGACTTGTCCGCGGAGACGCGGATCACCTTCTGCGGGATTTCGGCGGATTCGCCGCCGCTGCGCGTATCAGCCGATTCCGGCGTGATGTCCCTGAGCGTGCACGGCGCGGCCATCCAATTGAGCGGTTTGTAGGAACCCAATTCCGAGAAGATCAGCAGGCTGTTGTCGGCTTTGATCAGCAGCACCCGCTTGGCAAGCGGCAGGGACGCGTTCAAACGACCGGAATATTCGGCAGAGCAATCAGCAACAATAATTCGCACGAGGCACTACCCTACCATGCCG
>ERZ808245.1131-NODE-1131-length-11364-cov-3.379432_pt1 | contig 11364 bp, 11 predicted proteins | sample MGYA00521243_ERZ808245 | MGnify/ENA primary metagenome ERZ808245 (study PRJEB31516, sample SAMN03275576) | gut metagenome | biome: mammalia-associated habitat; material: feces | host: Papio cynocephalus | place: Kenya | collected 2012-07-07 ... | reverse complement strand
GTATTCACATGGTTCAGCCAAAGCGCAAAAAGCATAGGGCATTCCAACTTGGTAGTGTCTAATGTGGAAGGCCTGGTACACATGCGAGACCCCGAATTGTACAAAGAGGAGAAAGAAGCCATATCGCGCTATGAAGCAGTGATGGGAGTGCGGCAAAAGAATATCAAGTTAGCCGACTTGTCAGATAGCCGGGTGGTTGCCACACATAGGACAGACCTCAATGGCAAGTCCGTCGGGATTTACCTAAACAAAAAGTATTTCAACCAACCCAAATCGGAGTTCGTCCGTATGATTCAGTCCGATTACAAATATGGTATGCTAACTGTAACCAATCGCCCCGGCGCACACTCTCTTACGCACGAGTTGGCACACGCCACTTGGAATAACCGTTTGTCTTCTCCCAAGGCAAAGGCAGCGGGTAAGGAAATAGCCCGATTGTATAGTTTATGGTCAAAGGATACATACAAGAAAAATTACGGAGAATATGCTACACAAAATATCAATGAGTTTTGGGCAGAGACTGTTACCAAAGCAGTACATGGCACTCCTGACCGTTACACCAAAGCAATTAAGGCTATTGCGAAGAAATATAAACTATAAAAGACTCGGAATATGACAAAAATCGAATTAACACCCCAAGAAATCGAGATGATTGAGACTTACTTAAAGTATGATGCTATGCCGGATGTAAGTTTCGAGCCAACAACTGATGATGAAAAGGCACTTACGATGTCCGTACTGAGGAAAGCAAATGCCCTCATGCGCGAGTTGGATGCCTATGATGAGTTGGGAGAATCTCTTTTGGAGTGGTTCTACAACAAGTACAAGGAGCAACAGGCGCAAGAACAGCGGTAATTCCTGATAACCACCAATTGCAAAGGTCGCATCTCGTAATGGGGTGCGACCTTTTTGTTGTCATCCGCAAAATGGTCGGCTAACCTATGCCCATATCCTTCTGTATTGTATGACGACTCAACCGCTAATATATCACCAACCTCTAACCAACCTATAACAAAATGGGAGATGTTATCACACGACTCAAAGTCGATTCCACGGAATACGATGCCAAGATAAAGCGTGCCGCAGAAGGCTTGCAGCACTACGCCGACCAATGCCGTAAAGCGGGCGGAACACTCCAATACGTGGACGACGAGGCGATGGCGTTTGCCCGCTCGCTCGGACGCATGGAGACCTCCGCCAAATCTGTCCGGACAAAGATGCTGGAGTTCACGGAAGCAATATCCACACTCACGGTACAGTACCGCCGCATGTCGGACGAGGAGAAGAACGGAGCCTACGGCAAAGCATTGCAGGCATCGCTGACCCAACTCAAAGCCCGTGCAGGCGAACTCAAAGACGCGGTGTCGGACACCAACGAGGAGATACGCCACCTCGCCTCTGACACCTCGTTCAGCGACGGCATGCAACTGATGACGCGCACTGTGGGCAGTTGCGCCGCCGCCATCACCGCATGGACAGGCGACAGCAAAGAGATGTCCGCCGTAATGAAAGACCTCGCGAAGATAGCCACCACGGTGGCCGCTGTGGAGAGTCTGACCAAGGCATTCCAGAAACAGAACCGCGTGCTACTCAAGAACCCGTATGTGCTGGCTGCTGCCGGCGTGGCGGCATTGGCAGTGGCTATCAGCCAACTCATCAAGCACGCACAGGAACTGACCGGCGTGCAGAAGTCCCTCAACGAAGTGCAACAGAAAGGGCGCGAGAACTCGGCAGATGAGGTCACGCGCATTCAGTCACTCAACAGCATTCTCCACGACAACACACGCAGTCTTGACGAACGCAAGTCCGCACTCGCCCAAATACAAGCCCTTGTGCCCGACTATCACGGGGCACTCACCACGGAGGGGACGCTCATCAACGACAATGCCGATGCACTCAACGACTATATCGCCAACCTGCAACGCGCCGCCACCGCCCAAGCCGCCTTCGACCGCATGGTGGAGGCGCAACAGCGCAAACTGGAGAAACAACTGGAGTTGGAGAAGGCGCAGAAAAACCTTGAATCTGCCAGGACAGACTTGCACGGCAGCGTCACCACATCTTCGTATGGAGAGGGGGCTGGTATAGGTGCTGTTAATAACACCATTGCCGTCTCCAGAGCGGAATCCAAAGTGTCCTCCATACAACAGGATATACAAGCGATTGACAAAGAGATAGCCGCATTGCAGAACCTGGTAACAGCAGAGGATTTGGTAACAGCGAGCACGCAGAAACGCACTGCGGCAGTTGCTGAAAACAATACAAAGACAGAACAGCAGTTGGGTATTCTCGGGCAACTGAAACAGGAGCAGGCTGACCTGAACAAAGCCCTCAATACTGCACAAACAAAAGAGGAGATACAGGATATAGTCTATCAATTGGCAAGAGTACAAGAACGCATTGACAGAATACGGAATAGTTCCAGGTCCGGGCTCATACCGCACCAGACGGACACCTTTGGGCTCGCTCCACAAGATAACGGAAAAATCACTCTACCGGAGGGAACGGGCGAAGTGGATGTTGCCAAGATGGGCAATGATGCCGCCACGGCATGGAGCAATGCAGCCGCTGCCGTCAGCAATGTGGGTTCTGCCCTGCAATCCATTGAAGACCCTGCTGCTAAAGTCACAGGTATCATCATGCAAGCAGTTGCCCAAGTGGCACTCGGTTTTGCTCAGGCGGCAGCCTCGCCGGCAACAGGTGCCGCCGGTGTGTTCGGATGGATAGTGGCTGCTACTGCCGGTCTCGCTACAATGACTGCTACGATAGCCACTATCAAATCCGTTACCTCAGGCTATGAATACGGAGGTATGGTAAACGGCTATATGGGCAAACTTCCGGGTAGTCCGTACACGGGCGACAATGTGGTAGCACGTCTGAATATGGGTGAAGGTGTCCTTACCCGTCAAGGTATTGCCAACGCTTCGGCAATGATGAACGGGGGTGCCGCACCGGTGGCAGTGAGTGTGACAGGGCGCATCTCCGGGCGTGACATCCTCCTTGCCGCTGATGCCGATAACAGGAGCAGGGGCGGCTCCCGATACGCTTACTCAAAAACAAGATAACTATGGCAAAAACAATACGGTGGCAAGTGCCATTTGCTTCACTAAGCGACACAAAATATCGCGTAGATATATACGATGAGAATTACAGTGGCAGTCCTGTGGTACTACAAGCAGGAGCAACTCCATTCATGACAGAAGAGGATGCGGACGGTGACATATTTGCTCCTGTCCGCACGCAGACCGGTACCCTTCAAATATGTACCCAACTCGCAAGCGGAGACCTTTTGAATGTGGATGATATTATGCCTGTAAATGTCTTGGACCGTCCTGTCCGTCTGGTGAACTTAACAAACAATGCAATAGAATGGCAGGGTTTCTTGTCCTGCGAAGCGTATAGATACGACTATATAGGCGTCCCTCAGATTATAGAACTCAGTATTATCAGTGTACTTGAGGCAATGGACAGTGTAGAAATAGAAGTTAATGATGCTATCTTGTACGATAAGATAATCAATAGCATACTATATGTTATGAACAGCATCGACAACCTATGCTCCGGAATATCTTTATTCAAGAATCTATATGTGTCAACTTATTGTTACACTGCTCTTTGTGAGAATTATATATATTGCAACTCATACTTCAGGGTTGACAGTTACGTGAATGACGAAGATATTCTGTTGGAGGCTCACTCTCTCTCTTGCAAAGAGATATTGGCACAGGTAGCAAAATTCTTCGGTTGCGTATGGCGCGAGTCCGGGCAAGATTTATATCTCGGTGCTATCAAGTACAGAGACACGCTGCAATATCAAAGTTTTAGTAATTGGAAAAACAAATACTTATATATTCCTATTGGAGGTTCCCCCATCACTATGACCACAATAGGTACTGAGTCGCAGACTTTGGAGTCGCAAGATTGGAGAGGAACAGAACATCAGAAAAGCATAGAACAGGGATATAAAAGAATCATCTTGCAATCCAAGTTGGATGACTTTACACTTGACTTGTTTTTACAGGAATGCCCGAAAAAAACAATAACGAAAAATCCACGAAGCAGCGACTATGGAATAGGCGAGATATGGGCAAATTCTAACACTGGATACTTCCCAATGGCAGAGTATAAAAGTTATAAAATTTCCATTGTGTTTCCCCAAGACACAACGCAAAAGGGAAGTTTCTCGGCATATAATAGCATATCCGGTGTGCAGTATGAAAATACCATATTCTGGAAAAAGAACGACTTTCGTACTTATTATCCGGAGTTGGTAGGTTACAAAGGAACACAAACAAAGTATGGCACAATAAGTTATTACCTGACATCGTTTATGTGCTATTGGCGAAACGCAAACTCTGATTTAGTCAGCGGACTGATGGTTTGCGGGTTTCCTAAATATCTGTATTGGTCACAAAGTCGCATTCAGTCGGCTCAGTTTCAGAAACCATCAATGGGGAAAGATAACTATGTATTCAAGCAAAGCACACCTCTCCCATTTAGTGCGAGTAACGGCTGCTTGCGATTGAACATACAAACTCAGGCTGTATGGAGTGCATATAAGGGATATCTGCATTCATCAGGGTTGGAATGGTATAGCAAGGGGAATAGGTCTTTGACGGTTGCTATACAATTCGGCAATAAATATGTCAAGCAAGAAGGGTCAACATATTCCCTTGTTTCTGGTTTCACCACTTTTGCCTTCCCATTTGATGAAAATGGAACTACTCAAGAGAATTGGAACATAATATATAAGAAACTTTGGGGCGTTGAGGAAGGAGAAAAGGGGATATACATTCCCATTACTTCGTTAACAACCGGAATAATCACTCTTTACATCTATCCGGAAATAGATGCGGTGATGTTGGAATCTCAAAACGAGACTACAGCAGCATGTGACATGCTGATAACCGGCATGACACTAGAGTATTTACCGTTAGTAATTGATACACGTAACGACAGGAGCGAAAACTCCTATTTAATCAATACGGGAGCATCCTTTAAGGATACATTGACCGTAGATGTGGGCTTGTCGTCCGACAACAACAATAACAAGTATGCAACCATGGTTTGGGATAATTCCACAAAAAGGCCTGCAACCAAACTGACTTTGGGCAGTAAAACTATCTGTCCCGAGATAGACCTGTTACACCGCTTGAAAAAACAGTACAGCACTGTCAGAACTACATTAGAATTGGAGATGGCACACCCGAGCAGACCTCTCCCGCTATTGCTCTTTTCCGGTATCAATGACAATAAAGTCTATTGCCCGATGGCGGAAAACAGGGATTGGAGAATGGGAACTTCAACGCTGACTTGTATTGAGTTGGGAGACAGATAGGCTAACCTATACGCATATCTATCGGCTTTTTATGATACACGGAGAAAATCTGACATTATCCTTAAACGGAACGATTGTGGCGGCTGCGAAAAGTTGCAATCTTAAGTTTGACCAATCGCTGATTGAGATAGCATCACCTGTAAGCGGTGCGGATACTATGTATATACCGAGTAAACGTGGATGGAGCATTTCAACAGAAGGACTGTGTACTACGATGGTATACATGAACTCTGTTCTATGGAACCGGTCAAATCAATTCTCGGTTGCATTCTTTGACGCGGATTTGAAAATGGTGTTTAATGGTGATTGTTATATCAAATCAATAGCCATCAGCGGTGCTATAGGCAAAATCGTGACATACTCTATTGATTTGCAAGGAAGTGGTTCGTTAGCAAAAAGCATAATACAGAAGTTGTCTTTGGTAGTGGGCGGTTATGACATAGCGAAAACGGACAGTCAAATCGCTCGCTACAAGGTCTACAAAACAAGCAATATCCGACAGTTTTCTCTTAGTAAGGGCGAGTACTTTATAAAAATAGTTGGCAACATCAGTTCGTGCTACATGTTGACAGCATCTCAATTTACTGAATTTTCTGAAAATGGATATTGTTCCTATGAGAGTGAATTTTCTAAAAATGAATTTTCGTTGCGTTTAAGGTCTGATTCTTATATAATATTTGCGGATTATGGTATAGAGATAAAAGTTATCGTTAATCCCATTGCTTGACAGGATAATATTTACAGCATATATGGCACTTTTTGACTTCTTACATATTCAGCGTCGCGAGGAGGCATCCTCAGGGAAAGAGCAGGGAAACGTCATGGAGAACAAGTCGTTGGACGTAGAGGGGAATATCACCTACGCCGACGGTTCGCGCTCATCGCTCACCGTACCTGCATTCTTCCACGGCGTGGAGATACGCGCCAACAAGATGGCGCAACTCGTCATGGAGTTTCAGCACAAAGGACGCGGAGGCAACTATGAGGTGGATATGAACCCGCTATTGGGCAGACGTATCAACTACCTGTTGCAGGTGGAGCCGAACCCGTACTCCAACTGGACGGACATGATGCGCGACATCGAAATCAACCGCCTGCTGATGGGCAATGCGTATATATTCGTGCAAAGAGACCTGCGGGAACGGATAGCCGCATTCTGGTTGTGCGATTCAGCAGTGTATGACCCCGTTACAGAGACCTACACTGTCTATTACAGGAAAGCGACATTACCCGTAGTACGGGAGAAAGTACCCGCCCGCAATATCATTCACTTGCGCGGTACATTCACCTACGACGGGTTTACGGGCATCTCTATCCTGCAATTTGCGGCAAGCCGGCTAAACCTGTCCGCCACACAGGCGGCAATGGTGATGGAGACCTACTCCAAGGGTGGTATGTACAAACTCTATGCGCAGCAGTCCGAGAAAGCGCAGATGGGCACGGGCAAGATAGGCGACAAACAACTGAAGAACGCTGCCGACCAGATAGCCCAAGACCTGCCCAACAAGCAGGTGATAAGTATCCCGTCTACCGTGAGCGTAACGAATATCTCGCAGACGCTGCAGGCGATGGAGAATACCGCCAACAAAAGCCTTACAGACCGCGACCTGATGATGTTTCTGAACGTGCCGAAATCGTATATCGGCGACGACAGCAATGCCACCTACAAGAGTCCGGAGGCGAATGTGTTGCAGTTGCTCAGTGACACCATCCAGCCGAATATGTCGCAGATAGAGGACGAGTTCAACCGTAAGGTGTTGGGGTTCGATGACTTTGGCGAATATCGTTTCCATCTTTGCGAAAAAGCACTGTTCCGCTTGGACAGAAAGAGCCAAGGCGAATGGAATATGAACCGCTTGCAGACGGGCGTGGTATCACCCAACGAGTTGCGTATCGAGCAGGAACTGCCGCACTACGCGGGCGGTGACGACCATTACGTATCGACCAACCTCGCCATTGCCGGTTCGCAGAAATTGAACGGAGCAGCCGTTCCTACACCCAACGAGAAAGGAGGTACTGAATGAAAATCATAACCCTACAACTTATCAAGGCTAATTCACGTATTGACGACAGTGCCGAGGACGAGTTGCTGCGCCAGATAGGCGATGCCGCCGAGGAGATGGCATTGCATATCATGGGAGACCGCACCGTGGACGACATACTCGACGAGTATGACGGACGGATGCCGGCCTCTATCAAACAAGCGTGCCTTATGATTGCAGAGCACCTCTACACCCACCGCTCGGCGGTGTCAAGCCAGACGCTGTCTGCCGTGCCCTACACGATAGACGCGATGTTGTACCCCTATATCCGCTACTGACGATGTACTCTTCTGATTTTCTCAACCGACGTATCACAATACACACTCCTGGTGAGCGGATAGAATCCGAGTATGGCACCAAGCAACTGCCCGGGCAATCGTTTATGGTATGGGCTAACGTGGCAGATACCAAAGGCGTAGGGGCTATGCAAGAAGGAGCCGTGGAATCGTACACGCTGCACCTTGTCCGGACACGGTACAATGCCCGCATCAACAGCGACTGCGTTGTGGAGTGCGACGGGGTCAGGTTCCGTATCTTACCTGGCACCATCCAGCGTCGCAAGCGCGAGAACGAGTGCCAATTCAATATCCAAGAAATCATAGCAGGGCTGTAACCACGCGGCTAACCCCTGCAACCAAACAGACGTATAGTGTATGGAAACAACCAGTGAAAACAGATTGCGCTTCACTCCGACAGGAATGCAAGTGCGTGAAAACGAGAACGGCGGCGAATCCCGCATTATTGAGGGGTGCGCCATCGTCTTCAACCGTGAGACGACATTGTGGGACGGGCATTGTACCCGTGTCCGCGAGATTATCGCTCCCTCCTGTATCGATGAGACATTCTTGCGCGAGCAGGATATAAAACTGAACATCATGCACGACCGCGCACAGACAATAGCCCGCCGGACCAAACAGGGAGAAGGCAAACTGCAGCTCAAACTGCACGAGGACGGCTTGTATATGTCGTGCGAACTGCCCGATACGGAGCAGAGCCGGCAAATCATCGCCAATATCCGCGACAAGGTGTATGCGGGTATGTCCTTCGAGTTTATGGAGGGGGAGTTCAACGACCAAGTGACCACCTTGCCCGACGGGCGCGAGGACAGACTGCGCACTCAGACAAAATTCAAGAAACTCACGGCTCTCACCATTGCGCTTGACCCCGCCTACGATGCCACCTCCATCGGTGCACGTGAGGGGTATGAGGCGCACGAGAACGAGGTGAAGCAACTGCGTGAGGCGGATTCTGCCGCAGGAGATGTTACCCGCCGTGAAAAGGAACGGGCAGAACAGGAAATCCGCCGGAGACAATACCGACAAATGCAAATGCAGATGCGTATGCAGATGCGCAATATCTAACCATATAAATTATATAATCTATGGAAAAGAAAACCAAACAAGAACTCTTATCCCGCAACCGCGAGATACTGAGAATCACCAACGACTTCCAGAATCGGGAGTTGTCGGCAGAAGAAAAACAGCAGAACGAGGCACTGTGCCGCGAGTTCCAGCGCAACCTCGACGAGATTGCACTGCTCAACGAGGAGAGCAGAGAAGTGACAGTACCCCAAGACAAGGGTGTGCAGATGCGCGAGTTGCTGCAAGGAGCCCGCCGCGGAGAGGTTCGCGAGATTGTGATGGGTACAACCGCTGCGCCAGGTGCAGGACTCCACTCAGGTGCCGTGGATTTGACTATCAAAGACCTTGTGCCGAACTTGGAGGAAGGTACGGGGCTGCCGGCAGGTGCTACCATTCTCACGGGTGTAACGGGTGATGTCGTGTTCCCCACCGATGCATCCGATATGGAACTGACCGAGGCGGGTGAGGTAGCAGTGATTGACGACCAGACCGTTGACTTTGACAATGTAAAAGCAGCACCCGCCCGCGTTACGTTGTCCTGCGACATCAGCAACAAGTTGATTGACAACCTGCACTTCAACATCCTTGCCTACATTCAGGGCAAGTTCAACAAGGCATGGCGCAAGTATCTTGCCACCAAGGTCTATTCGCAAGCGAATTTCGCCGGTATCAAAGGCGGCTTTGCCGGACTGACCAAGAGCGGCGACATCACCATCGGCGGTGCCAACACGGCAAAACAGATTCTGAAAGCCGTGGCCGCATTTGTGGACAAAGGTTTTGACATCAACGGTCTGTGCCTCGTACTGGATGCCACCACCGAAGCCGTTCTCAAAGTAACGCCTGTTGCAGAAGGACAGGGCGGGTTCTGCATCCAAAACGGCAAACTGCTCGGTTACGACTATGTAGTAAGCCATCGTATCAATACCGCGCTTGGCGGCGATTCCAAAGTGGATGCTTCGCACAACAGCGATACCACCAAACTGTTCCCAACAACGAAAAAGTATCTCGGTATCGGTTTCTTCCAGTACCTGCCCATCCAGCAGCACGGCGAAGTGCGCTTGTCGCTTGATGCGACCTCCAAAGCACAGCAGAAGAAAAACTGCGTAGGCATAGTATTCAACACCGAGGTATCGATTACCAACCTGTCGAACCACATCTACGACGAGAACGGCAACAAAGTTTCGGCTTTTGCCGTGTACGAACTCGCCGACGCAACGGATGTTACCAAGGTGTCAGTTCAAGGTACGGTAAACACCCAAGCACAATCCTAATCAGTCTCTGAGTCCTGATTAGGGATGGAGTAGGGAGGAGGCGACAGCCCTCCCGCTCCTTTATCAGAAACAACAACCCACTACACGATATGAGTTTGAGAATAGGCAGTGCATTCCTGGCGGCTCTCCGTGCCAACACCGACTTGCAAACTATGCTTGGAGGCATGGCAACGGCAGATGACGAGACCACCTATACAGGGGCTCGCATATTCTATGTGGCACGTATGGAAGCCGACGAACAGCAAGACCGCATCCCCTACATCATCGTCATGCCGAAGGGTATCACCACCCAAGGCAACAAGGACAACTACGATGCAGAGGAAGTGGCGACTGTGGACGTGCTATGCGTGGCAACCGACGGCGAAAGCCTCGTAGAGTTGGCAGAGATGGTAAAGACGACCATTGATGACAGCCTGCAAGGAGATGAGACCTACCGCATCGACAACTTTGCTTTCAGCGCGTCCGCCGTTCAGTTCGACCCCGACAAGCCCTGTTTCTTCCAAACACTCACCTATCAGTGTAGTACAACAATCCGATAAAATGAAAGGACAAAATCTTCGATTTGCCATTCTTGCTAATGGACAAAGAAAATACATTGCCGCCGCACTGTCTTTTGACCTCGATGTACAAGTTGACACCGAGGAGTCGAGCAACAAAGACGTTACAGGCGGCTACAAGACCTACGAGGCAGGGCTGATTGGCTGGTCCGGCAGCGGGCAAGCCAACTATGTGAACGATGCCACCGACACAACAGCGATGCAGGCTGACGATATGTTCATGCAGGTGGGGAAAAGGGTAAGTGTCACTTTTGACATGACAACCGGTGAGAAAAACAGAGACAACCAAACAGGGAAATACCACGGCTATGCCATTATTACCAGTTGGAAAGTCAGCGCACAGAACGGCTCAAAAGTCAACTACGATTTCTCTTTTCAAGGTTCAGGACCTCTGGAAACGTACAGCACTGAGCATTGATGCCATGCTGCCTGATGTTACAGTCAACAGCGGGGACGGAGCAATTCCGCACCCGCTGTTGTATTCTAACAGAGAGCACTGGTCAACAAACCTATAACCAACCACCAACAAAATAGGTACAATTACACCATGTAAATGGCATCTATCACTGCTCTATTCGCGCGAGCGGTACGCGCCCAATCATAGTCTTCGTAGTGCAGGTTCTTTACGGATTGGTCTTTGTGCCCCATTGATTTATCAATAACCCTGTCGGATATATCCAATGACCCCGCAATGGAAGCCCATGTTCTGCGTATTTTAGCCAGCGTAACCTTTATGCCGATACGCTGTCCTATGTCGTCTAATTGCTTTGTAACTCTGCGCTGAAATGTTGAGAA
>ERZ808245.1130-NODE-1130-length-11365-cov-3.127675_pt1 | contig 11365 bp, 10 predicted proteins | sample MGYA00521243_ERZ808245 | MGnify/ENA primary metagenome ERZ808245 (study PRJEB31516, sample SAMN03275576) | gut metagenome | biome: mammalia-associated habitat; material: feces | host: Papio cynocephalus | place: Kenya | collected 2012-07-07 ... | reverse complement strand
ATTGCGTTTGTAGTCGTTGCCCTGGCATTGAATATTCTTGCTGTTTTGGGCAAATAACACAAATACAGAGAAAAGCACTCGGTGACGGGTGCTTTTTTTATTGAAAGGATCAGGTATGACGATTCAAGAAAAAATCAACACGGTTTTGAGAAAGGCAAAAAACAAACCGCTACCGCTCAAAGCCATTCTCGCTGAAGCAAAAATCCCGAAAAAACTGTATGACGAAGCAGGTGAATATCTGATTCGTCTTGTGAAAAACGGTTCTCTGTCGGAACGAAACGGAAAATACCGTCTGAAGGAGCGCACCGATCTTATCCGTGCGCAGGTGGAAGCTGTCCATGCCACTTACGGATTCGCTCATGAAAAAGACGGCGACCGTCGTTTCTTTCTGCCCGGAAAACTCATGCTCGGCGCACTTCCGGGGGACATTGTGCTTTTGTGTCCGATTGATTCTCCGAAAGGCGACGAAGCGCGCGTGGTGAAAATCGAACAGGAAGCGGACTACCGTTTTGCGGGAACTGTGGTGGAAGAAAACGGAAAGCTGTGCGTGCTTCCGGACCGTCTGGTGCGCATTGCGCTGCCGTTTATCCGCGGGGTGAAGCTCCCGCTCAGAATCGGCGACAAAATTCTTGCCCGTGCCATTCGGCGCGGAAAAAGTCACTTTGATCTGCGTGCCGAACCGCTGCGCGTGTATGGTGAGGCACAGAATGCCGATGTTTGTGCACAGGCAATTCTTGAGGAAAACGGTATTATTACGAAATTTTCGCAGGAAGTGCTTGAAGAAGCCGATTCGTTGGCTGCCGCGCCGATTCATCCGGGAGAAATCAAAAAGCGGCACGACTTGCGGGGAGAAAAAATTTTCACCATTGATTCCGCCGACAGTAAAGATCTCGACGATGCGGTCTCTGTGAAGAAAACGCTCAACGGCTGGATTCTCGGCGTTCACATTGCCGACGTGAGCTTCTATGTCAGAAACGGATCGGCACTGGACAAATGTGCCTTTGAACGCGGCACATCGGTCTATTATGCCGACAAGGTGATTCCGATGCTTCCCCGTTCCCTGTCAAACGGCATCTGTTCTTTGAACCCGGGAGAGGATCGGCTGACTTTTTCCGTATTCATTCGGCTTGACCGCGAAGGAAAAATTATCGATTACAAGTTTGAAAAAACCGTAATCCGCTCTGCCGTGAAAGGTGTGTACAGTGAAATCAACGCCATTCTCGACAAAACCGCCGATCATGAAATCAAAAACAAATACAGACCGCTGCTTCATCAGATTGCCCGCATGAACGAACTGAGCCGGATTCTGATCCGTCGGCGCGAAGCCCGCGGATGTCCGGAGCTTTCTTCCTCGGAAAGCAAATTCATTATTGATGAGAACCGTCGGGTAACGGAAATTCTTCCGCGAAAGCAGGGCGTCAGCGAGCGGATGATCGAAGAATTCATGCTCCTTGCCAACCAGTGCGCCGCGACGCTTGCCGCCGAAAACGGCTATCCGTTTGTCTACCGTATTCACGAGCTTCCCTCTCCCGACAAGGTCGCCGAATTTTCCGAAACCGTTCACCGTCTCGGCTTTGATAACCGTAAAATCGATGAACGAACCACCCCCTCCCGCTTTGCCGAAATTCTCGAAGAAACCCGCGGCTCGCGTTATGAAATGCTGATCAATAACCTGATGCTCCGTTCTATGGCGAAGGCACGTTACAACGAGCAAAACAAAGGGCATTTCGGATTGGCGTTAAAAAACTATGCACACTTCACCTCTCCTATCCGCCGTTACCCCGATCTGGCAATTCACCGCATTCTCACGGCGGCATTGGACGGTGCGTCCGCAAAGAATCTCGAAAAGAAATACGGCGTCTTTGTGAAAAACGCCGCCGCGCAATCCAGTTTTACCGAGGAAAACGCCGTGCGTACGGAACGCGATTGCGAAGACTGCTATAAGGCGCAGTTCATGCAGGACAAAATCGGACAGCGGTTTCACGGAATTATCTGTTCGGTCACTAACCGCGGACTGTATGTGGAGTTGCCGAACACCGTCCAAGGAATGATTTCCGTAGAAGCGCTTCCGGCAGGAAATTACGAAACGGACGGGAACATCGCGCTGAAAAATCTCTCCACCTCCAAACGCTTTACGGTCGGTGACGAAATCGAAGTAGAAGTGACCCGATGCGATATTTCGCGGGGAACGGTGGATTTTTCTCCGATTTTTGACGAAAATTGACAAAAAGCGTTTCTTTCCTGCGGTTTTTGTGGTATACTGTTTTCAGGATTATGTTTTTGGAGGAACCGTCATGCCGAAAGTAACTGCCGTGATTGTAGCCGCGGGAAATTCGCAGCGAATGGGTTTCGACAAGCTCTTTGCCGACATCGGCGGGAAAACCGTGATCAGGCAGACGGTCGAACGCCTTGCGTCCTGCTCACTGATCAATGATCTGGTGCTGGTCACCCGCGCGGAATGTGCCGACCGTATTTTGGAAATCTGCCGCTCCTGCACAAAACCGTACCGCATTGTTTCGGGCGGTGACACGCGGCAGGAATCGGTTTTTGCCGGCATTGCCGCCTGCGGTGAGGACACGGACTATGTCGCCGTCCACGACGGCGCCCGCCCGTTTGTGACCGAAGAAGAACTGAATGCCGTTATTCGTGACGCCTTTTCCTATGGGGCGGCAATTCTCGGCGTACCCGTGAAGGACACCGTAAAAACGGCGGAAAACGGGACCGTTCTTTCCACGCCCGACCGGCGAATGCTTTTCGCCGCACACACGCCGCAGGTGTTTTCCGTTTCTCTTTACCGTAAAGCGACCGAAAAGGTCTCCGGCACATTTACCGACGACAGTTCCCTGCTGGAAGCCGCCGGAATTCCCGTCCACCTGACGGTCGGGAAATATTCCAACCTCAAAATCACCACCCCGGAAGATCTTCCGAGAAAGGAATCTGCTATGCGCATCGGTCACGGGTATGACGTTCACCGTTTGACGGAAGGTCGCCGCCTGATCCTCGGCGGCGTGGAAATTCCCTTTGAAAAGGGACTGCTCGGTCATTCCGACGCCGATGTGCTGCTTCACGCCATTGCCGACGCGCTGCTCGGTGCCGCTGCCAAAGGCGACATCGGAAAAATGTTTCCCGACACCGATCCGCAATACAAAGGGGCGGACAGTCTGTTTCTGCTTCGGCAGGTATACAAAGCCGTGCATGAAATCGGATTTACCGTTGAAAATATTGACAGCACCGTTCTGGCGCAGGCGCCGAAGCTGTCTCCATACATTGACACCATGCGCACCCATATTGCCAATGCTTTGCAGTGCGACATTTCCCGCATCAGCGTAAAAGCAACCACAGAAGAAAAGCTCGGATTCACCGGCAGCGGCGACGGCATTGCCGCGCACGCAGTCGTCTTGTTAAAAAAGGAGGTTTGACCCATGGCAATTTCATCCGGAAACACCCGAAGAAGACACCGCACGCCGCCTCTTGCGGCTTGGGTAATTCTGATTCTGTTTATATCGTTGGTCATTTGTCTTGCCGTCATTGTCAACCTTTCTCGCCAACCGAACATTCCTTCCCATGAAACGGATAACTCCGCCGGAGGTTCTGTGCTTGACAACAGTGTCCCGGACATTCACGCCGAAAAACCGGAAACTGTTTCCGGAAAATCGGATGTCACCGTCATTGCCACCGGCGGCACGATTGCCGGAATTTCTTCCGGCGACACTGATTTTACTTCCTACACGCCCGGCATCAAGCGCATCGACGACATGATTGACGAGATTTCCGATATCAGGAAACTCGCAAATATCACCACACAGCAATTTGCCAATCAAAATTCAGGTTCCGTCACAACGCAGAATCTGTACGATCTTTCCGTCGCCGTGGATCGTGCACTGGAGACCGCCGATGCGGTGGTGGTTACCTGCGGCACGGATATCATGGAAGAAATTGCCTATTTTCTTGATCTGACCGTACAAAGTCCGAAGCCCGTGGTCGTGACGGGTTCAATGAAGCCGTGGAACGTAATCGGTTCCGATGCGCCGCTCAATCTTTACAACGCCATCAAGGTGGCGGCAAGCAACAAAACCTACAAATGCGGCACCGTTGTGGTGCTGAACGAAGAAATTCACGCCGCACGTGAAGTGACAAAATCCAACGCCGTGCGTGAAGACACTTTTGCCACGCCGATGCTCGGAATGCTCGGCTATGTGGATGACGGAAATGTCAGTCTGTACCGTATTCCGACGCGCGCCGCCAAATCCGACGAGGATTGGGCAACGCCGTTTGACCTGTCGAAAATCAAAGCAAGCGATATTCCGCGCGTGGACATTGTGGTTTCCTATCAGGGTGCAAGCGGCGAATTGATTACCGCCGCCGTAAAAGCGGGCGCCCGCGGCATCGTCACAATGGGAACGGGTAACGGCGGTCTGACCGACAGTCTGATCGCTGCCAGAAACCAGGCACTCAAACAAGGAATCCTTGTGGCTGCAACCACGCGCACAGGCTCCGGCACGCTTTATTCCGAAGATCGGGACGGCAGCGGACTGATCAGTGCGGACAACCTCAACGCCTACCACGCCCGCATTGCCTTACAGCTTTCTCTGGCGTATTCAAGCGACTACAAAACAATCCAAAAGTGGTTTGATCAATATATCAGAATCGAATATTAAATTCGGAGGGACAATTTATGGCTAACCGAGTACGCATAAATATCGCGGGCAGTGACTATTATGTCATGACTGACGAAAACCCGCACTACACCACCAAACTGGCTTATCGACTGGATGCTCAGATCCGTGAAATGACCGAATCGGGCAATGTCACCATGACTACGGCACTGATCCTGTGTGCGCTCAGCTATCTGGACGACTCCAACAAAGCTAATGCCATTGCCGACAATTTCCGCGGGCAGATCAAAAACTACCTGGAAGAATCCACCCAACTGACCATCAAGCTGGATGAAGCCAACCGCGAAATCGAACGTCTCAAAAAGCAATTGGCAGAAAAGAACTGACAATGTCTGAAATGAAACGATCGGAAATTCTGGCTCCCGCGGGAAACCCGGAAGCGTTGACCGCCGCCGTTTACAGCGGAGCTGACGCGGTTTATCTCGGCAGTCGGGATTTTAACGCGAGAAAAAATGCCGCCAATTTCTCTGATGAAGATTTTTTGCGGGCGGTTGCTTTTTGCCGCCGTCACGGCGTCCGTGTCTACCAGACTGTCAACACCGTGTTGTATGACGACGAGCTTCCCGCTCTGTGCCGCGCGCTGGAGTTTTCCTGCCGTGCGGGTGTGGATGCACTGATTGTTCAGGACATGGCGGTTTATAAGACCGTGCGTGATTGCTGCCCCTCCCTGCCCCTGCACGCCTCCACCCAAATGTCCGTACATACAACAGACGGCGTGAAAATTCTGGAGGAGCTTGGATTTGAACGCGTGGTTCTGTCCCGCGAAATGAGCCGCGAACAAATTGCCGCCGTGCTTCGGGAAACCACTGTGGAAACGGAAGTGTTTGTTCACGGCGCACTCTGTATGTGCGTTTCGGGACAGTGCTATCTCAGCGCCATGATCGGTCAGCGCAGCGGCAACCGCGGACTGTGCGCTCAACCGTGCCGCCTGCCCTTCTCCGCCGATCAGAGCCGTGAAGAAAGGCACGACTTGTCTCTCAAAGATCTGTCACTGATTGATCAACTGCGCGAGCTGTCCGACCTTGGGGTCACTTCCCTGAAAATCGAAGGACGCATGAAGCGCCCGGAATACGTGGCTGCCGCCGTAACCGCCTGCCGACAGGCGCTCGACGACGGCTTCGTGGCAGAGGATCTGCGGTGCAATCTTTCCGATGTGTTTTCCCGCAGCGGATTTACCGATGGGTATTACACCGGAAAAACCGGAAAATCCATGTTCGGGTTCCGAACAAAGGCGGATGTCACCGCCGCAGACAGTTCCGTTTTTAAATCGCTGGCACAGCTCTACCGCGAAGAGCACCCGCGCTTTCCCGTGGATATGACTCTTACCGTTCGTCCCGGTCTGGCGGTTTTGAAAGCCACCGACGGAACATTTACCGCGCAAAGCGAAAGTGCTGCACCTCAGCCTGCCATACAGGCGCCGACCGACGAAGCGGCAGTGCGGAAAAACCTTTCCAAAACCGGCGGCACGCCGTATTTTTTGCACAGCCTGACCTTTTCCAACGACGGTGCTTTTCTCCCTGTTTCCGCTGTCAACGAACTGCGCCGCACGGCACTTTCCGAACTGGCACGTCAGCGGGACTCCTTCTCCCCCGTTTCCTTTCGGGACTGCCCTGCACATTTTGAGCCTCATACCGCACAAAAGCCCGATTTATGGGTTCGTCTTTCCTCCCGTGCCGGTCTGACAGACAAAGTACTTCGGGAGGCGGCACGGGTTATTCTTCCGTTATATGAAATTGACGCTGCCGCTGTGTCCGCCCTTTCCGACCGACTGATTGCCGAACTCCCGCGAGGAAAATTCGGCACCGAAAAGGCGGTTCTCGAAGCCATGAAACGCCTTTTGGCGCTTGGGGTCAACGATGCCATGATTCACAACATCGGCGATTTGATTCTCTGCCGCGAAGCGGGCATGAAGGCACACGGCGGGTTCGGGTTAAACATCACCAATTCCGCCGCGCTATGGCAGTATCAGCAATGGGGACTGTGCGATGCGGTCGTTTCCTTTGAACTGAGTCTCCCGAAAATCCGTGATCTGAAAACGACACTTCCGCGCGGCATCATGGCGTACGGCCGCTTTCCTCTGATGCTGACACGCAGCTGTCCCGGGGTAACTGCCGGCGGCTGTACCGAATGCAATCACCGCCGTGTACTGACCGATCGACGCGGCATACAGTTTCCCATTGTGTGCAACGGCGGATGCAGTGAAATTCTCAACTCCCTCCCGGTGTATCTTGCCGACAAACCGCATTTTTCCGACAACTGCGACTACCTCGTGCTGTATTTCACGCTGGAATCCCCTTCTCAGATCGACGGGATCATCGATGAATACACCCACAAGCACTCCGCACGTGATCACATCACCCGCGGTCTGTATCTGCGCGGAAGTCTATGAAAGGATGAACTTTTTGAAATTCAAGAAAAATCTGTTGCTGATTCTCTTTGTCCTCGCCGCGATCGTACTCGGCGCTTTACTTGCCGATCTTGTCAAGGGTTCTGCCGTTGCATGGCTTTCCTACGGTCTGTCCTTCGGACTCAACAGCGGAAATCCGTTTGTGCTGGATCTTTACATTCTCAAGCTCACCTTCGGGCTTTCGTTTTCTCTCAATGTAGCGCAGCTTTTCCTGATTATTGTCGCCCTGCTGATCTACAAACCGATTTCCAAACATATCTGAGGTATCATATGAACATAGTACTTGCTTCCCAATCTCCCCGCCGCCGGGAACTTCTGAAACGGATTCTTCCGGACTTCACTGTTCATCCCGCGAACATTCCTGAAATTCTCCCGAAAGAAATCAACCCCGCCAAAGCTGCCGAATTTCTGTCGTGTCAAAAAGCCTGCGCCGCGGCACAGGAGACGGGTGCGGACTACACCATCGGCTGTGACACCGCAGTCGTTCTCGACAAAAAAATTCTCGGAAAACCCGCCAACAAAACCGACGCGTTTTTCATGCTCAAAGAACTTTCCGGGAAAAAGCACACCGTCTACACCGGCGTCTGCATCGTGGCGCCCGAAGATTCCGTGATTTTTACCGAATCTGCCGACGTCTGGTTTTCCGAACTTTCCGACAAAGAAATCAGAAGGTATATCGATTCCGGAGAGCCGATGGACAAAGCGGGCGCCTACGGAATTCAAGGGCTGGGATCGTGCTTTGTACGGCGGATTGAAGGCGACTTTTTTTCCGTCGTGGGACTCCCCGTTTGCCGTTTGTACGAAGAACTTAAAAAATTAAAGCTTTTTTAAGAAAATAATGCGGAAAACTATTGCGATTTTCCGCATTTCATAATATAATGATTGTATATGTTTTTTGTCTGTTTCACTAACGCATAAAGGAGAGAGCGTCATGTTCAATCGTGACATCGGTATAGATCTCGGAACTGCCAACACCCTCATTTTCATGAAGGGGAAAGGAATCATCCTGCGCGAACCGTCTGTCGTCGCCGTAGATACCCGCAACGACACGGTGAAATTCGTCGGCAACGAGGCAAAAGAGGTTGTGGGAAGAACTCCCGGTTCCATTGTGGCTGTCCGTCCGCTCAAAGACGGCGTAATTGCAGATTTTGACGTAACTGCCAGCATGCTGCAGATTTTTATCCGCAAAATTTTCAACAAACGTTTCTTCAACCGCCCCCGTGTGGTGATCTGCATTCCCTCCGGCGTTACTGCCGTGGAGCGCCGTGCTGTGAAAGCGGCGGCAATCAAGGCAGGTGCCAAGCAGGTGGCTATCATCGAAGAGCCCATGGCTGCCGCCATCGGTGCGGGACTTCCCGTTGCGGAAGCCACCGGCAGCATGGTGGTGGACATCGGCGGCGGCACGGCAGAGGTTGCCGTGATCTCGTTGGGCGGTATTGTCGCATCGAAAAGCGTGCGCATCGGCGGCGACCAGTTTGACGCTTCCATCATTGCGTACATCAAGAAGAAATACAACCTCCTCATCGGCGAAAGAACCGCAGAGGATATTAAAATCACCATCGGTTCTGCCTATGAATATGAAGGCGAAGCACCGATGGAGATCAAAGGCAGAAATCTGGTGGACAGTCTTCCGCAGAACATTACGGTGACTCCCGCCGAAATCCGCGAGGCGTTGTGGGATCCGATCTGCAGTGTGCTGGATGCCATTAAGGTGACGCTGGAAAAAATTCCGCCGGAGCTGTCTTCGGATATTATCGATCACGGCATCACGCTGACCGGCGGCGGTGCGCTTCTGAAAGGGCTTGACACCCTGATTTCCAAAGAAACCGGTATGACCGTTTTCATTGCAGATAACCCGCTGGACTGCGTTGCGGAAGGCACGGGAAAGGTTTTGGAGGATACCGCGGCACTGCACAATCTTTTGTCGGAAACGGAAAGAGACTGACACTTCGGGCAGGCATATGACTATGCCCGCCCGTTTCTGTTTTGGGGGACATCATGAAGGAATTTTTTTCATCGGTAAAATTCAAAATTCTCGTCTGCGTCTGCGCGCTGCTCGCAGGCTTTATGATCTATGCCCTCACTGACAACCGTTCAAACTTTATCGAACAGGGACTTGACTTCATCGTTACACCGATCAAATCCCTTTCTTCCGCCATTTCCAATGCTGTCGGCTCTTTTTTTGAACGGCACACCAATGTGGATGCACTGTACGAAGAAAATGAACAGCTCAAAGATGAAATTGCATCATTGAAGGAACAATTGGTGACTCTGGACGAATACAGGCTCGAAAATCAACAATTGAAAGAATTTCTGGAAATCAAAGAACTGAACCCTTCCCTGGAGCTTGAAACCGCTTCAGTGATCGGTTCCGATCCGTTGGACAGCTTCGGTGCGTTCACCATTGACAAAGGTTCTTTGCACGGCGTGAAAAAGAACGATGTCGTCATTTGCCGCGAAGGACTGGTCGGCATTGTCAGCCAGGTCAATTCCATTTCCTCCCGTGTCACTACGATTCTTGACCCCACAGTACACATCGGTGCGTTCATTTCTTCCACACAGGATGACGGATTGATCAAAAACACGGCTGCGCTGGCACTTGAAAACATGACACAAATGACCATGCTCAGCCGCGAAACACAAGCGACAATCGGAGATTATATCATCACTTCCGGCACCGGAGGTGTGTTCCCGAAGGGGCTTCTGATCGGCACCGTTGCCGAAATTTCCGCCGATGCCAACGGACTTTCCAAAAATGCCGCCGTGCGTCCTGCCGCCGACATTCGTAACGTGCGAAACGTGGCAGTCATCAAATCTTTTACGGGACAAGGTGCCGAAGCACTCCCTTCCGGCTCCTCCGACGGGGGTGATTCGCATCAACCGTAAAGTCCGCCTTGCGTTGAAATGGGTTTTGTTGGTCTTGTTTATCCTCGTACTTTTCACGCTGCAATCCACGCCCGGGCTTTTCCAAATTGCGGGCGTGCGTCCGATCCTGCTGATTCCTGCGGCAGTTGCCGTCGCCATGTTTGAAGGAGAATTCATCGGTGCTTTCGTCGCCATGGGATGCGGTCTGCTTTGGGATTTGGCGGGAGAGGCTCCGTTCGGCGCTTATGCCCTGCTATGCCTGCTGTTCGGTGTGATTACCGGACTTTTGCTGCGCCTGCTTTTGCGCTGTGAATGGTTCAATTGCGTGGTTCTTGTTCTGGTGTTCTCTTTTATTGTGATTTGTGCCGAATTTCTTTTTGCCTACGCAATTTACGGGCATACTCATATCGGCACCATTTTTCTGCATAAGCATTTGCCGGTGGTTTTGTACACCACCGCAGTCTCTCCGGCGGTCTTTTTTGTCGTAAAACAGATAGAAAAATTGAATCCCGGAGAAAACGGAAAGGGATGATTCGTTGAACAAAAAAATAGCAGCCCGCAATGCGGTCATGATTGTTTTTTTAACCGTCATCTTTCTCGGTTTTCTCGTGCGCCTGATTCAGGTTCAGATTGTCGATATTGACAACTACCGTTTGCTTCAGGAAGCGACTTATACCCGTACCATGACCATTTCTCCGACGCGAGGAGAAATTTATGACCGAAACGGCGTCCCTCTCGTGAAAAATCGCGTCAGCTATCAGATTGTGCTGGACAAAGCCTATATCCGAAGCGCCGATCTCAACCGGGTGATCCTGCATCTGACCGAATTGCTCACGCAAACCGGAGAGGTCTGGACAGACAAGCTCCCGATCAGTCAAACCGAGCCATATACCTTCACCGATGACGCAGCCGCTGTCGCAAGGCTGAAAAAATTTCTGGAGCTTCAACCGCACGCCACTGCCGAGAACTGCATGGAATGGTTGACGGAAACCTATAAGCTTCAGGACTTCACTCCATCGCAAATTCGCCTTATTGCGGGCGTACGGTACACGATGTCCGATTTCGGGTACTCGCTCACCAACCCCTACTCCTTTGCTGAAAATATTTCCTATGCAACTTCTTTGATTATCGAAGAAAACGCCGATTTGTACTTGGGCGCCCATGTGGAAGAAAGTGCCGAACGTGAGTATGTGTGCGGGGATCTTGCGGCAAATATTATCGGCATCACAGGAAAACTGACTTCCGAAGAATATGATGCGTACAAGGAAAACGGATACGGTCTGAACGACCGGATCGGAAAATTCGGAATTGAACGGCAATTTGAAGCACAGCTGCGCGGAACTGCGGGAACGCGGGAAATCCGTTTGGACAGTCGCGGAGAAATTCTGAGTGTTGAAGATACGGTACTTCCGCAGGC
>ERZ808245.1128-NODE-1128-length-11368-cov-3.068947_pt1 | contig 11368 bp, 7 predicted proteins | sample MGYA00521243_ERZ808245 | MGnify/ENA primary metagenome ERZ808245 (study PRJEB31516, sample SAMN03275576) | gut metagenome | biome: mammalia-associated habitat; material: feces | host: Papio cynocephalus | place: Kenya | collected 2012-07-07 ... | reverse complement strand
GCTGACCGTGACCTCGGCGGGGCTTGACCAGCCGTTCAAGGTGCTGAAGCAGTACAGGAAGGCCGTCGGGACGCAGGTGGAGGCGGCTCTCAGGGGCGGAAGGAAATTCGTCGCGGAGCTTGTCGATGCCGACGAAAGTTCGGTGACGCTGAAATACAGCCTGCGTGAAGCCGTCGAGGGAAAGAAGAAAAAGGAACTCGTGGAGCATTGCGACAGGTTCGGATATGACGACGTCAATTATGTTCGTCCGCACATTGATTTCAAATAAAATAAGTAAATATAATAATATGGAAAAGATTGAACTGAAGGACGCTTTCGCGGAATTTAAGAATCAGAAGAACATCGACCGCCCGACGATGATGGGTGTGCTTGAGGACGTTTTCAGAACCCAGATTGCCAAGGTCTATGGCGACGCCGACAATTTCGACGTCATCATCAACATCGACAAGGGCGACTGTGAGATTTACTGGAACAGGGAAGTCGTCGAGAAGGTGGAGGACCCGAACAAGCAGATTTCGCTTGAGGAGGTGAACGCCGACGGCGACGACTACGAGATAGGCGAGACCTTCGCCAAGAAAATCGAGATGAAGGACTTCGGCCGCAGGGGCATTCTCAACATCAGGCAGAATCTTCAGGGGCGCATCATGGACCTTGAGAAGGCCAACCTCTATAATAAATATAAGGATATGGTCGGACAGCTCTTCTCCGGCGAGGTGCACCAGACATGGGCTAAGGAGGTCATTCTCCTTGACGACGAGGGCAATGAGCTGAAGCTCCCTAAGGCGGAGCAGATTCCGGGCGAGCACTTCAAGAAGGGCGACACCGTGAAGGCAATCATCAAGTCCGTGGAGATGAGGAACACCACTCCGATAATCACGCTCTCCCGCGTTTCCGACGAGTTCCTCGCGAAGCTCTTCGAGGCCGAGGTTCCCGAGATTTACGACGGTCTCATCACCATCAAGAAGGTGGTGCGTGTCCCGGGGCAGAGGGCCAAGGTTGCCGTCGAGTCGTATGACGACAGGATTGACCCTATCGGAGCCTGCATCGGCGTGAAGGGTTCCCGCATCATCGGAATCGTCCGCGAGCTCCGCAACGAGAACATCGACGTCATCCAGTGGACTTCCAACACCCAGCTTCTCATTACCCGTGCGCTTGCTCCGGCGAAGATTTCATCCATCGTCAACGGCGAGGACGGGAAAATCAAGGTCTATATGCTTCCGGAGGAGGTCACCAAGGGCATCGGCCGCGGCGGCGTGAACATACGGCTTGCCGGTATGCTCGTCGGCAAGGAGATTGAGGTCTGGAGAGAGACTCCGAAGGTTGAGTCGCAGGACGAGGATGACTACGACATCCTGCTTGAGGAGTTCGACGACGAGATTGATCAGTGGATTATCGACAAGCTCAAGTCAATCGGCTGTGACACGGCGAAGAGCGTGCTTGCAATCGACCCTGAAGACCTCGCGAAGAGGGCTGACCTTGAGGACGAGACCGTGGCGGACGTGCGCCGCATTCTCAGCGCCGAGTTCGAGTAGGCCGCGCGCCGGGAGTTTCCGCGTTCCGGCAGCCCGGCGTCTGATGATGCGGCGCGGAGTTTTGGAGGAAAGTATAAATTGGGAAACATGAAAAAAATAAATTGCTTCAGATTTTTCAATTATTTTCGAGGATAGGTTTCTTTTGGAAGAGGGAGTGTACTGGAGGTACATGACCGATGAGAAAAGAAAGATAGACCGGAAAGAATGAAAAAGATGGTGCAAGTTATTTTTTGAGGGTTTCTGATATAAGGGGATATATATGGCAGAAATCAGATTAAGCAAAATTGCAAGACAGTTTAACATCGGGGTCGGCACGCTCGTCGATTTCCTTAACGGCAAGGGAGCCGACATCACTACGAGCGACCCTAACGCCAAGATTTCGGATGAGTTCATGCCTGCGGTCGAGGCCAAGTTCGGCGGCGACCTCGCGGCCAAGAAGGACTCGGAGAAGGTGGCCACGAAGCTCAAGGAGATGATTGACGTTTCCAAGAAGAAGCCTGCGGCTGAGGAAGAGGAGGCAGACAGCAGGGAGGTGATCATAAAGACTACCTCCATCGCGGAGACTGCTCCCGAGAAGCCTGCTCCGGCTCCTGTCGTCGAGGCTCCGGTTGCCGCGACGGCTGCCCCGGAGGCGGTGTGCCCTGTCGAGGAAAAGCCGGCTCCGGAAGAGCATGAGGAGAAGCGGGAGGAGACTCCGGCCGGGGCTGCTGAGACGGCGCCCGTCGAGGAGGTTCGTCCGGCGGCTGAGGCTGCGGCAAGGCCCGCTGAGCCTGTTGAAGAGCCGGTGAAGCCGGAAAGGGAGAGCTTCGGGCCGAAGATTATAGACAAGATTGACCTTGACGGCGTCGGAAAGAAAAAGCCGGCGCTTGAGGAGGCTGAGAGGCCTGCGGAGCCTGTCGTCGCCGGGCCAGAGAAGAAGGATGCGGCTGCTGAATCCCCGGCAGCCGAGCCACAGAAGGCCGCCGCGGAGGTTCGGAAGGAGCCCCGCGAGGCCGTCATCGCCGTCGAGAGGCTGACCGGCCCGAAGGTCATGGGAAAGGTCGATTTGAGCAAGTTCGAGACTCCTAAGAAGAAGGGCAGGCGGGAGAGAATAAAGCCCGGACAGAGCCAGAAGGTGGACGTCACCAAGGTTGATGCGTCAGGGAACGGCGGAGGAAAGAACTCCGGCGGGAAGAACGGCGGTAACGGGAAGAACGGACGTGACTTCGGAAAGGGCAGGAACGAGTCCGGCGGAGGAAAGGGCCGCAACCGTGGCAAGGACAGGTTCAAGCCTGCGATGACCGAGGCCGAGACCGAGGAAATGCAGAAGGAAATCCAGAAGCAGATTAAGGAGACCTACGCCCGCATGAACGAGGGCAAGGGCAAGAACAACTTCGGCGCAAAGCACAGGAAGGAGAAGAGGGAGGCCGCTGCTGACAGGCTCCAGGAGGAGATGCAGCAGCAGGAACTCGACAAGAAGGTTCTGAAGGTCACTGAGTTCGTGACCGTGAACGACCTCGCGACCCTCATGAACAACACTCCTGTCACCAAGGTAATCGCTGCCTGTATGAGCCTCGGACTCATGGTGTCTATCAACCAGCGCCTTGATGCGGAGACCCTCGTGCTCGTTGCGGAGGAGTTCGGCTATGAGGTCGAGTTCGTGACCGCCAACCTCACGGAGGAAATCAACTCCGAGGAGGAGGTCGACAAGCCGGAGGACCTCGTTCCGAGACCTCCTGTGATTACGGTCATGGGACATGTCGATCATGGTAAGACATCCCTGCTCGACTACATCAGAAAGGCGAACGTGATTGCCGGCGAGGCCGGAGGAATCACCCAGCACATCGGCGCATACAACGTGGAGCTTCCGAACGGCCGGAGGATTACCTTCCTCGACACGCCGGGGCACGAGGCCTTCACGGCGATGCGTGCCCGCGGGGCCAAGATGACCGACCTTGCGATTATCATCATCGCGGCGGACGACGCCATAATGCCGCAGACCGTCGAGGCAATCAGCCATGCGCAGGCGGCCGGCGTTCCGATGGTGTTCGCAATCAACAAGATAGACAAGCCTGGAGCCAATCCGGACAAAATCCGCGAGCAGCTTTCCAACATGAACATACTCGTGGAGGACTGGGGCGGAAAGTACCAGTGTCAGGAAATCTCGGCGAAGAAGGGAACCAACGTGGACCTGCTCCTCGACAAGGTGCTTCTTGAGGCCGACATGCTTGACCTCAAGGCCAATCCGAACCGCAGGGCCACCGGAGCCGTCATAGAGTCATCCCTCGACAAGGGCCGGGGCTATCTTGCCACCGTCCTTGTCCAGAACGGAACGATGCACGTCGGCGACGTGATGCTTTCGGGATGCTATACCGGTCGTGTGAAGGCAATGTTCAACGAACGCGGTCAGAAAGTTGACGAGGCCGGTCCTTCCACTCCGGTTTCAGTTCTCGGACTCAACGGTGCCCCGACTGCCGGAGAGACCTTCAACATCATGGCAGACGAGCGCGAGGCCAAGGAAATCGCCAACAAGCGCGAGCAGCTCATTCGTATTCAGGGCATAAAGACACAGAAGCACATGACCCTTGAGGAAATCGGCCGCCGAATCGCAATCGGCAACTTCAAGGAACTCAACGTCATCGTCAAGGGTGACGTCGATGGCTCTGTTGAGGCTCTTTCCGACTCCCTCATCAAGCTCTCCACCGACGAGGTGCGCGTGAATGTGATTCACAAGGCTGTCGGCGCCATTTCCGAGTCTGACGTGCTCCTTGCGGCGGCTTCCGACGCCGTCATCATCGGCTTTCAGGTCCGTCCTTCTACCGGCGCCCGCAAGCTTGCCGAGAAGGAGGAAATCGAAATCCGCCTCTACTCCGTCATCTACGATGCCATCAACGAGGTCAAGGACGGTATCGAGGGCATGCTTGCTCCGGAGGAGAAGGAGGAGATTACTGCCACAGCCGAAGTGCTTGAGACATTCAAGATTTCCAAGGTCGGAACCATTGCCGGCGCGATTGTCCGCGAGGGCAAGCTCCAGCGCACTTCCAAGATTCGCGTCATCCGTGACGGCATCGTGGTCTATACCGGCGAGCTCGGCTCCCTCAAGAGGTTCAAGGACGACGTCAAGGAGGTCGTTTCCGGTCAGGACTGCGGTCTGAACATCTTGAACTACAACGACATCAAGGTCGGTGACATTGTGGAGGCCTATCAGGTTGTTGAAGTGAAACGAACACTGTAAAAGCCGCGGAAGCGGCACTTCTGCTTCGTTGGAAATCGGATTTTAGTCCTCACAACCATCAGGTTGCTGCGGGTAAAATCCAATTTCCGCCTTGCATCCGCACCACTTCCGCGACTTTTACTCTCAGCAGTTGGGCAAGATAGGGTAGGGATATTCCCTCCTCACTTTGACTTTATAATGAAAAGCGAGAAATCTTTGTGCTGAAAAGCATTCAGATTTCTCGCTTCATTTCATTCCGCTCTAAATGGCAGAAAGAAAGGGGATGCATAAAAGGATGAGATGCAAGGCGCACAAAGCCCTCAAAACCGGAGCAACCTTGTGGTTGTGAGGATTTTGAGGGCTTTTGCAACGAAGCAGATCGCCTTTTAGGCGCCCCGCTTAGAATCTTACGCCGAGAGTGGCGACGACTTTGACTAAATTGCGCCTGTAGCGGATTTCCGGAGACCAGACACCGTTCGCGATGTTGTAGTCGCCGTAGGGGCGGATGTATTCGGTCGGGTAGAAATAGCCTACGGCGGCGAAGTCGGCGAAGAACGCTCCGGTGGAGAAGCCGAGGCCTAATGCGGCGGTGTGCACATTGGCATGGGGCGCCTTCATGAGACTCTTGCCGTCATCATCGTACTCGTAGGTCTGCCCGTTTGTCTTGAGGGTGTAGCCAAGACGCACTGAGAAGACGTCCGTCGGCTTCACCTCGGCTCCGAGACGGAGATAGTGCTGCACGCCGCAGAGGTCGTAAATCTGGCTGTTCCCGTCGAATTCGCTGTCGTCGGAAGTCTCCGGGTCGCTGAACCGCATCTTGCGGTAGTTCGCCAGTTCGTAGTCGATGCTGAAGAGCCCATATCTGCCGAATGTATAGGCTGCGCCGAAGTTTGCCCGGAGAGGAGCCTTCAGATTGTACTTGAACTCACCCTCGCATCGTGCGTTTCCGCTGTACCTTGAGTTTTCGTAATTGCCTTCGGCCCCGTATGTTATCTTTTCCTCGACGGTGATTGCCGTAGGGGTCTGTATGGCGGCTCCAAGCCTCAGGCCTCTCCATGGGGTGAGGATGAATCCGAACTTTCCATAGACTCCGGTCGCGTCGGCGTCATAGACATAAGTGCTCTTTGCCGAGGTGAAATGTGTCGTTGTCGATACGCCGTCCGCGTCGGTAAACGTGACGTCGAAGTCGTCCGGAGAAATCGCGTCCTCCCTCAGAAACTCGTTGTGGGTGTAGCTCGCGCTCGTGACTCCGATGTTGGCTCCGAAATAGAAGACGTCGGAAATGTTGAACCCGAGATTATAGACGAAGTCCGACTTGGTTCCGGTGCGTGTCCTGCCGTAGCGCTGGTCGAGTCCGCTCGCCCCGAGCGTGGGATTGCCTTCCGAATCCGTATATTCCGTTATTCCGGCAAAGCTCTTGTCATCGACGTTCCAGACCGCCCCGCTCTGATATGCGGTGGCGACATCCCAGTCTGAGACATAAATCTTGTCATAGACGTCGCTTGCGCCGAGCTCATCCGCAGTGTAGCCTAAACCGTCGGCCCGGACAGCCAGAGCACCGAACGCTGATGTCCTGTAGTTGGTTCCCCTTGCGGTGAAGTCTTCGTTGTAGCTTCTCGTGTTGTTCACGACGAAGCCCATGCTCCAGTTCTTGAGCCCCCTGCTTCTGCCGGTGCTGAAATTGACCATGCCTCCGAGGTTTGGGAGACTGAACTTTGTCCCGGTCTTGCGCAGGCTTTTCCCGAACGCAGTCTCGCCGTCAGGCAGTTCGGTGCCGCGGGCTGTCCCTATCGTGATGTTCGGGCCGAGGCTGACCGTGAACTGGGAATGCCTCGCCACCGCCGAGCCGGCCGGGTTGATTCCGAGCGAACCCATATCTCCGCCGAGCGCCGTGAAGGCGTTACCCATAGCCATTGTCCTTGCCGTCCCCTCGTATTCGTTCTCGCTGTATCTCAGCGCGTCCGTAAAGTCCTGCGCCGCTGCCGAGAGACCTGCGGCGAAGACCGCCGCCGTCAAAATTATTCTTTTCATTTTATAGAATCGTTTGTTTCTGATTCATCGGGGAATTTCCCGTCTGATTCTTCTTTGTCCTGTTTTTCCGTTCCTGAACGCTATCTTCTCCTTGAACCTCCGCCGGAGCTGCTCCTGCTCGCTCCCGAAGAGTGGCTTCCGCTGCTGTGGTATGACGAGCCGCTGCTCCGGTACGATGAGCTTGAGGAACTCCTGCTGTACGACGAGCTTGAGCCGCTGCGGCCTGATGAACCGCTGTAGGAACCTGAGCTTCGCGAACTGCCTGAAGAAGAGCTGCGGTAGCTGTCTGAGGATGAACTGCTGCGTCTCGTGGAAGACGGCCTGCTGTAGGTCGCGCTCCTTGAAGCACCTGATGTGCTTCTGCCGTAGCTGCCTGAGGATGAGCTGCTGCGGCTCGTGGAAGACGGTCTGCTGTAACTTCCGTAACTCCTTGTGGCTGAGCCTGTGGAGGTGCTGCCTGATGAGTTACGCACGCTGGCGGCCGGTCTTGAAATGCTGCCGGAACTTCTTGATGGGATGGCGGTCCCGCTGCCCCTGCCCGGGCGCGATGCGCTTGCCGCGGAGGAGGTACTGCCGTTGTTGCGCACCGTAGTCGCCGGCCTTGCTACCCGCGTGACTCCGTTGCTGCCGGAAGCTGCGGTCGTTCTCCTTGCCGTGGTCGCGGCTGTGCTTCGCGTCGGCGTTCCGTTTGCCCTGACGGCCTTGGCTGAACCGCGGACGCCCGCCGTCCTTCTGACAGCCGTACCCGCTGACGATGACCTTGTGACTGAAGAACTCCGTACTGCGGACGAACCCCTCGCGCCGGAAACGGATGAACGGGAACTTGAGGCAAGTCCGCCGCCGATGCCCCTTGACCCGTAGTGCACCGGAGCCCCGCCGTGTCCGAATGCCGGCCCGTCATGCCATGGATCAGGGCGGTGATGATGATGCCAGTAATGGTCGCAGTGCCAAGGGCTGTACCACGGGTCGTACCATCCGCTCCAGTAGAGGCTGCCGTAATAGCCGCCGTACCATGCTGGCCCATAGAGCCATGAATCATAGAACCAAGGGTCGTACCAGCGTCCGTACCAGCCTCCGTAGAACCACGGGTCATATCCGGCATAGTAGGCCGGGCTGTAAATCCCCCACCCGTAGCGGTACGGAGCCCATGCATAGCCGTAGTACGGCGCGAATCCCATGAACGGATCCACATAGACCGTCGTGACGTCCGCGTTCTCGAGATTCAGCGTCAGCGTTTTCGTCCCCTTGGCCACTGTCGCCTGAGCCGCCGTTTCGGAACTGTCCCTTGCGTCGAGCATCGTCGTTTTTGTCAGTTCCGTCAGCGCGTCTGTCTCCTCCTTGCTTTTCGCGATGTCCGCAGCGGAAGGCGTTTTCTCCGGTCGGGTGTAATATATTCCGTCATACTGACTTGCAGTCTGTGCCGTTGTTCCACAGGAAGACATCATCGCGCCGCATATCGCCAGCGCCATGATTCCCGACACCCCTGATATATAAAGCCGTTTTGTCATAAATTCATATATTTTTCTTAACTTCGCGCCGCATTTCGTCCGTCACGGAATACGGCATCCCGACGTGAATTGCAAAGAATATACCTATTTCAAATCATGCACAAGCCACCGAAAGATGCGGATTTATACGAAAACGTCGCAAAAGGGTGCGTCGGATATGGCAAATATAGGAAACAAAATTGATATATAGATATGGCAAAGGAAGTTACAAAGAGGTCGGAGAATTACTCTCAGTGGTATGACGACCTCGTGGTGAAGGCTGACCTTGCGGAACGTTCCGCTGTCAGGGGCTGTATGGTCATAAAGCCTTACGGCTATGCAATCTGGGAGAAGATGCAGCATACTTTGGACAAGATGTTCAAGGACACGGGACATCAGAACGCATATTTCCCGCTCTTCATCCCAAAGTCTTTCTTCAGCAGAGAGGCCGAGCATGTGGAGGGATTCGCGAAGGAGTGCGCCGTGGTGACGCATCACCGTCTCATGAATGATCCGAACGGGAACGGCGTGGTTGTCGATCCGTCCGCGAAGCTTGAGGAGGAACTCATAGTGCGCCCGACTTCGGAGACAATCATTTGGAACACATATAAGGGCTGGGTCACTTCGTGGCGCGACCTTCCTATCCTCTGCAATCAGTGGGCGAACGTCGTGCGCTGGGAGATGAGGACGCGGCTTTTCCTCCGTACTGCGGAGTTCCTCTGGCAGGAGGGCCACACCGCTCATGCAACCCGCGAAGAGGCCGAGCAGGAGGCGCAGAAGATGGTCGGCGTGTATGCCGACTTTGCCCGCAACACAATGGCGCTTCCGGTTGTCGTCGGGCACAAGTCGCCGAACGAAAGGTTTGCCGGTGCGCTCGACACACTGACGATTGAGGCCATGATGCAGGACGGGAAGGCTCTCCAGGCGGGCACCTCGCACTTTCTCGGCCAGAACTTCGCCAAGGCTTTTGACGTGCAGTTCACCAACAAGGAGGGCAGACAGGAGTATGTCTGGGCTACATCATGGGGCGTTTCCACCCGTCTTATGGGTGCGCTCATCATGGCTCACGGCGATGACAACGGCCTTGTCCTTCCTCCGGCGCTCGCCCCGATTCAGGTGGTTATGGTGCCTATCTACAAGACCGACGAGGAGCACTCCGCCATAGTGGAGAGGATGTCTCAGATTAAGGCTGAACTCGAGAAGGACGGCGTGAGCGTGAGGATTGACGACCGCGACACCCTGCGCCCGGGCTTCAAGTTCGCCGAGTGGGAGCTCAAGGGAGTTCCGGTGCGCATCGCGATGGGTCCGCGTGACCTCGCCGCCGGCACGCTTGAGATTGCCCGCAGGGACACTCTGGAGAAGACTTCGATTTCTCAGGCTGGGGTCTCCGCTCACATCGAACAGCTGCTGAAGGACATACAGGAGAATATGTACAGGAAGGCTCTCGCGTTCCGTGACGCGAACGTGCGCAAGGTTGACTCATGGGATGAGTTCAAGGAGGAAATCAAGAAGGGCGGCTTCCTGCTCTGCCACTGGGACGGCACGACCGAGACCGAGGAGCGCATCAAGGAGGAGACCAAGGCGACCATCCGCTGCATCCCGATTGACAGCTATGTCTGCGAGGAGGAGGGCAGGTGCATCTACACCGGCAAGCCTTCGCACCGCAGGGTGATTTTCTCAATTTCTTATTAGTCTCCGTTATTCCCTGTCATTTCGACCGGAACGGAGTGGAGCGGAGAAATCTGAATAATAATTAGTGTGTTGATGAATATCATGAAGAAAATCTTTGTTGCCATCGTAATGATGGCGTGCGCATCGTCCGCCGCTTCGGCTCAGGATGACGTGCAGAAGGCCGCTCAGGAAGCCGCCGCCGCGTTTGCGTCTGCACCGGTCCAGAAGGCCAAGCCGAAAAAGCCGAACTATTGGACAAATTCGCTCACGACACAGATAAATGTCGGTCAGACGAGCCTCACTAACTGGGCGGCCGGCGGAGACAACACCTTCACGCTCAAGGGATACGCCGACGGCAATGCTAACTGGAAGAAGGACAAGATGTTCTGGAACAACCGCCTCCAGCTGGAGTATGGTCTGCTCTATGCCTCTTCAAAGCCTCTGTTCCAGAAGAGCAATGACCGGATCTATCTTGAGAGCAAGTGGGGGCACAGAGTTCACGAGCAGCTCTATGCATCGGCCAACTTTGACTTCAAGAGCCAGTTCACTAAAGGGTATGATTACAAGACACCTGCGGTTCCTGACAGCTTTAAGGATGCGGAGGGCAATATTCCAAAGCTTGATGAACTCAGCCGTAAGGACCAGAAGCGGCTTTGGCAGGACGCTCGTGTCGCAAAATCCGGTTTCCTCTCTCCGGCCTACACCACATTGGCGCTCGGTCTTGACTGGAATCCGGCAAACTGGGTCTCCGTCAGCTTCGCGCCTCTTACCGGAGGTTTTACAATCGTGACTGACAGCCAGTTCCGCAAGGCATATGGAATGAAGTTTACCAAGGATTCTGAGGCTCTGAACGAAAAGTTTGACGGTGTCGATCCGGCTGCTCTCAGCGAGGAGGACAGGAAGGCATACGATAATTTTCATGCATCTGTAGAAAACGGTTCAGCCTACCGCCCGGCTCTGTTCCAGCTCGGTACTCAGATTAAGATAGATTTCAAGGTGAACGTGAACGACAATTTCAAATACACCTCTCAGGTTGTCCTCTTCTCCGACTATCTCAACAAAATGTCCGTCCGCTTCAACTGGGATAACAAGTTCGACTGGAAGCTCGCGAAGTATTTCGCCCTAACCGTCACGACGAACATGATTTATGACAACAATGTCCTGAAGGAAGCCGGCAAGGACGCCGACGGAAACGCCATAATGAAGAAGCGCGGGCTGCAGTTTGCGGAGTCGATATCGTTCGGGTTTACATATACCATAGCCTCAAAATCCAAATAGTCAAAATCCAAATAATAGGCGATCTGCGGCGTTGCACTGCGATAATTTGAATCCTCACAACCGTGAGGTTGCTGCGGTTCAAATTTCTTGTGCGCCTTGCATCTCATCCTCTTATTTGAATTTTGAGTTCAGGCTTGGCGATCTGCGGCGTTGCACTGCGATAATTTGAATCCTCA
>ERZ808245.1125-NODE-1125-length-11386-cov-4.786780_pt1 | contig 11386 bp, 10 predicted proteins | sample MGYA00521243_ERZ808245 | MGnify/ENA primary metagenome ERZ808245 (study PRJEB31516, sample SAMN03275576) | gut metagenome | biome: mammalia-associated habitat; material: feces | host: Papio cynocephalus | place: Kenya | collected 2012-07-07 ... | reverse complement strand
AGTTCGTACTTATGCGCAGACATCACCCACCTCCTTCGGACTATCGGCCATGGACTTTCCATGGCAGGAGTGTGTATGCGTACTGCCTTCGGGCATCATTATGTTCGTATGAATGATAAAGATTCCTTTACGGCAACCTGTTCAGGTTAGCGCGACGTGCCGACGTCGGCATGGCGCCGCGCGACGACGAAGCCCCGCGCGCCGGCGGGGCCTCGTCACGATAGAAACGGAGACGGCCGATTGGCGTCCGGACGGACGATCGGACACGTCGGGAGATGCGTCAGGCGTAGATGTTGCGCGGACGCATGTCTTCCGGCAGTCCGTTGAGCAGCGTCGAAACGGAGCCGGATTCGAACACGGAGCGGATGCCCGCCGCGAGCAGCGGGGCCACCGACAGCACGGTCATGTTCGGCAGGCGCTTCGCCTCCGGAACCGGCACCGTGTCGGTGAGCACGATCTCCTTGGCGCCGCAGTCCCTCAGACGCTCGACGGCCGGGCCGGACAGCAGACCATGGGTGGCGACGAGCGTCACGGACTTCGCGCCCGCGTTGTTCAGGGTGCGCACGGCCTCGCAGATGGTGCCGGCGGTGTCGATCATGTCGTCGACGACCACGCAGTCACGGCCCTTCACCTGGCCGATGATGCCATGCGCAACGGCGTGGTTCGGACGGGTGATGTCGCGCGTCTTGTGGATGAACGCGAGCGGCAGACCGCCGAGCTTCGCGGCCCACTGCTCGGAAACCTTGATGCGGCCGGCATCTGGAGAGACGATGGTGGTGTTCTCCAGCGGCATGTGGCCCCGCACGTAGTCGATCAGGATCGGCATGGCGGTCAGATGGTCGACCGGGCCGTTGAAGAATCCCTGCTCCTGCGCGGCATGCAGGTCGACCGTCATGATGCGGTCCGCGCCGGCGGAGCGGAACAGGTCGAACATCAGGCGGGCGGTGATGGGCTCGCGCCCCTGGTGCTTCTTGTCCTGACGGGAATAGCCAAGGAACGGGGCGACCACGGTGATGGAACGCGCGGAGGCGCGCTTCATGGCGTCCACCATGATGAGCTGTTCCATGATCCACTTGTTGATCGGCTCGGTGTGGGCCTGCATGATGAAGGCGTCGGCGCCACGCACCGGCTCGGTGTAGCGCACGTACATCTCACCGTTGGCGAAATCGTAGGCGGTGGTCTCCAGAACGTCGGTGCCGAGATATTTCGCGGTTTCCACGGCCTGTTCGGGGTATGCACGACCCGTCACCAACGCCAGTTTCTTATCCGGAGTGCCTTCGAGAATCGCCGACATGCTTCGCCTTCCAAATGTTCGGTGCGTGAAATTAAGCCAAACTCCAATATAACAATGCGGGTGCCCATAGCGTGCTCTTCGCACGATTCCACTTTTGCCGCAAAATATTGAATCGTGCGATGCGCAACCTCGTTTTTCATCTCCGACACGGCTGGAAACAACGGTACGGGGGTATTTATAGAGCCTCTATAGGGCCTTGCGCAGTCTTGGGTATCGCACAATCCATTTTTCACGCATTTTTTCCAAATCGTGCGAAACCGCAGCGCATAGAAAGGACCGCACTCCCGATTCCGTGGATGTGAATTTTCTCAATCCACCAATCGGAGTGCGGTCCATACGCCCATTTGGGCCCGAGCGTCACAACCAGCCGAGGGGCGGCGCCTTGGAACGCGCCACGCCCATCCAAGCTAGGCCAAGCGTTCCGCGAACGCCTCGCGGATCTGCTCGGCGCTGCCGTAGGATGCCTGGGCGCCGTATCCGGTGGCCGCGTATGCCGACACGTACGAGGCGAGTTCGGCGGCTTCGGGAAGCGTCATCTCGGAGGCGAGGCCGGCCAGCACGGTTCCCATGAAGGAATCGCCGCAGCCGGTGGTGTCCACCGCGTCGACCCGCACCGGGGCGATGCGGTGGACAGGCTCGTCGGCGGTCGCGTCGAGCACCACGGAGCCGTCGCCGCCCAGCGTCACGATCGCCTGTTCGAAGCCGAACGCCCGCATTTCGTCGAGCACGTGACGCCAATCGAAGCCGTCCCAATCGTCGTCCTCCGGCTCGTCGATGCCCAGCAGCTGCGCCATCTCATGCTCGTTGACGAGCAGGATGTCGGCGGCTTGCACGAGTTCGGCCGGCAGCGACGGGACGAACGGGGAGTCGTTCAGCAGCACCTTCACGCCCGCTTCGTGGCACATGCGCGCGGCTGCGGTGACGGTTTCCATCGGACTTTCCAGACACAGGCCGAGCACGGTGGACCCCACAAGGGCGTCGCGCACGGATTCCACGTATTCGACGGTAACCTGCGCGTTGGAGCCGGGCGAGTACACGATGGTGTTCTCGCCATTGGCGTCGACGGTGATGACGGTGGTGCCGGATGGCCCGTCCGCGCGGCGCACATGCGCGGTGTCCACGCCGGCGTCGGCAAGCGCGCCAAGCAGGAGGTCGGCGTTGCCGTCGGTGCCGACGGCGCCGAACATCCGCACGGTGGCGCCGATGCGTGCGGCGGCCGCCGCCTGGTTGCCGGATTTGCCGCCGGGCAGCAGCCGCAGCGGACCGCCGGTGATGGTCTCCCCCGGTCCCGGCAGCCGTTGTGCGGTGACGGTGTAATCCACGTTCATGGATCCGATCACGGATACGGTTCCGTGGATGCGGTCCAGTGCGGAGAGGATTTCGGTCGCGCTCATCTTGTGCCTTCCTTTGTTTGTCACACTTGCCTTATGCGAATGCGCAACGGCGCGTTCGCTTGATTGTCATCGGGTCATCGGTCGACGGCGGTCTTCCGACCCGTCACTTGGCCGCCTTCTCGGTTTCGACCGCGTGGTTGCCTTCGTAGATCTTCTTCCTGAAGCAGAAGAACACGATCAGGCCCAGCAGCGCGGTGGCGCCTGCGATCAGCATCAGGTTGGAGTAGTTCGCGGCCGTGCCGGTGGCTCCGGTGATGGAGCCGCCGCCGAGGGCGTTGGATCCGAGCAGGCTGCCGATGATGGCGATGCCGATGGACGGGGACACGTTCATGGCCAGGTCGTTCATGCCGACGCCACGGCCGGATTCGTCCTTTTCGATGGTTCCCAGCACGGTGGAGACGATCGGGGAGTACATCATGCCGCAGCCGGCGTAGAACACGCACGCCCACAAGGTCAGCACCACGAAGCCCGCGTTGATGCAGAACGCGGCGCCGGTCCATCCGACGAACATGAGGGTGCCTGCGGTCACCAGACCGGCTTTGATGCCGATCCTGCGGATGATCATGCCGGAGCAGGTGCCCACCACGGCCGCGACCACGAAGGCCCACACGATGTGCAGGGAGACCTGGGTGGTGGTCATGTGGTAGAGGTTCGTGCCGATGGCGTTGAAGATCGGGCTCAGGGCGTAGTTCACGAAGTAGAACACGAGGATCAGGCTGATGGCCCGCAACCAGCGGGTGTTCCTGAAGAACGCCGGCGTGATGAACGGGTTGGCGGCCTTGTTGATGTAGACGCCGAACGCCACGTACAGCACGACGGACACGACGAGCATCCACCAGGCCATGTAGGAGAAGAACAGCGTCAGGAACGCGGTGGCGAAGCCGAAGATCACGAAGCCGAGGGCGTCGACCTTCTGGCCGTTGCCGCTCTTGGACGGCAAGGTCTTGAGCAGGATCGGCAGGAACAGGATGGTGACGGACGGAATCAGGAACAGGAACTGCCACGCGATGGAGCTGAGTATGCCTGCGGCGAACACGCCGATAGACGCGGAAAGCTGGTACGCGGCGGTGAACAGGCCGAAGAAAATCACCTTCAGATCGTTGCGCAGGTACTTGGTGGCCACCACCAGGAAGGCGGAGCCGGCCACCTGCTCGCCCGCGGTCTGCAGCACGCGCGCGATGATGACGGTCCACAGGTTCGCGGCGAAGAAGTAGTTGGCCACGAAACCGAAGATGGATCCGACGAACAGGGTGACGAGACCGACGGTGACGAGTCTGCGCAGGGAGACGAAGTCGCCGAGGGAACCGTAGATGAAGCACACGATGCCGAGGACGATGCTCGGGAACGCGGTGATGAGCGAGGCCTGGTTCGGCGCGCCGACATCGGTGCCGACCTGCTGGAACACAAGGTTGAAGCCTTGCAGGCACAGGGTGCCGAGCACGAAGGTGATGAGCAGCGGAATCAGGGCGCGGATGGCCATCTTGTTGCTGGTCACCGGGTCGTCGAACGGGTCGACGGCCGCCGTGGTGCCGTTGGTTTTGCTGGTAGTCATGGAAATCTCCTCTTGCCTTTGCTTTCGGGTCACTCGGCCTTGGCCGCGAGACCGGAGATGCGGGTCATGAATTCGTTGAGGAAGCGGGGCACGTCGACGCCGACGGCCACCTTCATGGTCTTGTTCGGATCGTTCAGACGGGTTTCGTCGCCGATGGTGCGGCCGCGGGTCGGTCCTTCCACATCAACTTTCATGTTGATGTCGAGTGTGGCGACCAGTGTCGGATCGACCGCCACGCCGACGGCGAGCGGATCGTGCAGGCCGCATCCGCCCAGATGCGGGGATGTGGTCTCGTATGCCTTGATGTAGAAGTCGGTCATGTCGGCGAGGAACCTGCCGGCCTTGGTGCCGAGGTCGCGCCACTGCCGGGTCTCCTTGTAGGTGAGCAGGGTCTGCAGGGTGACGTCGAGGCCGACCATGGTGGTCGGGGTTCCGGAGCGGAACAGGTAGTCGGCGGCTTCCGGGTCCTGGGAGATGTTGGCTTCCATGCAGGCGTTGACGTTGCCGGGCACGGTGAGCGCGCCGCCCATGAGCACGATGCGGCCGATCTCGTCCTTGATCTCCGGAGCCTTCTTGAGCGCGGCTTCGATGTTGGTCATCGGGCCGGTGGGCACGTAGATGAGGTCCTTGCCGTAGGTTTTGACGGCGTCGATGATGAAATCGACGGCGGATTCGGTTTCGACGGAGCGGTTGGAGTCCGGAATCTCGACGTCGCCGATGCCGTTCTTGCCGTGGATGAACGCGGAGACGGGCAGCACTTCGAAGTGGTCGGTGGTGCTGGAGTGCGGAAGTCCTTGGTAGACCTTGACTTCGGGGTGCCCGAGCAGGTCGGTGATGGCCAACGAGTTGCGCACGCCCTGTTCGACGAGCACATTGCCGTAGGTGCCGGTGATGCCGATGAGTTCGACTTCCGGGCTGCCCAGGGCATAGGAGATGGCGAGGGCGTCGTCGACGCCGGTATCCAGATCGAGAATCAGCTTCTTCATGAGTGTTGCCTTTCGTCATTGACGGGCCCGACAACGGCCCGCCTCCACACGTTCCATTGTCGCCAGTTTTTTCCGCGATTATCGAGCACATCCTCGTTTTCGCTGTCAACATTCATGATAAAACGCTTTATCAAAGAAAGCAAAACCGCCATTACAGCGTGTTGCAAGAATTTTTCCGCCATCCGCTATGCGAGGGACGCTCGCACCAATTTCGGCACAAGCACCTCGACCTGCGGATCGGCGAGCCACGGCCGTCCGTTCCCCGATTCCACCCGCACAGTCGAGCCCATCCGCCCCTGGAGCGTTCTCCAGCAGGCCGAAGCGAGGTCGGTCACGCTCTGCTCGATCGTGGTCATCTGCCAATCCAGCCCGAACCGTTTCAGAATGTTGTCGTACCCGATCACCCTCACATCCCCGGGCACATGCAGACCGCGCTCGGCCATACGGTGGCGGAAACCCAACGCCATCACGTCGTTGCAGCAGAACACCGCGGTCGCGCCGGAATCGATGATCCGGTCCGCGGCGCGGTACCCGCCGTCGAAACGATAATCGCCCTCGATGCAAAGCGAGGGATCGAACGTCTCCCCCGCCCGCTCGACGGCGTCCACGAAGCCGCGAAGCCGATCGTCCGCCCCCGTCTCCGCGGTGCCGCCGGTGACGACGCCGATGCGTTCATGCCCCTCGTCCAGCAGATAGCGCGCGGCCAGACGCCCGCCCAGATAATTGTCGAAACCGACCGCATCGCACCATCCGCATCGCACCAGGCGGTCGATGAGCACCACCGGGCAGGGCGTGCGGCGCACATCCTTTTCCAGTTCGGCGCCGGAACCGTCCGCGCAGGACTCCCGCGCGGGAATCAGCATCACGCCGTCCACGCCGCGCGACGCCAGCCGCTGCATCAAATCATGTTCGGCGGCACGCGAATCGTCGGAATTGGCGACGATCAGCGAATACCCCTGCGCCGCGCATTCGTCCTCCACGCATTTCGCCAACGCCGCGAAGAACAGGTTCTCGATGTCCGGCACGATAAGCGCGACGAGTTTGGATTGCCTGGTGACCAGGCTCCGCGCGTTCTGGTTCGGCACATAGTTCAACCGCCGCGCGGCCGCCGTGATGGCCTCGCGCTTCGCCGCCGACACCCTCGCGGGGCGCCTGTTCAGCACCAGGGAAACGGTCGTCACGGACACGCCCGCCTCCGCGGCAACATCCTTCAGCGTCGCCCTATGAGCCATCGAACCCCCTTAAAACGTTTCACCTACCAGCATAAAGGTCGCGCGACCGCAACGCACACAACGTCATGCATGCGGATAATTTTCTTTCATAGCGGAAAATCATCGTCTCTTTTACCCACCAACAACGGTTTGCAGAAATATTTTTTATATACTCGCGGAGTCTTATTGATTTCCAAGGAAAGCCGAAGAGAAGAAGTTGCAGAAGAACGACGCCAAGCAAAGACGCTCCATCGCGGCGATCGCCGTAGGCGCGGTGACCGCGATCATTCTGGCTGCGGTGGCCATCATCGCCGTGGAAAGCAGAAAGGAGCTGACGCAGGCGGCCCGCGACACCTGCGCATTGAACGCCAAAGCGCTCGCCGTGCATCGCAGAAGCCTCGACAAGGCGCGCGAAGAGGCACGCGAAGCCGCGCGATACACCATCGACGATGTGGCGAACGGGTCCACGTTGGAAACATTGAAGGACGCGATGCGGCTCGCGGAGGATCTGGACGACGCGCCCACCTGCCCGTCCGGCGGCAGAGTCGGCGATTTCACCAAGGCCACGAACGACATCGAAGCCTATGCCGACGATCTGCGCAACATCACCAACGAATTGGACGCCGCGGCCAAATCGGTGGTCGACAGCCACGAGCTTAAAATCAGTTCGGGAAAGTAGCGCGGGCGCACATGGACAGCACGCCGGCAACGAAGGCTACATGCCCTGCGCCCGGTAGCGCGCTTCGGTGGCGGCCTTGGAAGCCACCCACCATTCGCGGTGGTTCGTATACCAGTCAATGGTGGCGCGCAGACCCGATTCGAAATTCGTGTGCATAGGCTTCCAACCAAGCTCCGCATGCAGTTTGGATGCGTCGATGGCGTAGCGCCGATCGTGCCCCGGCCGGTCGCGCGTCCAATCAAAGGCGTCCTCCGGCTGGCCCATGAGCCGCAGGATCATGCGCAGCACCGCGATGTTGCTCATTTCGCCGTTCGCGCCGATCAGATACGTCTCGCCGATGCGCCCGCGCGTCAGAATCTCCCACACGGCGGACGAATGGTCCTCCGTGTGAATCCAGTCGCGCACGTTCTCCCCCGTGCCGTACAGTTTCGGCCGGATGCCTTCGAGGATGGACGTGATCTGCCGGGGAATGAACTTCTCCACATGCTGGTAAGGCCCGTAGTTGTTGGAGCAGTTGGAGATGGTGGCACGCAGGCCGTACGTGCGCACCCACGCGCGCACCAAGTGGTCGGACGCCGCCTTCGAAGCGCTGTACGGACTCGACGGCCGGTATGGCGAGCGCTCGCTGAAGCGCGCCGGATCGTCCAACGCGAGGTCGCCGTACACCTCGTCGGTGCTGATGTGGTGGAACCGCACATCGTGTTTCCGCGCGGCCTCCAGCAGCCGCATGGTGCCTTCCACATTCGTGCGGATGAACGGTTCCGGATCGGCGATGGAATTGTCGTTGTGCGATTCGGCGGCGAAATGCACGATGGCATCATGTCCGGGCACGACGCGTTCCAGCAACGCGGCGTCGCAGATGTCGCCCACGACCAGTTCGACCTGGGATTCCGGCAATCCGGCGATGTTCTCGGGATTGCCCGCATAGGTGAGCTTGTCGAGCACCGTGACATGCACGTCCGGATGGCTCCGCGCCACATACCGCACGAAATTCGCGCCGATGAACCCACATCCGCCAGTCACCAGAATATTTCGCGGCTCGAAAACGCCGCTGTTCGCCGCCATATTGCTCACCCCTTCAGCATAGCGTCCGGCACCCGACACACACCCAGCGCATGCCCAGCATAGGTATGCATAGACATATAGCATTTACGCTATACTCAAGTATATGAGCATCATCGAAGAACTAAGACAGCAACGGAGCCGACTTGGACTCAGCCAAACCCAAGTGGCGGCAACGATGGGCACCACCCAATCGGCCCTCTCGCGTGCGGAGCGCGGCGGCAATCCCACACAGGATTTCCTGCAACGCTACAGCGATGCGCTGCAAGCGCTCGCCAGTGCGACAGATGGCGCCGCGAAAAATTCCACCGACACCACCAACGCCGACACCACTGATGAAGCCGACAATCATCGCACCAACGCCAGCATGGTGGAAATCGCCACCATGAAGTTCATCATCGGCAGTATCGCACGGAAATACGGACTCAGTGAAGTGTACGTATATGGTTCCACGGCACGAGGCGACGCCGACGCTGATTCGGATATCGACCTGCTTTACCGAGCCGAGTCGGGCAATCATCTCAGCATGATGCGGCGAGAAGCGCTGCAGCACGAATTGGAAGGCGCTTTCAATCGCGCGGTATCGCTCACTTCACTGGATTCGCTGCAGCGCAACGCGCAGCGCAGCCGAGCAAGCCGACGCTTCTACCTGCACATCCAGCCGGATATGATCAGGGTGGCATGATGGCACGCAGGACACACGCCGACCAACGGTTCCGCGACGAGACGAATCTCATTCGACTCGTCGAACATGTGCAACGAGCACACGACGACGCCTCGGCCGCCGGTTCAGCCGAGGCGCTCGAATCCGATTACATGCGATTCAACTCCGTGGCGATGGACATGGTGCAGGCGCAGGAATCCGCAAGACGACTTTCCGACGAATTCCGTGAAACGGTTCCGCAACTCCCATGGAACGAGCTGCGTGCGTTGCGCAATGTCATCGTGCACGAATACGACGGCATCGACTCCTACGCGCTCTACGAATCGGCCACGATCGACGCCGAAGCGCTTCTCGCCAAACTGCTCCCCTACGTCAACGCCATAAAGGATTGACAGCCCATCCTGCCACCCGCCGAAATGATTTTGCCAAATAGCCACATGACTAAATTGATTTTCCGTTAAAAGCCGCCACTGCCTCTCTTTTTGATGCACCCCAGGGCGGCATTCTTTATTTAAGTACTTTCAAATACCCATTCGCGATATGGGATTTCGATGATTGGCAATCACTTTCGCTATGGCGCGAACACCGCCCAGCTGTCTTGTGATAGCAATGGGTTCAGACCGAACAGATATTTCAAGAATCTCTCCGGCAATATACGGCCTTCCCGATGCCACAATACGATTTAACGGGGTCAAGGTCGGTCAAAAACGCAAAAATGACCCCGTTGAGTTCGGTTATGCTTGAAAATCGCGGTCACACTGCATTTATCGATGCCGAATTCAGCGCATGCCGGTTCCGGAACGATCCGTTCAGCAACCGCTTTCCCGATTCCAACATTACGAACGCGAACAAAGGCGCATAGGGAAGGAAATACCTGTATTGTATACCGTCGACCCCAATCACCCCATCCGCATCATACTGCAGCCATAGCGCCAGATAGATCAGCAAGACATCCCCGACGCAAAGCGCAATGACCAGCCACGCATATGGCAGAGAAAACCTATCGCACATGTCTTTGGAATCATCGGTCGGCCTTGCTACATGCCGGCGCCTCCGAGCAATGATCTTCAGCATACTTGCCACGGCCAGCATGATTATGGAGACCACAATCGCCGACCAGCACGCGGCAATGCCGATACTGCCGTTCCGATTATTCATATTCGATTGGGCATGCGCTATCGACCATACGATATTCCTCACGACCTCCGATATGGCCGCCGGATCCGTAAGCAGCGCATGCTTGCGCTCGCTCATCTGCTCGTACGAGACCAGCATCGGACAATTCGTATACCAACCATTGGCGCTCAGCCAGAACATGATCCATCCACCAGACAGGACCACGCATGCGGACAATGGTGCGGCCTGGGCGCGATTCACCCGCCATCGGCCGGCAACGCGGTCAAACATCAGCGGGACGACAAGCAGGACCAACGGCATATACACAAACTTGCACATCGCCAGCACCACGCCGGCCACGGCAAGCATAATCGCATTGCGCCGCGACCGCCTGCCGACAATTTCGCGGAACAGCAAACAGCTGAACAATATGACCATAGCCTGGGTAAACGAATCTGCGGAAATGGAAAATGAAGCGAACCGCAGCATCTGGGGAACGCACAGCAACAAACCGATCGGAATGCGCCATTTCGGCAACGCGCGGACCGAACAGAACATAATCAGCGCGTAGACGATCAGCATGCACGCCTCGGCCAACCGGTATGTGGCCCCAGGGCCCAGACCGAACAATCGCCCCAAGGCAAAGCCCGACAATTGCGGAGCATATACGATTGGCGAATTCGTTGCCGTATTGTTGAACGGCAAATCCACCGTCGCCGATGATTTGTCCTCAGCAACGGTATCTGAGATCACGACCGTCGGATCATACCCGTCATATTGCTCCAAGGAATATTGCATCCAGTTGCGATCGACCGCCCCGCCGACCACTCCCGTCGCAGTGTTGTGCAGCATGCTCCGAGACGTGACCGGACGCGCGATCATATCTCCGTTGAGTATGGAATCGATGCGATAGACATGCGCCCACACATCCGGCACATGGCCCGGTTTCGTGATGGCCATGAAAAACACGCCTTCAAACAGCACGCATAATGCCACGAACACCGGCATGCACCGAAAGAGCTTCTTCCTTTTCATATTGCGACTATCGCACGCACTTTTGACCATGCCGGCATCAGCCTCCACCGTGTTTACCATGCAGACATTCTCCAGCTACCTACCAGACACTCGATAGTCCAGAGTGAACAACTACTATGTTATGCGGTCAGCTAATTGAAGCCTTGGAATAAGACCGGGCGTAGATACGAGGAACACGATGACGTTTGATGATGTGAACACCAATCGTTTCGAAGTGGGAGGCACGGGAAAGAATTCGATTCCGCGCATCGGCAAACGACCTTGGCAGCCATATGCCGGAGGTGTCTACCGGCCTTTGACGAATGGCTCGAATACGGAAAAATCCAGCAAGGAGGCGGACGCTGCTCGCACAGTGCCTTCGGATTTCGCCGGTCACCATGGCACACGGCTTTT
>ERZ808245.1124-NODE-1124-length-11390-cov-3.292633_pt1 | contig 11390 bp, 2 predicted proteins | sample MGYA00521243_ERZ808245 | MGnify/ENA primary metagenome ERZ808245 (study PRJEB31516, sample SAMN03275576) | gut metagenome | biome: mammalia-associated habitat; material: feces | host: Papio cynocephalus | place: Kenya | collected 2012-07-07 ... | reverse complement strand
GATATATATTCGGCGGTTGGTATACAAACGCCGTGTTTACCGAAAAGGCAGCCGATCCGTTCGTGGCAAACGGCAGCGTTACACTTTACGCGAGATGGCGCCTGGCAGACGCCGTAACGGTTGATTTTGAAACCGCGTACGACGGCAAGACCGATGTAAACGGCTGCTCAAACTTCGGCGGCTCGTTTGCACTTAACAAAGAGGGCGCCGTAAACCACGGAACAGCGGTCGATTATGACGCAAACGGCGTGAAGAGCGGCAGCGCTTCGCTTATCGCAACGTCAGGAACCAGCAATTCAAGCGTACTTCTCCGCAGTGACGGCAAACCGGACGGAATAATCGCCGCACCCGGCGCCAGATACAAAATAACCGTAAATTACAAGCTTGCATCCGGCGATGTTACAGACACGGCACTTTCGATAGCAACCGCGGAGAAAACGGACGGATGGTATAGGGTTAATAATTATGCGAACGGCGGCGTGTACCTTACCAATGCCGAAAACTGGACGCAGACAACGCTCTATTACAAAAACACAACAGAAACTGAGCAATACCTGCACCTGCGTATAGACGGTGAAAAAGCCGCCGACCACGCCGCAAAGGTCTTTATTGACGACATTGCCGCCGAGGAACTGGGCGACGAAACCGTTGTTGTTTCAATGCTCGGAAACGGAAATATGTGGCAGAAGCATCTGTTTGGCAAGGAGGGCGAAAGCCTTGCGCTTGAAAGCCCCGTAAGGGCGGGCCGCAGATTCCTGCGCTGGCACAGAGATGTCGGTGTTAAGTATGACAGCGATGTTTTCCCGAGCACAGATACCGTGCTTTACGCAAAGTGGAGCGACAAGGGCGACGTTAACCTTGACGAAAAGGTTGATATAACCGATCTTATACGCCTTAAAAAGTATCTAGCGGACCCCGACACCTACACGGTATCGGCTAACCCGGAAGCGGACGTTACCGCAAACGGCGGAATTAACGCGGATGACCTGGGCGCTCTTCGCAAAATACTTCTCGGTATAAAATAATCTGACAGAATGGGTTAGACAATACAATCAGGGTACAATACTTTTTTGAAGAAACGGCTTTAGTTTCGGCATTGCCCCGCTCCGCTTACAATACGTTAGTATTCATCGGTCGAGCGCCGCGCCGCTAAACAGCGCCGTTTTCTTACAAAATCTTTGACCCATAGCGAGAAAATTTTTTCGCTTATGAAGTCGAGGAATGCAGGAATACTAACGTATTTCAAATGACGAGACAATATAATCGGACAAATTTTCCGCTATGGGAAGTAGAGTATCCTGATTGTATTGTCTACCGTTAAAGTGAAATTAAAAATTGCTTTTTCGGCAACCCTCTTCAAATTAAGCCTTGTTCTGAGGGAAAAACAAAGCAAGGCGGGAAAGGACAGAATATGAGAATAAATGATATAAAGCATTTATCCAAAAAGACGGTAAGCATAATATGCGCCGCGGTTATTATCGTCGGGTGCATACCGTCGCTCGGCGGCCTTAGTGTTTTCGGCGGCTCGGGAAAGAGCAAAACCGTTAAAAAATACAACGCTCTGGAAGCGGGAGATTTAAAATATTTTGATTTTGAACCCACCGCGGACGGCACAAACACCCTTACAACGGGTAAGCTTAACGGCACGCAGCTTACAAGCTACGATACCGCGCAGACCGGCAACCACAACGTATGGTCTATCGTTAACGATAACGGCAATCACGTTCTTGCGATTAAAGACCCCGGCAACAATGTTACGGGAACGGCTTACCAGCCGGCGGTGCTTTTGCTTAACGACGGAATGAGCGTCTATTCGCTAAAGCCCGGAACAAAATACACCGTATCACTGCGTTATAAGCTTGTAAGTGTGGGAACGCTCAACAACGCGTGGTTCTATATTTCGCAAAGCCCCACAAAGGGTTCGGGCGTATGGGGCAGCCTTCAGTCGGCTTACAATGCCTTCGGCAGCACACACGCCGCGGCAAAGGACCGCGTTTTAGGCAATTTCAACGGCAATTCGGTTTCAAGCGGCAGCGTTAAGGACATTAACGGCAACACAGTTAAGCTTGATGTCTGGAACACCGTTTCCTACACCTTCACGGCACAGGATTACGGCAACGGCAACAATATCGGCATTGCCACCTGCTCTATACCCGGTCTTGAACTGTATATTGACGACATAACATTTTCAAAATCAAACCTTAAGCAAATTGTGTTTAACTCAAACGGCGGCACGGCGGTTAAAATGATTGCCGGCGAGGACGACGATACAATTGTTTTGCCGCCCGACCCCACCAACGGTTCGCTTGAGTTTATGGGTTGGTTTACGGATAAGGAATTAAAAACTCCGTTTACCGCCAAAAAGTTCTCCGAGCTTAAATCGACTTCCACCATGCTTTACGCAAAGTGGAGAGAGTTTGTTATTACCGACAGCGAAATATTCGATTTTGAGGGAGGAAGTACAATTGCCTCCGGCAAAATAGGCTCAACCGATGTTTCCAGCCACGACGACGCCTCGGGCAAAAACAACTTTGTAATAACAAAGGACAGCGACGGCAACGGCGTGCTTGAAATACGTCATCCGTCAAACGCCGGGTCGCACTACAAAAACGGCACGTTTATTCTTAACAAGGACGGCAAAATTCCGCAGCTGGTTGAGGGTAAAAAGTATACCGTTTCAATGCGCGTTAAGATAAACACCCTTAACACACAGGCCAAAGCGCGCGTTGTGTTTGTTGAGGATATTATAACAGGGGATACCGGTATGCCGAGCGAGTTCGGCACGGTGCTCGGTGACTCAAGCGCGTTTGCGAACAAGTATACAAAACAGTCGCGCCTTAATACGGACTATATGCTTATTAAGGATATAAACAACGGCGCAACCCCGGTTAAGGACATCAACAACGATACGGTTCCGATAGGTGAATGGCACACAATAACCAAAACATTCACGGCGTATCCCTCAAAAACAAACGGCAACCTTTACATAGGTCTTACCGCCTGCACGGGTACGGGCTTCAGTATGTATGTTGACGATATCCAGATAATCGACGCATCAAAGAAGATTATATCCTTCAATACCGACGGCGGCGGAAATATAAACAATATTATTGCCGACGAGGGCGACAAAATAACCCTCCCCACCGTTATGCGCGACGGATTTGAATTCCAGGGATGGTATACCGACGCCGCACTGACCAAAAAGGCGTCCGACCCCTTCACCGTCGGCAAGGAAAGCGTAACCCTTTACGCAAAGTGGAAAAACGTACAGGGAATTTTAATAGACTTTGAGGGCGTTTATTCTCAGAGTCAGACCGATGTGAGCGGTTGGTCCAGCTTCGGCGGCGCGTTTGCGCTTAACCGCGAGGGACAAAAGAGCCACGGCACGGTTCCGCAGTACTCGGCGGACGGATGCTTCGGCGGCAACAGCTCGCTTATAATCAATTATTCCGGCACAAGCAATTATTCCTCGGCACTCTTAAGGAACAAAATGTTCCCCTCGGGAATATCCGCAAAGGCGGGCGAAAAATACCGCGTAACGCTTAAGTACAAAACGGCAAGCGGCAACATTGCGGGCGCAAAGCTTACAATTGCCGAGGCGGCATCCGCACCGACGGGATGGTACAAGGTAACCCGTTATGAAAACGGCGGCGCTTATACCCGCAACTCTTCCGAATGGCAGACCGCAACCTTTATTTACAAAAACGAAACCGACAAGACGCAGCTTTTGCATCTGTCGATCGACATAACCGGCGCGGGAGATTCCAAAGCCTCGGTATATGTTGACAACATCAGCCTTAACCTTATTGACGAGGACGTTGTAACGGTTGCGGTTGATAATCAGGACGGCGCCGAAACCGCGTTCTATTTCGGCAACCCGGGCGAGGCTCTCTCGCTCCCCGCGCCCGCCGCAAGGGAAGGCTTTACATTCCTTTACTGGGCAACCGATAAGGACGGCAAAAACAGGTTCACATCAACCGTTTTCCCGGATAAGGATACGAACCTCTACGCCATATGGGATATGGTTATGATTTCAACAAGCTTTGAAAACTATCCGTCCGCATGGAACTTTAAGGGAACAAAGGAAAACCTTAACCCCAGACTTACAAGGTTCGGCGAAATATCCGAAAACGTCGCGCGCACCGGCTCTAAGTCGATGCACATAACTCTTAATGAGGACATAAAGGCGACCGACTACACATATTTTGCGCTTGATTATTCATCAAAGAATATGACGCTGCAAAACAACACACGTTATAAGGTTACGGTTTGGTATAACGCCGAAACTCTGGCGGGCGACCTTAACCTTTATGCCGCAACTTCGGCGAGTTACAGCCTCTGGGGCGGCTTGAAACAGTACTCCGGCAACGGTGCCACGGTTAAGGCTTCGGATGTCGGCAAGGGATGGCAGAAAGCCGAGTTTATATTCAAAACCGATTTTTCCAAGGATAACTTAAACTGCCTCTACCTGCTTACAACAGGTTGGAACAACCCCTCAAGCGTTTACTTCGACGATGTATCGGTTGAAAAGATATCATCCTCGCAGAGCGTTATAACATTTGTAAGGGGCGACGGCAACTCCGATGAATACTCGGTTAAGAACATCGGCACCGCCATAAGCTTCCCGCAGCTGCCCGACAGAGAGTATTACACCTTTGCCGGCTGGTATACCGACGCCGCGTTTACAAAGAAATTTAACGGCACCGTGCATACCGCCGAGGATATGACCCTTTACGCAAAGTGGGATTTCAAAAAGGGCGTTAAAATAAAGGTCGGCTTTGAGGACTATAATTTCGCACTGCCGAAAAACACCAAAATAGTATCAAACGATAAGAGCGAGGGCAGCAAGAGCCTGTATTTCGACTGCGGAAGCTCAGGCTCGGTATTCGCGATTCCGCTCAACCTCGGAAATGAGTATTTAACCGTTGCAAACGGACAGCGCTTTGCGGTTTCGTTTGATTATAAGCTTAACAATGCGCCGATAGACGCATCAAAACAGTTGTCACTGTCCTTCTTCACGGCAAAAACAGGCTTCGGCTCTTCGGTTCAGCAGACGTTTAAGTACAACTACACCGAGGGACAAAAGGGTATGCGCTGGTGGATAAGAACAACCGCAATTGCCGGTGAATGGCTGCAATACAGCGATACCGTTACAATTGAAAAGGCTAACAGCGGCAATATTCTTTATTTTGTACTGCATCAGGGCGACAGCGTTTCGGGATATATCGATAACATAACCCTGACGCCCGTAAGTGACGGCGAGGTTGTTGTTACAACAGATAAAATAACGGCAAGCGGCAGACCTTATTACATAGGCAAAAAGGGTCAGACCGTAAAGCTTGACCAAAACCTCACCCGTCCCGGAAACTTCAAGTTTATAGGCTGGTTCATTGATAAGGATTATCAGAACGAAACAACCGAAGTCAAGCTCAATAACGACACGAGAGTGTTTGCCTCCTGGGCAAGGGACTCCGTGGATCAGGGCTTTGAGGACTACGAGGGCGTACCCGGCATTTCAATGATTGGCAGCGATTATGAGGTTTACGGACCTTCTACCGCGGGGTATGACAAATCAAACGTTCACAGCGGTAAATATTCACTGCACAGAAAGGGCGATTCACGCCTGTGGCAGAACGCTCAGCTGCTTAACGCCAAAACCGTAATCGGCGCGGGAACAAAGTACACTATATCGTTCTGGATTAAAATGGATAAGGGACTCCACACCGACGGTTCCGTGAGAATTACAAGCTGTAAATCTATTTACTACCCGTACGACGCGGAGGGCGACTACTTTGACGTTATTGCCATTGAGGACCTTGCGGATAACCAGTGGCATAAGGTTGAATACACATTTGACAGCTTTACCGGTTATGTTTCAATTCAGACCCCGGGCTATTTAAGCCTTTACATTGATGATGTTCACTTTAAGTATGCCGGTAAGGACGCAACGGTTTCAACACCCGTTAAGGTTAAGAACGAGTACGAACCGCTGCTCAGAAATCCGGACGGAAGCCTTGTAAACGCGCCTTTGGAAATTAAAGATACAACACTTGTTTCGCACAAGCCTAAGGCTGCCGCCGCAGAGGAAAAGGAAACCGGCAACGGCGTGCTTATAACGGTACTTATATGCGTCGGTGCGGTAATTGTTGCCGCGGGCGGCACCGTTACCGTGATCGTTCTTAAACGCAAGGGCAAACCTAGCCGAAAAGCACGCTAAAGAAATGAAAGGATTAATGATATGAAACAAAAAGCATTATCTTTTGTGTCCTTTGTGCTTTCCGTTATAATGGTGCTTTCGCTTTCGTCGTGTAAAAACGGCGGAAGCAAAGCAGTGGTTACAACGGACGTATCACTGGGCAAACCGGTTGAGGACGGCGCGTTCGGCTGGTCGGTCTTAAGAAGTAAGGAAGCCGACAGCGTGACCGAAAATCTTGCGAAGGATCTGCGTAATGCCATAAGGCTCAACTTTAAATGCACCGCAAGGTTTTCAAAGGATACCACCGAGTATGACAAAAACGCAAAGGAAATTATAGTCGGCGATACAACAAGACCCGAATCCGCCGCCGCGCTCAAAATAATTGAGAACAACCGCAAAAACAATTCAAAGGATTTTATTGTTAAGGTTGACGGCAACAAAATCGTTATAAACGCGTTTAATACCGACGCTCTTACAAACGCGGTCAATTTCTTCAGCGATACATTCTGCAAAAACGAGGACACATGGTATTACCTCTCAAAGGATTATCAGTTCCTCTATGCCCCGACCCTTGACAGCGCAAACCATACAATAGCGGGCGAGGCGCTTTCGAGCTACAAGATAATAACGGCGGCGCAGAATTCAAGAATTATAATGAGTGAAATAGACGCGTTTACGGACAGTCTGTTTGATAACGCGGGACTCGAAATGACCGTTGCGGACGACAGCGCGGAGCCTGCGGATTACGAAATTATAATCGGCGATACAAACCGCACCGAAAAGGTTGAGAAGCCCAAAAGCGGTAATTATACAATTGCCGTTGTGGGCAAAAAGCTTGTTATAAACGCGGGGGACGACGCGTCCCTTGCGGGAGCGGTTAAAAAGATTTCCGCTATGTACAGCGAGGCACTGGCAAACAAGACCGCAATGGTGTTTGCCGACGGATATTCGGTTACCGAAAAGTACGACCCCGGAAAAGACGGCTATAAATACGTTTGGGGCGACGAATTTAACGGCAGCGAGCTTAACCGCAAGCTTTGGGTAAATTCAGGCTCAACCTACGAAACGGTTTCCTGCCTCGGCTCTAAGTGTATGGCAAGGAAAAGCGAGGACTGCTACGTAAAGAACGGCAACGCCGTTATATTTGCAACGCACGACCCGAAAACAGATAACTTTACCCACCGCCAGATTTCAACCGACGGCACGCATAAGTTCTTATACGGCGTAATGGAGTTCCGCGCAAAGCTGGCTCCCGCGCCCGCGGCAAACGCGCTGTGGTTCCACGTTACACCCTTGAAGGGCGAAACAATTTCGTACAAAGGCACGGGACAGGAAATAGACCTTTTGGAGGATTTCGGAAACGCCAAGAAATTTGCGGCTAATGTTCACCGCTGGTGGGATGCCCAGATAGGCAGCGGACACACCTCTCTTGACGGCGGCGTGTACGCAAACCCGAAGCAGTACAAGGTTCCGGAGGGTCAGCCCCCGCTGAGCGACGATTACCACATTTTCTCGTATCAGTGGACGCCCGACGTTATGAACTTCTGTGTTGACGGCAAAGTGTTCTTCTCTTACGACATCGGTGACGATGTTGACGGCAAGGGAACAGACATATTCAATATGCCTATGTCCACGCTTATGTCAACTACCTTGGGTGCTTCAACCTACGGTGCAAAATGGACCCGCGAGGACAAGGACTATTACGAAATTCTGATTGACTATGTAAGACTGTATCAGCGCGACAGCGACAACGGATACAGTATGGAAAAACAGTTAAGCTGAGAATTAAAACGGCGTCCGCCGCCGGATAGCGGCGGGCGCACTTGTAATATAATACATACGGTAGAAGAAAGGAATTATTATGACACACTGTACAGTAAAAAGATTGTTTGAAAAATCGTTAAGTATACTCTGCGCCGTTACCCTTGCTGCCGGATGTATACCTGATTTTTTAAGCAGAGCCGAAGATATTGACGACGGAACTACCGTTTACGATTTTGAAAACGGCACTTGGTCGCAGGAAAACAGGAACGGATTTCACACGGGTAAGGATGAAAGCGTCACGGTTGACGGTGATAAGCTCTACTTTTTAACCAACTCCTGGGCTAAGGATAAAAATATGTGTGAAATAGCGAAGGACGGAGATAACAACGTCCTTAAGGTTTACAACAGCAGCGGCGATACATACTGGCCGCTTATAATGCTGAACAACGGCGACAGCTTTTATGAGCTTGAGGCGGGCAGAAAATACGCGGTAAGCTTTAGGTATAAGGTTGTGTCGTCGGGTACGGCAAACAGCTTTATGACCCTTTGCAAGGGCGTTAAAAGCTCGTCACAGTTTAACATTCAGTCGCTTACAAATCTTTTTGAGGAAAATGTCACCTCCTCAAACACAAAGGATAACTACAAGATAATAGAAAATTTCTCCGGTACAAACCCCACGGTAACCCAGTGGGACGGCGTAACCTTAAATAAAAACACAAACACCGGCACAAACCCGACGGCGCTCGGCACCTGGCAGACATTTTCGGGCAGCTTTACGGGTATGGATAAAACGGTGCTGGCTGACGGCAGTGTTATGCACCCGTATCTCGGTATATATCTCACCCTGTCCGCGGGGACGGAGATACTGTTTGACGATTTTGAGATAAGGACAAGGTCGCAGGTTACGCTTAACGCAAACGGCGGAACTTTCGGCGGAGAGGAAAATTTAAGCGTCAGCGGTGAGATAGGGTCGGCAATAAACGAAACACCCTTCCGCAGCGGCTGGGCGCTTACAGGCTGGTACAAGGACCCCGAATGCACAAAGGAAACAGACGGAACAATTCCGTCGGCTGCGGGTACGGTTTTATATGCCGGCTGGGAACAAATTGAAAAACAGACATTTGATTTTGAAGATAACATTGCGGTTTCGGGCAAGGTAGGCAATATCAGGGTATCAAGCTATGATACAGCCGAAAATGACAACCACAACGTGTGGTCCGTAAAAGAGGAAAACGGAAACCGTGTGCTTAATATATCATATCCGGGGGCTAACCCGATAAACAAAAACGCGTATCAGCCCGGCGCGCTTTTGCTTAACAACGGCGAAGAGGTTGCAAGCCTTGAGCCGGGGGCTGTGTATACCGTTTCGATGAGGTATAAAATAAACGCCGTGGGCGACACCAATAAGGCGTGGCTTTACCTTATGCAGAGCCCCTTGGCGGACGACGGTGTGACAAACGAACTGTGGGGGAACCTGCAAACCGTGAACAACGCGTTCGGCACGGCGCACGGCGTAGAGAGCCGACGCATAATATCCTCGTTCAACAATTCTTCGCTGTCGGGCGTAAACGACCTTAACGGCACGCCGCTGCAGCTTGGAAAATGGACGACGTTTTCATACAGCTTTACGGCAGAGGATTACGGAAACGGCAATTATGTCGGGCTTGCGACCTGTGCTGTGCCGGGGCTTGACATTTATATTGACGATATAACGTTTGTAAAAAAATACAAGACAATCACGTTTGATACGGGTCTTGCCGATGTTAAAATATCGCCGATATCGGGAACGGGCAAAATTTATCTGCCGCAGAACCCCGAATACGAGGAGCACAGATTTATCGGCTGGTTTACCGACAGCGCCTGCACCGAACCCTTTACGGCAACCGATTATTCCGAGCTTGGCTATGCCACAAAGCTTTATGCCGGCTGGCGGTTTATGGGCTTTTCGGATGATGAGCTGTTTGACTTTGAAGAGGAAAGCGGAACGGCGGTTTCGGGCGAAACGGACGGTGTTCTGATATCAAGTCATACCGAGGCGGATAAAAACAACTTCACTGTCGTAACCGAGCCTGACGGCAACCGCGTACTTAAAATAAGCTATAACGGAAGTGACGCGAACGGATACAAAAACGGCACGTTTATTCTTAATAAAAACGGAATAGTGCCGGAGCTTTACCCCGGACGCGAATACACCGTTACAATGAGGGTCAAGTATGTATCGCAGATCAATTCCGATAACAACAAGACCGCAAGAATAGCCCTTACCGAGGACATTATAAAGGGCGATACCGGAATGGCAAGCGAGTTCGGCACGGTGCTGGGCGATTCAAGCATATTCTGCACCGATTACACACCCGGCTCAAGACGCGACAAGTCTTACCTGCTTATAAAGGACTTTACCAACAGCTATTCTTCACTGACCGATATAAACGGGGACTCCGTTCCGCTTGGCGAATGGCACACGGTAACCAAAACATTTACCGCATACCCGCAAAAGACAAACGGCAACCTGTATGTGGGAATTACCGCCTGCACAGCCACGGGACTGAGCATTTATATTGACGATATAAGATTTATAAGCGGCGGCAGCGGAATAATCGATTTCAGACCGAACGGGGGAAGCACGGTTCAGCCCGTTATCGCGAAAAACGGCGAAACGGTAACTCTGCCGAAGCCCCAAAAGGCGGGATACGTGTTTACCGGCTGGTATCTTGACGAAAAGATGACCGAAAGGGCGGACGCCGAAATTACCGTGAATGGCTATACAAAGCTTTACGCCGGCTGGGCGTACGGCACCTCCGTAACGTTTGAGGATTATCCCGAAAGCTGGACGGAGCGTGTGCAGCTGCCGGGCTACAATGCCAGATTTTCACGCCTTGCGGCGCTTAATACAACTTTGAAACAGGGGGATACTGTTTTGGAAATCAATGTTGAAGAAAATCTTAAAACAAACGACTATACATACTTTGCGCTTAACAGCGGAAACGGCAACTACACCGTCGAGCGGAATGTTAAATATCTGGTAACGTTCGATTATCTGGCTGAAAACGTAACTACCGTGCTTTCTGTGAGGGCGTCAACGGGCGCGGGTAACAGCGTCTGGGCGGGACGTAACGATCACAGCCGAAACGCTTTCAGAATATTCCCGTCCGACAGCGGCTCCGGTTGGCGCAGCGGCTCGTTTGTGTTCACGGCAGAGCCTAACGAGAGCGAAAACACGCTTTACAATTCGCTTTATATACTTACATCAAACTACGCAAACCCGACAAAGCTTTACTTTGATAACATAACCGTTACCCCCGTAACCGACGATACCTGCCTTGCGGCGGTAGACCCGAATAACGGAAGAGATATTATCTATTCCGTAGGCACGGAGGGCGCGGCGGTACAGCTTCCCGCGGTAAGCCTCAGCGGTCACACGTTTGAGGGC
>ERZ808245.1121-NODE-1121-length-11411-cov-10.981155_pt1 | contig 11411 bp, 13 predicted proteins | sample MGYA00521243_ERZ808245 | MGnify/ENA primary metagenome ERZ808245 (study PRJEB31516, sample SAMN03275576) | gut metagenome | biome: mammalia-associated habitat; material: feces | host: Papio cynocephalus | place: Kenya | collected 2012-07-07 ... | reverse complement strand
TTAATGATAGATCATAGGGAAATAGAAAATCTGTATCGATTTATTTTACGCTTACCAATAATCGATAAAACTATGTTTTTTATCTCATCAATATCACCTGCACTGAGCTCATACTTGTAAGGTTTCTCTTCAGGCTCTTCTCCTATTGGCTCTAAAGCCTCAATAGCTCGACCCACAAAAGTTTCAAAAGAATCTACAATCTTTGCACTTTTTTGATAATCTTCAAAATCTTTAATCTTTGCCTCATATTGTTGGGCAACTTCACTAGATTTATCCTTTTCACAACCAATAGCAAAAAAAGATACCATTAAAACTAATAAGACCAATACTTTTAAAATGACTTCTTCATTTTCTTTCCCCCTTTTTATTATTAGCTTCACTATATAAGTACAAATTATTCGAATGCTTTTCTTTTTTTTGCTTATTCTCAAAAAAAGAGATGTAAAAAAACAAATAAACATACACGTCGTTTACTAAAAATGTTTTTTCTTACAAAGAATTAACAGTACAACAAATGACAGAAAGATTATGCCTAATTAATATAGTAGCATGGATGAAAATTTAATTTATCAACTTATTATGATTATTGTAGGAATAGTACTTATCTATCTTGCAATAAAAAAAGAGATGGAGCCTACGCTTCTTCTTCCTATGGGTTTTGGTGCTATTCTTGTAAACCTTCCGGGTTCTGTTATTGCCGATGAAATTGGCATCTTATCATGGCTTTACAATTTTGGTATTGAAACATACGAAGTTTTTCCTCTCCTCCTATTCATTGGAATTGGAGCAATGATAGACTTCGGGCCACTAATTCAAAAGCCTTGGTTAATATTTGTCGGGGCAGCAGGACAAGGTGGAATCTTCCTTTCGATGATGTTAGCTTCCCTTTTCTTCCCTTTAAATGATGCAGCATCAATTGGAATTATTGGGGCAGCAGATGGACCAACTGCAATTCTTGTTTCACAACGTCTTAATAGCCAGTTTATTGCGCCTATTTTGATTGTTGCTTATTGCTATATGGCACTTGTACCAATAATTCAGCCTGCCGTATTAAAGCTAACAACAAGTAAAAAAGAAAGAGAAATAAAAATGACGTATCGTGCCGGAGCTATAAGTAAGACTACAAAAATTGTCTTTCCTATTGCCGTCACAATTATCTGTTCATTAATGGCCCCAGATAGTGCTGCACTTGTTGGTATGTTGATGTTTGGAAACCTTTTGAGAGAATGTGGTGTACTTGATTCTCTTTCTCGTGCTGCTCAAGATATCTTATCTCCACTTATTTCTTTACTTTTAGGCTTAGCTATTGCACCAATGATGAAAGGACCAGAGCTATTAACTCTTAATACACTTATGATTATTGCTTTTGGACTTCTAGCTTTCATCTTTGATACTGCTTGTGGCGTTTTCTTCATTAAAATTATTAACGTCTTCCTTCCGAAGGAAAATAAGGTTAACCCTCTAATTGGTGGTGCTGGCATTTCGGCCTTCCCTATGTCTAGTAGAGTCGTACAAAAAGTCGGTCAAGAAGCGAATAAACAGAATCATCTATTACCATTTGCACTTGGAGCAAATGTCGCTGGTCAAATTGGTTCGGTTCTTGCTGGTGGCTTAATTCTTTCTATGTTTGGTTAATGGAGGTTCCTAATGTTTGGTTTTCATGTTAAATCAGCCGTAGCTATGTCTACTTCAGAAGCAGTAAAATTCGGATTTCTTGCTTGGGGCCTACTCGCTCTATCAATGGGAATTATTTTTCTTGTTGTTCTTGTTTTAAACAAAATGGCCAAAAAGAAAAAAGACGATAAATAGTTTTAATTAAATAAAAAATCGCCAAGCAATTTGACTAGGACTTAGTCTTGTTTGGCGATATTTTTTTTATTCAAATTGGCTAGCATTTATGCTTTACCAACATTCATTAATCTCTTCTTAAACTCTTCTTCGCTCAATCCAGATTTTTTAATGACTTTATCTAGTGGAAGATCTCCATCCTTAACTAAAGAGATAAGACTCTCAAGTTTGCCCTCTTCTATACCTTCCTTTTTACCTTCCTCTAAACCTTTTTCTAAGCCTTCAGCTCTTATCCTTTCTCTCAGTATTATCTCTAGTGCACCCTTATGTTTGGCGAAGTATTTATCTGCCTCGTCATCAAAACCATTCTTGTGCTTTATCGTAATACATCCCTTCTCCTCCTCCCTTATAATACGAGAGAATTTCTCTTATTATCTCACTATTTACATTCGTTGGCTCGCTCTGATTCATGTCAAGCGCAAACTCTTTTAGTCTTCTCTCTTTCTCTGTTATCACTTCCTCTTTTCGCCATGGATATGATGTATTTATTATCGTTAAATAAGGACTGTTATCTAATATCTCTCCTTCACTATTAAAGCGCTCATATCCCTTTACTTCTATACTCCTCCTGTTAAAGCTATATATTGGCTTACCTCCACTTACGCTCTTACTCCTCTCAAAGGGATCATAGTCACATAACCATAATAAGTAGACTTCTTTTACTTCTATGCTACTTTGTCCTCTCTCATCATTACTTAACTCTCGCCCCATATATGAAAGAGCCCTTGGTATTGTATCTTTGTTGTCTTTCTTTTGTATCTCTATTTGGATACTTCTCTTTATCCCCCCAAATGCCCCTAATCTCACTACTACATCACTTTGCTCGGAGCGTATTTGAGCAGATTAAAGTCTCCTTCTACTCATTTTTGCATAAAAGGTCGCTCAAATCATTTCTTTTTTAGAAGGTAGAAGATAAAGAAAGTTTAAGTAAATAGACTCCATTCTTCTCTTTATTAAGAATATAAGAAGCACCAACATCAAGATTAATGTTTTCATTTAAAGTAGTTGTTGTTCCTACATTTAAAGCTACATTCTCAAATACTTTTTTTTCAAAAAGAGAAAGTGCAGAAATAGAGAGATTAGTTCTGTCACTAAGAGATAAGCTCGTTGATGCCAACACCTCTAGTTTTCTTTCATTTAATGCATACTTAGAACATAAATAGAGAGACAGGGAATGTGAATTATAGTTTATGTCAATGCTATAGTTTTTAAGCATGTTTAAAACTGCTGTAAGATTGCTATAATCTAAATAAGAGTATTCTAAGCCCAAAATATAATCAAAGTAGAGTGTTCCATCGATAGCTAATGATACTTTGTGCATATCTTTTGTTATGTCATAACCATAATACAAATAGATTTCTTTGAGGGCATCTATGTCGAAGTCTCGGCTTAAATTCAATCCAATAATTCTATTTTGATTCTCTAAAGGCAGACTATACCCAATAGATAGTTTAAAAAGAGGAAGAAAACTCTGATCTATAGCAATAAGCCAAATATCTCTTGATGGTGTCTCGCCTACTTTATCAGTGCTAAGAGAATCGCTAACAAGAACATCCCCAACTCGATAATAATATCCTTTTCCCCAACTTATTGGCGCTTTTCCCAGTGTAAAAGTTGTTTTCTTATCTTCAAATAATGTAAGTTTAAACTTTGTATATGCTCTTTCAAGACTATGTGATTGGTTCTTTATAAATGGCGATAATTTGTCTGTAGTCTTAACAAAAGAACCACAAAATTTCACTTCTCCCTTAACTGAAGAAAGAGTCTTTAAATACTTCAAAGAGAAATTTGCCCTACAGAGAGAATCATCTAGATTATAACTAGCCATTTTTCCTTTAGCATAGAATACATCTAAGCCAAGAGTAGCTGTAAGTTCTGAAGCAAACATAAGAGAGAAAACAAAAAGAGAAAGAAAGCAAAGTGTAAGCAGTCTTTTTACCATGCTAATTCCTCTTTATTGAATAAATCATCATCAAGCTCTACTCCAAATGATATCGATGTAATATCCATCACTGAATATGATGATTTCTTTACTGCATTTGTAATCTCGATATGTGTTGGATAGTGAGTGCCATTATCTGTTATATAATTCGAATAATAGATCTCTTTTAGTAATCGCCCACTTTTAGAATAGAGTGACATCTTAACAGGAAGAAAACTATCTTTTGCTATATATATTGTCTCCTTTTGATATGTTTCACTGCGTTTCTTTGCGTCCATTGATATAACAAAGCAATCAATATCATTAAGAGTCTCTTCCCCACTTAAAGAATGAGAATACCTTTCATCGTACTCATCGTCACCAGTAAGATCTTCATATGAGAAATTAGAGCCAAGGAAAGATTCTTTTAGGCCAGAGGATGAGAGCCGAATAATCTCATCTGCGTTTGGGTAGAAAATATATATCTCTTCATCTAAGCGCAGTATCTTTTGGCCTTTATCTGAGCCAGATGTAACAATGAGAAGTGTATCCCCATTTCCTTTTTGGTATGTATCAAATGTTAATTTTGTGCTGCCAAGCTTATCGGTATTAACAATAGTTGCAGAAAAAGATGCACTGCTGTAATCCATCTCTTTCTCCATCCTATCTAAAATCTCTTTACTGTCTAAAGCAAAAACTGATGTTATTAAACAAATCAACAATAGAGTAAATATAAGTATTTTTTTCATGCTTCCTCCCTTAATTCTTCACTTACTTCCAATTTCTTTATTTTCTTAGAGGCTAAGAAAGATGATAGTGATGCAACTAAGACTTCAATTATTAGAACTAATAAATACTTTTCACCTGAAAGATGGGGATAGAGCATATTTGGAAAACTCCAGCCATCAACTGCGTCAGTGCCAAAGAGCGTTAGGTCTATACCAACATGGGCAAAAATCGTTATAAGAATTTTGCCAACTATCGAAGCCAATAGAGCGCCAAATGTAGATATAATAATTCCTTCTAATACAAATAATAAGACAACGTAGTTACGTGAGAAGCCAAGAGCTACACATGTAGATATTTCCTTTTTTCTTTCTAGTACAGACATCATCATTGTATTAAAGACAAGCGTTGAGGCTATAAAGAAAAAGAGAACGACTATAATGGCAATCATCACATCATAGAGAGGAAGTATTGGATATACAGCAGAAATCTCTTCATAACGCTTTACTTCTACTCCATATTTACTGAGTTTTTCTTCAACTATTGGATATACTTCGTTCAAGCTACCTCTATCTTTTAGCCAAATGTATAGCTCAATTGCACCATCATCCAAATGAAGAATAGAAGAAAGAAGAGAATTATCCATTATCATAAAAGCACTGTTGTATTCTGCATTTGGATAGCTAACAGAGCCTACAATTTTAATTGTAATCGCATCTGTTGCATTATCAGCTGTTTTAAAAATAACTGTGACACTGTCACCAACAGAGAGCGAATGCTCAACTAGAAAGCGAGGAGTAACAACTGCTTCTTTCTTTCCTTCTTCTAAAAATCTTCCCTCATTTAGTTCTGCGTCCTTAGAAAAGAAGACAGAAGAAGGAGAAGCACCTATGACAGAGATTGCACTCATCTTCTCTTTGTTATATAGAGAAGCGTAGACCCTATTCGTCTCTTCTACCCTATCAATTTGATCAATTGCACTTAAATCATTCTTTATCTCATCTACTTTGTCGACATAAAACTGAAGTGGTAAAAGAGATTCATACTTACTATATTTTGGATTTCTTATTCTTATATCACCAGTAGAATACAAGCGTTCGTTACTTACCATATCATCAATCACTGAATACATAAATGCCATAACTAGAAGAACAATTAATGATGCAATGAAGACAGAAAGAGCTGTAATAACTGTACGTCGAGTATTTCTAAAGCAATTACGAAAAGCTAAAAGCAACATCATATCCCCCTAAAAAGAGTACTTATCTCTTTCTTTCTAAAATGACGAAGAGGCAAATAGGCACTTAAAACTGAGAAAAACAAAGCTAAAAGAGGAATTATAATAAATGACTCAAAATATACTCCTGGTCTTATTAAAAGTGGAACTCTGTAGCCATAATCCATATCAGAACTAACAAGGGATGAGATATCAATGCCTGATTTACTTAATGGAATTAGTATCATAAGTCCAATCAAAAGCCCTATTACAGCTCCAATTAATCCCGATAGTAGTCCTTCTAATACAAAATCAAATGAAATATCTTTATGAGAAAAGCCAAGAGTAATCATCATAGCTGTTTCCTTTTGCCTTTCCATAAGTGCCATAATCATTGTATTTGATATGCCAGTAGCTGCTATGACAAAGAGGAAGATGAGAACAAAATAGCATCCACCCATATCGCCAGTCATAATTGCCATTAAGTCCGAGTTAACATCTTCGTAGTAGTAAGCCTTAGCTCCAATAGGAAGAATACTATTTATCTCATTGGTAAAACTTCTTTTCGCCACTAGCGAAGAGCCATCTGAAACATCTATTTCACTAATAGCCCCATCAAGATACAAGTAGTCATTCAAAACATCTAAAGACATGAAAACTAATGAAGAATTTACAGCAGGGTTTTCTGTGTTAACTACTCCAACAATTTCCTGATCTAATACTTCTTTAAAACCATCCCTACCATTTAATTCTACAGTAAGAGTATCTCCAGTTTTAACGTCAAGTTTCTCAGCAACTTTAGAGCCTAAAACAATGCCCTCTTTTCCATTAGTTAGCCACGTTCCATCTGTAACAAACTTACTAAGAGAATAAACAGTGCTATCTTTTTCTACATCTAAACCAATTAATATGGTATTCAGTTCAATTTCAATTTCTTCGCTTTCATTATAAAAAAGAAGAGTTGCCCCTGTTTTATATCTTGGTGCGTATAAGTAACCTCTATTATCTAGAGAATTGAAGATAGCCTTTTTTTCACTTTCTTCTATCAGATTTTCAGAAGGATACTCATCTCTTTTATCGAAGTAACCATCACCATAAATAGTAACCTCTGAGCTTTCATATGCTAAGAGATTATAAGTAGAAAGATTAAAAACACCCCTTAAAAAGCCATCTACAATAATGCTAATCAAAACAGAAACAAGTACAGCAAGAACAGTTACAAGCGTTCTTGTTTTATATCTATTTAGATTCCTTAATGCTAAAAGAAGAGTGTTCATCGGCGTCTATCCTCAATAACAACACCATCTTTAAGAATAATTGTGCGATTAACCTTATCTAAAACATCTTGGTCATGCGAAGAACAGATAACTGTTATTCCATACTTCTTATTTAATTCTGAGAATAAATCAAGAATCATGATGCTATTTTTACTATCTAAGTTTGCAGTTGGCTCATCTGCTAGAATTAACAGCGGTCTTCTTGCTATAGCCCTCGCAATAGATACTCTCTGCTGTTGACCGCCACTCATCTCACCAGGTTTTCTATCATAATAATCAGAGAGACCTACAGCATCTAAAGCTCTTTTACTTGCCTCTTTTACATCATTAGCACTATATAAGCCAAGCCTCTCCTTTTCTTCTTTCTTTAGTGGATAGAAGCTTAATGATACATTTTCCAATGCTGACAAAACTGGAATGAGGTTATAACTCTGAAAGACAAAACCTAGAGTATTTCGTCGAAATGCTGTCTTTTCTTTCTCGTCCATTTGAGCAATGCTCTGTCCATCAATTATGACATTTCCAGATGATATACTATCGAGAGTCCCAATAAGATTTAGAAGTGTCGTCTTACCACTTCCACTAGCCCCACTAAAGGCTAAGAACTCCCCTTTTTCAACTGAAAAACTAATATTAGAAAGTGCATTAACACCCTCTTTTCCACTTTTATAGATTTTAGACAATGAATTAACAACTATTAAGTTAGACATGTCTAACTTTTACTTCTTATAAATCTCGCTTGTCAATAGTTTGATAAGACTAACTATAAAATATTATTTCTCTGTCTCAAATGTTTTCTTTTCTTTTTTTTCCATAAAAAAGACGCTTCTTCATCTTTCAATTATCTTGTTTTAGTGTTAAATATCCTGAACAGGTTTGTTATGAAAACTCGTTCACTTGATTTTGGCAAAGATAAACTAAGTTATTTGATTTTAAGAATGGCACCACAAGTAATGCTGTCACAACTAATACAAGCACTCTACAACATCGTAGATAGCTACTTCGTTGGGTCATACTCAACAAGTGCACTAACAGCACTATCTGTTGTCTATCCAATCCAGTTTTTAACAACAGCCCTAGCTATTGGGCTTGGCGTTGGTGTAAATACTTATTCCTCTCGTTTATATGGTTTAAAAGAAGATGAAAAGGCATCTCTTGTTGGTGGATGCGGAATGTTACTTGAACTTCTTTTATGGGCTTTATATTCGCTTTTCATTCTAATTTTTCTTATTCCATATATACATCTTTCAGCTAATGGAGAAAGTGTTATCAACGATTCAATTACCTATGGCTTTATAGTTTGTATTGGATCTGTCTTCCTTTTTTTAGAGAGCAATTGGACAAAGGTACTACAAGCAAAAGGACAAATGACTCGCCCTATGATTGCGCAAGTAAGTGGAGCCCTTACTAATATTATCTTTGACCCTATTCTTATTTTTAATTTTGACCTTGGAGTAAAAGGTGCTGCTATAGCAACTGTTATGGGGCAAGCTGTTGCAGCCCTTATTGTTCTTCCGAAAGGATTTAGAAAGCCACCTAAGACATTTAATGAAATAAAAACTTTTTCAAAAAACATCTTCAAATTAGGCTATCCAACTATTCTTTCTCACTCAACAATGACAGTATATATTGTTGTTCTGAATTTGATTTTAGCAACATTTTCTGATGCAGCGGTTACTGTTCTTGGCTTGTACTATAAATATCAATCATTCTTCTTTATTCCACTATTAGCCCTTCAAACATGCATTGTACCTATTTTGAGCTATAACTACGTTATTAAGAACTACGATAGATGTAGGAGTGCTATAAGGATAACTCTTATCATTGCCTCTCTTTTTATGATTGTTGGTATGTTTTTCTTCATCGCAATACCTGAAACAATACTGAGAATATTCACGAAAGATAGAGAAGTTTTAAGTGTAGGAATTCCTGCTTTTAAAATTATTGGCACTAGCTTTATTTCAGCTGTTTTCTCCCTTACTTTCCCTGTCTTTTTCCAAGCAATAGGAAAATCTGTTAAGAGTACACTACTTGCTTTAACAAGACAAATCTTCTGTCTTATCCCATTCTTCTATATTTTTTCTTTCATCTCTCTTAATGCCACTTGGTTCAGCTTTCCACTTTCTGAAACAACAGCTGGAGTGGTTGGACTCATTGCTTACTTAAAAGAGATAAGAAAATGGAAAAATGAAGGAAAAGAAAATAAGAGCCTTATTTAGTTTGGAGCAAAATACTTTTTTCTTGCCTTTTCAAATTCTTCATTAAATCGAGCTATAGCTTTTTTGCTTATCTCCAAGTGTGGTTTTAGCAAATCAAAAGCATGGATGTTTGTTGGATATATATCGACTTTGGCATCGCACCCTGCCCTTTTTAAATTCTCTATATACGTGCAAGTTTCAGAAAAGAAAGGTTCTCCATCGCCCACAAAGGTATATGTTGGAGGGAGATTTTTGTAATTCTTTTCTCTTGATGGAGAAGCGTAAGGAGATACCTCCTTTTTAGCATTTGAACGAAGATATATAGTCCAAGCAAGATGATTTTTCTTCGTGTTCCACACTTTTCCATGGTTATCTACTGAGGACGGTGTATCATAGTTATCAATCATAGGATATAGGGGCATCAAGTATGCTATATTAACCTCTTTCTTATCTCTTGCCAAAAGAGAAAGACTAATAGCTAAACCTCCGCCAGAACTTTCTCCACCAACCATAATTTGATTAACATTTCCTCCTAGTTCTTTTGCATGATTTTTCATAAATAAGAGAGTGTCATATGAGTCATTCAAAGCTGCAGGATAAGGAGAAAATAAAGCTAGTCTATAGCCAGGAGAAACTACTACTGCATTATATTTTTTGACAAGCTCAATGGCCCGAGAATAAAAGACCATCTCTTTCATGCCTAAAAAATATCCTCCACCATGAAGCCACAAAATAAGAGGACCATCTATCATCTTTTTCCGAGGCGAAATAACAAGCGCTGTTATTAATTTACCGTTTCTACGCAGAATTCTTATTTTCTTACAATTTACATCTTTCATTTAGAGCAAAATCTATCTAGTTCATCCAAAATAGAGTTTAAAAAAGAAACATCTGAGAATGTTATGTAAATAAGTGCTTTAATTATTTCTCTACATCGTCTATCTTCACTTTCTTTTTCGTTATGAGCAACCGAATATAGTTTACTTATAACAGATTCTCTCTTTAGTTTTACGTCATCTGAGTCTTTATCAAAAAGTGACAGATCATAATCACTATTGTGACCACAAGGTTCTGTGCAAGAAAAACATGACGGAATAAGAGTTCTCTTTTCTTCCTCAATTTTCTTCTTCAATGAAGAAAGTTCACATTCATCTAGTGGGCTGAATAAACTATCAACCAATGAGAGAATAAGTTTATTAAGATTTGTATTTTCTTCTTTTTCATTTTCAGCTGAATATGATAAGCCAATTAGAGAAGAAAGAAGAGAAAGGTTATTTTTATCCATTTACGTACCTGTGATAAAAGTATTACATATTTTAGTAATAATGTGCCATTCTTCCTAAAAAAAAGAGTTTCATTTATACTCTCTCTATGGATCAATGGTTTTGTAGAACAGAAATGTTAATTGGAGAAGAAGCTCTTGAAAAGCTAAAAAGAGCAAGGGTTGCTGTCTTTGGCCTAGGTGGAGTTGGAGGATTTGTCGTAGAGGCTCTTGCTCGAAGCAGCGTAGGCAACCTCGATTTAATCGATAACGACACGGTTGCACCTTCAAATATAAATAGACAGCTTATTGCTTTAAGAGAGACTATCGGAAGAGAAAAAACCGCAGTCATGAGAGAAAGAGTTCTTCAAATTAACCCTGAATGCAAAACTAAAACATACAATACATTCTTTTTACCAGAAACAAAGGATGAGTTTGATTTCTCACTTTATGACTATGTTGTAGATGCAATTGATACAGTTACTGGCAAGCTAACACTTATTGAAGAAGCAAAAAAAGCCAATGTACCTATCATTTGTAGTATGGGGGCTGGCAACAAACTTGACCCAACACTCTTTCGCGTTGCAGATATATATGATACAAATACAGATCCTCTAGCAAGAGTAATAAGAGGGGAATGTAAAAAAAGAAGAATAAAGAAGCTAAAAGTTGTTTATTCGACAGAAAAGCCACTTACGCCTCTATGGAAAGAAGAAGGAAAGAGAAGATCCACTCCTGGCTCTATTTCCTTCACACCATCGGTTTGTGGCTTAATTATTGCGTCAGAGGTTATTAAGGATTTAATTATATAAGCAAGCTACAATACTTCATCCTTCCATTCTATTATATTTTTTTCTTCTGTTGAGAAGTTTATTCCAAGTAGATGTATCTTCTTATTAGTATCAAGATAGCTTTCGTAATACTTCTTCTCTTTTATTTGCTCTATCGCTTTTTCTGCACTTTG